>Ga0164242_10001412_pt1 | contig 28414 bp, 39 predicted proteins | sample OricomgcompostMG_FD_108783 | JGI IMG/M metagenome (GOLD analysis project Ga0164242, IMG submission 108783) | Miracle-Growth compost microbial communities from Emeryville, California, USA - Original compost - Miracle growth compost (MG) ...
TAGCATTCTTCGTTCCTGGTTGTATTTTGAAGGATGCCGAGCGTACCACAGGATGTTCGCCATAGGTAAGTGAAAGATTACGCACCTCCATCTCGCCTGAAAGTCGCTCCGTTCGCGTACCGATATCTATCGCGGGCGGGCGGCTAAGGACTTCGAATATGCGGGAATAGGAAGCGGAGGCCTGGGCGATGGCATTGCTCATGAATCCGATGATAAGTATCGGGAATATAAGAATACCGAGATAACTATTGAAGGCGGTGAACTCGCCGATGCTCATGGAACCGTTTATGACAAAATGCCCGCCAAGCATGAGGATGATGAGCGTCGCTATATTCGTGAGGAACGTGATGACCGGGATCATTGATGCGAATAAGCGCAGGATTTGCAGGCTTATGCTGCGTGCATGGTCGTTCGCATCAAGAAACTTTTCGTACTCTTGGCTGCTTGAATCGAGAAGGCGGATAAGCGCTGCGCCAAGCACCGTCTCATTAATTACTTTATTGAGCCGGTCTATAGCCTCGCGCGCGCTTAGAAAGAGCTTACGGACGCGACCGAGCACGAAATAGAACGTGCCAGTAATGAGCGGAATGACGACCAGTACGGCAAGCGCCAGGCGCCAGTTGAGCGTGAGAAGCAGGATACTCGCGCCAATAATGAGGAATACTGATGAAAGGATGCTTGCTATAGCTTGCGCGACGAACATCTTTACGGCATCCGTATCAGAGGTGAGGTTCGTAAGCAGCTTCGACGGTGTCAGTTCCTCGATGCTCGCATAATCCTGGAGCGAGATAGCATGCGCGATGCGGGTGCGCAGGTCGCGCGCGATGCGCTCGGAAGCATAGGTCTGTACTAAGCTCTGAAGGTTATTGAATAGGAATATACCGAAGGCGACGAGGCCAAAGACGGTGAGGGAACGACTCAGCACGAGCGTATGCGCAGCATATGCATCAATAGCATGCGCAAGTATCTGCGGGATGACGAGATTGAGCGCGCTTCCTGAAAGAGTCAGGATCAGCAAAAGGGCCACCCACCAGCCATACGGCCGCAGGAGCGCAAGAAGAGAGCCATTCGGTGACGACGGAGCGCGGTCGGTGCGTGCCATAAGCACCTAGTATAGTCTCCCTCGTCGAATAGAGCTATTCGAGAATGCCGTCGAGATTGACGTCGTAGAGGATAGCCTCATTGAGAAGGCGGTATGTCAGGACCTCATCAGTACCGAGCCAGAGGGCGATTTCTGTCTCGGCGTTCTCCGGCGTATCAGAACAATGGATGAGATTGCGGACAGCGCGATCGTCGATGGCAGCGATGTCGTAGGAATCGGTGGTGAGGTCGCCGCGGATAGTACCGATGTCCGCTGCATTCGGCGCAGTCTCACCGACCAGTTTAGTGACGACAGAGACGGCACTATTTCCTTCCCACACCATGATGACGACAGGGCCGGAGGTCATGTACTTCTCAAGGGCACGGATGATGTCCTTACCGTATTCGATAGGTTCCTTTTCAGCAGAGAGGCCAGCGGCTTTACGGTCTTCCGCTATCCTCGTGCCCTTCTTTATGAACCATTCGTCGTCCTTGTTGTAGTGCTTCCATATCCGGTCAGAATCGAGAACCGTCAATTTGAGGGATACAAGCTTGAGGCCGGTTCGCTCGAATCGAGAAAGGATCTCACCTATAAGGCCGCGCTGCACGCCGTCTGGCTTGATGATGACGAAGGAACGCTCGGTTTTTGGATGCGGAATAGGCATAGGAAAAGCTAGATAAAAGATAAAAGCGCCTCTAGGCGGTTATGAGGAGTATAGCAAGGCGCGCGCTACGGCGGAAGGGCGGCCGCTTTGCGGCCGCCCTTCCTGTCCTTTGCACGTATTTGACTCTCCTTAAAGGTTCGTCGTCGCGTCGCCAGAAACGCTGGTGGATCCAGTGGCGTTCATGCTCCCGTCGGCATTCGTATCCGTCCCTCCCGTTGTGTCTGTCGTACCCGTTCCTCCCATATCTGTATCCGCACTTCCCGTCATACCTCCTGACGCGTTCATATCTGCAGAACCATTCATCGTCGAGGATGCTGTGTTCGTCGTCGAGGATCCATTGTTAGCGAAGACGAAGTATCCGCCAATAAGGATGATGAGGATAATAATGATAGCAATGACCCATCCGGTCCCATTTCCTGAAGTGTTATCCATAAATATAGTGAAGTTACGGTACGTATATACCTTATATGGAAGTATGGGCGAGCATAGGTGAAGTCTTTATGAACCAGTTTCGTTCGGTCGGCGCGTAAGCACTATCGTTTCAGCATCCTCGATGAGAATACTGTGCTCGAAATGCGCGCTACGGGAGCCATCGCGTGTCGCGAAGGTATAATCATCATCCAGCATATCGACGTGCGGCTTTCCGGCGTTGGCTATCGGCTCAAGCGCGAGCACCATGCCCGATAGTATCTCAGGGCCGGTTCCTGGATGGCCGGTATTCCCTATGAACGGTTCCTCATGCACGTGCCGCCCTACGCCGTGCCCACCAAGAATCTTCACGACCGAGAAACCGCTTCCTTTGAAAGATTCTTCGATAGCGTGCGAGATATCGCCCACGCGCGCGCCTGGGCGAGCTGCGGCAATACCTGCCTCGAGGGCGGCCTGCGTAGTATCCATAAGCGCATACGAGCGCGAGTCGGTCTTTCCCACGGGCACAGTGAGTGCAGAATCCATAATGATGCCGTGATGCGTAAGCCCAAGATCGAGTGTCACGATATCGCCTTCCTTGAGCACCCGTTCACTCGGAATACCGTGGACCACTTCGTCATTCACGGATATACAGAGAGCTGTTGGGTATGGATACGGCGCGCCTTCGGGCGAGTATCCCTTGAAAGGCATGCCATCGCCACCTTCCTGAATGAGCTTCTCGGCGAGTGCGTTCATATCCTTTGTCGTAATGCCAGGATGCACGGCATGCGAAAGCTCCTCAAGGATTGCTCCCAACCGCTTTCCTGCCTCGATACTGTCGGCTCGTTCCTCCGGCGTTCGGATGATCATATACTGATGAGTTTCTCTATATCTTCAGCTATCTCGGCCGGACTGCGGCCGGCATCTACGTCCGTTACCACGCCGAGACTGCGAAGATATTCAAGCGCTGGCAACGTCTTTTCCCTGAACTGTTCCAGGCGCTCCTGTATTTTCTCGTGCGTATTGCTGTCCGGCCTATCTTCGATGATGCTCCGCGAGATCATGCGCTCCACTACTTCTTCCTCAGAAACTTCAAGATTAATGACCATAAGTTTCCGGCCGAGCCAATCGATAATCTCGGTAAAGTGCTTCGCTTGTTCCAGCGTTCGTCCGAATCCTTCCGTAATAACGCCGACATAGGGCTCAAGATCGAGCAACCCGCTTTCGAGCAGATAATCGGCAAGCCAGTTCGGCAGGAAGGTTCCCTTGTCGTATACGGCGCGAACGCGCTCTGAAAACGGCTCGTTTCCGTCTCGTATTTCCTTGATACGGTCGCCGGAAGAAAGCCGTATCCATGCTAGGCGTTCGGAAAGTAGCGCTGCCTGGGTACCCTTTCCTGAACCCGGTCGCCCAATGAGAAGAATAGTATTTACGCGCTCCATATTCGTATCGTACCAATAAAGCCGTTAGCGCGCACTCGGAAGAAGGCTCGTGATGATGCGCTCGAATGCGGCATCGGCTTCCTTGAACTTTCCATCCGGGTTATCGACGACGAATGTCGCTTCAGCCTTGAATGACTGCTCATCTTCATAGTGATGGCGACGCGCAGCAAGATCCTCTTCAGAAATAGGCGCACGGCCGCGGATGCGGCGTTCAAGGTGCTCCCAAGGACCGGCATATATGTAAATAATGGAAATGTTTTCAGGAGGCAATAACGTACTAATGCTGCGGGCTCCTTGGACCTCTACTTCCCGCACGATAAGCTTTCCTTCTTCGAGAGCAGGAAGTATCTCCGAGGCGAGCGTGCCATAACGATACCCGCCATAGAGCGCCCATTCAAGGAACTCGCCGTTCTCGATACGTCGAGTGAATTCATCTTCAGTGACGAAGTGGTATGCCTCACCATCAACTTCCCCTGGACGCATGCTACGCGTCGTACAGGATATGGGAAAGACTATCTCGGGATGAAGCTCTTTCGTGCGCTTCATCAGTGCCCCTTTTCCGCTTCCGGACGTGCCGACGACAAGCACCAGCATTCCGGGATAGGCAGCCATGGCAGGATTAGTATTCTCGCAGCGAGACCTGCGCGTCGACTTTGCGGATGAGGTCAAGAAGTACCTGCACGGCAATGAGGAGGGCCGTACCTCCGACGAGGATAGAGGTTATGCCGGTAAGCGCGCGGATAGCGAATGGAATGACTGCGACAATGCCGAGGAATACCGTGCCCGGAAGCGTGATACGGTTCACGACAGTAGCGATGTAGCTTTCAGTTTCGCGTCCAGGACGCACGCCAGGAACGAAGGCTCCTGATTTCTGGAGGTTATCAGCGACGCGATGCGGTTCGAAGGTGATAGCGGTATAGAAATAGGTGAAGATGACGACAAGCGCGAAGTACGCGGCGCTATAAAGCCACATGTTGTTCGCGAATCCCTGGTATGCAAGCTGCCAGCTCGCGGCAAACCCTACATGCGCTGCGCTCAACGCCCCGATAGCGAGCTGCGGAAGGAGAAGGAGCGAAAGAGCGAAGATGATCGGAATAACGCCGGCCTGGAGAAGGCGTATAGGGAGATAGGTCGGCGCTCCGGAAGCTCCGCCACGCATCTGGCGCGCGTAAGCGATAGGGATGGAACGCTCTGCGTCAGCAACAACGACCACCGCATAGACGACGGCGAGCGCAAGAAGAAGGAAACCGAGGTATGCAGGAATGTGGGCCGTTGTCGCAGTAAAGAGGGTCTGCGCGATACCTGATGGGATGCGCGCGACGATGCCGGCGAAGATGATGAGGGATACGCCGTTTCCGACACCGAATTCCGTGATAAGCTCGCCGAGCCACATAAGAAGGATGGAACCTGCCGTCACGACGAGTACGTCGGTGATGAACTGGAAGTGCGTGAGCGGCATGAGGATACCTTCGCGGGAAAGGAGCGAAAGGAATGCGACAGCCTGAAGAAGGGCTATAGGCACCGTGATATAGCGGGAAATGGAGATGAAGCGAGCACGGCCAGCTTCACCTTCTTCCTGGTACATCTCCTTTGCGCGCGGGAAAAGCACCGTCGCAAGCTGCATGATGATAGAACCGGTGATGTACGGGGTGACACCAAGAAGTACGAGAGAGACAGTATGAAGTCCGCCTCCCGAGAAAACAGAAAGGAGTCCGAGGTATGAATTCGCTCCGAAGAATTGCGCGAGCGCGCCTCGGTTGACGCCGGGAACCGGGATGGCAGCGAGAAGGCGGAACACCGCAAGGGCGCCGATTATGAAAAGGATACGATTCCGCAGCGCGCGGTCGCTAAGAATGATACCGAGCTTGTGGAAGAAGGTATTCAGCATGGCTTAGGCGATAGCGAACGTTCCCCCCGCAGCCTCGATAGCCGACTTTGCAGACACAGAGGCTTCGCAACCTTCAACGGCGAGGGACTTCGTGATGGTGCCGGTCCCGAGAATTTTTACCGGAAGGATGTAGCCACCTTTTGAGCGTACGAGACCCTTCTGCATGAGAGAGATCGGCGAAACAACATCACCTGCGTTGAAACGGTCTTCAAGCTTGGAGAGATTCACTGCCGTATATACGACCTGAGGACGTATCGTGCGGGAACGATTCTTTCCATAACCGCGGCGCTTCGGGAGCTTCTTAAGAAGATCGCGCATTTCAGGGCGATTCTTATGCCCGGCACGGGCATTCTGGCCCTTCGTACCGCGACCGCTGGTCTTACCACGCGTACCGCCGCGCCCGACGCGGGCGCTAGTGGTTCGAGCATGTGTTGGCTTGAGGGTGTTGGTCTGCATGGTAGTAAGGTTAACGGTTGCGGCTAGCGGGCCTGGAGCTGCTTGAGAGCCTCGATGGTCGCGCGAGCGATAGTGAGTTTGTTCTTCGAGCGGGTCTGGATCTTTGCAATGACATCCGTTACGCCGGCGTATTCAAGTACCGTACGCATAGCTGAGCCTGCAACGACGCCGCGGCCTGGAGATGGAATCATCTCGACGGTCGAAGACGCGTACTTTGCTGAGACGTCATGCTCGATGGAGCGGCCTTTCGTAAGAGGAACGGTGATGAGCGCCTTTTTGGCAGCGCGTACTGCTTTGTCGATGGCGAGCGCCGTGTCTGCACCCTTTCCAAGCCCAACGCCAACGCGACCTTTCTTGTCGCCGATGACGACGGTAACGCTGAAGGAAAAGCGACGTCCTCCGGCCATAACACGGGCGACTCGGCGGACATCGAGGGTGGCTTGCTCGAATTCGCTGCGCTCGCGAGGAGCACGGTCACGACGGCCTCCCGGACGTGCGCCACGGCGGTCTCCGCGTCCGCGTGCAGCATCACGCGGCGTGCGCGCAGTTGCTGCTTCCTCTGCAGCACCCTTTGCGTTCATCGGCTCCATTTCTGGTGCCAGAGGTGCGGCGGTTCCAGGTGCAGGCGTCATGGTAGTGGTGTCAGTCATAATAAGTATTAGAAAGTAAGCCCTCCTTCGCGTGCAGCATCAGCAAGCGCGCGGATCTGGGCAGCGTAGGAATATCCTCCGCGATCGAACACTACGGCGGTTATGCCTGCGGTCTTCGCGCGCTCCGCAATAGCTTTTCCGACCGATGCGGCTTGAGCGCTCTGGGCACCTTTGAATTCGCGGCCATGTGCCTGCGCGAGAGTGCGGCCGTTCTCGTCATCGATAAGCTGCACCGAGACGAAACGGTTCGAACGGTATACGGCAAGGCGAGGGCGCGCTGCGGTGCCGGAAATCTTCGCGCGTACGCGCGCATGGCGGCGCTTGCGGGTATCGTTCTTTGAAGGGGAAATAGTAGTCATATGAATCTAGTGGCCTACACAGCCTTCTTGCCCTGCTTACGGCGGATAACTTCGTCCTCGTACTTAATACCCTTTCCAAGGTACGGCTCCGGACGCTTCACATCGCGTACTTCAGCAGCGAACTGGCCGACTTTCTGCTTGTCTGCGCCTTCGATAGTGATGACGTTCTTGGCGATAGTGACAGAAAGGCCAGCTGGAACCTTGAGCGTAACCGGGTGCGAAAAACCTACCGTGAGCACGAGCTCGTCGCCCCGAAGCTCGACGCGGTATCCAACACCGTTAAGGACGAGCACTTTCTTCCAAGGAGTCTCGACGCCGGAAAGCATGGCGCGTACATGCGCGGCATAGGTGCCAACGAGCGCGCGAGCGAGACGCGTGTTGTTCGAAGGGGTAACGACGACGCCCTCAGAGGTTACTTCGACGTTCACTGCTGAATGCACTGGGCGGGTAAGCGTCTCCTTCGGGCCTTTCACGGTAAGGACACCGCCGGCATTCTCAATGCTGACCTTGGCAGGTACCTGGATTGGTTTCTTTGCAAGACGTGACATACGAAAATAAGATGATTGACTACCAGATTTCGAAAAGCGCCTCGCCGCCAGCGCGAACCTTTCGTACTTCCTTGTCAGCGAGGATGCCTTTCGGCGTCGAGATGATAGCGGCGCCGAGGCCGTTCTTCACGCTATGCGCATCTGTGCTCGATACATACATACGACGGCCAGGCTTCGAGATGCGCTTCACGTCGTGTATCTTATGCTTCCCTTCTGCGTCATAGGCAAGTGTCACTTCGAGCATGCGCGGAGTGCCTTTTGAAGCCTCGACGCGCTCGACGAAACCGAGATCTTTAAGCTTAGTAGCGATAGCTTCGATATGCTTTGAATACGGCGCCGTGACAGTGCTGTTGCCGATAGCCCCAGCATTCTTGAGGCGGATTATGAAATCTCCAACGCGGTCGGTTACCATGATGCTTTCTTTACGCCTGGAATCTTGCCGTCGCGAGCAAGCTCGCGGAACACGATACGGGATACGCCGAAATCACGCATGTATCCGCGGCTGCGGCCACTCATGGCGCAACGGTTCTTGATACGGACAGGCGATGAGTTCTTTGGGAGTTTCTGAAGGCCTTCGTAATCGCCGGCAGCTTTAAGCTCAGCACGCTTTTCAGCGTACTTCTGAGCAAGCTTTACCTTCTTGGCGTTGCGGGCGAGTTGTGAGGTCTTTGCCATACGAAAAATAGCTCCGGAGAGCCGTGCAAGTAATGTATCAGCCTCAAAGGAGCCTGTCAAACACTCGCCTCGACGGGTTCCATAGTCATAGAAAAGCAGGTCCACGCATATGCGCGGACCTGCCAAGACGTACTACAAAGCACGTATGCGAGAGCGACGATTCTGCAATAACAGCGCTTTTTGCGCCACATTGAGAGACTCATTCATCTCGATTTCGCTCTTCACCACGTCTGCCGTGCCGTTCGGGTTATACCGAATGACATTCGTTCCTTCGACGCAGTATACAAAGCCGCTCACACGGCTTACGTTCGCCCCACAAAGCGCTAACCTTGTCAGGCGCGCCTGCAGGATAAGATTGGAAACAAGATCGTGCATACACGTTCTCCCTCTCCCTTCCCTATAGCAAAAAACCTCGAGCTCGTCGAGGTTTTTTGCAGATTGCACCGTATGGCCTACGCCTTCATCGGAAGGTCGAGGTGGCGAAGGAACGCCTCTGCCTCCTCCTTGGTCTTTGCAGTAGTCACGAACGTGATGGAAAGGCCGAAAACGTCCTTAAGGTCCTCTTCAGAAGTTTCTGGGAAGATACTGTTTTCGCGAATACCGATGGTGTAGTTACCCATCTCGTCGATGGAGGTCTTCGAAAGACCGCGGAAGTCGCGCGTGCGCGGGAGGGCGATATGCACGAGCTTATCGAGGAACTCGTACATGCGCTGGCCGCGAAGCGTTACCTGGTACCCAACGACTTCCCCTTCGCGAAGCTTGAAGGAAGCTATGGACTTGCGGGCTGCGCGAGCGCTCGGCTTCTGGCCGGTAATACGCGCAAGCTTCTCTTCGACAAGCTTGAGGCGGTTCTTGTCCTTTGCCTTTCCGACGCCGCTTGAGACGACGATCTTCACGAGCTTAGGAGAAGCCATGACATTCGGGTACTTGAACGTCCCTTTAAGGGTATCGAAGGCGCTTTTCTGCTTTTGTTCTGAGATCTTCATAAAAATAACGTTAGACTTGCAGCTTATGAGAGCGTAGAGCCGCTTTTCTTCGCGAAACGGACGACCTTTCCGTCTTCAGTGCGGCGGCCGATACGTGTCGGCTTCTTTTCCTTCGGATCCATGAACATGACGTTCGATGCATCAATAGCGCGCGGGCGCTCGACGATGGAACCGCTCTGGCCCTGGCGCGCGCGAAGCGCGCGCTTATGGATAGCGATACCTTCGACTACTACCTTATTCGTAGCAGGATACGCATGCAGGACGGTTCCCTGTTTTCCTTTATCTTTTCCTGAGATTACCTGTACGGTATCGCCTTTTTTGAGTTTCATTTTCATACGCGCCATATAATTATTACTTATGCCGGATTAGACGATCTCAGGCGCGATACTTGCAATGTTCTGCCACCCTTTCTCAACAAGGTCGCGCGGCACGGGACCGAAGACGCGGTTACCTTTTGGTCCCATTTCCTTGCCTTGCTTCTCGATAAGAACCACGGCATTGTCGTCAAAGCGAACATAGGAACCGTTCGCACGGCGATACGCCTTGCTCTGGCGGACTACCACAGCCTTATAGATATCTTTCTTCTTCACTGCCTTGCGCGGCTCTGCCGTCTGGACGGAAACGACCACGACATCGCCGATCTCGGCATAGCGGCGCTTGCTTCCCCCAAGCACCTTGAAGACGCGGGCGACTTTTGCGCCTGAGTTGTCTGCGACGGTGACGATTGATTGTGGCTGAAGCATAGGCTAGATGGTTAGTAACGGCAGGTTATGCCTCTTCGGGGCTGACAAAGGCGACATCGATGCTCTTGAGGGCAAAGCGCTTGAGCTTCGAGATAGGGGCGGTCGCGACGATGGTGACCTGGTCGCCTACTTTTGCGGTGTTCGCTGGATCATGCACTTGGTACTTCTTCGTGCGTACTTGGTACTTCTTGTATTTAGGGTGCTTCACGTAGCGAGATACTGCAACGGTGGCCGTATCCTTCATCGCCGTCTTTACGACGGTTCCGCGGAAGGTCTGGGGTTTGGTGGTAATAGTGTCCATAGTAAAAGAATTATGCGGCTGCGTTACGTGAACCGATTTCGGTCATGATCCGTGCGACTTCGGCTCGAAGCTTCTTCGGTGCGGAAGCATCCTTCATACGGCCGCCCATGCCGGAAAAGCGAAGCGTGCGGAGTTCCTCGCGCTTTTCAGCGAGCATCTTCGTCATGTCTTCAATGGACTTCTCTTTGAGATCAAGTTTCTTCATACGATTATTGCTGAGTTCGGCTTACGACCGTCGTTTTTACCGGAAGCTTGGCTCCTGCGCGGCGAAGCGCATCTCGCGCTTTCACCTCATCAACGCCGTCGAGTTCGAACATGATGCGTCCTGGGCGCACTTCGAATACGAAGTGCTTCGGATCACCCTTTCCTTTACCCATGCCTACCTCGGCAGGCTTCTGGGTCACGGGACGGTCTGGGAAAATACGTATCCACATCTTGCCGCCCTTGCCGGTTACGCGAGTGAGCACCTTACGCGCTGCCTCGATCTGGTTGGAGGTAACTCGATGCGGCGTCGTTGCCTTGAGACCATAGGAGCCGAAGGCAAGGGTGATGCCGCGGGTATCAGGACGTGCGAGACGTTCTGGGGACTTGCGTCCGGTCTGCCACTTGCGGTGTTTAACTTTCTTAGGGAAAAGCATATGTCAGATATTACGCGGAACGTCCGTTACGCACCGGTGCGCCTGCTGCTGCATCGGTCGTGGAACTCATAGCGAACTGTTCGCCAAGGTAGACCCACACCTTGATACCGATGATGCCGTACGGAAGATGTGCCTCCTGATGAGCGTAGTCGATATTTGCACGGAAGGTCTGGAGCGGGATGCGGCCGCGCTTGATTGATTCTGTACGCGACATGTCTGCACCGCCAAGGCGGCCGGAAACGACGATGCGCACACCGATGACGTCACGCGATGCCATGACCTTCTCGACCGTACTCTTGAGCACGCGACGGAACGGCATGCGCTTCTCGAGTCCTTCGACGACCATCATGCCAACGACTGCGGCGGACGTTTCCGGCTGGCGAATCTCCATGATGTCGAGTTTTATCTGACGGCCATGATTCGGAGCGGCTTTCTGGATAATCTGCGCGAGTTCCTTGCGGAGCTTGGTGGCGTTCTCTCCTGAACGGCCGATGACGAGGCCTGGGCGGGCAGTGTGAAGGATGACGCGGATCTCGGTCTGGGAACGTTCGATCTCTATCTCTGCCGTGTGCATACCGCGCAGTTTCTTTGAAAGGTAGGTGCGTACGGCATGGTCGACCGCAAGGTTCTCGCGGAAGGTCTTCTTGTCTGCAGCGAACCAGCGGCTGCGCCAATCACGGATGATGCCGAGGCGGTGTGCGTAGGGATGTACGGTGTGAGTCATGGTAAATACGTTTATTTGGAAGCTGCCTCAGCTTCATCCTTAAGGAATACGGAAATCTGGCTCTTACGTCGACGCACAGGTGCAGCACGACCCATAGCACGCGGCATGTACTTAACGAGCATGCCGGCACTGTCGACGGTAATGTTCTCGACACGGAGGTCATCCATCTTCGCGCCCTTAGAGGTAGCATTCGCTGCAGCCGATGCGATCAACTTGTATACCGGCATGGCAGCGCGCTTCGGAAGGAACGAAAGTTCATTCAGGGCCTGTTGCACCTTTTTCCCCTTGACCATGTCGGTCACGAGGCGGACTTTGCGCGGCGGCTGGTTGTGGCTGGTAAGCGAAGCTTTCATGTTCTACGAAAATAATTATTTCTTGCCTGCAGCAGGAGCTGCTTTAGCGGCCTTAGCGGCAGCGATTTCAGAATCCTTGCGCTTCTGCTCAAGTTCTTTCTGCATCTTACCGCCGTGACGGACGAATTTCTTCGTCGGGGAGAACTCACCGAGGCGGTGGCCCACCATATCTTCAGTCACGAGGACTTCGACATGCTGTTTGCCGTTATGCACGCCGAACGTGAATCCTACGAACTCCGGAGCGATCTGGCTTGCGCGCGCCCACGTCTTAATCACCCCCGCACCTGCGGGTTTCTTGTCGGCTACCTTCTTGAGGAGCTTGTAGTCCACATAGGGACCCTTTTTAAGTGATCGAGACATGAGGTTACGAGTGCCGGATGTCGGCGCTAATTAAAAGCCCGCGCTAGGCGCGAGGTATAGCTAATGTATAGGAAATACGCGACGGTGTCAAACAATGACGGCAAGGGCGTATACTAGAAGCATATGGACTTACGGCACAAACACTGGGCGCTGATTTTTATAGGCATTTTAGTGGCTGCATTCGTCATTCTGGCTGGCTGGTACATGCTGGGAAGCAAGCAAGTGCTCGCTCCGACGGGCGAAATAGGCACTTCCACCCCGCTAGCTCCTGCCACGACCACTCCCGCCGATATACCTGCCCATATAACGGAACATGCAAATTACTACGATATTGATCTCACCTACCCTTCCGTAACGCCGCTCGCAACGTTAAGCGCCGACGCGGACGCAAAGGCGGTGGCTACCATGAAAGGCGCAATGGCTGATGTCGCTGCGCAATTCAAGAAAGATGGTGACTTTGCGAACTTAACCCAACAGGACATCGAGCTTCAGCGCCTCGATGAACGGAAATACGCACTTTCCGCTGAATACACCGTATATAAAGGCGCTCGCACTGTTTCTTACGTCTTTACCATCTACGAAGACACGCTCGGTGCACATCCGAATGGCTATTACCGTACTTTTACCTTCGATACACAGACAGGTGCGGAACTTCCGCTTAGCCAGCTCTTCCAGCCCTCTTCACAGTACCTGGAGCGCCTTTCTGCCCGCACACGCGCTGATGTGCCAGCAATTATTCAAGCCAAAGCCGGTAGCCCTGGTGATACGGACTTCATCCAGGACGGTACGAAACCTGACGAAATAAGCTTCCAGAACTTCTATATTGATGGGAAGGATCTCGTTATCATCTTCCCGCCGTACCAGGTAGGCCCGTACGCGCTCGGCACAATCGAAGACCCGATCCCGCTCGGACAATTGTCGGATATGCTAAATTCAACATATCTACCGCAGTAAGATGCTATCTATGAAATTCCTCGTAAAACTGATCGCGCTCATATTGTTCATCATCCTTCTCAATGTAGTCTTGCTGAATATATTCCACGCTAAGGACTACATTGTGACCGCCATTTCAGTAGGTGTTGCGATTCTTGCAGCGGGATACGGAGACCGTAAGCGTTCGTAGCAAAAGCAAAAAGCCTCGCCGAACTGGCGAGGCTTTTTGCTTTTGCTTAGCGTTTCTTACCGACCTTGCGGCGCGAAACGATGAAAACGTTCGAGTATTTCTTCGGCGTGCGGGTCTTCTGGCCCTTGCCGGTCGGACGTCCCCACATGCTCTTTGCACGGCGGAGTCCGCGTCCCTGGCGTCCTTCACCACCGCCATGTGGGTGGTCGACAGGGTTCATGGCGGTACCACGAACGGTAGGACGGATACCTTTCCAACGTGAGCGGCCTGCCTTTCCGTAGTTCACGAGGCGCGACTCTTCGTTGCCGACAGCGCCGATGGAGGCGTAGCACATATCAGAAACCCGGCGGATTTCCGTTGAAGGAAGCTTGAGCTGCGTGTAGCCGGCATCGTGCGCGACGACTTCAGCGTAGTTTCCTGCTGAACGCGCCATGCGAGCTCCAGCGCCAAGCTTAATCTCTACGTTATACACAAAGGTACCTGAAGGAATCTTCCCGAGTGGGAGGCGGTTTCCTGGTTTTGCGGGAACATTCTCGCCGACGAGAAACGTATCGCCGACTTTCACATCCTTAGGCGCAAGTACGTAACGGCGCTCTCCGTCCGCGTACACGACGCGAGCAATGAACCCAGTGCGGAATGGATCGTACTCAATGGTTTCGACGCGTGCAGGAATGTCCTTCTTATTGTAGGTGAAGTCGACATCGCGGAGACGACGCTTATGGCCGCCGCCCTGATGGCGTACCGAGATGCGGCCGTTGTTTCCGCGTCCGGCATTATCCTTCTTTCCCTTAAGAAGGCTCTTCATCGGCTTGTCGCCCGAAAGAAGCTTACGATACTCGATCGTAGTCATCTGGCGGCGGCTCTTGGATGTTGGCTTGTAGGTTTTCATAATCTTGCGGTTACGTAACTATACGAGTGAAAGGGTATCGCCTTTCTTGAGGTAGACGTACGCCTTGTGGCGACGAGCACGCGTGCCCTGGCCGCGGCGTGTGCGCAGGGAAACGGTCTTGCCAGGAAGGTTCGCCATGCGGATCTTGGCTGGTGTCACTTTGTAAAAAGCTTCGATAGCGGCTGCGACTTCCGGCTTGGTTGCGTCTGCAGGGACCTGGAAGACATACACGCCACGCTCTGTGCCAATGAGCGCCTTCTCGGAGAACCATGGCGCTTTGAGCACCTGCGAAAGACGGCCGTCATTGCGTGCAAGCGCCTTATCCTTCGGACTTACGAAGATCGAGCTCTTTGCAGCTTTCGCTGATTTGGATGGGGTAGTAGAAAAGAGTGCCATATACGAATGAATTAAGAAACCGTAGTGCCAAGGCGGCTCGCAAGCACCTGGAGCGACTCCTTTGGGGAGGCGATCACGAGGTACTTCTTGTTCATAAGGTCGACCGGGTTAAGGTTGCGCACTTCTTCCGTGATGAGCGAGCCGATATTGCGGAGCGACTTCTCAGCAACCGTATCTTTCGTAGCGAACGCTACAACGGCTGCATTTTTGCGCTTGGTTGCGAGCGAAGCCTGGCCGGATGCCTTAGCGATTGCCACGATTGCCCCTTTTGCTTCCTTCGTTGCTGGCTTTGCAAAGGCAAAGGAATCAACGAAGATGACCTCGCCGTCCGCCCACTTGCGAGAAAGGACGCTCTTGAGGGCTGCAAGACGCATCTTGCGGTTAATTTTCACGGAATAGTCTTTCTCTGCGCGCGGTCCATGGGTCACGCCACCGCCCTTCCATATAGGTGAGCGATTGGATCCATGGCGAGCACGGCCCGTACCCTTCTGCTTCCACGGCTTCTTACCACCGCCGGATACTTCTCCGCGGAACTTGGTATGCGCGATGCTCTGACGAGCATTTGCCTGCATACCGACGACAACCTGATGCACGAGGTCTGCATTCCATGTTGCGCCGAATATCTCAGCCGGCAGCGTAAGGGAGCCATTTTCCTTTCCAGCCATGGTGAAGATCTTCGCTTCGAGCGCGCTTGCGGCAGGAGCAGCAACCTTCTTTGGTGCCGCTTTTGCCGGAGCTTTCTTCGTAGTGGTTTTTTTAGTTTCCATAGTGAAAGTGTTACGCAGAAGCGGCCATTATCTCGACCAACGTGCCGCGCGCGCCCGGAACGGCCCCTGAAATAATTATTTCTCCCTTCGCAGCATCGATATGTAGTACCTTGAGACCAGTTACCGTCACGCGGTCATTACCCATGCGCCCACCCATCTTCATTCCTTTAGCAACGCGACCGCCGGCACGACCACCTCCGCCGATAGAACCCGGCTCGCGCTCAGAGTGCTTCTGACCATGCGAACGTCGGCCTCCGTGGAAACCATGGCGCTTAACGACACCAGCGAAGCCGTGACCCTTGGAGATTCCGGCAACGGTTACCCCATCACCGACAGCGAAGGTATCGATACCGATTTCTGCGCCAACTTCGTGGCCTGTTGCGTCGGTGCGGAACTCCCTGATCGCCTTGAACCCCTCCTTTCCGGAAGCCTTGATATGGCCGCGAACGGCCTTTGAAAGGCGTTCCGGCTTTTGGGTTCCGAAGCCGACCTGAACGGCGCTATAGCCGTCCTTGCCGTCTGCGGTCTTCACCTGCGTGACCGTAAGAGGTGACGTCTTGAGGACGGTACCTGCCCAAACGCGACCCTCCTCGTCAAAGAGCTGGGTCATGTGCGACTTCGTTGCAAGAAGAAATTTCATGTAGATAAAATAAAATCCGCACAATAGCGCGGTTTAGCTGGAAATCCAGTTCCGGGCCATTGGACCGTTCCGCCAGTGTTGGCAGTAACGTTCGTAGCGTTTCCAGCACTGTACACCAGCCCGCATTAAGATGCAAGAAATAGCGAAAATCCGCTCGATTACATTCTAGGAGCGGATTCGCTACCCCTTACCGGCTCAGAGCGGTGACTCATGGCCCTCGTTGGCGGAGGATTGTCTCCGAGAGGTTGCGGCAAATATACGCGAGCGGGCGTAAAGGAATGGTGAAAAGCAGGTTGAGGGAAGCACGAATACAAAAACCGCCAGCCTAAGTGGGCTAACGGTTTTTGTATTTATGCTTCTTTTTAGACCATCTTCACGTCGATAGTGACACCGGACGGAAGGTTGAGATTCGTAAGCGCCTCGATCACTTTCGGGTTCGGCGAAAGGATATCGATAAGGCGCTTATGGATGCGCATCTCGAACTGCTCGCGCGCGTCCTTGTGGACGAAGGTCGAGCGGTTCACGGTCCAACGCTTGATTTCCGTTGGAAGCGGCACTGGACCGACGATCTTCGCATCGAAGCGATTCGCCGTATCCATGATCTGCTTGACCGAAAGGTCAAGGATCTTGTGCTCGTAGGCACGCACGCGGATGCGGAGCTTCGGCTCAGCAGCGTCTGCCGCTTTCTTCGGCGCAGCCTTTTTTGTTGGGGTGGTAGCCATACGAGTTTAGAGCCAGCGAAAGCTTAGGCGACGATCTTAGTTACGACGCCGGCACCCACGGTGCGACCGCCTTCACGGACCGAGAAGCGGGTATTGTCCTCAAGAGCGATAGGTGCGGTGAGCTTCACTTTGAAGGTCACGGTATCGCCCGGCATGACCATCTCCTTTCCTTCTGGAAGGGTCACTTCTCCGGTCACGTCCGTCGTACGGACATAGAACTGCGGCTTGTAGCCTGAGAAGAACGGCGTGTGACGACCACCTTCGTCCTTGCCGAGGATATATACCTCTGCTTCGAACTCGGTGTGCGGCGTTACAGAACCAGTCTTCGCGAGCACCTGACCGCGATGAACGTCTTCTTTCTTCGTTCCACGAAGGAGAATACCGGCGTTATCGCCTGCCTGTCCTTCCTGGAGCTGCTTGTTGAACATCTCGATACCGGTGACGGTCGTCTTGGTCGTAGGCTGGAGGCCGACGATTTCGACTTCTTCACCGACTTTCACGATACCGCGTTCGATGCGGCCCGTAACCACGGTTCCGCGACCTTCGATCGAGAAGATGTCCTCGACTGGCATAAGGAACGGCTTGTCGAGATCGCGCTGCGGAAGCTCGAAGTAGCTGTCCATCGTGTCGACGAGCTCCTTCACCTTGAGCGCCCATTCATCGTTGGCATCCTTAGCCTCAAGTGCTTTGAGACCAGAACCCTTGATAACCGGTGTATTTGCGCCGTCAAAGCCCTGCTGGGTGAGAAGGTCACGCATTTCCTCTTCAACGAGGTCAACCATGTCCTTGTCATCGACCATATCTACCTTGTTGAGGAAGACGATCATTTTCGGCACACCCACCTGCTTTGCAAGAAGGATATGCTCGCGGGTCTGCGGCATCGCGCCGTCAGTCGCGGCAACCACGAGAACTGCACCGTCCATCTGTGCGGCACCGGTGATCATGTTCTTGATGTAGTCGGCGTGGCCTGGCGCGTCGATGTGCGCGTAGTGGCGGTTCGGGGTCTCGTACTCCGAGTGGTGGAGAGAGATCGTGATACCGCGCGCCTTTTCTTCAGGCGCTTTGTCAATTGCGTCGATAGCCTCGGCACGGGCGCTGTAGCCAGCGTCCTTGTTGAGGTTGAGTACATTAAGGATTGAGGCCGTGAGCGTGGTCTTTCCATGGTCAACGTGACCGATGGTACCCACGTTCATGTGCGGCTTGCTGCGATCGAATGCTTCTGCCATACGTGTGTAAGTTACGAATAGTACTACGAATAAATAAGACCCGACCTGCCTTAATTAAGCCAAAAGGCGCTGGACGGAATAAACCCGCGCAGCGCCTTTTACCCGTCAGCTCCGCCCGTATGGACAAAGCAACATGTAAAAGAGCGCCGTTTTCGCGTTATATATAACCTACCTCTCACAGGGCGAAAGGTCAACAGGATGTGCCTACTCTCTACTATAGAAAGGAACTATTCTTTAGATTTACTGCCTGTCGCTCAATACAAAGAGAATCTCTGAACTCGAACTACTATAGATTATCTTTCCGCAGGTCTTTGCCGCGGTCGTATTCGGGTTCGTATCGCCATCCAATATCTTGTCGAGCGCCTCGTATTGCTCCTCAGTCACGCCATCAACGAAGAGTTCTACACCGGCAGCACTGACACTCGTTCCACATGCGGAAGGTGATTTTGAATCCCCATCGTTGTCATACCTCCATTGACCTGTCGAGAAAGGCCAACTCGGTGCGCTTGAAAGGTATTTTCCGAGACCATTGGGCGAGGAAGCGATAAGTGTCGCGACAGTCTGGTTCCCAGAATCAATCTGCCAAGAGCCAGTATCGAGGTACCAGGAATAGAACGCTTTGTACGTCTCCTGCAATTCTTGCGCGACGGCCGTATACTGGGCTTTCTGGCGCGCGGAATTCAAGCTTGCGAGGATAACCGAGGAGAGGAGCGCGATAATCGCGATGACTACTAAAAGCTCAATGAGCGTAAATGCGCGAGAACGTCTCATCTTCTCACCTTACTACATGCGATCCTAGTTCCGTTGAATAATGGGGATACTCGCTAGATACACCCTTGGTCTGGAGTATACACGGCAGCACTTGCTTGTGGGGATGCTGAACATCCGGCTGCATACCGAGAATGTGGCGCGCCAGGCGCTATAGGCCCTGACTCAATAGTGTCATACGCCATGAACTTATACCCTTTTCCGTCTGTAGAGCGGTAAATGTAGCAATAACTGCCGTTCGGTTTCGGGTCCTGCGGCAGCGACGAGATGTATCCGCCTGAAACAAGTCCAGGTATCGCGTCGTTTGGGTTTGCAGGGCCGTTATAGCACCCAGGCGTTGTTCCTGCCCACGAACCTCCGCTACCATACGTAATCGGGTAGCTGCCGTGGTCGCTATAATACATTTCTAGCGCGGTTCGGACCTGGTCAAGGTCAGAAAAACGCTTCGCATCGCGCGCTTTGGCGCGCGCCGTATTGAGGCTCGCCATAACGACCGAAGAAAGAAGCGCGATGATGGCGATGACGACGAGGAGTTCGATGAGGGTGAAGGCACGAGAACGCATAGTGTTACCTTATCATACGAAAAAGAACTCTAGAGCAAGCTCTAGAGTTCTTTTTCCTTGCACTACCTGTCTATTTCCTGCTTGCGATGATGTCGTTCGCGACGTTCGTCGGCACGACTTCGTAGTGGTCGAATTCCATAGTCATGGAACCGCGACCCTCCGTCATGGAGCGAAGCGACGTGGTGTAGCCGAACATTTCAGAAAGTGGAACTTTGGCATGGACGGCCTTGTTAATGCCACGATCTTCCATTCCTTCGACGGCACCGCGCTTTCCGGAGAGGTTACCTGTGATGTCGCCCATGAATTGCTCCGGCACGACGACTTCGACGCGCATGATAGGTTCGAGGATGACCGGCTTCGCCTTCTCGGCTGCCTCATGGAATGCTTGGGAAGCCGCAATCTTGAAGGCGATTTCCGAAGAGTCCACTTCGTGGTACGAACCGTCGTACAAGTCGACGGAAACGTCCACTACCGGATAGCCGGCGAGGATGCCGCGACCGAGGGATTCGCGTATACCCTTTTCCACGGCTGGGATGTATTCCTGCGGAATGACACCTCCCTTGATGTTGTTGATGAACTCGAAGTGGTCTTCGCGGGTGACGTTCTTCGGAAAGCCCTTCTCCTCCTGTTCCGGCGTAAGCGGCTCAAGGTGCTTGAGCTTAATCTTCACATGGCCATACTGACCTTTACCGCCCGTCTGCTTGATGTACTTATTATCGACATCGGCCGAACCCATGATGGTTTCGCGGTATGCCACCTGCGGCTTGCCCACGTTCGCTTCGACGTTGAATTCGCGCTTCATGCGATCTACGAGAATCTCAAGGTGAAGCTCTCCCATACCCGAGATGATGGTCTCGGCGGTTTCCTCGTCAGAAGAGACGCGGAAAGTCGGGTCTTCATCGGCGAGCTTGCGGAGCGCGAGACCCATCTTCTCCTGGTCGGCCTTGGTCTTCGGCTCGATACGAAGCGACACCACCGGCTCAGGGAACACGATCTGCTCGAGAACGATCGGGTTCGTTTCATCGCACAGGGTGTGCGATGTTTTCGTGTCCTTGAGACCCACCATAGCGGCGATCTCTCCGGCGAATACCGTTTCCACCTCTTCGCGCTTGTCGGCCTGGAGGCGCACGATGCGGCCTACGCGCTCCTTAGTGCCTGTCGTCGAGTTATATACGTACGAACCGGCAGTCACTGAACCCGCGTATACGCGGAAGAAGGTCAGCGCGCCCACGAACGGGTCGGTCTGGAGCTTGAAAGCCAGCGCGGTGAACGGCTCGTCGTCGCTTGCATGGCGCTCTATCGGCTCGTCGGTCTTCGGATTGACGCCGGTGACCGGAGGAAGGTCGAGCGGGCTCGGCAGATAGTCGACAACGGCGTCGAGCACGAGCTGTACGCCCTTGTTCTTAAGCGAGGAACCGCAGTAGACCGGGAAGACTTCGTTGGCGATAACCGCCTTGCGCATGAGCGTCTTCAGCGTCGCGAGATCAGGCTCATTACCTTCGAGATAGGCATTCATCGCGTCATCGTCCTGGGTCACGATACGCTCAAGAAGTTCGCCGTGATAGTTCTTCGCGTCTTCCATGTACTCCTCAGGAATCTCGCCTTCTTCCACGATTTCACCCATCGGGCCGGAGAAGGTGTACGCCTTCATGGTGAGGAGGTCGATAACACCTTTGAAATCCGCTTCACCTCCCATAGGGATCTGCGCACGGACTGCTTTCGGAGAGAGGCGGTCGAGGATGGACTGGTACGAACGGTCGAAGGAAGCTCCGGTGCGATCGATCTTATTGATGAAACAGATGCGCGGCACCATAGCTTCGTCGGCATAGCGCCAGTTTGTCTCTGACTGCGGCTCCACGCCGGCAACACCATCGAAGACCACAATCGCGCCGTCGAGCACGCGCAACGAGCGCTTCACCTCAACGGTGAAGTCGATGTGTCCTGGCGTGTCGATGATGTTGAACCGGTACTTCTTTGACGGATCCTTTTTGTCCGGTTCGTTACTCCGGGTCCAGAAACAGGTAACTGCCGCAGACGTAATGGTGATGCCACGCTCGCGCTCTTGTTCCATCCAGTCGGTCGTCGTTTCGCCCTCGTGCACCTCGCCGATCTTGTGCTGGGAACCCGTGTAGAAGAGCACGCGTTCGGTCGTCGTGGTCTTGCCGGCGTCGACGTGGGCGACGATGCCGATATTGCGCACCTTTTCGAGTGGATAATCGCGATTCATAGAATAATAGAATGAAATAAAAAGCCCGCCGAAGCGTTATTCCTACAATACGTTTTCGCAGGGTAAATGGCAAGAAACCCGGATCGCACATAGGCGATTCGGGTTTCTGGGAGTTCACGGGACTCGGGCAAAGAACATGAAGTAACTGAACCAGATAATGAATACGATGATTCCGACGATTAATTTCCACGCCGGAATGTCCGTCTCGCCGACAGAGTCAGGCACAACCGGCTTCTTGGCCACTGTTTCCTCCTCAATGATTATTTCTGCTCTCATTTAACCATCCCTACCGAGGAATGATCATCGTTTTCAACAGATATGCCCGACCGCGTAGCGGTCGGGCATTGTAGGTGAAGAACCCTATCGATTTGGGAATCGACGAATCATCGTCGGAGCATTGCGCGATCCTTTGAATTGCTGCGCAATGACCGCCGAAAGCGGTTCGATTGCAACCGCTCGCGTCGCACTCATGATCGATGCATGTACGCAACGGGAATCGTCCACCATGATTACCACATGGCGAACATTCGCCGATGGGTCATGGAAGAAGACGAGATCTCCCCGCCGATAACTGAAATCATGCTCATCGGTGCCGATCTCCTTCCCGAGCATGGTCATTTGTTCCCCCGTATTCCGCGGGCACGCTATGCCGCACGCGATAAGCGCTTGCTGCACGAGTCCGGAACAGTCCGGGAACATCCTGCCGCCCCAGGTATAGGAAGCCATCGAGCCAACATACCTACATGCCACTTCCACGTAATCCTTATGGAAGTTGTCAGTGGAAACGATCTGGTCGGCAAAAAGCCAGCCCAGGCCGTCAACATATGCCATGTAGCCCTCTGGCGATGGCTGGCGGTCGATGATGCGTACCAATGCATTCATCGGAAGAGCGAGGCCGTTCGGATCAGGGAATTTGAAGCTTGGATTCGTGTAGATGTTCGCGCGCGGAACAATTACGCGATGCTTAGGCGATACTGAACGCCGATGAAGCTCCGCCCTGCGAGCATCCCCTTTGAAAACGTATCCTGGTGATGCATAGAGCGGGAACGACACCTTATAGAACGGGCCATGCTCCCCAAGCACTTCGACCGTCTCTCCGAAGAGCACATCGGTCTCGACTGGCCCTTTCATATCAGGCTCTGCGAAGAACCTCGCTGCTGGAGCAATGATGGTGTATTTGGGTAGTTCGGTTGGCATAGTGCCCTCCTATTTGAACATGCTGCGGCCATTGCCGCACTCCGTTCCGGAGTGTACGCGCAATTGAGCAAGAAAGAAAGCCGCCTCCTTCGGAGGCGGCTTTCTTTCTTGTATTTTATTTGCCTATTGCGCCGTCGAAGACGTATCGGTCGGGAGAGATGTATCTGAAGAATACGTCGTCGGGTACGAATACGACGGTGCCGGCTGCGAAAGCGTCATGATGCCGCTAATGAGCGTAAAGATGGTATAAAGCGCCACTGCCGCAGCTATAGCCGCCGTTACAAGGAAGAAGCCGAGACCGATAGGAGATTTCCAACTCGACCAGCTGCGGTTACCGTGATGAGAGTGGTTTGATTCCATAAATGCGTAATTAGGTAAGTATAAATAATTGTACCGTTAGTATACGGCGCCCGTACGGTAACGCAAAAGGCCGTCCTCTGGACGGCCTTTTGCGTTATGTATTTTTTCTACCACGCAAAGTGGGCGAAGGCCTTATTGGCGTCTGCCATGCGATGCATGTCATCCTTCTTCTTGATTGCCGTACCTTCATTGTTTACGGCGAGCAGGATCTCATCAGCAAGCTTTTGTGCCATAGGCTTGCCCTTCTTCGCGCGTGCGGCATTGATGAGCCAACGATACGCAAGAGAAACGCGACGCTGCTGCGGGACTTCGCGCGGCACCTGGTAATTCGCACCGCCAACGCGGCGAGAACGGACTTCCATGAGAGGAGAGACATTGCGGATTGCGGTCTCAAAAGTCTCGATTGCGTCTACCCCTTCAGCGCTTTTGCCTATGATTTCAAGGGCATCGTAGACGATAGTGCGGGCAGTATCTTTCTTTCCGTCCCACATGACGGTATTAACGAAACGAGATACGGACTCTGAGTTGTACTTAGAGTCAGGGCGGCGAGGATGCTTGTTCTTAAGAGGGCGACGCATGGTAGTAAGAGATTAGAAAAATTCTATGTCCGAATTATTTGGCTAGCAGACTAGCCTTTGGGCTTCTTGGCACCATAGCGTGAGCGGCCGCGGCGGCGCTTGTCGATACCTGCCGTGTCGAGACGGCCGCGCACGATGGTGTACTGCACGCCGATATCCTTCACGCGGCCACCACGCAGCGTCACCACGGAGTGTTCCTGCAGGTTATGGCCTTCGCCGGGGATGTAGGCGGTAACTTCCTGGCCATTGGTAAGGCGGACGCGGGCAATTTTGCGGATAGCCGAGTTTGGCTTGCGGGGAGTCTTGGTGGTTACCTTCGTGCAGACACCGCGCTTGAACGGGGACGGATAGAACGTCGGTGCGTTCTTGAGCGCATTGAAACCACGGTTAAGAGCCGGCACTTTTGATTTTGCCGACGTTTTCTTGCGTGCTTTCTTGGTGAGCTGGTTGAGGGTTGCCATTCGAAATGAAAACTCCCCCGAGGGAGCTAGGAAGACTATATAAGAACGAGGAAATAAATGCAAATAGTCCCTTTGATCGATTCATATTCCCCTTAGGACTTTCTCAGAAAATAATAGATTTTTCCGCATTCTTTCGTGACCGGCCGGTTGATAGGCTCGGGTGCATGAAATACACCATCATAAAATATTCCGTTCCTATAGTGCTGTTCGCCATATACCTACTCGCCACATATGCTCCCGTTATCGCTCAAACGAACGGTTCGCCCCAAGAAGCTGCCTCGAGTACCGCGATGGAACATTCACAAGGCGCATCCACGTCCACTGAACTCTCTGTTGCCGTCTCAATCGTATTTCCTCCAGGAGGTGAGGACACAAAAACCGTACTTAAGCCGGGTGACCCTTTCGCCATACAGATCAGCGCCCCGAACATGGGAATAACTGATGCAAGCGTTAACTACGATGAGCTCGGAATCGGCATCGTTCCCGTTTCTGATTCAGGCAACGGTACGTTCACGACGCAAATGCGCGGCCTGCCGTTCATCTCGACCGGCCTGAAGCATTACACGGTCATGTTCAAGGATTCTCTCGGCAACCAGCACTCCATAACGAAGACTGTCGCTGTTGACGCGACTAAGCCGACCGGGAGCTTGACCGCGACCTTCACGAAAGTATCCGGCTCATTAGCTGTACATCTTTCGGGAAGCATAGACGGCACCGGCTCGGACGTACAGATTGTGAATGCTTCCGTATATGGTGTGAATGTCAACGGCGCGTACCTCGGAGGAAATTATCCGGATATCATTCCCACAACCCCTGGGAACCTGTCGCTCATCGATACAGACTTACGCCTACCCATGCCCGACGATACGTGGGCACAGATAGGGTATGGCATAACCTTGAAGGATGCAGCAGGAAATAGTGCTTCTATCCGCAGCACCGCCACACCTGTCGCCAGCATTGAAGGGCAACCACGTATCAACCATGCCTTGAGCGGAAGTATCGTCGAGCCCGTCCCTCATGGCGGAGTCCCAGCAGGTGTCGGCATACCTCACGCACTTATTAATTCGCTTCCGGTGGGCAACTACTACGCAGTGGTGTTCTTTGAGGGCCTGCAAGGATGCCCCAGTGATAATTACGAGTTCACTTCCTTTATAGATGACAATGTGTGGGGCGTTGACGAACCAGTAGGCGGCTACGATAAGGCGCATAGCACCAGCGCGGGCGGGTGCATGCAGCTGTACCATGTCGATCCGAGCAGAGGCGAAGGGTGGCAATGGGGAGCGTTGAGCAATACGGGCTCAGCGAACGCAATTGCTGATCCTGATGGCATACCCGCCTTCGCGCTCTGCGACGAGGCTGCCACATGCGACACGATAGCTCCGCAAGCGGCTACAAGCACTTCCTCGAGCAGCGGCAACCCACCTTCTGCAGCATCTGGCATTTCAAGCGTCATGTTCCTGCCGGGAATAAAAGGATCGAAGTTGTATGAGAACAACCCTCTGTGTCTTATTCCTTCGGATGACTGCAATATACCTCTTTGGCTTCCGCTTGCAGACATAGCGACTCCAGAACTCTTCATGGACGAGTCAGGGAAGAGCAAGCGCAGGATATATGTGCAGGAAGGCGGCATCTTAAGCGGAGCGCATGGCCTCCATTTTTATGACACGTTCGCCCAGAAGATGAATCAGGCAGAGGAAAGTCATATATATGGGAGCACCTGGCAATGGAAACCCATCGCTTATGACTGGCGCATGTCCCTTCCCGACATCGTGAATAACGGCGCACAGTATGGGAACCGCATCTACTATGAAGACGCCACGAGCACGCCATATATAGAACAATCGCTCCGTGCGCTCGCCTCTTCGTCACCCACAGGGAAAGTGACCATTATCGCGCACAGCAATGGCGGCCTCGTGGCGAAAGAGTTGCTGAAGAAACTCGGCGATGCGGAGGCAGCACGCCTCGTCGATACCGTGATTATGGTCGGCACTCCCCAGTCTGGCGCACCACGCGCACTCGGTGCGCTCCTGTATGGCGACTCTGAAGGCATTCCCGCAGTAGGACGCTTCGCGAACCTCATCATGTCCTCCATCCATGCGCGTGAATTCGCGCTCAATTCCCCGATGGCATACCACCTGCTTCCCTCCGCAACATATGTGGCCGCCAAGAACCCCACGTACCCATTGATCAAATTCGGAAACGGCGCCCTTCTCGCCCACCAGCGTGCACTGTATGGCGATACCATAGACACTGATGACGAGCTGCAGGAATATTTACTCGGGGGTAGCGGCGCGCGAAGCGCGCCTGAAACGTCCGACCTCACGCACGCAGCTGTTGCCCGTGCGAACCTGCTTTCCGATGCCGCGAATATGCATGAATCGCTCGACGCATGGAGCCCGCCGCCAGGCATACAGGTATACCAGATTGCCGGATACGGCGTAGATACCATATCCGGCATTGATACGTATGAAGTACCCACCAAGAACGGTGCTGACGTTCTTTCCTATCTCCCGCTCTTTACTCAAGAGGGCGACGGAACGGTGCCGGTCATCAGCTCCCTTATGATGAACGCGATCAGCCAGGTACATAGCATCTGGGTCGATATGAGCCGTCTGAGTACCGGCAGCGACTATTCTCACGGGACAATGTTCGAGGTGCCGGACATAGAAGAAACCATCGACACTATCCTTCAAACGCCCCTATCGAAGGCATCGACGACAATGACCCTGTATGCGGCACCGATGAACAACAACGAACTATCATCGGAGCCGCAAAAGAGAATCTCGTTCTTCGTACATTCACTTTCATCGCTTACCGTGACCGATATTGATGGCAATCAGACCCAGGTACACGCTGACGGTACGTCTGTCCAAGATATTCCTGGGAGTGAGAGCGGCATCTTCGGTAACGTCGAGTACGTTACGTTGCCCGCAGATAACACCTATTCCCTATCACTCGCCGACGTACCGCCAGGAACGGCAACGCTCGATATGCAGAATCGGAACGGTGCGGAAGTGACCGCGACGAGCACGATCGCCTATATTCCCATGACTGCTTCGAGCGTCGTCAACGTAACAGTAGAAGGCAGCATCGGCCAGTCATCTTCAGTACAGGTCGATGAGAATGGCGATGGAACCACTGATCTTTCGATCACGCCAGTTATTGGAGAGACCCTCATCTCCCCTGACATTCCTACGCAAAATAACGCGACATCCACCGCTTCCTATGTACGGACGGTGGTTACCGAGCACATACAGAAAGTGCTTGATGCGGCACGTGCACTCGCAAAGCCGCTTGGCTTTCTAGCGACGAATCCGGCTGCCAGTTCTTCTGTACCAGTCGAGCAGCCGATCCCCGTGCCCTCCGTGCCAGTATCCAGTAGTGGCAAGCAAGGTACTGTTTTCCCAGCACCCTCAGGTGCTTCAACTTCCATTTCTCAGGAAAAGAACCGTAGTGAAATCGCTCCGACTCCCTTAGTCCGGTCTTCTGCACCTACCCATGAGGAGCACTTGTCTTGGTGGACCCGTCTTGTACGCGCCATCAAAAAGATGTTCTCTGGCGCACGTTCCTTCTTACGGCTATAGGCCTAGCAAGAAATGGTATATCCCCATTACGAGGAGATCGAAGGGGCCCGCGAGGAAATAGCTAAATACCAGTAAGAATACAAAAAGCGTGATGAAGCCTCCTTGACGGACACGGTCCTCGAATTCACGAAACGCCATGGCGCTCTTGAGTGGAAGGAGTCCGCGCAGGAACGTGTACCCGTCGAGCGGCGGTATAGGAATAAGATTGAAAAGGCCGAGAAAGAGGTTTACGAGCACAACGGTAGCAGCCAACTCCCCATAGAGCAGCGCGCCATGCGCATAAGCGAATCGAGTGATGAAAGCAAAGACAATGGCGAGAATGAAATTAGTTCCGATGCCTGCGACGGCGACGATAGCCTCGCCCCAACGCTGGCTCTTAAGGTTGTAAGGGTTATACGGAACTGGCTTTGCCCAACCGAATAAGAATGAGGCATGCGTGAGCACAAGCACGCCGGGGATGATGATGGTACCCCAGAGGTCTATGTGCCGAACAGGATTCAGCGTAAGGCGCTTTGCGAGCTTCGCCGTAGGGTCGCCGAGCGCGTATGCGGCGTATCCGTGGGCGACTTCATGCATGATGACTGAATAAATAAGGACGATTATCGTGAAGACTGTGAGCGCGGAATCTGGTTGCATA
>Ga0164242_10001413_pt1 | contig 28399 bp, 32 predicted proteins | sample OricomgcompostMG_FD_108783 | JGI IMG/M metagenome (GOLD analysis project Ga0164242, IMG submission 108783) | Miracle-Growth compost microbial communities from Emeryville, California, USA - Original compost - Miracle growth compost (MG) ...
CGTACGCCGTGACCGTGCTGGAGTCGTACGCCCTGACCGTGCTGGAGCCGTACGCCGTGACCGTGCTGGAGCCGTACGCCCTGACCGTGCTGGAGTCGTACGCCCTGACCGTGCTGGAGCCGTACGCCGTGACCGTGCTGGAGCCGTACGCCGTGACGGACTTGTCCTGATTATCCGAGATGGTGAGCCAAACCCCGGAAGGCGACTCGATGCTGATTTCCGTGACGCGCTTGTTGCTGAGAGCCGCGTCAAGCTCTTCCTGAGTGGTTACCTTCATGCGGGCGGCACGGAATCGAACCGTGCTGCAACCATTCGCCCGAGCGCTATGCCGTGCGCCAACGTCCAGACGTGTTGCACATCTCGTCTGCCTCTGATGCCCCATGCCGCGGGCCGCGTCCAACCGTGTTGCTCAGCCCGGTTGCCTCATTGGTGCTGATTGCCGCTGCACCCGCGTCCCGGAGGTTGCTAACCATCCGGCCTCTCATATGTCGCAGTCCCTCCGCACCACACCCGGTATCGGTCGCGTCTGCCGTTATTCGTCGCCGTTCCCCCGCATTGGCCTTGGGTGGTCGTGGGGAGGGCTATATCAGCGCCTGATGCCGGAATCGAACCGGCGTTGCCAGGTCAGGCGGCGCGCCTCTTGCGGGGCCGCGGAAGATGCGGGTTGGCCTGCGCGGCAGCCATGCGCTCGATCACGTCATCGGGAAAGCGCCACTTATTGCCGACCTTCACGGCACCCGGAATCTTGCCGTGCTTCGCGTACTGGGAAACCGTCTGCTCAGTGCACGCAAGCGCGACGGCGAGCTGGGCGGTGGTCATCATCGGCTCGCCTCCACGTCCGCTTCGATCGCCCTGTAGAAGTCGTACGGGTTCGCCCCGTAGTTGTCGCGGAGCTTCATCGCGGCACCAACACCGATCTGCGCGACGTTGGTGAGGCGGATGCCTGTTGATTTGAGAAGGTCTGCGAGGTCTTCGCCGTTGGCGTCAGCTACGTTGCTGAGGTATTCGGCGGTTTTCGCTGATCCGTTGTCCATGCAGATATGGAAGCACGTCTATTTGGACATTGCAAGCATGACATTGATGTAATTTGTCCTCGCTTTGGAGGACCGTGATTGTCGGCTAGACACAAGCGAGTCGCGCGTGGATCTCGCGCGCGTTCACACAAGCCTCAAGGTTTCGTCAAGCCCCTGGGAGATTCCGCCAATTGGACGCTATTTTGTGTCCATGACGAAACGCGAACCGGAAGCTCTCGCCATTGGCGACATACTCCGCGAGAACGCTGAAGAGCAAGGCAAGACGCGAGCCCACCTGATGAAAGTGGCCGGCGTCAGCAAAGCCGCCCTCGAGCGCTACCTCGGCCTGCCGGGTCGCACGAGCATCGACGAGCGGCGCGAGATACCGCTAATCGCGGCAGCGCGACTGGCCACCGACCTGCGCCTCGACTTCAATTGGCTGCTTGACGAAGCGAAGCGCAGAGCGCAGTAACAAGCTCCTCGAACGTCACGCCTGCGATGTCCGCCAACATTCTGCCTTGCTTGAACGTCAACTCCGGTGTTGCGTGGATGAACTGGACGGCTTTCTCAAGCCTGGCAGATGTCGGCATTGCTTTCCCCTTGAAGCGTGGGCGGTTCCGTGCGCCCTGATTCGAAGGTAGGTTGCATCGCCGACATTGAGAAGGTCGGATGGGCGCGTTCCCCTCTAAGTGGGGGTGAGACGGATCAGTCTCAATCGGTGTTGCTTCGGGCGCGTTGGCGTAACGGTGTCCCTATGTTTCGCTGGTGCCCGAGTCCAGGCGTTCCCGAGCGTTCAGAACCGCTGGTGTCATCGTTGATGCGATCCGGGAAGCGCAGCGCCGTTCGGGTATGACAGTTGACGAGCTGGCGCAGTCGATTGACGTTTCGCGGCGTCAGGTGCACCGCTATTGGCGTGGTGATGCGGTGATGCCGCTTTGGGTTGCGGTGGGGTTGGCGGATGCGTTGGGGGTCGATTTGGCGAAGGTTCTGCGCCGGTCGAGGGGCTGAATTCGTGTTGGCGGCGCCAACACCGACCGTCGACGGTGCCCGAAAACCGGCGAAAATCAGAGGTTCCTGTGTTGCCGCGCTGATAGGCTTCGATGGTCGTTCTGCCCAGTGTTTTCTAGGGCGAAACGCCGATCTGATCTGGAATTCCAGAAAGGGTTCAAGTCCCTTTTCCCGCACCCTGATACCCTAGTAATGGCGCGGAAGTTCGCTCCGCGTGTTGGCCTAAAGCCAACAACACGCCAACACGCTAGGAGATCCCATGGTTGAGGGGTTCGTGCCAGACACAGACGACGTGCGCAATCGCTACGCCACGGTAGATTTCAGTACCTACGAAACGAGCGACGCGGATCTGGCGGAGTTCGACCGCTGGCTTACCAAGCACGATGCCGAAGTAGGCAAGCAGGCGCTGCTGGACGCGGCAGATGCGGCGTACTGGACGCTCGTGCAAGAGAAGAAGACGCTCGGGATGCCGACAGACGAGTGGCTTCGCGCGCGCGCCAATGGCTAGCGTTCATCCGCGCAGGCTCTCGACGGGTGAGATTGCGTGGCGGGTGATGGGCCGTGCGGGCGGCAAGCAGGTCCAGAAATCGTTCGTCAAAGAGGATGACGCGGACGCGTTCAAACGGCTCGCTGACAGGCTCGGATGGTCGAACGCAGTTACGACATGGGAACGCCGCGAAGGACGCGCCGAACCACTCACCTTGCGCGACTGGACACGCAAATACCTCGACCGCGAATCCGGCATCCTCACCGGCATCGAACCCATGACCCGGAAACGGTACCTGAGCATGGCCGAACGGTCATTCCTGACCTACCTGGGCGACGTGCCCCTCGACACGCTCCAACGCGAAGACGTCGGCGCGTGGATCGAATGGCAGGCCGAGCAGACGCACAAGAGTCCGCGCGGCCACAACAAGCCGAAGATGTACAGCTCGAAGACGATCAAGAACATGCACTCGGTTCTGTCGGCGGCGCTCGAGGCGGCGAACCAACGCGACCTGATCCACAAGAACGTCGCCAAGGGTGCGCCCATCCCCCAGGGCCTCAAAGAAGAGCCGGTGTTCCTCAGCAAAGCCGACTACTTCAAGCTGTACGAAGCGATGGACGACCGGTTCAAAGGGTTCGTCGAGTTCCTCGTTTCGTCGCAGTGCCGGTTCAGTGAAGCGACCGCGCTCGCCTGGGGTCACGTCAACACGGACAGCGAACCACCTACCGTCAACATTGTTCGCGCGTGGAAGCTGACCGGTGAGGGTCGCAAGAAGAAACTCGGGCCCCCGAAAACGCGCATGGGGCGCCGCACCATCGCGTTGTGGGATGACGTAATCGAGAAGATGGGTCCGCGCGGCGACCGCGACGAGTTCGTATTCACCGCAGTCCAAGGCGGACCGATCGACCAAGCCAACTTCTACGAACGCTACTGGACCCCAGCAGTCAAACGCGCCGGCATCGACCCGACCACTTCCCCGCACGATCTCCGTCACACCGGCGCGTCATGGCTCATCGCAGACGGTGTGCCGCTCACGTTCATTCAACGGCGCCTCGGACACGAATCAATCCAAACGACGAGTGACACCTACGGGCATTTGCTCCCCGACGCGCACACGCGCATGGCCGCGAGCCTGCAAGGGACACTCACGCGCGTCGGCTTTGAACTGCCCGCTGTCGGCAGTGCCGGTTAGTCTCGCCGCATGACCCCCGCGACCGAACCGGCCACGTGCGAACTCTGTCGCGGTGTCCAGTTGACCAGGATGACGAGCGACGCGGCACGGTTCATCTGCCCGCGATGCGGCATGGAACGCGAGCCTGGTGCCGGAACCTGAAGCCGGTGCCGATTCTCGGGAGAGGCTGGCTCTGGCGGCAACACCGTCGCCTGAACCGATTGGAGCGACCAAATTGTCCTCATCCACCACCTCGATCGCTGACGCGTACCCGCAGCCGCCGGCATTGGCCGAGTGCGGGCACGTGTTCGTCGCGCTGCCAGAACACGGCATCAACGATGTGAGCTGCGCTGAGCCGAGTTGCGCGAACTACTGGTGCCGCTCGTAGACGCAGAGAGGCCCCCGACCCGCTCGAGAAGAGTGAGCCGGGGGCTTTTTGTTCTGCATCGTGTCACTGTGATACCGAATTGGGGGGTTTTAAAGTGTCAACATGTGGCGTAACGTCCGCCGCATGAAACGAGGACTTGTCGTCTTGGCGTTCGTCGCGGGCGTGGCTCTCGCGGGGTGCTCCGCGTCAGGCCCGGTAAAGGGAACTCCCGCACCAACGCACGCGGTTGCAGCGGCTTCCACACCAACCGCAACGGCAACAGCCAGGGCTGCGCTCGGAACGCGCGCGAACCCGTTCCCATTGAACACTCCCGGGAAATATGACCCCGCATCGATGTGGACCTTTACCTTCACGGCTGTCAACGGCGATGCGTGGCCGACCGTCAAGCAGGATGACCCCGAACTGAATGAGGCGCCTGATCCCGGCACAACGTATGTGCTGGGAACGGTGAAGATCGATGCGGGGACTTCCGAGACCGCCGAGAATCCGGAAACGGACCTCAACTTCAACTACGTGGGTTCGGATGGAAACACCTACCCGGCCGATCCAGATCAGTGCGGCGACTTGGGTAGCACTGATCTGACGGATGCGACGGACATGTATTCGGGAGCGTCGCGTACGTTCTCGATTTGCGCGCAGGTCCCTATTGCGGCGGCGCACGGTGGCACGTGGGCGATCAACTACGTGGACGGGACTTCTCCCACCGCGTTCTTCAAGGGCGCGTGATTGACGGTAGGGTTAAACGCGGAAAGTGCCCCGCACGAGGAGATTCCGTGAAGGAACCTACCCGTGCGGGGCGTTTCTATGGGTACTACTTGACGATGGTTACCGGTACCGATGCTGATGTGGTCGCCGCTTCGGGAACGGCTGGCGCGGGAGCACTGTCTGCGGGTGCTGCGGGAGTCGACGTGACCGTGACTTCCTCCGCAGCTACTTCCTTCTTGAACCAGGCTGCAGCAGACGACACAACACCCGTTGCGAGCGCGAACGTCGGCGCCTGCAGAGCGCCAAGGCCAGTGAACCAGGACGGTTCGATCGACGCGGCGATACCGGATACGGCGGCGCAACCGATGGCGGTCAGCAGGCCCGTGAACACCTTCGGGCTGATGGGGATGACTGTCTTGGTGGTCATGACACTCCTTTGATTGGGTGGTTAGCGCATGAGCGTGTCGCGGGCTTCGCGGAGCACGGCACGTTCGTCGTCTGTGAGGTCCGGTGCGTGCCCGAAACGGTCGATGATGCCGACGCAGACTTGGTAGAGTTGCACGAATACTCGGTAGTCGCGGCGTTGCGCTATCACTTCGGGGAGCTCGAGCGGTTCGCGGGGTTTCCGTTTCGACAGTAGGTACGAGAGGCCGTAGAACGTGGCGACGATGGCGGCGGGTATGGTGCCCGCGCCGACGATGGAACTGACTTCAGGCGGCATGCTTCCTCCCCGCGCGCACGTGCAAGAACACGGCCTGCGCTACGGGGACGACGCTCATTTGGACCGCGATGAGCAGGTACACCGTCTTGTCGCCGCCTCCGCTGTGCATGAAGTTGACGACGGCTACGACGAAGCTGAGGATCATCGCCGCGAGCACGCTCACCGCCGCGCGTTCGAAGTTCTCGAGCCGTTCGGACGTGACGGTGGCCGCTGCCACAATCCCGGCCGCGCACACGAAGATGCCCCACCATGCGGTCACCTCGGGGCCGACTGCGTGCAGCAGGAGGTCCGGGTTCGTGTCGAGCCACGTGCCGGCGCCTACGGCCGCGCAGGTCATGTAGACGAGGAACAGCACGAACCTGTTGAAGATGACCGGGCCAGCCCACCACGCGCGCAGTTGTCGAAACACCTGACGCACCACGATGCGCCTACTTCGAACCGACAGTGACGCTGACATGTTGCGCCATTGCCGCCCACAACGCTGCCCCGTCGATCGTGATCCCGACCTCTTTCAGCGCAGCCGTCAGGGCGGTCTGAAGCTCGGCAGTGCTGATCGTCGGCGTACTGACTTTCGCCAACTGCGTAGTGATGACGGACGCGATGGCCGACTCGACCTGCTTCGCGAGCGACGGCGCACCGTTGTACGCAGAGTCGGTGCCGTGCGCCAGGCCGATGATCTCGTTCTCCTGAGCGGTGGTCACCTTGATCGCATTCGCGGTCTGGTCGCCGACGAGCTCGAAGTTGTACCAGGAGGTGACCTGGCCCGCGCCCGCGTTCGCGTACAGGATCTTCGACGGGTCACCGGACGGGAGGTTCCAGTTCACCGCGAAATACTTCTTGGTCTGGGTGTTGTAGAACAGCCGTGCGCGCGTGCCGCGCTGAATGTCGACGGAGATTTGCTGAACTTCCGATGCAGACAAGTCGTCCTCCTGGGTGGTCGATGAGACGGTGACGACGGCACCGTTCGCGAGGGATTCGTCGAGTGGGCCGAGCGCGCCGATGTGCGCGACGGACGTGTACTGCCAATAGGTCCACGATTTCCAGTAGCCGACCGTGGGCACCTTTCCCGGCGAGCCGGTGTTCGCGCCATAGTCAGCGACCCACAGCTCTTGACCGGCTGCCACATTCGCGGACCAGTCCGCCGCTTTGGTGACGCTCGAGCTCATGTAGAGGCCGGCGAGGATGCCCGCGATGGACTTCGTCGTCTGACCGAAGGTGAGCGCGTTCGCCGGCGTGGCGTGCGGCATCGAGCCTTCGTTTTCGATGTCGTACCAGAGCTTGTCGGCGACGCGAGGTTGCGCGTACTGCAGGAACAGGCGCGCGTGCGCGGCAGGGTCGCCGGGCCCGTTGAACCAGTAATGGTCGATGCCAAGGCCAGCCGCGCGAGCGTTCGCAACGTTCGCGTCGTGGTCGGCATCCTTGTAGGTTCCCGAGTCCGCGCCGCCTGCTTTGATGACGGCACGCTTGACGCCGAACGCGAGAACCGACTTGAACTGGGCAACCGAGTAGACGCCCTGCCACCGGGACATGTCGATAACAGCAGTCATGACGTACGCCTCCTAGTTGAGCAAATACGGCGGGAAGCCGAAAAGCAGCGTCCGCGACGAACCGCTGAACTGCGTGATCGTGATCGATCCGTCCGTGCCGATAGTCACCACCGCATACGACGCATTGCCCGACCCAGCCGGGAAAGACATCGCCTCGGACGGTCGCACCCCGAGAGGAAGCGTGCCGATCTGAGTAGGCACAGTGATGTCTGCGTTCCTGGCCGCAGTCCCACGGAACGTCACCCAGCCGTTCTTCACTCGGTATTGCGGCGTCGCGCCCGATGGCGACCAGTTGCTCGCGAGCGGAACGTTCACCCAGCCGGTGTCGAAGTACGGGCGCGTGTCCGTGATCAGCGGCGCACCGTTCTGCGCCGCAATAACCGAAGCGAGCTGCAGGAACACTTTCCCGGCACCCGTCAGGTGCACCTGAACGTCGACAGTGAGAGCCGCCGTAGCCGGCGTCACCCCGTCGGGTGACGGGGTGAACAGGATGCCGACGAGATACGTTCCGCCCGTCGCCGTGAAAGGGAAACTCACCGTCGCGTCGATCTGATGCCCGAACCCGTTCACGAGCGCCTGCGCAACCCCGGACGTCGTCGCCGGCGAAACGGTGATCGTCCCGTTCGAATACGCCACGGCATACGGGTTATCCGCAACAGTACCGAGAATCCCGGTTCGTCCCATCTGGGTGATCGCCCACTGCGAATCAGTGAAGTTCTGCCCGTCCATCGGGAAGCTCTGCTCAGCCATCGGCTCTCCTAGCTCGCGCGCAACAGCTGAAGCTGCTGCAATGCCTTCGCGACCGCGGCGTTCGTCGCCGTCACATAGTTCGAGGAATCACGGGCACCGACGACCGCCGAAACCGTCTCCGTCATCTGGTCCGACTGCACCTGAACCGTCGTCGTCACCTCACGCACCGGAGCCGTCAGGTTCAGGCCGTCGATGAACACGCCAACCGTGTCGCCCACGTTCCAGTCGCGCCGATACCTGATGTCGTCCGTGTCGGTAATCGTGAACGTCACCGACACCGGGTTCGCGCCATCCGAGATCGCGGACGCGCCGGCTTGAGTCAGCTGCGTGTTGTCCGTCGTCTGACGCTGATCCACGAGGCTCTCGATCTTCGCGCCCCACAGGCTCTCCGCCGTCGAATCGACCTGCTCAACGAAGATCCGGTTCACGCCCTGACCGCCACCAGCGACGATCGCGTCCGTCACCGTCGGCCGCGTCAGCGTGTACGACCAGTCCGTTCCGAGAACAACACCCGCGAAGTCCGCCTTGCTGCCGAACCGGATATTCGCCGACAGGTCGTTGACCTGCCGCACCTCGAGGTCAAGGAACGGCCCCGACGCGTCTTCGTTCTGCAGGATGCTGACGTGCAGGCCACCCATCTCCGCAATATCGGAAACGGTGGTGCCGACCGGTTCGAGCCTCCCCGAGATGGACACGCTCGAACCGCGCCCCAACGACGTCGGAACGCGCAAACCCGCCCACTTTCGAGCCGTCAACGCACCCGGCCCCGCATCCGCGTTCACATACCCGAGCAGCACCGTCTCGGCCGTGCCGGAACGGTTGTCGTACGCCTGCGGCTGATTCGTGATCGGCTGCGTCGGCGCCGGGAACAGGATCCGGTCGTTCAAGCACTCAAGGTCGTCCACACCCGAGATCGTCGACGTCGCGTAACCGCGTTGAATCGACGTCACCGGACCCGACATGATCCGAATGCCGTCACGGATCAGAAGCACCGCATTGCCGGGGACGAGGAGATCCGCGAGCGCCTCATTAGGACCCGTGATCTGCCACGTGCCGGCGTTCATGCCCGAATCGCCCGACACGTTGTGTCGTTCCACGACCGTCAGAGACGTGTACATCGACACGGGGTCGTAGGCGCGGGCGCGCGTGCCCTTCGCGAGCGGGTAGATCGTCCAAATGCCCTTACCGCTCGGGTTCACAACCGGGGCGACTGCACCGGCAGGAGTCGAGGCCGCGACCACAGGGCGCGCGGCCGTGATCGCGGCGCTTCCCGAGTTCGTCTCGGAACCCGTCGCTGCGACGTGCGGTGCACCTCCGGTCACCGCCACGGTGCCCGCGTCAACACCCGCCGCGGAACCCGTCGCAGCCACAGTCGGCTTACCGGAAGTCACCGACGCCGAACCCGTGTCGGTTTCGGTGCCAGTCGCGTGCGCAGTCGGCGCGGGAGCGGCGATCGAGCCCGAGCCGGCATCCGTCGAACCAGCCGAACCGGACGCGGACACGGTGGGCGCAGGCGCGGTGGCCGCTGCCGAACCGGAATCCGTCTCAGAGCCCGTCGCCGCAACGGCAGGCTTCCCCAGTGTCGCGGCTGCCGAACCCGAGTCGGTTTCCGAACCAGTCGCGGAAACAGTCGGAGATCCGGCCGTCACAGATGCGGTGCCCGTGGTCGACGTCGGAGCCGGTTCGATGATCCCGGCGATGGTCGACATTTCTGCCGCCTGGCCCGTGTCGTTCGGGTGCTGCTGCTGCGAGTCGCCCGTCGTCCACGAAGACGGAATCGACGCGTACGGGTACACGTCGTTCAGGTCGAGCCAGTTGACCGACGTTCCCGCACCCGTAGCGACCGTCTTACACGCCGACACATAGTCGGCGATGGTGTAGCTGCCGTTCGACTCGCTCTCAACACCCGGCGTCCGCATCGGCGCGAACACCAGAATCGACGGGCTCGACGGCAACGCCTTCAACGCGTTCAGCATCGACGTCAGGTTCGACGCGACCTGCGACGGCGTGTTCGTGCCGTCGCCGAGGTCGTTACCGCCGACCTGATCGATGATGACCAGATGCGGGGCGAAGTTCGACCAGCCAGCCCAGTTCCCGGTAGTCGACCCGGACGTGGCACCGGAGGTGCCCATCATCGTAATGTCCTGCGACGACGTGTAGCCGGTGTGCGACGCGTCCCAGTACGTGATGCCGGCGGTGTAATCGCCGTTGTAGATCACGTCGCCGTCGATCATCACCGCGCCGCCCGTGGCCGTGTACTTGACCGTGTGCGTGCCAGCAGTGCCGAGCGAGAAATGGTAAATCTGACCGGGCTTCTGAGCCCCGGCAGCGGTCGGAGACACCGTGGCGACGGTGGTGCCGTCCACCGCAATGGTGATGGTGCCCCAGGTGATGCCAGACAGGCCCGTGGAGACGCCGAAGTACACGAGGTCGGCGGAATCGCCCGTCACCGTGCGCGAGATCGACGCACCCGAGTTCAGGTACGCGCCCTTGTCGCCCTGCATCGTGCCGACCTGACCGGTGCTCACCGTACCGGTAACAGTCCACGGGTTCCGCCACGGCTCCGAGCTGTCAAGGTAGGTGGCGTACCCGCCGGCCGGCGTCAAACCCTGACCGCCCGCAGCGGTCAGGCCGAAGTCCGACCGCATCTTCGCGACCAGCGAATCCAGCCACCGGGTAGCGCGGCTCGACGCGTTCTCACCCTCAGCGATCGAGTCGCCCACCACGAGGATCTTCGCCCGCCCGGTCCCAGCCTTAGCGGCGGCAACGGCGCTGTTCCAAGTGGTGAACGACACGAACGCCTCCTAGCGGCTAAACCTGCGGAATCGTGATCGTGATCGCAGAAAGGTCAACGGGAACCGTCGTCTGCAGCGACGTCGACGCGAGCTGCACGTCACCACCGGAACCCGTCGCGGTGACGTCCATGTCGCCCTCAACGGTCGTTCCGTCCGACTTCAGCAGACGCGCCCAACCCGCCGTGCCGGCCGCTACAGGGCTGACCTGCGCCGGGTCGTTCGACGTGAGCACGTTCCCAGACGCCGTGAACGAGGACAGCGGGATCGTGACGAGCAGCGTGCCGCTCGCCGCTGTTTCCGGCGTGGCCGGCTTCGAGCCGGTGTAAATATTCAGCGAACCGCCGGCACTCACATCGGACGCGATCGCGGACGCCTCAACGCCAGCGAGGTGAACAGAAGGGTTGAACGTCATCGTGGTTCCAATCCAGAGAAGGGGAAACAGAAAGCGGGGGTTACCAGGCGGACTTGAAGCCCGGGGTCCATGTCAGCGAGACGCGTTGCGGCGACCCGGCAATATCGATCTCCGAATCACCGGGAGGCAGAGCCGAGATCACCGAACTCATCGAGATCGCGGACCATGCGGGCTGACCGTTGATGCGCGCTGACCGGCCACGCGGGTCGGTTTTCAGCAGCAACGTCTGACCGGTGGTCAGCGCGGAGACGTTGATGTTCGTGCCTGCCCACACCACCTCGAGCGCAGACGACGGACCGTCGACCTCGATGACCGGCCATGCGGGAATCTCGCCCACGGTGACCGGCATCCCGGCACCGATGACGGAGAAGTCCGACATGATCTGACGCGGCCACGGGTACGTGGTTCCGGCCGACGACGTGATGAATGGGTTCGGTGCCTGCGCGGTGAACACAACCTGCGTTGCCTCGGGCGCCCGCCAGTACGGGTCGACGGCGATGAGGTTCAAGCCGTACTTCTGCCATTTCGTGCCGCCATCACCGGAACCCCACGATCCCTCCATGCCCGACGAGTACACGACCGTCAGCACGCGTTCCCCGGACGCTGACGTGACGCGGAGACGGAACGTGCCCGTCGAACCGAGCGTCACTTGCTCCCACCCGGCGACAACACCGCGCAACGCGGCAAGCGTGTCGAAGAAATCAGCCTGCGACGTTTCGGACGTGAACTCGAGCGGCAGGAACACGGGCCGCTGCAACACGTCCACTTCCTGCAACCACGTACCCGGAATACCGGGCGTCTGCGCGGTCACCACAGACAGCGGCGGCAAATCCAGGCCCGTCGCACCAGGCAGAAGCAAATGTTCCGCGTCAACGTTCAACGGGATCGAAACGGACCCGTCCAACGACTCCAAATACAGGAGCCGTGAGTCATCTCGGGGAAGGGCCGAACTCGGATCGGTCATTCGACCCTCCCCCTCGATTTGTTACCGGAGCGCGTCGATCTGGCGTTCAGCGGCGATGTACTCGCGTGGCCCGAACTCGCGCCCGTAATTGTGGAAATGCATGGTTCGCTGATCCGCGCGGCCGTGACCGGACTGCGGGGCGAGTAGCTTCCACTGCTGCGGTGTGAGAACGGGTTCCGGTGAACCCGTCTTGTTCGCGACGACAGACAGTCCGGTCGGCAACATGCCGCCGTTGTCGTACAACCCGACGACACCACCAGTCGAGTAACCGTGACCCTGACCCAGCGCCGACAGTGACGGCCCATACGCGTGCTTCGCGTAATTCAGGGCAGCCAACAGGTTGTCGTAACCGTTCAGAATGTTCCCGTGACCGGGGAACGCGTACGCGGCGAACGTTGACGGGATCGTCTGCATCAGACCCTGAGCCGGATGGCCCTCGATCGAGTTGATGTCCGTGATCTGCTGCTTGATCGTCGGGTTGCCGCCAGATTCCGTCTGAATCTGCCGGAGCACCTTCTGAACCATCGCCGTAGACGTCGACAGCCCATTCGCCGCCAGCGCCTTGATCACGTCCGCAGTCCACCGGGTGACACCCGAACCGGTCGGGTTAGCGACCGAACCGCCCCCGCTCGAGCCCTTACCGCCGAACAGTGACGTGAACGCGCTCCGAGCCATGCTCACAAGCGACGACCCGACGCCCTTAGCCAAGTCCAGAGCGGACCCAGCGCCGGGAATCTTGCCAAGAACACCGTTCAGCGCCGAACTGATCGCCACGCCCGGATTCGACAGCACCGAAGCCGCAACTTTCGCCGCGTTCGTAGTCCAATCCCACGCGTCCGCGACGACACCACCGGAGGCGAAGCCGGCGAGCTTCCGCACACCGCCAACACCACCGGAGTTGCCGGCCTTGTTCAACGCGTTCACGAACCCCGGACCGAGAGCCCGCACCACTTCCGGCACGAGCACACCTTCGCCCTTGCGCATCGGAACCATCAGCTCGTCACGCTTCGCCGACTGATAACCGGGCAGCACACCGCCGCCCGCGAAACCCTTCGGCAACGGAATCGGTTGGATCGTCTTGGCGTTATTCTTGCCTTCGACCGCAACTGCGACCTTGTTGAACCCGTCGATGAGCGTGTCATCAATAACGGTCTTGATGACGAACTTGACCGGAACCGTGAACGCAGTCTTGATGCCACTCCATGCCGTCTTGACGGCATCTTTGAATCCGTCGAACAGCTTCGGGCCCGTCTTGGACAGCCATCCGCCGAGCGCGTCGAACGCGGGCTTCACCGTGTTCTTCCAGAACCCGGAGATCGTCGACCCGATACCGTCCCACACCGGCACGATGACGCTCTTCCACAACCATGAGGCCCAATGCCCGATGGTTTGCAGGCCACCCCACACGGCAGCGAACGTCGGATGAATGACCTTCGCCCACGCCCACTGCGCCGCCGAACTGATCGCGTTCCACGCAGGAACGAACGCGCTCTGCCACAACCAGACAGCCCACGATCCGATGGTCTTCAGGCCATTCCAGAACGCCGTCACGATCGGAAGGATGACCTTGTTCCACGCGAGCTGAGAGGCCGCGACAATACCGTTCCACATGGGAACAATCGCGTTCTGCCACAACCAGACACCCCAACTTCCGACCATCTTCAACGCGTTCCAAAGCGCCGTCAGGATGGGCGAAAGAATCTTGTTCCACGCCCACTGAGCCGCGCTCGAGATGCCGTTGAACGCCGGCACGAACACGTTGCGCCACAGCCATAGCGCGGCGGCACCCACCACATCGCGGATAACCACCGCGATGAGCGTGAACACTGCAACGTACGTGTCCCAGAACCACGTCAGGACCGCGCCGATGCCCGCGAACACCGGTTTGAAAATGTTCGTATACAGCCACGACATCGCCGTGCCGATCTGCTGCGCGCCCTGCGCGAACGCATCGAACACCGGCTTGATGATCGACTTGTACGACCACGAAACCGCAACACCGATCGCGTTCCACGACACCGCGAACGCGTTTCCGACATCCTTAGCGGCCGTCTTCACCCAGTTGATCGCGTCGACGATTCCGTCGAACGCGGGCGTGATCGCATGCTGCCACAACCACGTCGCACCCTGACCGATCTGCGTCAACCCGTCCGAAAGCGCCGCGAACGTCGGCTTCAGAACGTTGTTCCACGCGAATGACGCCGCGACCTGGATGCCCTTCCACGCCGCCTGAACACCCGTGCGGAACCACGTCCAATGGTTGTATGCGTACATCACGCCGACCGTGAGCGCGACGAGCGCCGCAACGACGACCTCAATCGCGAGCGCGATCACACCGAACGGGTTAGCGTCCTCCGCGACATCCAACGCTTCCTGAGCGCCGGTCGCCTGAACGGTCGCCATCTTGTAGGCGACCATCGCCGCCTTCATGCCCTTCGTCATCGCCGTGAACGTGAAGCCGAGCGCTTCACCGACCTTCAAAACTCCGTTGAACACGGCAACGCCAACACCGACGAGCTTGAACGCCGCGTATGCGCTGAGCAGTCCCACCGTCAAAGGACCAAGCCACGACTTGTTCGCGGCAATGAACCCGCTGACCTTCTGCGTCGCCGCGAGAACGCCCTGCGCCATCTGCGTGAAGATCGGCAGCAGCTTCGTCGTCGCCTGCTGAGCTGTCACAGCGAACGACTGGCTCAGCTTGTCCATCTGAACCTTGAACGTCGCCTGAGTCGCCGCCCACGTCGACACGTTCGCGCCGCCCGTTTTCGCAGCCGCCGCGACCTTCGCGATGTTGCTGGCGAACGTCGCGCTCGAGCCGCCAGTCAGCATCAGGGCCGTGTTCAGGCCCGTCGCGCCGCCCAGCATCGCCTTCAACTGCGCCGTGTACGTCTGCGCCGCCGGCTGACCCGAACGGAGGTAGTTGTTGAAGCCCTGCGCCTGTCCTGCGAGGGACAAGAACTGCGACCCCATCGCGTAACCCTGCGAACCCATGTCGCGGATCGCAGTCCGGTACTCCTTCAGCGACGTCTGACCGCTCAAGTACGACTGCGAGAGCGTCCGGAGGCTCGACGGCATCTTGCCGAGCATCACGTTCAGGTCCTGAGACGCCGACTGCGACTTCTTGAACGTGTCGATAAGCACAGTGCCTTGCGGGCCGAGCTTCGACGAGATCGCCTGCGTGATCAGGTCGATGGTCCCCGACAGGCCACGCTTGCCGAGATTCGTTGTCACGTCGTTGACGGACAGGCCGAGCTGCTGCATCGCCTTCTGAGCCACCTGATTCGGTGCCTGCAGGTTGCGGATCGTGTTCGCAAGTTCCTGCGTCGCCTCATCCGCTGACGTTCCATGCGACGTCAGAGTGGCGATCGCGCCACCCACCTGAGCGAACGAGATACCCGCAGCGGACGCGACCGGCAAAACTGTGGACAGCGAGCCGGCGAACTCCTGCATCGTCGTCTTCGACGCACCCGACGCCGCCACGAGCTCGTTCGTGACCGTCACAGCCTTAGATGCCGGCAGGTTGTACGAACGCATGATGCTCGTGAGCGCGTTCGTCATCGTGCCGAGATCGACCGACTCGGCTGCCGCACCCTGAGCAGCCGCCTTCAGCACGTTCAGACCGGAAGCGCCGCGGATGCCGGCCTTCTCGATCGTGTACATGCCTTCGGCGAGCTGCTCCGTCGACGTACCGGTGGACTTCGCAATGTTCTGAATGCCGGTAGCAACGGCCGGCAGAGCAGAAGCCGCCTCACCACCAGCTGTGACCAGAAGAGTCATCGACGACTGAAACTTCGACGCCGACTCGACGGCCGCTTTCACGCCCTCAGCCGCAGCGAACATGCCGAAGAACGCCGCCATCGAACCCATCGACTTGACGAGGCCGCCGATACGTGAACCCATCGACGTGACAGACGACTCCGCCGCGCCGAGACCCTTCGCGAGCTTCGCAGAACCCGAATTCGCCGCCAGTTGCGCCTTCTCGAGATCCGTTTGCGCCGTAGCAAGCTGCCCGGTAACGACCTTCTGCTGCTCATAGGCGGCGCTGATCTGATCCGTCGCCGCCGTGACCTTCAGGGCAGCCTGCTCAGACTTTCCCTGAGCCAACGTGAGTTGCTGTTCCGCCTTGAGCGCCTGAGACGACGTGGCACCGTGCTTCTCACGCGCTTCAGCGAGCTTCTGCTCCGCAGCCTGCACACCAAGAGCGGCAGCCTTCTCAGCGTTACGCGCGGCAGCGATATTTGCCGACTCACGCTTGATCTGCGCCGACGCTTTGGCTGAGGCGGTGGTCAACTCATCAACCGCCGCCTGAGCGGCCTTCGTCGCACCCTCAAGACCCGCAGTGAGGCCCTGCGTGAACGACTGACCCGCCTTCGCTCCCGCAGACTTCGCCGCCGTCGTGCCCTGCGCGGTAATAAGCTGCGCGAACCCCTTCAGCGACGGGATAACCTCGATATACGCGACGGAACCGGCCATCACAGACCTCCGTCACGTGTTCACTTATTCGGATCAATGCGCAGCATCAACGCGTCCATTTCGACGCGATGCTGCGCCTCGTACTCGGCTTCCGCGCGCGACTGAACCGACTCGCCCGTAGACGGAACCGGGATAACATCGACCTTCGGCGGGTTGCCTTGAAAATTCGCTTTCCAGAACATCGCAAGGAACGTTCTGAAAGACATTGCCGTATCGCGCAACAGGTACTCGGCGTCAAGCCAATATGACCCGTTATGCGCGCGCCCCAACGGCGAATCTGGTGGTAGACCTTGGATCATCACCCGCAATTTGCGAAGCGTGATCCTGCCTTGAAAGTAATCCTCAAGAGGATCGCCGCCATACGCCTGCATCAGACTGGCTTCGATCTCTTCCGGATACTCCGCGAGTAGGTCTACCGCCCGGTAGGGGTTCCGTTCACAACGTCAACGTCATCTTCCTCAGCGAGAGCGAGGAACACGCGAGCAATGTCCATCGCCTGACCGCCGGCCTCAATGAACTCGTCGTATTGGTCACCGAGCGCAATACGCGCCTGACCCTTGATGTCCGTCTGATCAATCTGCGACAGAGCTTCCGTCTGCTCGTCGTTGAACCACTGCGGGACCGGGAACGTGAACACCTTCCCGCCCTGCTCGAACTCAACCTGCGTCGGCTTGCCCGACTTCTCCTCGTACTGCCGCAGAAGCTTCTCGCGGTCGAAACGGACACTGCGGCGAACCGAACGCGGTTCCTGGTGATCCTGGGGCTGTGCAGCCATGGTGAGACTCCTTGAACTAGGTGAGGTTTCGGTGAGCGGGGGTGAAACAGGCGCCGACGTGGCTCACCAACACGCCGGCGCCTGGTCTTGTTACGAGCCCTGCGCGATCGCCCGCGAGGACGCCTTCGTGTAGGACTTGTTCACGGCCGGGTCGAGGTAGCACGTGAACGTCGTCTCGTACGACTCGGAATCCGAACGCGAAAGTGTGCGGTCGCCAAGGTCGGTGACCTTCGCCCGGTACGCGAACTCGACGTGGTACCAGGCGCCCGACCCAACACCGTCCTGCGTGAGAAGCAGAATTCGGTAGTACGGGAACTCGGACGTGCCGCCCTCGTCGATCGAGTACACGTCAGAGTTCGTCGCCGCCCAGTCCGCGACCTGCAGGCCCGAGAAGATGCTGTTGACCCACGCGGAAGCCTCACCGAAGCTCACCTTGAGGGTCTTGACCAGCGACTCCATGTCGGAACGCACCGGGTCGAGGCTCTGAAGCATCTGCGTGTCGTTCGAGGAGATGTTGTTTGCCTGGGTGAAACCGTCGGTTGTGACGTAACCCATGACCTTGAACCCGGTCGGCAGTGCGGACGGGAGCCCGTCGGTGCTGCTGAAGAACGTGGTCGGGACGGCGGTTGCGTAGTCCGCGATTGCGATGATCGCGTTGCCGTGCTTGTGAACGTAGAGCGCGTTGTCTACCTGCTGGGAGATAACGTCAGGCATCTTTTTCCTCCTGAGAGAGAGCGATTGCCCGACGCGCGGGCATGAAAAAACCCCGACTGGTTAGCCGGGGTTGGGGTTGGTGAGCGGGTCTAGGTGTTGGCGGTGAGTGCGACTAAATCAGGCGGATTGTGACGGTCTACGCGCCGACGCACCTCTTGGCGAAAGCCACGATGTCGTCGGGCAGGAACGCCTCGGTGGCGAGGTGAACGCCGGGGTGTGAGAGCTCGGTCCATTCCAGCGGAGCAGCCCCCGCGATGATCGGCGCGAGCAGGTCGATGTTGTTCGTCTTGGAGACGGTGGTGTCCGCTGTCGAGGCGGTAGCACGCCACCTGATGCCCTGAGGGAGCGCCGACGACGTGAGCGTGCACGGGTCTTTCCCCACTGGGATGCTCGACGCGGACGTGATGCCGAAGCCGGTGTTGATCGAGCTTGAGTATCCGTTCGCGTACATCCATTGGAGGTTCACGGCGGCATCGACGAGGTAGACGCCCTTGAGGTCGGGCAGGCGTGTTTCCTTCGCCGCGATCACAGACAGACAGCCGCCCATCGACTGGCCGACGAGGACGGTCGCGCTGACGGTGATGCCGAGGGTTGTGGCGGCGGCGGTACGCGCGGCTGTCTGGTCGCCGCACGCGCTGTCGTTCGACCATGAATCCGTGCCGTGGTTGGTCGGCACGGCCACCACGAATCCCGCGTTGGCGAGTTCGTAGATCATCGGGTAGGCGTAGTACCCCGGCACGATGGCGTCCGTGCCGCTCTGCTGGTGGTTGTCGATCACGAGCGGCATTGACGCGGCACGCTTGGCAGGCGCGTAGAACAGGCGGATCGCCTGCCCGTTGGCGTCGGTGATGTCCTGCGAGACGACTCCGTGATGCTGCGGAGTCGCGGGCGTTCCCCACTTGGTAGAGAGGTAGGCGTTCACCCGGTCGATCTCGCGGTCGTTGATCGCCCCGCTGTAGATGAGGATTTCCGCTATTTCCCCGACGAGGGGGAAGTACGAGCCGCCGACCGCCCCGATGTTCAGTTGCGCGCCGATCGGGTTCGTGCCGTGGTCCGATGTGACTGCGACGGCGGTCATGTAGCCATCAACCAGCGTCTCTCCGAAGCCGTTCGTGCCGACGTTCGCGCCGAGCCTGCCCGTGACGACGTGCCAGGTGTCGTCGTTGAGCGTTCGGCCCCCGTGGCTTGAGCCGTAGCTGCCGTTGGCGCCTGAGATTGCGAGCGACTGCGCCGACCCGATGTACAGGCCCGCCTGTCCACCCGATGTCGCGGACGCGGCGATAGCGCGAGCAGCGTTTGTCGGGCCGGTGGAGCTTGCCTTCACGACCGCGAACATGGTCACCGGCTGCGCGACGGCGGGCAGGTCCCAGCGGTTCGCGAAGCTCTGCGCCGTGAGCATCTGAGTGGACGTGAATGCGAGCGTCGGGTGGCCGTTGTGCCCGGTCGCGTTGAGGGTGGGCGCGGTGGCGGCGGAGGATGCTGCCGCGTCGTTGCGCAGACCCGAACTGTCGGGCCACGTCAGCACGGGCGATCCGTTCGTGCCAGTGAGCGTCGAGGCGTCCCACCAGCCAAGCAGGCCTCGCACGTCGCGGCGCGGGTCGAAGCTGTCGAGACGCGACGCGGCGGAGTCCTTCATGTAGCTCACTGGCCGACCTCACTCTCGTTCGCGTAAACCGCGATGTTGTCGATATCCGTGCCGTCCTCGGTGAGCGTGATGACCACGACTTTCGGGGCTGCGACGGGCGTGCCGTCATGGTTACGGAACGCGACAAAAGTGGCGTTTAGTTCCGTCGCGGTCTGCGACCCCGGATTCGCGATCAGTGCCTTCACCGCCGAGTCCGACGCGGTCGACGCGCTCTGCGCGGCGGCCTCGGCCGCCGAAGCAGCAGCCTGAGCTGCTGTGACCTGAGCCGACCACTCGTCGGGGATCAGGATCGTCGCGCCGCCGGCCGACGTGGACGGGATGAGGTCGCCGAGGCTCACGTCGGAACCGTTGCCCTGGGGCAGCGGGAACGAGAACGGTGCCAGCTGCGCGACGACCGTCCCGTTCGCGTCGAGCCAGGAACCAGAGATGGTGTAGACGTGAGACTGCTTGCCGTTGCTGACGTCGATGACGCCACCCTTGCCGTCACCCCACACGGCGAGGTCTGTGCACGGCAGCGCGACGGATGCTTCTATGCCCACGGCCGTTGACGTGACCTGCACGCCGCTATTCGTGAACTCCTTCCCGTCAGGCAGGTGCACAAGAGTCCGCGAGGCAACAATCTTGCCCTTGAACTGAAGCGGCGCGTCGGACTCGAGTACACCGCCCATGATGATCACGTTACGCGTTACGACGTCGGAAGGATACGGCACGGCTAGCCTTTCGGGTTGAAGGGAATCGGGGTCGCGCCATGACTGGTCGGTGTCGTCGAAACGACCACTGAAATTGGGGGTAGAACCTCGCTGCTTACTTAGCGGGCCGAGCAGTCAACTGGTATGTACCAACCGCGCGACGAACATTCAAATCCGCGTACGACACGTCACCAAACGAATTCAGCTCCACAACCTCGTCAATGAAACCGGTATCGTTGCCGTTCGAATTCAGTTGCATCATCGCAACCTCGACCTTTTGAACCAACGGCCACACGTCAGCGCGAGTAGCACCCCACGCCGTAACGTCCACGTTGAACGCCTTGTCATACACCTCACCGTGACCACCGGGAAAACGATCAACCTGCAAGCACGGGACAACGGAATCGAGCGTCGACGGCAACTCCGTATACACCGTCACACCGCACTTATCCTTCAACCATGCGACCAGAAGCTTCTCAACATTCGGCCACGAACCGTTGACGATCATGCGTTCATAGCCCGACGAAGAATCGCCTGCTTCGACACGCCCTTATCGCCATACTCAAGCGCTTCAGCGTCCTCGGAACCGGCGATAACGCGCGCGTACGGTCGCTTGAACTTATGCGCCCCATGCACCTTCGTACCGGGCCGGCGTCCAACCTCGAGCCGCAACGCGTTAGCGAAATCCGTCGCACCCGCCGCAATCGCCAATCGACGCGCGGTCGGCAGAATCCGTTCCGCCTTCGCTCTCAACGCCGCCAACACCTGAGGCGAATCAGCAGCCGCATCCAACGACTCCGGGTCGACCACAACGCGGGAAGCCATCATCCACTCCAAGCGATCATCAAAAACTCGGCATGAGGAATCGGACCCGTATAGAACGGCGTCGGGTCACCCCACGGCTTGAACTTCTGCCCACGCCATGTGATCCACGACGCCGCCGTAATGTTGGGAATCTGCGGCCCGGAAACCTTGTACCGCTTCGTGACCAACAACTCGTCCGTCATGCCCTCGGTTGCCCTGGTCGAAATGACCGGCTGAACGTTGAAACCCGCGTAGTCGACCGAGCTCGTCGTGTACGTCGGCAGGCCGTCCTCATCAGGCTCGCCTTCAACGTTCGTATTGAGCGTCAGCGTCTCTTTATGGAGAATGCTCACCAGTACCGCCGATCGTAGAAACGCGGATCACCCGGCTCGTGAATCAGCCAATCCGAAAACCCAAGCTGCGACGGTTGAGCCCCACCAGATGGCACCGGAATAGTCGAATCCGCAGACGACGCCGCATCCTCGAACACGTCGACCATCCACGGCAGGAATGTGAGGAACGTGCCCGACGCGGAAGCATCAAGGGTCACTGTCACGGTTTCCTGACCGGACACTACCGTGTACGCCTTTGCGTTCATCGGAATGTCATCAACGTCGCCCGCAGCGAGGATCGAAATGACCGACCAGGCAACGACGTCCTTCACGTCGCCAGGGTCGATACCATCCCCAACGGGCGGCGTCGGCTGACCGATACGCGCCAGCGCATTCGGCCATGTGCGCCTGATAGCCCGTTCGACAGAATCGATCAGAGCATCAGCGCGCGCAGTTTCAGCGTCGGAAAGGGGACGCCACGGCGCGGCAACATCCTGAGTTGTAGCCCACATTCCCATGGCATCCCCCTTCCGATCAGCTACGCCTGAGGCGCAGCACTTTCCGCAGCCGGCACGTCAGCAGGCTTCTCCGTCACAAGACCGCGGCGGAACAGTCGAACAAGCTCTGCCGCCTCAACCTCAGCCGGAACGACGCCGTGCTTGTAGATGTAGTGCTCGGTGCGCTTGCCAACGTTGACGACAATCGCTTCAGCCTTCGCGACGAAAGTCTTGCCCTTGACGTCCTTCTCGGTTACTTCCTTGTCGGCCATTCAGACCCCTCCTACAGACCAGTTCCGGTGATCTCGAACGCTGCACGGTAGTCGCGAACCACGGGGACGGTGACGCGGCGGCAACGCAGACGCCACTGCTCCTCGTCGTCGTCACGCAGCGACTTAGCCTCGATACCAGGCGCCGTGTTGTTCGGCACCGTCCCGTATCCGGGCGACTGGATCTGCTCGTCAGCCATACCGCCGAGCTGGTTCCGGTCGAGGATGAACGGGTTCGAGACCGGCGTGTACTTCGACGTAACCCAGTTCAGGCCCAGGTAACCGGCGAGGACACCAGAGATGACCTCGTTACCGGTCGCCTCACGCGGCAGAAGGTTCGACGTCAGGAAGTACGTCGCAACCTTCGCGAACTGCGTCGGCGTGAGAACAACCGTGTCGTAGTCGTAGGTGCCGAAGTCGAGGTTCGCAACCTGCTGCGACGCGACAGCAGCGAGAACATCGGTGATGATCTGCTCCGCGCTCGTCCACGCGGCGCCGGCCGCGACAGTCTGCGTGGTCTTCGATGCGATGACACCAAGCGCCACGGAGTCAACCTGACGGATCATGCCGTTGCCGAGCTTCAGCAGGCCACGGTTCACCGGGTCGAAGTTCAGACGCGAGATCGCCTCATCGGTGACCAGCGCGTCCAGACCCCACTTGACCGAGTACGCCGCAGCGAGCTGACCCTGCGTGAAACCGGTCAGACGGAACTCAGAACCCGGAGCGACAGCCGTCGGCGTGTCGTTCGGGAAGATTTCCTCACCGGTCTCGTACAGCAGCGTGCCGCCGACAGCCTGGTAACGGGCCGGCAGAAGGTAGTCCGCGATGAAACCCTCAGCAGTGATGTCTTGAAGAGCGCGGCGAATGAGGATCGGGTTCCGCAGGAACTCCGAAATCTCGATAGTGGTCCCGCTGACCTGTACAGCGGGAGCAGGGTAGGTGTAGCCCATGGTTCTCGTCCTCCTATCGGTCGAGCTTGATCAGGGCGACGGCGCCGCTCGCGGCGGCAGCAATCGCGGTTCCGATGGGAGCAGTGGTGCCAGTGGCGACCTGCCCGTTAGCGGCGGTCTGCACGCGGTCGCCTGCAGCGATCGCACCCGAAGCGGTCGGACGCTGAACGCCACCGGCTTCGACGGTCACAATGCCGCCCGAAGGGGCATCGAACAGGGCAATGCCGACGTACTTCGTCGACGCGGCGCCGGCCGGCTGCACGGTGAGGTCAGTGGTGATCTCCACCAGCTGGCCAGCAGTGATCGCGGAAGCGGCGGTGTAAGTGACGTCCTTACCGGGACGGTACAGGGGGGTGTAGTCAGCCATGGTCACGCCTCCTCAGCGATCTTCTTGAACGACGGGCGGAACTTGTTGTACAGGGCGACGGCGCGAACGTCCTCGTCGGTCGAGTCGTCAACCGAACCGCCGTTGCCCTTCGGCGCGACAGGGATGGTGTTCGCGGGAATGCTCTTCAGCAGGTCCGTGATGCCTTCCTCATCCGCGTCGATCAGCGCGAGGTAGTGGTCGCGGCGACCGGCAGGGATCTTCCCCTCGGTGATCGCGGAATCCACGACCTGCTTGCGACGGTTCTGAACCTGCTCCTGACGCGCCTCGCGGCCCGCGATGGCGTCAGCCTGGAGCTGCTCGAACACGGCACTGTCAACGACGCGCATGCCCTCGGGCAGAGTCGGCGGCTTCGGGGTGGCGAGGGCTTCGATCGCGTTCACGATCTCGTCCTCCGTGGCCTCGGCTGCGAGTCCGAGCCGATCAGTCACCTTCTTGATGTCGGGCATACGTCCGACCTCCTTTTCTTGGGTGTCATCTGGCTCGGCCAGACGCTTACTTGGCTTTGGTGAGCCGGTCAAAGCGGCAACAAGACGCGCCGGAAGCGACTTGCGCTTCTCGCGGTGCGGCATTGCCGGGTCGGGGGCATGCGAACGACCAGCGAACGCGAACATCGACAAGTCGAACGCCTGCTCGGCGTCCTCTTCGTCGTCGTTGTCAGCGATACGGTCAGCGAGCCCAGCGTCAACGGCCTCCTGAGCTGAATACCACTGCTCGCCCTGCATGATCTGACGCCAATCGGCAGGATCACCGCCCGCCTTCGCCGCGTACTGGCCCGCGATCGTGTCAGACAGCCGATTCAACTGCGTCATCGACTTCTCGTGATCCGACGCGTTGCCGTACGTGATCGTCAAAGCGTCGTGGATCATGATCTCCGCACCCGGAGCCATGACCACCTCATCGGCGGCGGTGATCAGGAACGATGCCGCGCTCGCCGCGAGACCGTCCACGTATGCGGTGATGTTCGCCGGCGACCGCTGCAGCGCGGCGGTCATCGCCTGAGCCCCATACACCGACCCACCAGGCGAATTCACATACAAGTTGATCTGATCCACATCGAGCGAATCGATCGCCTGTACGAACTCCTGCGGGTCGAGTCCCCACCACGGGTCGATCGCGTCGTACACATACACGTTCGCGGAGGACGTGCCGTCATCCGCTTGCGCCTTCGGCTCGACCCGGAACCATTCCGGGTTCACCGCCTGAGGCAGACCAAACGGATTCCGTTTCGGCTTACCGCTCATGAGTCGTTCCCTCCATCCGGGGAGTTGTCGTCAGGCGGTGAGTCCTGTGTGGGATCGTCGGAGCCATCCGCGCCCGAGGCTGCTGCGGCTTGTTTCGCGAGGTCGTTCGCTTCGGTGCGTGCCGTGGACGGGTCCATCGGCGGCAGACCGTATGCGTTACGAATCGACTCCTCGAGCGGGTCATCCATCGTGATGACACCACCCGTTTTGAGCTGGAACAGGTCTTGGGCCGTCGCGTTGTGCTTCGACCCGATCTCGTCGAACGTCAGACGCGGGATTCCCGTACCGTCCGGATAGTTCAGCCGCACAATCTCAGCGATGACCTGATCCGTGAACGCGTCCGCCAACTCCTGCGCCACTGTCTGCAACGACATGGTGAAGAAGTTCTCGAACGTGTCACCCAGCGCATACGAACCCGTAGTTCCGTTGTTCCCGAGGTTCAGGAAGTGCGCAAGAACCGCAGCGGAAATCTGGTCGTCGTAATACTTGATCGGCACCGACGCGTCCGGCAGCTCACCCGTCACACCAACGAACTCGAAGCTCGCACCGTTCGGCAACGCAGCACCCGCATTGTCACCAGACCGGGCACTACGAGCCAACCGCTCCCCGGCCTCACGCTCAACCCGCTGACGCTCATCGGCCTCTTCACGAGCCAAACCCTCAGCGGGGGCAGCGTTCTTGTACACCGGGAAACCAAGCCCGTTACGGTCAACCGCCTGCGCCTGAACCCGCAGCATGCGGTCCTTCAGCAACCAGTACTTATACGCCGGCCGCAACATGCTCTGACCGAGCCAGTTGCCGCCCTCACGGTCATTCACGTATGCGACGAGGCGTGACGCTTCCATCGCGACGGCTTCCTGACCGAAAATGCCCCACTGGTGAACCATCTTCAGCGTGCCGTCCGAGTTCACATCAACCTCGGAAATCGTGCGCGGAGGACGCCACTGCAGATCAGCCAAATGCGCCACCAGCGCACCGTTCGGGCCGTCCGGACGCACATCGAAAACCTTCTCGAAGTACGAAAACCCGAACACCAGCTTGAGCAGCGCCAAACGCACGTGCTCGCCGAAGTTGAAGGGCGTGTCCTTCACCTTGCGGTTCGGCTTCCCAACAATCGGGAGTCCCAAGTCGTCGGCGACCTGATTCACGACACGAGCAGGAGCACCAGCAGGATCAATCCGGTACGTCACCCGACGAATCGGCAACGTCACAGCCCTCAAAACGGACGCAACCTGCGCATCCTGCCGCCGCATCCGGTCGTAAACCTCAATGTTCCGAGGCCACCGAAGCTCAGGCGACGGCTCGTGCTCGTCATACGCCCACCACCACGAAGCCGAATCGACCGTATAACCCTTGACTCCCGAGGGGACTGGCGTTTCAGACGCCATAGCGACCCCCTAGAAACTGATCGATTGCAGGTCGCCAGTCAGCGAACCCGTAGAACCACCCGAATCACTCGAGCGCACAACAGAAGGCGGCAACGGAGCCGGCCTCGCAGACGGCTTTCGACGACGGTGCAACCACAACGCACCCATAAACGCCATCAACGGCGCCACATCAGAAAACGAGTTCTTCCGATCAAGAACGAACCCATCACCCAACGTCTTCATCGAAGCCGTCGCCGCAGCCGCATCCAGAACCGGTTGCGGGTTATGCCGCACCGTCACATCACGAACCGCATCAAAACCGATCGCACACGCACCCATCAGATCCGCGCCCGACCACTCCACAACCGGAATCGTGAACTTGTCGCCCGGATCAGCGAACGCAGCCGCGAGCTCACGAATCAGCGGAGACACCGGGGCGCCATTCCACTGACCCGTCACTGACTTGATACGGCCTCGCAACGACGCATCCGACATCAGATACGACTTCACCCAATCCGTCCCCGCACGATAAGCGACAACACCCGCCTGATCGATACCGTCACGACGCTTACCAGCAACCGCCACATACGTCATCGAACGGTCAGTAGACACATCGACGCACACCGCCAGGTCACCGACAATCCGGTCATCATCCGACGCGACAAACGAACCATCAGGTTGAGCAACCGGAGTGTTCGTGCCCTTCTCCCACGAACCCGCAGGAAACGGGCCATCAAGAATGCTGTCCACCCACTGACACAACACCTCAGTACGGAACACCCAATCCGGATCATCCAACTGCGACGCAATCGTGCCCATCCGCATACGATGACCAAGCGACGGATTCGCCTGAGCCCAACCGTTCCGATCCGTTTTCTCACACCCCGGAGCCGCCGACCACTCCGCAAGAAACAGAGTGTCCTCGTCGATCTCCATCTCGTCGAGGAAGAACTCCGCGTCCTCCGCATCCTCGGGATCAACGTCAGCAACAGTCGGAGCAGTCAACGCCGCATCACCCGCAGCCGACACAATGCCGTCCGGGTCACCGATCGCCGCATGAGCCTTCAACCGGAAATGGCGAAGGACCACGCTCGTCAAATCGCCGGCATTCGACATGCCCACGATGAGGCGGTTCTCCTGCGCGTTCGTCGTCTTCGTCACAGCAGCCCACGCCTGCCACGTCTGCTGCTCACGCAACTCGTCCAAAATGACCAAGTTGGCTGACATGCCACGACCAGCACGACGAGACGCCGCCTTCACCACATAACGCTCATGCGTTGCGAGGCGAAACTCTTTCTTGCCGTTGACGCGAATGACCTTCTCAACAAACGGCGCAAGATCCTCATCGTCCTGCAACGTCGCGAGCGTGGACTCCCACACCTCTTCGGCAGTGCCCAAATCCTGAGCCGTACCGAGCGTCAACGGCCAACCCTTCACCATCATGAACCACAGCGTCATGACGGAAACGAAGGTCGATTTTCCGTTTTGCCTGGCAACGAGGATGATCGCCGTCGCGAACCGAAGCCGGCCATCCTCGCGCAGTTCGAGCATGTGAATCGCAAGCCAACGCTGCCACGGGTCCAGCACCACACCCAGCACGTCACGCGCGAAGTCGATCAGCTCGAAACCCCACGACGTTTCCGGCGTCAACTCGCGCAGAGGCGGCGTGAAGATGCGCGGCGTTGCCGAACCATAACGACGACCAGGATTCAGCAGCTCCCAGCCCGCATGCACATACTCGTCATGGATCGAACCGTCACGAGGATCAACGAGAGACGGCCCGGAGCCTTGCGACCTTGGCGAGCTTGTCTTCCTCGGGGACAACATCAGCCCCCTTCTGCGCGGGCTTCGCCTTGTCCAACGCCGCACGACCGCTCGGAGTCAAACCAAGCTGCTCCATGCCCTTCAAATACGCGCTGATCGACACGTTGTCATTCGCAGGCACAAGAGGACGGCCACCAGAATCAGCCGCATCCTCATTCGCCCACACAACGATCACATTCCAAGCGTCGATCTTCGCCGCGAGCATCAACAGTGCCTTCATCGCACCCGCATGCTCGCCAGTCAGATGCTCAGCAGCCGCGAAAGACGCCTCAGTAGCAGCAACCAGTGACACCGGTCGTTTCTCGGCGGGTTTTCGCGGCGAAACAGGCACTTTTCACGCCTCCTGAGCCGAAAAACAAGGAAAATCGCGGCTTTCTGGAACCGACCAAATAGCCCTAGATTGATCAGCGCGAGCCGGATGATCGCCCTCGCGCAACCCCCTCCCGTGGTGCGCGGGGGGGGATGCCAGA
>Ga0164242_10001414_pt1 | contig 28397 bp, 14 predicted proteins | sample OricomgcompostMG_FD_108783 | JGI IMG/M metagenome (GOLD analysis project Ga0164242, IMG submission 108783) | Miracle-Growth compost microbial communities from Emeryville, California, USA - Original compost - Miracle growth compost (MG) ...
CCGGTAATCTCACCGTCGGAATCCGACGATGCAGAGCCGTCCAGGACAACTGAATCAACTGGCAGCGTAATCGTTTGGTCTTTCCCCGCATCAGCTATCGGCGGATCATTAGGATTCGATACTATTACGGAGTCATTCACGGTAATAATCACAGTGTCGGATGCCGTCTTTCCCGAATCATCTGCCACGGTGAGAGTGAAAGTGTAAACGCCAGCCCTTAATTTAGATACTAGGGCTGATGAAGCAGTGTCGTTCTCAATATGAAAAGAATCTGGGCCCGACGTCTTCGCCCATTTATAGCCGAGAATTTTGCCGTCTGGATCGGACGAATTGAGTCCGTCAAGAGTAACGGAATCAACGGGTAGAGTAATCGTTTGATCACTTCCTGCATCAGCTGTCGGGGGCTGGTCGAGTGCGGGCTCAACAATAATAGTAATACTATCGGTAGAAGTTGCCCCTTGTTTATCTTTTACTATAAGAGTGAAAACATAAGTACCCACTTTCTCTAGCCCAACAGCATCAGTTATTAGACTATTTGCTTTGCTAAAAGTAACGTTGCTAGGGCCAGATTGCTGAGACCATTGAAAAAAAGAAATATCATTGTCTGGATCGGAAGAACCAGAGCCATCCAATGAAACTTGAGTATTCGGCAACCTAATAATTTGATCTTGTCCTGCATCTGCAATCGGTGGGACGTTGGGGGGAGGAAGCGAAGACTCATTGAGAGTATATTGCAACATCCACTCATATATATTCATCATTTTACCATTGACGGACTCCCTGTAAGTGGGACTATAATACGTCATCCAGCAACAATGACCGCCGGGATATTGTGTAAGTCTTCCGTTACCAGGCGAATACTTATTAACAGAATCAACAATGGCCTCTGCAACCGGAATATGAGAGACTCCATGCAGATTATCCGATTTCCCAACAAATTCCCACAACCCTTTTCCCACATAGTCACTGAATCTCCCTACCCAAGCACTATTTTTAAGATCAGATATACTTCTGGTATAGCTCATAGGAACAGTGGCCGCAGCGCGTTGAAAATTTTCCGACTCTTGATGAGATATATACCCCACTGCTGTCCCATTCGCTCCTGCACTCAAGCCCGATACATATATTCTATTGGTATCTATTCTAAATCCTCGTTTGATTAAGTCTTTCGCTCCATCGCTGGCTTCTTTATCAGTGAGCATGACTTGTCCGGTAATACTTAACACGATAAAATGCACCGTATCACCATTTACAATTGCATAAGGCGGATTATTGTCGGAGATTATCCCTGGGAGTCCTTGAGTTGCCAGAGAGCCAAGAGTTGTCTCGCCGGATCCATGGGCGAAAAGAATGAGTGGATACTTTTCCCCAGAGATATTATAGTCCCATGGCAAATAGAGTAACGCGTTGGGAGCATTCAAAGTCGTCGGAGTAGCAATTGGTACTTGTTTACCCGGCTGTTGGGCCCGAACAAAGTTTGGTACAAAAAACAAGATAAAATTTACCGCAAAGAGTAGTAAAATATTTGTCTTCTTCATGAGGATACAATAGCAAGATCAATCTAAAAATCAGATAATCAATGTTTTATTATGGCCACCAATATTTTTCCCAACGGGCCTCCACTACCTTAAAATCAAAACCCATCAATTCTAAAAATCAAAGATTCACTTCAGTCGCCTTTCATTGCGACAATCCAATGTTTTGCTTGAGAATAGAGTCATTAAGACAAAACTCTCAGGCAAAGTAACAGTTTCCTTTGTAAAGGGGTTATTTTATACAGGCAAAGTATTGCAAAACTACGACGCATGGCAATATATTCAAATATTTTTTCAATTTTATCTAATAATATTCCCAATAGATTGATAGTAACTATTTTATATGTGTTAAATTCCCCATGAATAGTTGGTGGAAACTAATTTTCCCCTCTCAATTGAAAATATAGACAGTATAAAACATCTCCTTCACTAAACCAAAATGGTAGTTTAGAGGTTTGGGGATATTTTTATCACCCTCTTAAAATACTTTTGTCACATATAAGACGATATGAATTACCCAAAAAAAGTTCAAACCAATTTTACACGAAAAATCATGAAAGTTAATAATCCTATAGATCGTTATCATGTAAAAATCAATTCAAATGAACGAGTACTTGATATCGGTGGGGGAAACCATCCATTAAAAAGAGCGAATGTAGTAGTTGACAAATATGAAGCGGACAATACCCATAGAGGTGGGGATTTGAAACTATATAAACACCAACGGTTCGTCAATGCAGATGGAAACTATCTTCCATTTAAGGAAAAAGAATTTGATTATATTAACTGCTGTCATGTTGCCGAACATGTGCCCGACCCATCAAAGTTCTTTGATGAGATATCCCGTGTCGGTAAAAGGGGATATATAGAAGTCCCCTCATTAATTGGTGAATTCTTAGCTCCCAAGGCTTCCCACATATGGGTCTCGCTTGAAGTAAACAACAAACTCGTAATGATGAAAAAATCCGATTTAGGTATCGACACAGCCCAACTAGATTTTGGGAAACTATTTTTAGCACATATGAGTGATCACTTCCTAGCTTATAAAATACTTATCCGTCAACATCCAGATCTATTCACGGTAAGACAACAATGGAAAGATACCATAGATTATCAGATAAGCCCCACAGATCAAGAAACATTAAATCTTTTCAAAAAGCCGTGGCCCGAAGAAATTATTAAAGAAAGGTTCAAGGCTAAAGGCAAGTTCAGCGATACTGTAAATGTATGGGCAACCTTTATAAAACTATTATCGGGTAAAATAAGTAGAAGTTTAACAAAATAGCCATACTGACTGTGCGTCACCCTTCTCGCTTCAATGCCGGAATTAAAATACATCAAATCACCCGTCGAAACTCAAGTCAACCCTAAGAGCGTTCTAGGAACTACGAAAATGTCTTGACCCAATGTTTCTATGAGTCGTAACGACTCCAAGTTGATTACTTAATATTAAACACAATGATACTCGTAACAAAACCTTTCCTCCCACCCCGCAAAGAATTTGATTACTATCTATCGGGAATTTGGGAACGAAACTGGCTTACAAACATGGGGCCATTAGCAAATGACTTGGAATTAAGGCTCAAACGCTATTTAAATGTGAAACATCTATTATTTGTTTCCAACGGAACTATAGCATTACAAATGGCAATTAAAGCTCTGAACTTAACGGGCGAGATTATTACTACTCCTTTTTCGTTTGTAGCCACAACTAGTAGTATTGTATGGGAAGGCTGCACGCCGTGCTATGTTGATATCGATCCAAAATCATTGAATATTGATAGCACAAAAATAGAATCAGCAATCACAGAAAACACTTCTGCTATCTTGGCCACACATGTATATGGAAACCCTTGCGACGTTGAAGCTATCCAGAAGATTGCTAGCAAACACCATCTAAAAGTTATTTATGACGGGGCACATGCATTTAGCGTGAATCTAAAGGGGAAATCAATTTTCGATTATGGCGACATTTCGATCTGTAGCCTCCATGCAACCAAGCTATACCACTCAACAGAGGGTGGATTACTTATTACAAAAGATGCGGAGTTACTTAAAAAATTAGCTTACATGAGAAATTTCGGCTTTGCTGGCCCTGAAGCATTCGCCGACTTAGGAATCAATGGGAAAAACTCAGAATTTCATGCCGCCATGGGAATAGTCAATTTAAAATATATTGACGACATCCTTAAAAAGCGAAAGGAACTTACAGATCAATATCATAAAATGCTTAAAAATGCGAACATCTGTACGCCCCAGTGGCATCAAGATGCCAGTATGAATTATGCTTACTATCCAATTGTGTTTGAATCCGAGGATGTGGCTTTGAGATGTTTTGACGCCTTAAAACGAAAAGAAATATTTGCCAGAAGATACTTTTACCCTTCATTAGCCAAAGTATTACCATATTTATCTCCCACAGATATGCCCATAACGGAGGATATAGCAAAGCGTGTTCTTTGCTTACCGCTATATTACGACCTATCTTTGGAAGAAGTCGGAATGATATGTCGAATAATACTTCGAGCCTTGAACAATTAAACCTTACTGCGCCATATTCATGAAACTCCTACCTTATTTCTTGCGATCCACTTATTGGATTAAAGACTATCTTAATGGTAGCCATATTCGACAACATTATAACGATATTCGGCTTATTATGGAGAATAATTCTCTTGGGGAGGAGAGAAGAATGCTACATCTTGGAAACTTAATTGCACATATAAATAAAAATTGTAACTTCTATAAAGACTACAGTTTCGGTAGCCTACTAGAATTTCCTGTTGTCAACAAATCTATTCTGATTCAAAATTATGATAGAATAAAGATCATACAGAATAATATCCCTGACCAAGTAGGGCCACTATTCATACAGAAAACTAGCGGATCAACTGGCACTCCATTTGCTGTCCCCCAGAACACAGAAAAAAGGAACAGACGGGTGGCCGAATTAAAGTATTTTGGGACACGAGTGGGTTTCAACTCGCACGACAAACTAGTTCACCTGAGAACATGGAACAGATGGCAAAAAAAAACTAAATTACAATCACTGCGAGAAAATATCATACCCTATAATGTCTCGCAAATAGATCAAAAAAAACTAGGCGACTTGTGTACGCTCATTAAGCGGAACAATATTGTTGCATTACGGGGATATGCGTCTTCAATTGATCTTTTTGTACGGTATCTAGCAAAAAAAGACATACAACTCTCAAGCTTAAGATTAATAATCGCAGGAAGCGAGTCGCTTCTTGACTCAACGAGAGAATTGGTTAAAAAGCATATTGGATGCAGCCTAATATCTCAATATGCAAACGAAGAAAATGGTATTCTGGGACAGGAGGAACTAAACGATCAAGAATTATCACCATTTTATCTAAACCATGCGTCTTATATCTTCGAAATACTAAAGCTAGATCAAGACATATCGGCGGAATATGGAGAACTAGGCCGGATTGTGATAACAGATCTATTCAATTATTCATTTCCAATGATCAGATATGATACCGGAGATACTGGAATAATGGTGGCAAACGACAAATATAGCAATGGGTATCCGGTTATAGAAAAGATCTTTGGCCGGCGGTTAGATTTAGTTTTTAACACCTCGGGATCTGTAGTTTATCCAATGGCAATTGCTCGCATACTAAAACATTACTCCAATATAGTCCAATGGCAATTTATTCAAACTGATAAAGCTGATTACATTCTCAAGCTCATTACGAACAGTGAGAATAAACTAACTATAGAAGAGATTAGGAAGGAACTTTTACTCCTATTCGGTGAGGATTCAAATATCGAGTTTCAATTTATCAATGAGATCCCAGTATTGGCTTCCGGAAAGCGAAAATCAGTAATAAACAACTATAAAGAATGAACGAAATATATCTACTCGGTGTCGGCCGAAATACACCAGTGTTTATTGATCTGGCGGAGCATTGTGGCTACAACATACTGGGATTATATCACTACAACGACGACAGAACGGGAGACTCGATACACGGATTTACCATACTAGGATCTTTCGATGCACTATACAATCAGGGAAGCTTATCAAACGGGAATTTCTTACTTACAATGGGAAACAACGTCATAAGGAGCTCTGTGGCCGAAAGAATACGGACTATGGGAGGAAATACGCCCACATTAGTCCATCCTTCAGCAATAGTCTCGCGATTTTCACTCATCGGAACTGGCGTTTCAATTAGCCCATTTTCATATGTTCAAGCAAATTCCTCAGTAGGAAATGACACTATAATTTTATCTGGAGTAAATATATCGCACAATAACACCATAGGGAAGAGTTGCTTTATAGCTGGGGGAGCTACAATAGGTGCCTATACAGATGTTGGAGACTTCGCCTTTATTGGACAAGGAGCCTTAACGATCTCCGACAAGGTAAAACATATTGGTGAGTACGCATGCATTGGCGCAGGGTCCTTGGTTACAAAACCAGTACCGCCAAGAATAACAGTAGTAGGGCAACCAGCAAAGCCTCTTCCGCTAAAACAACGTTAGAACGGCTGCCTTATATCAGCATTCCCTTAACAAGCCATGTTAAAATCATACTATCGCATAGCCATATTTAAACACTTCAGACTATTCGTGTCTTTATCAACTAATTTTATCAGTAAATATTAAATATATGGAATATCTAGGAACGGATAAACAAATAAATCACATCCTCCCTTTGGTATCTGTTCGAGTAGGAACCTATAACCACGAGGCGTACATAAGTAAATGCCTAGATAGCATTTTAGTCCAAAAAACCACTTTCCCATTTGAAATATTAGTTGGCGAAGATTCCTCGACTGATAATACTCGATCAATATGCATAGAATACGCAAAAAAACATACAGATAAGATCAGACTATTTCTGAGACGAGAAGAAGAAAAAATCCTAATTAACGGCAGGCCTACGGGAAAAATGAATAATTTCAAAACCAGAAATGCCGCTAGAGGAAAATATATTGCCCTATGTGATGGCGACGACTATTGGATGGATCCAGAAAAATTGCAAAAACAAGTTGACTTCTTAGAAAAGCATCCAGAATTTGTGCTGGCGTTCCATGATGCTAGAATGGTTGATGAACATGATAACTTTCTTTCTGTAGGAGGCCTAACTGAAAAGCTAAAAAAAGACGGGACAGGTCTTGATTTGATTTCAGGGAAATGGCTGCCGACCCTAACGGTAATGTTCAGAAACATATTGCCTAAAACCATGCCACCTGGATACTTCAAGGTTTATAATGGGGATGCATTCCTTTATACCCTTTTAGGCCATCACGGTGGCGCTAAATATGTAGAAGATATAAAGCCCGCGCATTATCGTAAACATGCGGGAGGGATATGGAGCGCATTGAAGCAAAAGGAAAAATATGAGCAGATGCTCAATACAAGAACTCAACTAGTATCAATAGTCGACAAACGATATAGGTGGGCTGTTAAAAAGCAGGTCTTTTCATCTAGCATATTTTTATCACCCTATTTACCCGGATTCTATCTTAAGCTAAAACAATACGCATATTCGTATCAGTATTTCGAATTTAGACCCGAATTTTTAAAAGCATTTTTTGAGGTACATTACATACTCATAAAAAAAACAGTGGCAAAAATCATCCGTAAAATAACAATAAGTCCAAAGAGAACAAAGCATGACCCCATTACGAAATAAAGTCATTTCTGGCATATTTTGGACATTAAGCCAACAACTAAGTGTAAAAGCGATAAATTTTTTTGCGCAAATTATTCTTGCAAGAATCCTTTTACCGCAGGCATTTGGCTTAATAGCAATGTTAGAAATTTTCATATCTATAGGAAATGCTTTAATGGATAGTGGAATGGCGTCTTCACTCATCAGAACCTCGGATATCGATGCGCGTGATTATTCCACCGTTTTTCTCATCAATTTGTTGAGTAGTATCCTAATATACGCTATTTTATACAGCACAGCCCCTTTAATTTCCTCTTTCTATAATATGCCCTTATTGACCTCTGTCGTTAGAGTGTACGGTATCTCATTTATATTAAACGCACTGGTATCGGTTCAAAATGCACGTTTGACTAAAAATATGCAATTTCGACTCCAAATGTTTATAGAATTACCGGCAATCATCGCTGGCGGATCCACTGGCATTATAATGGCATATTATGGGTTTGGAGTTTGGAGTTTGGTATGGATGAACTTAACCTATTCATTTGTATTTATGGTCCAACACTGGTTTAGAACTGATTGGCGCCCCGTATTTTTAATTGATCTTGATAGATTGAAACGTCACTTCAACTTTGGCTACAAATTGACTTTCATCGGTATGGCCAACGCGGTATATGACAATCTCTACAATATTGTAATAGGAAAATATTTTACAGCCACTCAATTAGGATTCTATAACCGTGCAGTTTCTTTCCAGTACTTTCCCGCAAAAAATATTGGAGCTGCCATTCAAAAGGTCACCTACTCAACATTTTCTGCTATCCAACACGATAACATTAAATTAAGATCTGCATACAAAAAAATTATGCAACAGGCGCTATTTTGGATTGCACCGCTAATGATTACCTTGTGTATTGTTGCCACCCCCCTTTTTCGTCTCGTTCTTACCGAAAAATGGCTTCCGGCAGTGCCATATTTCCGTATACTGACTGTTGCTGGAATTTTATATCCAATGAATCAATATAATCTTAATATCATATGGGTAAAAGGCAGAAGCGATTTACTGCTAAAACTTAATATGTGGGAGAAAGTAATTCTGACTATCATAATTATAGCCACTGTCCAATTCGGCATAACTGCGATGGTAATAGGGAAATCGGTCTATTCTGTAATTGCCCTTTTTATCAACTCCCATTATTCAGGAAAGTTTATCAAATACTCATTGCTGGCCCAACTAAGAGACATATCGCCTGTCTTGTTACTAAGTATTACGGTGGGAGCAATTTGTTGGTTTATCAACAATCTTTTAATCAACATGAATGACTGGAGTCATATATCATTGATATCTATTTTGAGTCTTGGTCTCTATTTCGGCCTTTCTCACTTTCTGAAACTGTCACCATATTTGTACATTAAGCAAACCATCCTTCAGCACTTTACCTCTCCTAAGCTTTAACAAAGACATACACAACGCGTGGATACAGGCAAAAGGATACGGCGAAATCGGCCGGTCAGACCGGCCGATTTCACTTCCCGATGAGCATCTAAAATCACAAGGTAGGGACGCTGCCTTCCTTCTGGGCTTCCCACTCCAAGTTTATCAAATTTGCATAACTTTTTAGGAAAATATTAATCCATCAATTCTTTTCGTGTTTAAACATTGAATATAAAAGGACAGGTATTCTCTACCTATAATCGAAGGTAGCCTATTATCAAATACATATTGACGGTTTTCCAGACCTTTATTAGCGTTAACCAAACTCAATCCATAGTCAATTGCTCTCACAACAGATGGCAGCGAGGCTGGAATAAAGGTCGGGTTTCCCGTTTCTTTCAGTTCATGCTGAATATTACCTATAGCCGGACCCACAACAACTTTTCCAAAATAATATCCCAATGTAACATTTCCGGAGTTCAATTCCTCAAGACGAGGAATAAGTACAATATCTGCAGCATCAAAATATAGATAAGTGTCTTCATCCTTCACAAAACGCCTGAATGCTATTATATTAGATGATCGATTAAGCAAAATAAGCTTGAAGTCGTAATAAAGATGCCGCAATTTCCAAAGTAAACCCTTATTCAACTCAAATGGCAACCAAGTAGGGACGAGAAAACAAATATTTCGATCTCGTGTAGCTTTGAATAATTTTCTTAGAAAGGCCCTTTCTCGTTTTAGTCTAATCCTGCCGTAAACAAGAATCACCGCTCGTCCTGATTTAATACCTAAAGATTCTTTAGCGACACGCCGGTCCACACTTCCGTAATAGCTATGCACATAGATATGATGAGGTATTATAATGTGATTAACTGTATTCCCCAGCACATCAGTTGAATGAATTTGTTTAAATTTCTCCAGTTCAAAGGGTCCCAGATGCACAAATCCGTCACAATAAGAGTAGACCAAGTCATATAGCCTCTCATAGAACAAATCTCGATCATGGGAAAGATGCGGTTTCTGATTATGTCTCGTCAGAACGATACGACTGGATCTCTTCCAAAACATCAAGGTTTCTCGAAGTCTATCCAGGCCAGCAGCTACGTCCGTGTCGTTATTAACCGGCAAAAACAAATATTCCGGCCATTGCAGATGCACAATATCATATTTCCCTTCCTTTTTCCAAAACCTCGTCAGACTCCAAGTAACATCGCACCCCACGGATTCGAGACCTTCTTTTAGTTCTCGAACGAAGGGGTTCGAAGCCTCATCATCAATAAATGCGATTAATACCCTCATAATCCAATATATTGAAATTAATATGATTATTGTTGTCTGGCGCCTATTGGATTATCTATAACACAATAGTAAGTCAACTTGTGAAACACAGCTTAATATTCAAGTTATCCTCTACAAAGCTCAGAAGGCCATCAAAATAATCATATTGACCGACTCGAGTCAATTTGTCACTTTCATATTTTGGTTGACATGATGTCCTATTTAACGTGCTTAATAGAATATGACAAAATCGATTAAAAAGGGATTTTGTAGACCATCAAACTAATCATAGCACCTCTGTATTATACTTACAAAGAATTATCAAAAACATACATTGGGCACCCACTGAATAGTCAGCCTAAGACGTCAACAAACTGACCGAGAGTCATCTCATCGAATCGACTCCCCAATCAGTTTTCACTTAAATCCAATACCTTCTAGAAAACCATAACGGCACTATGATATACTATAGCCTTCTAGTTGACATTAGAGTATGTTTCCAGGAAATTGGCAAATAAAAACTGAGTTTACTTAACCCAACTCCAGGACACAACATTTCTCTATTTCATATTATCGACCGCTACGCTACTGATAGGCACTCCGATAAGAGCCTCCAACTGAATTTTGCTTATGTTGAAACTGTTTTCTGCGGTTATTCTTGCTTTTAAAGAGCTCTGATATCTGTCTACCGAAAGATTATAATCATTTACAGATATTTCGCCAAGACGGAATTTCTCTTTCGATTGCAAATAATCACTATAAGCACTTTCAGCAAGCTGACTTTCAACCGTATACAGCTCTTTGTTTGACAGATAGTTCTGATACGCTGTGAGTGTCGCTGATTTAATCTCTCTATAACTAATTGCTTTCTGATTTTCTGCAATTGCTACTTTTTCCCTCGCAGCTTTCACTGCTTGGGGTCGAGAAAATATACCACCTATCGGAATATTAATACCCATATTATACAAAGGGTAAAAACTATAATAACTTCCGCTTGAACTCGCCCCCTTTCCGATATTTTTAAGAGAATACTCATTGGCATTAAAAGAAAAACTAAAATTTTCTGCCCACCATCCCTTAGCTGCACTAAGATTATACTTCGCTATTTTTATGTTATGATCTGCTATCTCCAGATCTGGATTCTGCAATGCTAGTTCGACCAACCTATCCTGGAGACCCATAGAACTGCTAGTAGCCGAATCCGGGACGGGATTTTGTGCCAGTAACACCTTCGAACAACAAAGGAAAACGACCAACAAAGGAAATTGTCTCATACTTACTACCATTTTAAATTAATACATATAAATGATCAAGATATGTCAAAGGTGTGTAATTTAACGACAATAGCAATAAAAGGAATAAAGAGAAAAATTTGCGGAACAGTCATTAGAGTATATTGAGCATAAGCCCCAATAAAACCTAAAGCAAACAATGTTGTAGCAATAATTACATAATAAGTTTTAATCTCCATATTGCGACACCGATAATAGTAGTGTACCGCGTATGCCAAAATAACTGTCAAAAATGAAAGTTGAAGAAAAAGTCCTACCCAACCAGTTTCCATCAAATCGGCAACAAGTGAACTGTCAGGAGGGATCGAAGCAAGAAAATGGTGAGGATTGTATTTATACCCGCCGGATCCCGCCGTATTTAGTCCCCCTCCAAAAGGATGATTATATATATACGGACGTATCTTCTCGCGATTTATGAGGCGTACATCTAAAGAAGCATCATGTGTCGGAGCTTTAAATGCCGATTTGAATCTATTTATGGTCGCATTACCATAGATTGGTACATTCATTATAAATAGAAACAATAAACCTGCTCCGATTGCTAGCATCTGCGTTCTTTTCTGATATATTGTCATAACAAAATAGAGAGAAAGTCCAGCAACAACCATAATGCTTGCGGTACGTGTACCAGAATAAGACATGCCACAGAAAATAATTACCGTTGACACACCCCACATAAGTTTCGACTTCCTATAAAGCGACTCCCATGACAAAATAAGCGTAGCGATAACTCCAGCCGCCATAAGTGTTCCAAAATTAGCAGGGTCCGTCAGGAAAGAGAATTTCCTAATGCCCCCTCCTGGAAGACCAAACAAGTCTAAGATTCTAGGATCATTATAAACCCAACTTCTATCTGAAGCCGATAAGCCAATCCACTGCTGAATGCAGCCGTACAACGCTGTTATAAAAATAGCTCCCATCAAGAAGCGCAAAAAAAACCGAATACTCCTTAAGTCTTTAAACAAATAAAGGGAGACTAATAGCAGGGCAGTCACAGACATACTCTGCCTAAAATAAGACAACCATCCCATCAACGAACCCATCTGAGGATTAAAGACTTGAGCAATAGTATACAAAATCGTCAGAAAGTAAAGATATATTATTACATGACGCTCTATTTTCAAACGCTGATCATGAAAAACTCCTCTAACTATCAAAAAAATGAATAGGGCAAAAGGCATCAAAAATATCACAGAATACAATGGGAATTTTGATCCTGTAGCACGATCAATAAAGGCCAACAAAAAGCCCAAAACTATCATAGAATAATACCCAAAGTTCAAATCGTGAATACTAAAGACAACCAGAAATAAAAAAAATATTACAACACACGCAGATATTGCAATTATACCAAAACTTGGAGCGACAGAAAAGCATACAAGAATGCTCATCAAAGACACGTAAGCTATAGAGTTCCACCGCTTTTCGAAAGGCAAATTCAATCCTATTCTAGGAAATATCCGCATAAGAATTGTTCAGCTAGTCGTTCTAAAAAAAAACCAATTTCAGAAAAATGAATATCCCCAAGGAAGTCAGAAGACAAATAACCAGAAATTCCAAAACATTATGTTCTTCCCTTTTGTCATTCATACGGTTATATGTTAAGGCCATCCGAGGATTAATTAGAATTTATAATATATAGATCATTAAAGGTTTACACTATGTGATGGTATCTTATTAAGGACCACTCCTAACTTGTATATATTAGCCTCTTCTATAAAAACTTCTAGTTTCCTGTCCTCTTCTGTTAACGGCTGATCCGCCGCATATGCCAAAATAACTCCATCGACATACTTGAGCAATTCTTTTGAATCAGGCCCTCGGTCTAATGAGGCACAGTCAACCAATATATAATCATACTCATCGTCATCTCTAAGCTCCAAGAATATATTGTTGGGGGGCAAGACCTCATCAGGTGTATAGTCACCGCCATTACAACCCACTACCCAGATATTCTCGACCTCGGTCATAGTAGCCAAACTCGAAATTCCTTTATTAACTAAAGTCTGATCGCCAAGAGTCTCAAAGGTTTCCACGGATTTATTAGCATTATATTTCCTTGTTAACGTGTTGTTGTGAAAATTTGCGTCCACCAAAAGGACCGCTTTATTACTTAAACTCAAGCTTCTAGCAAGGCACTCTATGATTGTTGTCCTTCCGGATCCGGCATGGTAGCCCATTACTAAAAGTCGTTTTTTCTTTGCCCGTTGTACTTCGTATCTCAACTGCTTAACCTGCTCTTTAAACCCTTGTACCGATCTAGATATAGGCTCCTTTGTAGAAAAAATCTCGTTTACCGACAATTCTTTTGCACTAATCCGCCTAAAATTCGCTAAAAGGGGAAACAATGTATTTGCCTTAAGATAGGATGAGGTCTTAATGGCAGGATCGACAAATTCAAAAAATAACAACAAAAAAATAGAAAAGAAAAAAACCCCTGATCCTGCGAAACCAACTATTTTAACCTTCTCCGACGCATTAGGATACAACGATGGACTGGCCTTTAAAACCTGTTTAAAATCATTCCCTGGAAACATGTTACGATTCAAGGCATCATTGTACAACTTATTGGCTTCTTCATATTGTTGTCGTGCAATTCCAATCTCGCTTTGTATGCCTTGCACAATACCTTGTCTAGCAGCAGAAGATTGAACGGCACCCTCCATACCACTAATCTTATCTTGCAAATCCTTCATAGTTTGCTTGGCCACATTTATCTTCACATCAAGATCCATCTTTTGTTTCATAAGATCTCCTAAAGACACATTTCCAGAAGAAGCACCAGCTGACGACAGTTTCTGCTGCAAACTAGTTCTTAATTGATCAATTTGATGTAATAGATTGGCATCCGCCGAGCCTCCGTTAACATATCTTGCATACAAATTATCTATATTTGTCCTTAGTGCAATAATTTCTTCATTATTAGCGAGACCTCCTAATTTATTCATTTGATTGATTTGCCTGTCCACATTTTCTAGGGAAACTTGTGCCGCAATTAAATTACCTTTTTGCTGTGTAAGCTGCCCTTGTAGCATAGATAAAATGCCAGCAGATCCCGAAAGCGTCGCATCGCTGCTATCTTGCAATAAGTTTAATTTATTATCAAGTATCTGTTTTTTTGTCTCCATCATGCTTCGTAATGTGTCAAGAGACACAGCAGAGGCCTGTCCTACTTTATCTTGATATAAAGCCAAAAAGCTCCGACAAATTTCGTTAGCAACAAACGCGCTTAGGCTCGAGTTAGACGTCGTCGCTGTAATCAATATGAAATCAGACCCAGCTATCCGATTTATTTGAATTTTATCTAATAATGCGTCGGCCGAATATCCATACCCACCTGCTATTTCACGAATCAGTCTATCATCCTCCCGCGCAAGATCAAGTACATAAAAAGAATCAATCTTTTTAGATAATGATATAATTAGCCCACTCTTCCCGCCCGGATAATGACCGATATTGGTAGTAATATTTTTAGCAGTAGGATGTAAAAAGGGGGAATTGCTACCAAGATCATGTAGAAGCAAGGCGTACGAAACTTGATCCAATATCTGCGTCGATTGCAGGGTTTGAATAACATTATTATACAATAATGTATTATTCTGAACTCGGGAATTATAATCTAGGGGACTCGCATCCATGTACCCAGTGGATAACTCCGCTACCGATGTATATTCAACATCTTGGCTACGCGAAAACCACCAAGCAATTATAACCGTTAATATTGTAGGAATAATCACTAGCCATCTCCTTTCCCACAAGTATTTCAGCAGATACGCAACATTCATAGGATATTAAATTTAGACCTGTTAACTACCCCAAAAATACGTCCCTTTGACAAAAATCAGAACCCGATATTGGTAAAAGGGAAAAAATCGTTAGTTAACGCATGGCTCGTTTCTGACATTAAAATCAGCCCCTGATCGAAGGTATTCTAAGTAGATGGGCGCAGAATCTGTTTACAAGCCAACTAGCAAACATTTTGCGAAGTTCAACAAATAAAACGCTGAAAAAAAGACTGACTTGGGGCCGAAATATTCCAGCCAGAATACCAGCTATAACACTTCACAATCAATTAATACGGTTAATCAATTGAAAGACAATGTCTTACTTTCGGACTCGTCCTTATAGCTAATCCCAAGACCCAGGATGTTGACAGCATCTCGATTAACAATATTCTTATTACCAAACTTTCCATCCGCGGATCGTTTTATTTTAAAAAACTTCCACTCGCTAAGTATATCAGCAAGCCATCCTTTTTATAGTCTAGAGCTGAACTACTGACCCAAGCTTCTTTGAGATTCCGACCAAAAGTCACAGTTGCTACCTCCGACAGAAATCAAGACATATTTTTATTCGACTAAATAGTCCCTGGATAGCGACAGTTAGACTTAAGAACACATTTTCCTATAATCATCCAATCATCCGACTCATTATATCCGTTTTTTTGACCCAGGGCGTTAAAATCATCTGTCACCTACCCTATTTTATTTCAGCATGAGCTCTAAAAAGCCATATATATTCATTGTTCGCATTTTATATTTTACACATATATTTCCGAACGCAACCAACGAAGGCTTCAGTCCTCCTATATGCATATAAAGACCGACTCTAGACAAACTCGCAAAAGTGACTACCCCTGTCTCAGCATACTGTTCCAATTATGGAAATTCCCAAGAGCCGATCCATAAATCCATTGTTTTTCACCAGTTGTTTTAGAATCCTTCCATCGTCAACAAAAAAAAACACTCCAAGAAGATATGGAGTGCTTTTACTATAAGAATAAGGTACTAGAATATTTCCAATTATAGCTTTTGAATAACTATACATTAACGGACTCCTGCCACTCTATCCCTTATTATTGTCTAATCAACTTTATATTTACGACTTGGCTTGTACCTACTAACCTCAATGACAAGACATAAATGCCAGATGGCAAATCAGTAGCTGGCTCAAACCTCAAACTATTAATTCCTTTAGCTAAAGCCGATATACTAGAACCTACCAATTTCCCATTACTGCCATAAAGCGACAACGCTACCTTACCAGTTTGTGGACTGCTCAACCTAACATTAATAACATCCCTAAATGGATTCGGATATGCAGTTCCTGCCATCTGCAAAGTACTTGACGTCTGTTCTGGACCGATGTTTTTACTTAGACTCAATTTGCCCTGATTACCGACACGCATTAATAAAACCGGATTGATGACTTTATTACCTTGATCATCATAATCATCGTGGCTTTGAATAACCATAGCATTCAGTACAGCAAACCTAGAAGGTCTAGTATAAATAATCTTGACGATGATTTGACCATTAGCATCAGGAGAAATATCAGACAGAGTAACCGTATTGTCGGTATTATAACTAGTTTCTAAAGACACCATCTTCCCATTTGCTATATACTGAGTTGTATTCTGCCATCCCCATCCAAAAACACTTCCGTAGAAGGTGAGGTCATATTTCATTGCCATGTTTAGGTTACTAAGTGCCATCACTACCGTATCTAATCCATTATCAATATAATATGTGCCCAGCATCACAAGATCGGGATAGAGTCCAGAATTGTTACCGGAGCTATATCCAAATGGATTTTCGCCCTCAAAATTATTACCCATATTTAAGGTAATCCCTGTGTTATTTCCCTGGCTATCCATAAGTGGGCCATAAATAGCTCCTTCTTGAGGCGGCGCTTGAGTGTTGTTCCAAGGAGCGGGTGCAGGATCCTCTTTCAAACCGAAATTCACATATACAGCATAATCCGGCGTGGTCGCAGACGCTACATCGCTTGGCATTTCTCTACCATTGTCGTCCACAGCTACGACCTTATAGAAATAACGCGTATTGGCTGCTACCCCGTCGTCTTCAAAAGATGTTGAATTAGCATCTGCATTACCGACAAGAGTATATGGCCCATCCAAAATGGTAGATCTAAAGATATCGAACCGAATCTCATTATCTGAACGATCATCCCAGCTGAGCAAAACTTTTCCTTCCCGAGGCGCAGCTGTCAATCCTGCTGGAGCCACTAACGCATTACCAGCATATTCCTCTACAATAACAGCGTTAATCAACCCTTCAAAAGCATCAGACTTCTTTGACACTGATATAACAAGCGAACCATCTTGACTCGGTACCAAACCATTAATCCTAACCGAGTGAGAGGTATTTCTAATGCCATTGAGTGATACAGTATCAGCATTAACCACATAAATAGTTGTATAATCGGAATCTCCCCCAGCATTCGACGATCCGAAAAATACTAAGTTGTATTTTCTATTTATATTCAAACCTGAAAGTATCAACGTCCTTGTTACCGTATCACTAACAAAATACCCTGTGGCCATCACGGAGTCTGGCACAAATCCACTATTATTATAAGTATCAGCACCATCCAATTGCATACCAGACCAAGGATTAACAATTGTTAGAGCAACATCAGTAGACTTATTAATACTATTAATCAGATTATTATACTTTACGTTCGTCCCACTGGAAAACAGAATATTATTCCATGAGTGACCATAAGTATTACCACCGCTTGTAAAATTGATATAGATTTTTGGCAGCAAACTTCCTTGAGTAACGTATACCGCAAAAAAGGCAGTATCTGCATATCCCTCGGAAGTGGTTGCCACCACCTGCAGACTATCGTACTCCCCTACATCAGAAGAGCTGGGTGTCAGAATAATCCTCCCTTCATTATTCCCTAAGACTTGCAATGAAGCAAATGAGGGGCCATTCTTCAACTCAAAATTAACAGGTTCTCCAGATGATGAAGCACTAAGCTGCATTGTGTCAATGCCGGACGACGGAATATAAATATCCGTCACCCCCGAAATCACTGGCGGAGCAGGCGGCGGTGTATTAGGCAAGTTAATTTCAGCAGTATCAGAAGTCGGCGAACTAGCATATCTATTTTTCCCTATAAGATAATAATAATAAGAACCGCCTTGTGCCACATCGACATCCGTATACTTCGACAATCCTTCATTTGTCACTACAGAACCCAATAATGAATAGATCCCGGTTCTATCTATAGACCGATAAACGTCAATCTCACTAGCACTATCCAAACTTGGATCCCATTCCACGTCCACAACGTATTTTAAATCTATTACGTTGGGAGTTACCCTCAAATTCAATGGAGTATGAGGTAGCATATCCAAGGTCGTAATAGAAATCGTATCTGTAGATGACGACCGACCATATCCGTTAGCCGCGATCAAATAATAATAATACGTCGTTGCCTTCAACGGAGTTACCGCCGTATCAAGATATGTCATACCACCCATAGCAGAGTTCCATGTCTGCTGCAATTCGTAACTACCATATTTGTTAAGGGAACGGTAAATAAAAACAGAATCGGTATTGTCTGTTCCAAGCTGCCAATTCAGTTCAACAGCATTTTCTCCATCGGTAAATTTATTGCCAGCTCGAATATTGATTGGCCTAGATGGAGGAATAAGCGTCTGCGTAGTAATAACCATAGCATTAAGAAAGCCAGCACCTGCATCACTACCCTTACTCAGTGTAAAGCCAATTACCCCAGACGAATTAGGTGAAAGATTGGAAAAGGTCACGGTCCTACTCGTATTACTCTGTACGTCAATGGAATCTTTTGCTGTACCAATCTGGAATACCGTATGCCCTCTAGTTGAATTCGTCCATACACTGCTGGAAAAGAATGTAATACTGTACTCCTTTTGCGGATCGAGCCCATTCACAGCTCCGTTCACTTGGTTAGGACTGCCCCAAATACCAAAATAATAGAAATCTCTTAACACGTTATCCGGATATATCCCACTATTGTTTCCCGTCTGCGCCCCTGCATTACTTGTCGTCCAAGTAGGTGCCTGAAGAGATATTCCAACATTGCCGGAATTTCCAAAATTATCAATCAGACCATTGGTAGTCAATCCCCGAACGTTATTCCAGGGACTTCCTGGAAATGATTGCCACGTACTGTTTGTAGCAAAATTCACGTACCAAACACGCTGATCAATATATTGAGAAGTGGTAATGGCCTCTGTATCGGACGATGGAGAAACGCCGTAGTTATTAATCGCCTTAAGATAATAATAATAGGTTGTAGCCGACGTTACAGCCGTATCCAAGTAACTAGTTGTCGCACCATTTTTTTGTCCCGGATTAAGTAATGAATAATTGCCATCCTTTGTAGTTGATCGATAAATCTCAATGCTATTCGCGTTATCGGATCCCAACTGCCAGTTCATTTGTACAGCGCTCCCAAGGCTCATAGCCTTGCTGCTCAGCTGCAAACTGAGGGGTTTCACCGGTGCAACCGAATTGGTATCAGTACTGATGACCATTGCATTCAGAAAGCCGGCACCTGCATCACTGCCCTTACTCATTGTAAAACTAATCGATCCAAGTGAATCAGGACTAAGATTCGAGAACGCAATGGTACGACTAGTATTGCTTTGTACATCTATTGAATCCTTCCTAGACCCGATCTGAAAAACAGTATGCCCCCTCGCCGAATTTGTCCATACACTACTCGAGAAAAAGCTAATATTATATCTTTTTCCCGGATCAAGACCACTTATAACAGCCGTGACCACATTGGGACCACCCCAAATACCAAAGTAATAGAAATCGCGTAAAACGTTATCAGGGTAAATTCCACTGTTATTACCAGTCTGCGCACCCGTGTTACTAGTAGCCCATGAGGTCGACTTAATCGATAATCCAACATTTCCGGAATTTCCAAAATTATCAATCAAACCAGTCGTGGTTAATCCCCGAATATTATTCCATGGACTCCCGGGAAATGACTGCCAACTATTGTTCGTAGCAAAATTCAGATACCAAACACGCTGATCTACATACTCCATCGTAGTAATGGCCAACGTATCTGATGGCGCTGAACTCCCATAATCATTATTGGCTGCCAAATAATAATAATAGGTGGTACCGGACAATACAGTAGTATCAAGATAGCTAACGGCAGTACCATTATTCGCTTCCGGATTAACCAATGTATATGTACCATTCTCAGTATCCGAACGATAGACTTGGACCCCATTCGCGTTATCTGATCCCGGCTGCCAATCTACTTCGACCGCACTCCCGAGGCTCATTGCCCTACTTTTCAATTGGAAACTAAGAGGTGTCGATGGCGCAATCATATTAGTGTCCTCACTAATAATCATAGCATTAAGGAAGCCTGCACCTGCATCAACACCTTTACTCATAGTAAAGCTAACTACACCTAATGAATTGGGGGCTAAATTTGAGAAACTTACAGTACGGCTAGTATTACTCTGAACATCTACCGAGTCCTTCTTAGACCCAATCTGGAAGACTGTATGCCCTCTAGCTGAATTGGTCCACACACTACTCGAGAAGAAAGTAATATTATACTTTTTGTCCGGATCAAGTCCGCTTACCGAACCGGTCACCTGATTGGGACTACCCCAGATGCCAAAATAATAGAAATCCCTCAACACATTATCCGGATATATTCCAGTATTGTTACCCGTCTGCGCCCCAGTATTACTAGTGGCCCAAGATGTCGACTGAAGAGACAATCCAACATTTCCTGTATTACCCAAATTATCGATTAAGCCGGTCGTACTTACGCCTCTGATATTATTCCAAGGACTTCCAGGATACGACTGCCATCCATTATTTGTAGCAAAATTCAAATACCATGATCGAGGTGATACATAGTTAACCACTAAGTCAAGGGTTTTATGGTCTCCACTACCATATTTATTAACCGCAGAAACCTGAAAAGCATAATGACCAGAGTCGCTTCCGTGGGGGTGAATCTTCAAAACCAGCTTCCCATCAGCTGTACTAATTGTATCTATAAAATATGGAATAGCATCCAAATGCCATATAACATTATGCACTGAATCACTATTGGCAAGATAAACAGTGTCAATTGATAGGTTGTAGGTATTAACTTCAATCGGCTGAACAGATTGAATTACGGGAGCGAATACATCATTCACAGTCAAATTAAAAGTCGTGCTGTCTATCCCACCATGTTGATCTGCCACAAATAATTTAATATTCTGATAGTTACCTTCTTGGTCTTGAGACGGAGAAAACCTAATGGTCCCAGTACGATCACCATTATCATTAAACGACGCAAAACTCGGGAGGTTTTCTGCGGTTAACGCTAAACTTTCGTTATCCTTGTCTGTTGCAGCAAACACAATAGAAGTCATGCTCCCATAAGGAATATAATACTGGTCATTTGACGATATTTTCGGGATATTGTCGAATGTTGTTGTATTAGCCACATTACTAAATCCAGACGTCCCACCTACGTTTGACGCCTGAATCTTATAAGCGTATGATGTATTACCGTATAGCATCGAATCAACATAAGAAGTTGACCCAGCAGGCAAGGTGGTAAGCTCCCTAAATTGTCCGCCGCCATTAGTTGAACGATAGAGCTCAAATAACTGCTCATTACTCGAAGTATTGGACCATGCCAATTGAATCCTATCAGTAGATATTGTAGTCGCAGTTAATTCGGTCGGTGCTGTTGGGGCGGGAGGCAAACTTGGTGTTGTTGCAAAATTTTTGTTCTGGTTGGTTGCATACCCTGATGAGCCATACTTATTAATAGCTTGAACCTTATAATAATAGGTGGTAGAAGGTAGAACTGTCGTATCGACAAATGATACAGAATCAGCCTTTGCAGTGTATACAATTTCATATGGCCCAACAGCATTGGTAGACCGATAGATCTCAAAGCCAGTCTCATCCACACTATTGTCTATCCAAGCAAGCTTTAAGCTATCGTAGGACAATGCGTTGGCAATAATATTAGTAGGATAGGATGGGGGATTACCTGCCAAATCAACATTCTCAATAAACGCAGAGTCGGGAATCGCAGAAGTTGCGAATTGTGGAGCAGAATTTCTCTGCCAGGTTACATTCAACACCGCTCCCCCGGTTTCATTATAATACTCAACACGAAATGGATACATCCCTGCTTGAGGGAACTGATAGTTTTGTGACTTAGTCAGTGTACTATGCAGGCCATCGTTATTGACCACCAAAGTATGATTGATATACAACTTGCTGCCATCATCTGATGAGGTAGAAAAAGTATAAGTACCCGCCTGAGGAATATTAATATATCCGTCAAAAGAAAACGCATAATAAGTTGTCTGGCTCGCTGGATCTAGGGTGATATTATTAACCCACCCACTATCTGCCGGAACAAGCGAAGTCAATGTTGGAAGGCTTGACCAAGATCCGGTATAGGTATAAAATTTATAGGCAAGTCCCTTATCAGCCGCAGAAGCCACAACTTGATTACTGGCGGGAGAGATATTTCCGGAAACATCGAAAGCCTTAACCGTGAACGTATATGACTCCCCATGAACAAGACTAGGTACCGTATAGGTAGTATTTGTAGTAACGTAGGATCTAACCCCATTAATATAGACAGCATAATTCTTAACCCCGACATTATCTGCAGACTCTGTCCATGAGAGCGTAACGGATGTAGTTGTAGCGCCCAATACAATTAAATGGTCAGGTGCAGTCGGTGCTTGATTGTCAACCAGAGTTTCACCATGCCATTCATTTGAAACAGCGGCTGCACCAGTTTTATCAACTGCTCGCACGACATAAAAGTAATTTGAATTGGATGTCAAGTCCTCGTCAATATAATTCAATGTATCAGCCGGGACGACTCCTACTAACTCATAAGGGCCCCCTTTCTGAAAACCCCTATATATCTCAAAGGCTGTTTCATTATGAACAGGCGACGCATTGTTACTCCATTCAAGTTGAATGGCAGTTTGAGACAATACATAACCATTTAAAGCAGAAGCAGGGTCTGGAGGATTAGGTCCATTATTTGCCGCTACATAAAAGGAATCAGAGGGCTCCGCAGGGCAGCCGGCTATCGCAACTGCAGTAGCAATATAATTGCCAGATTGACTTGCCTTATAGAGAGAGTCAGTTCCTACTATCTGACCAGTTGCATTACGCCACTGATAGCTAACATAGCCTGGCGGCAAGGATAGAGTAACTGAATTATTTCCATCTGGAGCGGGTATCACATTGCTCATGAGTCCAGCAACCGTAATTGGTGGAGTTTGAGTGTATGCCTTGTAGGTTATTCTAACGGGAGAAGGAGACCAATAAGTCCACTCTCCATCATCCTTATAACGAGCCGCGTAGGTCCCGGTATCGGAAACAATTAACATATTGGAGGTAGCTCCCGAAATCACTACGCCGTTTTTTGACCATTCATAAGCTTCGAATCCAGCAGTTAATGACAAAGTATCCTTAATAGGTTGCCCTATGCAAAATTCTGTTCTTCCTGAGAAAACATGAGGGTTAGTTTTATTGACTTTCAACATCCAAGAGAATGCATCGGGCTCACTAAAGTGTGCATCCCAAACACCGTGTCCCTTATTAGGATAAAGCGTGTAACGGACGTCTACGCCATGGCTTTCCAAATAACTTGAGAGACCCTCAGACGCAGCAGGTTTGGGATCATTATCCAATCCTCCTTGAGATATCCAGATTGGTATAGACTGCACTGAATCTACCACGGATAATTTTTCATCTGCGACGTTAGCCGCACTAATGGGAGCTGCCCCTGCTACTAGCTTGGGATAGCTCTTTATAAAATCCCATACAGCCTGACCTCCCATCGATAACCCACTAACTGTTATCCTGCTCTTATCAAGTTGATTATATTGGGCCATATAATTTATGATACCTACAACTGCAGAAAAATATGTAGGCCAATAACCAGTTAAAGTCTGAGGGAATATTACAAAGCCGTCAAAATCACCATTTTCAACCTCAGTCATAATTTTTTTTCCACAATTAACCAATTGTAACTCATTATCATAGTATCCGTTTTTACTTATCTCTCCTGCTCCATGAAAGAATATCAGCATTGGATATTTCTTTTGAGGATCAGTACCATACGACTTGGGAAATAATAATCGAAACGACACCCCTCCCCAACTGCTAGTACTATAGTAATAAGCTTTGTAGGGCGAGGTATTCCAACTCATCTGAGGAGACCTGACCCACTTGGCCATGATTCCTGCAGCCGCGGGTAGACCAGGTGCGTGATCAGGATAATTTAATACAGTATCGTTCGGATCTAAAACCGACTGTTGCGCCGAAGAGGCTTTACTGATCAATAAACCGATCAATAAGATTAGGGAGGCAATGTAAAATCTTTTCATTTTAGCATATTTATTGGTCTGTAAACCAAGAGGTCATAACGTATTATCATTAAATTATTAGTCGATTCTCGAAAGCTTTGTGCTATAAATAATGAAGAAAATATCCAATATCTCTGTATTTTGAAAATCACCTTCGCTAATAAAAGATAAAGATAAACTCTCTCAAGAGTCTCGTTTCCCAAGTTTAGGCAATGATTAAAAAGAACTAGGGAACGTCTTATTTGGCAGATACATAATGATGCATGACGACGGCTAACGATTCAAATCTTACTTAATTGCTTGTCGCCATAACGTCCCGTCGCGCTTTATCCCAAACCACAGATTGTCTGCCGCGTAAAAACTTTATGAATCCCAGGTATAACGAATAATTCATAAAGAAAAAATAATGACATATTTTAATTATTCTACCTGCGTATGCATTTGGTTCAAAATAAAATCCAGCCAATGCTGTTAAATAGAAGATTACCTGACCAATAAACGTAAGTGTATAAAAAGAATTACCGGCATATAGAAAAAGTAATATATTGACTATGAATAGCATAGGCAAACATAGTGGAGTTAGGGTCCATCGTAAAAAGCGGTGCGAAAAGAATTGAAAAAATAAAACGGGATACTTAAATACATTAAATATTTCCGCAATTAGTGGCATGGCTTGAAAAGCGCCAGCAGAGATACGAATTTTCCGCTTTCGCTCTTCGGCAATGGAAGACGAAGGAAACTCCGAAGCGTATGCATTCGGTTCATAGGCAATTCGGTAACCTTTTAAATTGACCCGAGTCGAAATAACGAAATCATCCAGTATCGTCTCATCAGGTAAAGGCTCCCAAAGTGCAGTGCGGATCGAAAATAGTTCTCCAGCAGCACCGGCTACCGTATATAATTCCCCATCCATCCTTTTTAAAATCGATTCATATTTCCAATAAAGCCCTTCACCAACAGCTGCGGCATCCGCGTTCCCTTTAACTATTATTCTTTTCTCACCCGAAACACCTCCTGTCTTCGCTTGCCGATACTGCAACACAATCCTTTTGATCGCAGATCTGTTGAGCATCGCATTCGCATCACAAAAAACAGTGATAGGTGTGTGCACATACTTCATGGCGCGATTTAATGCAGCCGTTTTCCCCCTACGCTCCTTTTGATGAAGCAACTTGATTTCAGGATATCTCCCGATAATGTCGTTGGTTTTATCGCTAGACCCATCCGTTATAAATAAGAAAAAGAGTTTTTCGTTAGGGTAGTTTAGTGAAAAACAATTCTTAATCTTTTCCTCTATAATACATTCCTCGTTATACGCAGCAATCACTAGGGTGACCTCAGGCAAACGATCGACGTCGCTTTGGACTTGTATTCCAGAAACTTCCATAATAAACAACTGCTTGATCCCTGTTAATATCAGCAGCACAATGCCGTACCCGACATAACTGTAAAAAATAATGCTCAAGCAAATCCAAAATATACGTTCAGTAGTAAGCATTAATCTAGTATTTTAATATAGTTCCGATTCAAAAATACCCCACCTCAGAACCGAATTAATTGCTGACTTCGCCAACGGCATATTTTCGTCAGTTATAGGCCGATTCATTAATCATATTGCCATTTTATATTATACATATAGGCCTTGTTAATCCCACTCTGTATACCCGGGTTCCGATGGATAGCAAAGTCCCAAAAGAACATTAACTGAAAAAAAGCACACGTTTACGAACTGCAGCTACTAAATCGTGCTGCCCTCCCTAATTTAGTACCGCTTTTGGGAATCAAATAGCCGCAAAAACAAAAAGAGAAATTCTTATAAGACAATATATTCATTCTATTTATTATGAAAAAGCCCAGCATACTAGTTATTGATGATAGCAAACCCATACTTTGCCTATTGAAGGTTATTTTAGGCAAAAGATTTAATGTAATCGCAGCAGATGACGGGTTTAGTGCTATGAGTTGGTTAATGGAGGGAAACCACCCGGACCTAATAATATCTGACCTGCAAATGCCTAAAATAGACGGAATTGAACTGCTTTCCTATTTATCAAATAGTCGATATTATGACGACATTCCAATAATAGTCCTAAGCGGTGTCAATGAGGACGACATCCCTAAGCTGTGCGCCAACTTAAAAATTTCAGATTATATAACCAAACCATTTGATCCGAGTGACTTGCTAGAAAAGATCAATAACGCTTTGACTCAAAAAAGAGAAAATCAATTCCCGAAAGGATCATTTCTACTGTCTTAATCAATAAAGCTTCATCCAACCAAAGACAACCTATGATGAACATGAACTTTGAAAATGACTCCGATACGATTCAAAAATGCTCAGTTGGCACCAGCGAGGTCCAATTCAATATTCTCTATATCGGAAACCAAGACACCCTGGCAAATTGCGATGTCCTTCGAAATCAAAAAGTTTTTGCATGTAGATCCTACCGAGAAGCGGCACATTATATGCAAAAGCAAACCAGCGATTTCAAATTATCACTAGATGTTATTATAGGACATTATACTGACGAGGCATTTCAGAAGCCTACCGACTTCATCTGTTTCTTAAATAGAGATGAAAAGTTATCAGAAGTACCATTCGTTTTTATTGAGACGGAAGAAATTACTAAACCTCGGTCTCATTCTTGCTATCTCAATGGAATTGACGATATCATATCCGATATGATCTCACTGGAAGACTTTTACAGAAAAATATCGCTAATTAAAAAGTATAAACTATTAAAAAAACATGAAAAAGCGAATATAACAACTAACAACAGAATTCCTCCAGACCGAAAGTTTGTATACAAGATCGATACATTTTTCAAGCGTCTTATAGATATACTTATCTCAGGTACGACTTTAATCATGATTTCGCCTATCTTATTAATTATCGCAATCATCATAAAACTTGATTCTAAAGGACCTGTATTCTACACCTCGTATAGGGCAGGCTCAAACTACACAATTTTTAAATTTATCAAATTTCGCACCATGGTAATGGAAGCGGATCATAGTCTTATCCAATTAATGGGTAAAAATCAATATGGTGCTGCGGGAAAAAATGGTCCTACATTTTTCAAAATAAGTAACGATCCACGTATTACGCGTTTTGGAAAGTTTCTAAGAAACACAAGCCTTGATGAATTACCCCAACTATTTAACGTCCTGAAAGCAGATATGTCTCTTGTAGGCAATCGACCTCTCCCATTATATGAAGCCAAAGTCCTAACAACCGATCGCCATGCGGAAAGGTTTATAGCCCCAGCAGGGATTACAGGGCTCTGGCAGATAACCAAACGGGGAAAAAAGGAAATGTCTGCAGAAGAACGAATTAAGCTAGACATCGACTATGCACGTCACAATTCGTTCGTCCAGGATCTTCAAATCATATTAAAAACCCCAAAAGCCCTTATACAAAAGGACAACGTATAGATGCAAAGCTGCTGTCAATGAACAATTCATATCCATTTATATCCATTATCACGCTCAATTACTGCCAGGCTCACGTCACTTGCGAATTTCTTGAATCCTGTCGAAAATTGACATACCCGTCTTATGAGATAATAGTCTGTGACATGAAGTCTCACGAAGACCCCACGAAGCTGATTGCCAATGGAAACTATCCAAACACATCACTATACCTAAGCGATTCAAATCTCGGTTTTGCAGCTGGCAATAATTGGGGGATGACTTTTGCCAAGGGAGACTATATCCTTATCATCAATAATGACACCGAAATCACTCCAAATCTACTAGACCTTCTCTTGATTCCATTTCAAATGGACTCACGTACAGGTGTCGTGTGCCCAAAAATTAAGTACCATTCTAACAAGAACAAAATACAGTTCGCAGGCTTCAGTAGAATGAGTTCCCTTACAGGTCGGACTAAAACACTTGGCAATAATGAAAATGACATCGGACAATTTGATGAGATAAAAACTACTTGGGGTGCACATGGCGCTGCAATGCTGGTTAAAAGAGAAGTTATAGAAAATGTAGGAAGATTTCCAGA
>Ga0164242_10001415_pt1 | contig 28396 bp, 20 predicted proteins | sample OricomgcompostMG_FD_108783 | JGI IMG/M metagenome (GOLD analysis project Ga0164242, IMG submission 108783) | Miracle-Growth compost microbial communities from Emeryville, California, USA - Original compost - Miracle growth compost (MG) ...
CGAGGACGTCGAGAACATCCTGCTCAAGCTGATCCAGGCCGCCGACTACGACGTCAAGAAGGCCGAGACCGGCATCATCTACATCGACGAGATCGACAAGGTCGCCCGCAAGGCGGAGAACCCGTCGATCACCCGCGACGTCTCCGGTGAGGGCGTGCAGCAGGCGCTGTTGAAGATCATCGAGGGCACCACCGCCTCCGTGCCGCCGCAGGGTGGGCGCAAGCATCCGCACCAGGAGTTCATCCAGATCGACACCACGAACATCCTGTTCGTCGTCGGCGGCGCCTTCGCGGGGCTGGAGCACATCATCGAGCAGCGGGTCGGCAAGAAGACGCTCGGCTTCACCGCGGAGGTGCACTCCAAGGCGGAGAAGGACGCCGAGGACCTGCTCAAGCTGGTCCGTCCCGAGGACCTCACCAAGTTCGGCCTGATCCCCGAGTTCATCGGCCGCCTGCCGCTGATCGCCAGTGTCACCAAGCTCGACCAGGACGCCCTCGTGCAGATCCTGACCGAGCCCCGCAACGCGCTGGTCAAGCAGTACCAGAAGCTCTTCGAGCTCGACGGCGTGGAGCTGGAGTTCCAGCCCGAGGCGATCCAGGCGATCGCCGACAAGGCCCTCGAGCGCCAGACCGGCGCCCGTGGCCTGCGCGCGATCATCGAGGAGATCCTGCTCTACGCGATGTACGACGTACCCTCCCGCGGCGACGTCGCCAGGGTGATCGTCACCGCCGAGGTCGTCTCCGGCGAGGCGCCCCCGACGCTGATCACCACCGGCGAGGTCAAGAAGAAGAAGTCGGCCTGACCCTCCGGTCTGCGAGGCACCTAGTCACTTCGGGCCATTTTGGCCGGGACGGTTGGCCACCGGTCCGACTGATCGGCCAGACTAGGGTCCTGATCCACCTGGTCCGGGCAGGGAAGGGGCGAGCGTGAGCTCGAATCACAAGGCGCCGCTGGCGGCTTTCGTGGTCGTTGCCATCGCCTGTGTCGTGGTGCTGGCGACCAACAGCATGCGCAGCTACGCCCGCGACGCCTGGCGAGACTTCGCGGCACCGGTCGTGAGCGGCCTGGCGCTGCTTCCGTCCGAGCACCACGAGCCCGCCAAGCAGGCCGCCGCCCCCGCAACCATCGCTGCAGCCGACGACGTGGTCGTCCCGGCCGGCCCGGCGCTCAAGGTTGCCACGCCGCACCACCGCCACGCCGCTCACCACGTCCGTCACGCCGCAGACGCAGCCCCGTCGACCACCCGGCACGTGGGCAGCGCCAGCCAGGCCCCGGTGGCGACGGCCGCGGCGACTCCGGTCTCGCACGATCTGCCCGAGACCCCGAGCCCGGGCGAGCACCGCGGCTGGGGGCAGGGCGAGCACACCGGTTGGGCCTACTCGCCGCACGGTCAGTCGATCTCGACGTACACCCACACCGCGACCAGCGGCCACGCGAACGGCTGGCAGGCGGCCGGCGTGCAGTACGGCAAGAGCTGGCAGCACTCGGCGTGGGCGCCGACCAGCGGCAAGGCGTCGATGGCCACGCACGGCCCGTCATGGAAGACCTCCGATGCCCACCCGAGCAGCGGCTTCGGGCACGGTGCGGTCGCCTCGATGGTGGAGACCGCCGCCTTCGGTCACGGCTCAAGTCATGGCTCCAGCCACGGCGACACCGGCCCCGACTACGCGACTCATGGCGATGCCGGCCACGACGGCGCGGCCCACGGCTACGGCTACGGCCATGGCAGGGGCCACTGACCAGACACGGCGCGTCCTGCACCATGCCGAACGGCGGTTCCCCCAGGGGGACCGCCGTTCGGCGTCGTACAGTGGGGCCTCAGGCCGCGTGCCTCACTGCTCCTCGACCGGCGCCAGCTCCGCGCTGACTCGCAGCTCGGTGGCGTCCGCGTCGGCGGTGAAGACGAGGTCACCCACGACGTTGCCGGTACGCCGGAGGTCGTCGGCGGCCTGCTCGGCCGCGCGGACCAGGGCCTCGGGACCGGTGATCTCGGTGCGGGCCAGCGGCGCGCGCATCTTGACCTTGGCCGTCGACTTGGCGCCTCGGATGCCGGAGAGCGCGGCGGCGACGGCGGTGAGGGTGGCATCGTCGGTCGCAGCGGCGGCGCCCAGCTCCAGCTCGGTCGGCCACGAGGCGCGGTGGATCGAGCCCTCCTGCCACCACGACCAGACCTCCTCGGTCACGTAGGGCAGGAACGGCGCGAGCAGGCGCAGCTGGGTGTGCAGCGCGATCGCCAGGGCCGCGCGGGCTGATGCGGTCGCGTGATCGGCCGGATCGCCGTACGCGCGCTCCTTGACCAGCTCGACGTAGTCGTCGCAGAACTCCCAGAAGAACTTCTCGGTGGTCTCCAGCGCGGAGGTGTAGTCGTAGGACTCGAACGCCTGGGTCGCCTTGGTGATCACCGTGGCGAGTCGGCCGAGCAGGGCGCAGTCGACCGGCTCGGCGACCTCGGCCACCTCGAGCGAGGAGGCGCCGACGTTGCCCAGCACGAACTTGGAGGCGTTGAGCACCTTCATCGCCAGGCGGCGGCCGACCTTCATCTGGGTCTCGTCGAACGGCGAGTCCAGGCCGGGCCGGGACAGTGCAGCACGCCAGCGGACGGCGTCGGCGCCGAACTTGTCCAGGATCTCGGTCGGGACGACGACGTTGCCCTTGGACTTCGACATCTTCTTGCGATCGGGGTCGAGGATCCAGCCCGACAGCATCGCGTGCGACCACGGCACGGCGCCGTTCTCGAAGTGCGAGCGCACCACGCGGCTGAAGAGCCAGGTGCGGATGATGTCATGGCCCTGGGTGCACAGGTCCATCGGGAAGACCCGGTCGAACAGATCGTCGTCGCTGCCCCACCGACCGGCGATGTGCGGGGTGAGCGACGAGGTCGCCCAGGTGTCCATCACGTCGGGGTCGCCGATGAAGCCGCCGGCTACGCCGCGCTGGTCGTCGGTGTACCCGGCTGGGGCGACGGTCGACGGGTCGAGGGGCAGCTGGTCCTCGGTGGCGACGATCGGGTTGGCGTAGTCGGGGTTGCCCTCGGCGTCGAGCGCGTACCAGACCGGGAACGGGATGCCGAAGTAGCGCTGGCGGCTGACCAGCCAGTCACCGTTGAGTCCCCCGACCCAGTTGTCGTAGCGGTGCTTCATGTGCTCGGGCAGCCAGTCGATGCTGGAGCCGTCGGCGAGCAGCGCTGCACGCAGGCCGGCGTCGCGGCCGCCGTTCTTGATGTACCACTGCCGGGTCGCGACGATCTCGAGCGGCTTGTCGCCCTTCTCGTAGAAGTTCGCCATCCGCTGGGTCGGCTTCGGGTCGCCGTCGAGGTCGCCGGTCTCGCGCAGCTTGGCCACGATCGCCTCGCGGGCGGAGTGGACGGTCTTGCCGGCGAGCTCGCCGTAGAACTCGGCCCCGGTGGAGGAGGCGTCGGTGAGCCACTCGGGCGTCTCGGCGGTGAAGCGGCCGTCGCGGCCGATCACTGTGCGCACCGGCAGCGCCAGCTCCCGCCACCACTGCACGTCGGTGAGGTCGCCGAAGGTGCAGCACATCGCGATGCCGGCGCCCTTGTCGGGCTCGGCGGCGGGGTGGGCCAGCACCGGGATCTCGACGCCGAAGATCGGGGAGGAGACAGTCGTACCGAAGAGCGGCTGGTAGCGCTCGTCGTCGGGGTGCGCGATGAGCGCGACCACGGACGGGATCAGCTCGGGACGGGTGGTCTCGATATAGACAGTGGCGTCGTCGGAGCCGTGGAAGGCGACGCGGTGGTAGGCGCCGGGGTACTCGCGGGCCTCGAGCTCGGCCTGCGCGACGGCGGTCTGGAAGGTGACGTCCCACAGGGTCGGCGCCTCCTGCAGGTAGGCCTCACCGCGGGACAGGTTGCGCAGGAACGCGCGCTGGCTGACCGCGGTGGCGTCCTTGCCGATGGTGGTGTACTGCAGCGACCAGTCGTAGGACATGCCCAGCGTGCGCCACAGCGACTCGAAGACCTTCTCGTCCTCGACCACCAGCTGTGCGCAGAGCTCGATGAAGTTGGGCCGGCTGATCGGGATCTGCTTCTTGGGGTCAGGCTTCGCCGGCGGGGTGAAGTCGGCGTCGTAGGGCAGGCTCGGGTCGCAGCGCACGCCGAAGTAGTTCTGCACGCGGCGCTCGGTCGGCAGGCCGTTGTCGTCCCAGCCGATCGGGTAGAAGACGGACTTGCCGCGCATCCGCCAGAAGCGGGCGATCAGGTCGGCGTGGGTGTAGCTGAAGACGTGACCGACGTGCAGCGAGCCCGAGACGGTGGGCGGGGGCGTGTCGATGGAGTAGACGTTCTCCCGCGGCTGGGTGCGGTCGAAGGCGTAGGTGTCGTCGGTCTTCCACTGCTGCGACCACTTGGACTCGAGGCCCTCGAGCGCCGGCTTCTCCGGTACGACGACGCCGGCGGCGGGCTGCGTCGTCGTGTCGGTACTCGCGCTGTTCTGGGGCTCAGTCATGTCGAAAGCCTAGAGTCGCGGGCTGACCTGCGCGAACCGGGACGACCAGTCGAGGTCTACCTGGAGCGGCTCGACCTGCTCCCCGAGGACGCCCGGGTCGGATGGCGCCTGAGATCGCTGGTCGCCGCTGGTCGTGCGCAGGGCGTCCCGATCCACGAGGCCAACCTCGTCGCGAGCGCGCTGGTGTACGGGGCCGGCCGGATCGTCACCGCTAACGCCCGCCACTTCGAGCGCTTCGCCGATCTCATCGAGATCGAGGCCCTCGCATAGGGTGGGCAGCGCGATGAGCGAGACACCCCAGGCCCGCCCGGCCCAGACGATCCACGAGGCTGAGGACGCGCTGCTGTCCCGGTGGCCCGAGACCCGCCTCGAGCCGAGCCTCGACCGGATCCGGGCCTTCACCGAGCTGCTCGGCGACCCGCAGCACGCCTATCAGGTCGTGCACCTGACCGGTACCAACGGCAAGACCTCCACCGCGCGGATGATCGAGACCCTGCTCGGCGCGCTCGACCTGCGCACCGGCCGGTTCACCAGCCCGCACGTGGAGCGGATCAACGAGCGGATCAGCGTCGACGGCGAGCCGCTGAGCGACGACGACTTCGTGGCCGCGTTCAACGACGTCGCGCCGTACACGCACCTGGTCGACGAGGACCAGCCGCATCCGCTGTCCTTCTTCGAGACGGTGGTCGGGATGGCGTTCGCGAAGTTCGCCGAGGCGCCGGTCGACGTCGCGGTGATCGAGGTCGGCATGGGCGGCTCGTGGGACGCCACCAACGTCGCCGACGGCAGGGTCGCCGTGATCACGCCGATCGGCCTCGACCACGCCCAGTACCTCGGGGAGACGCCGGTCGCGATCGCCCAGGAGAAGGCCGGGATCATCAAGCCCGGCGCCACCGTGGTGATGGCCAAGCAGCTGCCCGAGGTGCGCGAGGTGCTGCTCGCCCGTGCCGTCGAGGTCGGCGCGACGGTGGTCGAGGAGGGCGTCGACTTCGGCGTCCTCGCCCGCACGCCGGCCGTCGGCGGCCAGATGCTGGGCCTGCGTGGCCTCAACCGGACCTACGAGGAGATCTTCCTGCCGCTCTACGGCGCCCACCAGGGTCAGAACGCCGCGGTCGCGCTGGCCGCGGTCGAGGCGCTGCTGGGCGACCAGCCGATCGACGCCGAGGTGCTGGTCAACGCGTTCGGCCGCGTCACCTCGCCCGGCCGCCTGGAGATCATGCGCAGCAGCCCCACCATCCTGCTCGACGCCGCGCACAACCCGCACGGTGCCGAGGCCACCGCCGCCGCGCTGGAGGACAGCTTCAGCTTCGACCACGTGATCGGCGTGATCGGCGTGATGGGCGACAAGGACGCCGAGGGTGTGCTGGCGGTCTTCGAGCCGCACCTCTCCCACCTCGTCGTCACCCAGAACAGCACCGACCGGGCGATGCCGGCCCGACGGCTGGGGCAGCTCGCCGCGGAGATGTACGGCGAGGACCGGGTCACCGTCGTACCTGGCCTGGCCGACGCCATCGATGCTGCCGCCGCGCTCGCCGAGGACGCCGGGTCGTTCGGCGGGGGCAGCTCGATCAGCGGGGGAGCGGTGCTGGTGACCGGGTCGGTCGTCACCGTCGGCGAGGCCCGTGCGCTGCTGCATAGGAAGGGCGCGCGATGAACCAGTTCGATGACGACCGCGAGGTGCCGGTCGCGGTGCCGCAGATCGAGTACAGCGACGACCGGGACAAGTCCCCGCGGCGCGGCATGGCCGCGGCCATCCTGGTGCTGCAGGGGATCGTGCTGGGCCTGACCACGCCGGTGATGATCTCGATCGGGAACGTCTCCGCCAAGGCCGCCGTGCCGATCGGCGTCGGGCTCTGCGTGATCTGCATCCTGCTCTCCGGGATGCTGCGCCGGCGCTGGGCCTACGCCACCGGCTGGCTGGTCCAGATCGCCTCGCTCGCGCTCGGCCTCGTGGTCCACATGATGTTCGTGCTCGGCGTGATCTTCCTGGTGCTGTGGTGGGGCGCGATGGCGCTCTCGGCCAAGATCGAGCGCGAGAAGGCAGCCGCCTACGCCGCCTACGACCAGCTCACCCCCGAGGAGCAGGCCGCGCAGGACCGAGCCGTCCAGGCGCACCGTCCGCCAGCGCGCGAGTGAGCTCGCGAGCGGCCTGAACGAGACTGTTCGCCATGTACGTCCCACACTTCAACGCCGTCGACGAGGCCGAGGCGCGCTCGATGGTGGCCGAGTACGGCGCCGGCGAGCTGATCACGACCGCGCTGGACGGCTATCCGCTCGGGACCCTGCTGCCGGTGCTGTGGGAGGGCGATGTCGTCGTCGCCCACTTCGCCCGCGCCAATCCGCATTGGCGGACGATCGCCGAAGCCGCGGGCCACCCCGCCGATGGCGTACCGGCGCTGTTGGTGTGCACCGGCCCCCAGGCCTACATCCACCCGGGGTGGTACGCCGCGAAGGCCGAGCACGGCAAGGTCGTCCCGACGTGGAACTACTCCTCGGTGCAGCTGACCGGCCGGGCCCGGATCATCGAGGACGTCGACTGGCTCCGGCAAGCGGTCGAGCGCCTCACCGACCGGCACGAGGCCGACCACGAGAACGGCGCCGGCCGCTGGCGCGTCTCGGACGCGCCGGCTGACTACGTCGGGGGGATGCTCAAGGCGATCGTGGGCGTCGAGCTGCGCGTCGAGCGCGTCGAGGCCAAGGCGAAGCTCTCCCAGAACCGCTCGGCAGCGGATCGACGCGGCGTGATCGCCGGGCTGGGTGGTCATCCGGTGGCCGAGGCGATGCGCCGGAACGAGGCCGGCTTCGCCTGACGCGAGGCACCCGGATAGCCTCGGCGCCATGACTCAGCGCACCCTCGTCCTCGTCAAGCCCGACGGCGTCCGCCGCGGACTCACCGGTGAGATCATCCGCCGCATCGAGGCGAAGGGCTACACGCTGGCAGCGCTGGAGCTGCGCACCGCCACCCGCGAGCTGCTCGCCCAGCACTACGCCGAGCACGAGGGCAAGCCGTTCTACGAGCCGCTGGTGGAGTTCATGCTCTCCGGTCCGGTCGCCGCGCTGGTCGTGGAGGGCGAGCGCGTGATCGAGGGCTTCCGCTCCCTGGCCGGCACCACCGACCCGACCACTGCCGCGCCGGGCACCATCCGCGGCGACCTCGGCCGCGACTGGGGTCTCGCGGTCCAGCAGAACCTCGTGCACGGCTCCGACGCCCCGGAGAGCGCCGAGCGCGAGATCGGGATCTGGTTCCCGACGCTCTGACCAGCACGCCACGCTCGAACCACCGCCCGACGGCATCGCCGTCGGGCGGTTCTCGTCTGCCCGGGCCGCCGCCATACCCGGGGGCCGCCATACCCGGGATGAGGGATGTGTCCCCGCAGCGGGCAAGGACCACCGCGACTCTTCCTTAACTTCGCATCGCCGGCGCTTGCCGGCCCGCCCCTCGGGCGGAGGACCAGCGAATGAAGAGGACCAACAGATGAAGAAGAACACCAAGCGCCTGGGCATCGTCGGCGGTGTGGTCACCGCCCTCGTCGGTGGAGGCGTCGCCTTCGCCGCCTTCACGTCGAGCAGCGCGTTCAACGCCACCGGCCAGGTCGCGGACGCCCCGCAGAACCTCACCGCCTCGGCCACCGGCTCGAGCATCGAGCAGCTCTACCCCGGTCGCTGCTCGGACGTCACTGTCTCGTTCCACAACCCCAACGACCACGACGCCTCGGTCAACTTCGAGGCGCTCGGCTCGGGCTCCGTCTCCGCCGTACTCAACGGCGTGTCCAGCAGCCTGCTCGTGCTCAACCCGCACATCGGCGACGCCGGCGTCACCGCAGGCATGGCGAACCCGTTCACCTTCGTGGTTCCTGCTGGCAGCGACGCGGCCTTCACGGTCCCGAACCTGCTCTGCCTGTCCCAGCACGCCACCAACGACGTGGCCGGTCAGACCGCCACCCTCAGCGGCACTGTCCCGTTCAAGTACGCCACCGAGGACGAGTACGCCGGCTGATCGGCTCCGCGGAGGAGCCGGACCTCGGGAGGGAACGCCCGGCTCCTCCGCGCGCTCGACTGCCAGGAGGGCAGAACCATGAAGCACAAGGCCAAGCGCAAGCCGAGGCACAGGGCGCTCAAGCTGGTGGCGATCCCGGCCGTCGTCGGTGCCTCGCTCACCGGCGGCTTCGCCGCCGCCGTGTTCACGATGTCCGGCTCGGTGGAGGCGGACGGCAGGGTGGCGACGCCGACCAGCCCGACAGCCAGCGCCAAGATCGCCTCGCTCTGGCCGGGGGACTGCGCGGAGGTGAGCGTCACGTTCACGAACGACAACGAGCATGCGGTGGTGATCGATGGCATCACCGGCAGCATCACCAAGCAGCCGGACACGGGCGACCGCAACAGCAGGGACCGTGGCACCAGCAACGATCCGGTCGTGTGGCGGGGGTCCTCGGACGCACTCCAGGGCCGAGCGATCCCGGCCAGCGGCTCGGCCACCTTCACCATCCCCGACGCGGTGTGTCTCTCCGCCAAGGTGACGGACCAGATCCAGGGCGATGAGGTCACCGCGTCGGTCACCTTCGGATTCCACCTCGCCGCCGGCACCGAGTACCAGGGCTGAGCCGGGCCACGACAGGAGTGCTGCCAGAAGTCCCAGGCGTCACTCCTGTCCCGGCGTGGCTCACCGCATCCGGCGCTGTCGCCGCCTAGCCTCGTGATCGGGTAGGTCGACCCAGGCTCGCCCGCTCCTTCCCCAGCACAGCGAGGCAGATCCGTGGCGAACAGCTTCATCGGTCGTGACATGGCCGTGGACCTCGGCACCGCCAACACACTCGTCTACGTCCGCGGCAAGGGCGTCCTGGTCGACGAGCCCAGCGTGGTCGCCCTGAACGAGACGACCGGCGAGGTGCTCGCCGTCGGTCACGAGGCCAAGCGCATGCTGGGCCGTACCCCTGACAACATCACCGCCATCCGGCCGCTCAAGGACGGCGTCATCGCCGACTTCGAGGCGACCGAGCAGATGCTGCGGTACTTCATCCAGCAGGTCCATCGCCGGCGCTACTTCGCCAAGCCGCGGATGGTGATCTGCGTTCCGTCAGGCATCACCGCGGTCGAGACGCGCGCGGTCAAGGAGGCCGGCTACCAGGCCGGCGCCCGCCGCGTCTACATCGTCGAGGAGCCGATGGCCGCGGCGATCGGCGCCGGCCTGCCCGTCCACCTGCCGACCGGCAACATGGTCGTCGACGTCGGCGGCGGTACGACGGAGGTCGCGGTCATCTCGCTCGGCGGCATCGTGACGAGCCTCAGCGTCCGCACCGCCGGCGACGACCTCGACAACGCGATCGTGCAGTGGATGAAGAAGGAGCACGCGCTCCTGCTCGGCGAGCGCACCGCGGAGGAGGTCAAGATGAGCCTCGGCTCGGCCTGGCCAGCCGCGGGCGAGCCCGAGGCCGAGATCCGCGGCCGTGACATGGTCAGCGGCCTGCCCCGCACCGTGACCGTCTCCACCGCCGACATCCGGGCGGCGCTCGAGGAGCCGGTCGGCGGCATCGTCGACGCCGTTCGGGCGACCCTCGACCAGACCCCGCCCGAGCTGGCCGGCGACATCATGGACCGCGGCATCGTGCTGACCGGTGGCGGAGCGCTGCTCAAGGGCCTCGACGAGCGGATCCGGCACGAGACCGGGATGCCTGTCCACGTGGCCGACGGACCGCTGACCTCGGTCGCGCTGGGTGCCGGCCGCTGCGTCGAGGAGTTCGAGGCGCTGCAGAAGGTCCTGGTCACCGAGACCAGGCGGTGGTGATCAGGTGACCCAACTGCAGAACCGGCCGGTCACCCGCCGGGAAGGACTCAACCGCCGCGGCAGCCTGGAGCCGCGCGACCCGCGGGCGCCGCGCCGCTCGACGGCGGTGGCGCTGCTGCTCGCCTGCGCCACCCTGATCACGCTCGACCAGACCGCCGGCGCGCTCGACCCCGCCCGGCGCGTCGTCGGCGAGGTCTTCGGCCCGGCGGAGTCGGCGGTCTCGACGGTGACCCGCCCGGTCACCTCGATCCCCGGCTGGTTCAAGACCCGCAGCGGCATGAAGGACGACCTGGCCAAGCTGCGCGCCGAGAACGCCCAGCTCCAGCAGCAGGTCCGCACCACCGATTACGACCGCAACCGGCTGGCCGAGTACGACGGCCTGACCAAGGCGGCCGAGGACCTCGGCTACGCCGTCGTGCCCACCCATGTGGTCGCGCTCGGCCCGGCCCAGTCGTTCCACCGCACCGCCACCATCGACGCCGGCTCGGCCTCGGGCATCAAGCCGGACATGACGGTGGTCGCCGCCCAGGGCCTGGTCGGCCGGGTCCTGCGCGTCACGAGCACCACCGCCACCGTGCTGCTCATCGTCGACGGCGACTCGACGGTCGGCGGCCGCGCCAGCTCGTCGATGAAGGTCGGCTTCGTGCGCGGTGGCAGCAGCCTCGGGGATGGCGGTGACTCGCTGGAGCTCCAGCTCGTCGACCGGAGCGCCACTCCCGCCACCGGAGACACCGTGGTGACGTGGGGCTCGGCGAAGGCCGCGCCGTACGTCTCGGGCGTGCCGATCGGCAAGGTGACCTCGGTCTACTCCAGCGTCCGCGACTCCTCGAAGACCGCCGCCGTCCAGCCCTACGTCGACTTCGGCGCGCTCGACCTGGTCGGCGTGGTCGTGCCCAGCGGCACCAAGAGCGACCGCGCGATCATCGACGCCGACGGGAGGTTCAAGCAGTGAGCGGCCGACTGGTGGCGATGAGCGGCCTGCTCGTCGCGGTGGCGCTGATCCTGCAGGTCAGCCTCTTCGACGCGTTCGCCTGGGACGGCGTCGTCCCCGATCTCGTCCTGATGGTCGTCGTCGCCGGCGCCCTCTCCCGCGGCGGCCAGGTCGGCATGGTGCTCGGCTTCGGCGCCGGCGTGCTGATGGACCTCGCGCCGCCGGCCGACCATGCCGTCGGGCGCTGGGCCCTCGCCCTCCTCGTCGCCGGGTACGTCGCCGGCAGGTTCCGGCAGGACTCCGGTCGCGCCGGCGTGCTCGCGGTGATGGCCACGATGGCGGCCTGCTCGTTCGTGGCGACCAGCATCTACGCGCTCAGCGGCATGATCCTGCGCGACCCGGCCGTCGGCTTCGGCCAGGTGCTCCAGGTGATCGGCATCGGGCTGGTGTGGGACGTGCTGCTCACGCCGCTGCTGCTGCCCGGCCTGCTGACGCTCTACAGCCGGCTGGAGCCGGCGCACGCGCGATGAGTGGTGCCCAGAGATGAGAGCCGCATGAGCACGTCCTCCAACCGCACCAGCCGCCTGCGCCTGATCGTGCTGCAGGCGCTGGTCTTCTCGCTGTTCGCCACTCTCGGCGTCCGGCTCTGGTACCTCCAGGTCGACCACGGCTCCTCCTACCAGGCGCAGGCCGCATCGCAGTCGGCCCGCGAGGTGGTCCAGCAGCCCACCCGCGGCCTGATCGTCGACGACATGGGCCGGCCGCTGGTCTCCAACCGCAACGAGTGGGTCGTCAGCATCGACAAGACCACCCTGGGCAACCTGTCGGCCGACGATCAGCGCACGCTGCTCGCCCGGGTGGCCAAGGCGACCGGTGAGACGGTCAAGGCGATCAAGAAGGCGATGGCGACCTGGAACGGGTCGGCGTACCAGCCGGTCCCGATCGCCGAGGACGTCAAGCAGCAGGTCGCGCTGCAGATCCTGGAGCAGCCCGAGGACTACCCGGGCGTGGTCGCCGAGCAGCAGACGGTGCGCTCCTATCCGTCGCCCTACGGCGTCAACGCCGCCGACGTGCTCGGCTATCTCAGCCCGATCACCTCCGACGAGTACGACCAGGCCAAGAAGGATCACGACGAGTCCCTCAACGCCACCTCCGAGGTCGGTCGCGCCGGCGTGGAGAAGGAGTACGACAAGTGGCTGCGCGGGATGCCCGGCTACACCTCGGTGGGGGTGGACTCCCTCGGCCGTGAGCTCGGGAAGAACAAGGAGGTCCCGGCCCAGCCCGGCGACACCCTGGTCACCAGCATCGACGCCAAGGTGCAGGGCACCGCCGAGCAGGCGCTGCACGACGCGATCACCACCGCCCGGGCGACGTACGACCCGGTGACGCACAAGAACTACGTCGCCGACTCCGGTGCCGTCGTGGTGATGCAGGCCAAGACCGGCCGCGTCGTCGCGATGGCCAGTCAGCCCACCTACGACCCGAGCGAGTGGGTCGGCGGCATCACCCAGAAGCAGCTCGACGCGCTCTACTCCACCAAGTCGGACAACCCGCTGCTGAGCCGCGCCACCCAGGGCCAGTACGCCCCGGGCTCGACCTGGAAGCCGGTCATGACCACCGGCGCGATCACCGGCGGGCTGCCCACCGACCAGCACTTCACCTGCGGTCCCGGCCTGCAGATCGGCAACCGCTACTTCAAGAACTACGAGTCGGAGTCCTACGGCTCGATCAGCTTCGCCGAGGCGCTCGGCGTCTCCTGCGACACGTTCTTCTACCAGGTCGGCCTGCACTTCTGGAACAAGTACGGCTCCGACCCGGCCAACGCCGACGCCAAGGACCCGCTCGCCGCCGCCGCGCACAGCTTCGGGTTCGGCAAGCCCACCGGCATCGACATCCCGGGCGAGGCCAGCGGCCGGGTCGGCGACCGCAAGTGGCGCGCCTCCTACTACAAGGCGATGAAGGGCTACTACTGCACGATGGACGAGAAGGGCACCGCAAAGACGCCCTTCCTCAAGCTCTTCGCGCACGAGTTCTGCCTGCAGGGCAACTACTTCCGCCAGGGTGACGCCGCCAACTTCACCATCGGGCAGGGCGACACCATGGTCACGCCGATCCAGCTGGCGCGGGCCTACAGCGCACTGTCCAACGGTGGCACCCTCTACCAGCCGACCATCGGCAAGGCGATCGTGTCGCCCGACGGCAAGGTGCTGAAGAAGATCCAGCCCAAGGTCGTGCGGCACGTGGCGGTCAGCAAGAAGGCGATCGACTACGTCAACACCGCCCTGCTCGGCACCCTCTCCCCGCACGGCAGCTGGAACGGCACCCTGGCGTGGAAGTTCGGCGGCTTCCCGCTCGACCAGATCCACCTGCGCGGCAAGACCGGCTCCGCCGAGGTCGAGGGCAAGCAGTCGACGTCGTGGGTGGCCACCTACGACAAGAACTACGTCGTCATCATGGTCGTCACCCAGGCCGGCACCGGCTCGGGAACCTCCGGCCCGGCGGTGCGCAAGATCTGGGAGAGCCTGTACGGCGTCCAGGGCGACCAGAACACCACCCAGACCGTCGACCCGTCGAAGGCTGCGATCCCGGGCGTCACGGCGCCGAAGGCGCTGCCGACCTTCGCCAAGGACGGCTCGATCCTGCCGCCGGCCGGGGAGAGCTCCCGCGAGGGGAAGGCGAAGAAGTGAACCGTCTCCTACCACGCCCGGTCGGCCGGGTCGACTGGGTGCTGCTGGTCGCCGTACTGGGCCTGCTGGTGCTCTCCACCCTGCTGGTGTGGTCTGCGACCGACCACCGCACGGCGCTCACCGGCGGCGACTCCACCGCCTTCGTCCGCAAGCACGTGGTCAACATCGTGATCGGCCTGGTCCTGATGGTGATGGTCTGGGCGACCGATCACCGCTGGGTCCGGATCGTGGCTCCGCTGGTGTACGTCGCCTCGCTCGGCGGGCTCGTCCTCGTCCTGGCGATGGGCAGCACGATCAACGGGTCGAAGTCGTGGATCGACGTGGGCGGCATGTCCATCCAGCCCTCGGAGTTCGCCAAGCTCGCCGTCGTCATCGGGATGGCGCTGGTCCTCGCCGAGCGCACCGAGGGGCGCTGGCGATCCCGGGTCGGCGCCGGTGACGTGGTCGCGATGCTGCTGGTGGCAGCGGTGCCGGCGTGCCTGATCATCCTGCAGCCCGACCTCGGCACCATGCTGGTGCTCTCCGCCACCGTCTTCGGGGTGCTCGCCGCGGCCGGGACGCCGCGCCGCTGGCTGGCCCTGCTCCTCGCCGCCGGCGTCGCGGTGGCGGTCGCGGTGGTGGCCGGCGGGTTCTTGAAGGAGTACCAGATCCACCGCTTCATGGCGTTCACCGATCCGTCGCTGGATCCGAAGGGCGCCGGCTACAACGTCCAGCAGGCCCGGATCGCGATCGGCAACGGCGGCCTGTTCGGCCAGGGGCTGTTCCACGGCCGGGTGACCCAGGGCGGGTTCGTGCCCGAGCAGCACACCGACTTCATCTTCACCGTCGCGGGCGAGGAGCTCGGACTGGCCGGCTCGGCGCTGCTGATCGGGCTGCTCGGCGTGGTGCTGTGGCGCACGCTGCGGATCGCGGCCCGCACCGAGGACCTGTTCGGCCGGGTCGCCGCGGCCGGCATCGCCTGCTGGTTCGGCTTCCAGGCCTTCCAGAACATCGGCATGTGCCTGGGGATCATGCCGGTGACCGGCGTACCGCTGCCGTTCATCTCCTACGGCGGCTCCTCGATGTTCGCGGGCCTCCTGGCCATCGGGCTGCTGCAGAACATCCACGCCCGCACCGTCGCGCCGGCAGCAGTACGGCGGGCGAACGGCGCGGGCCTGCTCGCGGTCCGGTGACTCGTTTTGGCGGGCGGCCACGACCGAGGGTAAGTTAGTTGTCGATGACAACCAACCAAGCCGCCGCGCTGCCGCCGGGCCACGCCGCCCCGGGTGAGTACAGCCACAAGCAGGTCCTCACCATCCTCACGGGTCTCCTCCTGGGCATGTTCCTGGGCGCCCTCGACCAGTCGATCGTCTCGACGTCGATCCGTACGATCGCCGACGACCTGCACGGGCTGAGCGCCCAGGCGTGGGTGACGACGGCGTACCTGATCACCTCGACCATCACCACGCCGATCTACGGCAAGCTCGGCGACCTCTGGGGTCGCAAGAAGCTGTTCATGTTCGCGATCACGATCTTCGTCCTCGGCTCGCTGCTGTGCACGCTGTCGAGCTCGATGTACGAGCTCGCCGGCTTCCGGGCGTTCCAGGGCCTCGGTGCCGGTGGCCTGTTCACCCTCGTGCTTGCCATCATCGGCGACATCGTCAGCCCGCGTGAGCGCGCCAAGTACACCGGCTACTTCATGGCCACCTTCGGCACCTCGAGCGTGCTCGGTCCGGTCATCGGCGGCCTGCTCGCCGGCACGACCTCGATCCTCGGGATCGCCGGCTGGCGCTGGGTCTTCCTGGTCAACGTGCCGATCGGGGTCCTCGCCCTGATCGTGGTCTTCCGCACGCTGCACGTCCACCACGTCCGGCGCAACACCCGGATCGACTGGATGGGCGCCGTCTCTCTGGTCATCTGCCTGGTGCCGCTGCTGACCGTCGCCGAGCAGGGTCAGACCTGGGGCTGGGCGTCGGGCAAGGCCATCGCCTGCTTCGTGATCGGCGTGATCGGGCTCGGGCTCTTCGTCGCGGCCGAGGCCCACATGAAGGACGCCGCTCTCATCCCACTCCGGATGTTCCGGATCCGCCCGGCGCTGGTCACCGTCATCGCCAGCGTCCTGGTCGGCATGGCGATGTTCGGCGGCATCATGATGCTGCCGCTGTATCTCCAGATCGTGCACGGCGTGAGCCCCACCCAGTCGGGCCTGCTGATGCTGCCGATGGTGGTGGGCATGATGTCGGCGGGTCTGATCTCCGGTGTCGTCACGGGGCGGACCGGCCGCCCGCGGAAGTTCCCGATCTTCGGCTCGGTCATCTTCACCATCGGCTTCGTCCTGCTCACCACGATCAGCGCGGACACCCATCTTCCGGTCGTGATGGTCTTCATGCTCATCCTGGGCTACGGCGTCGGCAACTGCATGCAGCCGCTGATCCTCACCGTGCAGAGCGCGGTGCCGCCTGCCGAGATCGGCGTGGCCACCTCGTCGGCGACGTTCTTCCGCCAGATGGGCGGCACCATCGGTGTCGCGGTCTTCCTCTCGGTGCTCTTCAGCACCATGGGCGGACACATCTCCTCGGCGTTCGACGACGCGAAGACCGACCCGGCGTTCCAGCACGCGGCGGTCGTCGCCAAGCAGCACCCCGGCACGCTCGACTACCGCGTCGTCACCGGCGACCCCACGGTCTCGGCCGAGTTCAGCGACGACTCCTCGATCATCAACCAGATGAGCCCGGCGATCGCCCGTCCGTTCAAGGTCGGCTTCACCGACTCGATGGCGAGGGTCTTCTGGATCAGCTGCGGCATCGGCCTGGTGGCCTTCCTGGTGCTGCTGCTGATGCCCGACGTCGAGCTCCGCAGCACGTCGGCGGCCTCGGCGGCGGCCTCCGCGCGTGCCGCCGCTTCCGCCCAGGACGAGTAGCCGGCCCGGACGCGGATGCTCAGCGCCCGGCGGCGGGCAGCACGAAGGCGCTGAGCATCGCGTCGGTCTGGTCCTCGAGCACCTCGGGGAAGCGGATGCCGGGCAGCACCTCGATGTCGAACATCTCCTGGACGAATCCGTCGAAGGCGACGTGGCCGACCTCCTGGCCGGTGACGATGTCGACGATCCACACGCCGCAGCGGCGGTCCTCGAGGCGGGCGGTCAGGGGCAGCCCGCCGAAGAGGTTGGCCTCCCGGATCTCGGAGAGTCCCACGAACGCGTAGCGGCCGTGGAAGGCCAGACCGCGGGTGAACCCGGGCAGGCGGACGACGGTGGTGAGCTCGCCGGTGGCGGGGTCGACGGTGCACAGCGCCCCGTCGCCGGAGTTGAGCACCCACAGCCTGCCGTCGTACCAGCGCGGGGAGTGCGGCATCGACAGCCCGCGCGCCACGATCTGGTTGGTGTCGACGTCCATGACCAGGCCGCCATCGACCTTGGTCTCCCGCCAGCCACCGGGGGTGTCGCTCGCGCCCAGCATGGTCACGTACTTGGGGCGTCCGTCGACGACGGCCAGGCCGTTGAGATGGCAGCGATCGCCCGGAGCCAGCGCGGTGACGAAGGGCGGCTGCCAGCGCGGCACGAAGCTGGCGTCGCCGTCGAAGGTCACCAGGCAGGAGAAGGCGGTGTTGACCGCCCACAGCTGTGGCCCGGCCCAGGCGACGTCGTGGACCCGGATGTCGCCGGTGTAGTGCAGTGACCGGGCGAGGAAGAGCGCGTCGTGCGGCTCGGGCTCGGCCAGCCGCTCGATCGCGCCCGGCACGTTGACGAAGCGGCGCATCTCCGCCCGGGTGCCGAGCGCCAGCCGACCGCGGTCGTAGGCGATGCCCATCGGCTTGGGGAACTGACGGAAGTGGGTGTTGAGCCTGCCCTCGAGCGAGCGCAGCACGATCAGGCGTCCGCTCTGGTAGGTCGTGGCCAGCACGCTGATGCCCAGCGCGTCGAGCGCCTCGGCGAAGCTGGTCGTACTCGTGCTCGCGAACGGCGACGGCGTAGCCGCCGCGTCCTCGGCCGGGGTGGCCAGGAAGGCGCCCAGGCGCTCGAGCTCCCGGTCCGGGTCCTCCTGCCAGGCCTCGGCGCCCACGGTCGTCCAGCTGCCTTCGGGCAGCTTGGCCAGGTCGGCCCGGGCGGCCGCGTCGAGCCGGCCCCACTGGTCGGCCACGATCGCGTCGAGGTCGGCGCCGGCGAGCTTGCGCCACTCCGGCGTCAGGGTCGCCGTCCAGGCGGGGCCGGTCCAGCCGGGCAGCTCGGGCTCGCTGACGTCGGACCCGGTGTCCCAGGTGCTCCGCAGTGCCGCCCGGCCCGCCTGGGGGTCGGTCTCGACCAGGACGAAGCGGGCGAGCGGCCAGGCGGCCCGGAAGAACGGCACCTGCACAGCGGCATCGCGCGGCGCCAGGACCAGGCGGATGCCGCGCTCGTCGGCGGCGCGGCCGAGCCGGTCGAGCCAGGTGGACTCGATCACCGCCAGTGCCACCTCTTTGGCGTCCTGGAGGCCCAGGCGGTGGGAGTCGAAGCCGCGTGCCGCGGCTTGGAGCGGCGGGAAGGCGGCGAACACATCGCCGTCCAGCGTGTGTGCTTCCACCCGGGCGGCGAGTGCCCGGGCCACGTCGCGCGCGGTGTCGGATCCCGGGGCACCCAGCACCACGACGGGACGGTGGAACGGATGGGTGCGGTGCGGCGCGGCCGGGCGATCGTCGGGGGTCACGGCGGAAGTGAATCACGGGCGTCACGACGGCGCGGCCGTTTCGCTGACGCCGCCTTCGGACGCCTCGGGCATGCGTCCGCGAGCGCCCCGGTGGGCCGCCCCGGCGGCCGCTCGACAGCCGGCAGCCCCGGCCGGAACGGCCGGGGCTGCCAGGGAGTGACGCCAGAAGTGACGCCCGGAGTGAGGCCGGGGCGCTACTTCTTGTGCTTCTTGTTCTTGCCGTGCTTCTTCTTGCTGTGGCTCTTGGCGTGCTTCTTGTGGCCCTTGCCGTGCTTCTTGTGGTGCTTCTTGCTCTTGGCCGGCTTCGTCGGCGTCGGGAGCTTGGCGATGCCCTCACCGCTGGACGAGGCCGAGCCGGAGACGAACTCCCCGTTGAGGTCGCTGGCGGTGACAGTCAGGGTGACGGTCTTGCCGGCGTCCGCTGCGGCCACCTTGTACGACGACGCGTGGCTGACGAGCTTGCCGTTCGACGTCCAGGTGTAGGCGTAGCCGAGGTCGCGCAGGACGTTCCAGGAGCCGACGCCCGCCTTCAGGGTCTGGCCCACCTTCGGCGTACCGGAGATGGTCGGCTTCGAGACCGCCGCCAGCTTGTTGCCCAGGGTGATGGTGACGTTCCTCGCCACGCCGCCCGAGCCGACGGCGATGGCCTTCGCGCTGCCCAGCGTGTACCGGCCGGAGTAGAACTGGTTGATGAAGTCGACGCTGCTGGCCTCGTTGTCGTAGGAGCTGTCGAACGAGTTCCACTCGTTGCCGGTCGCCTCGACGTAGTAGACGCCCGGGTCGAGGTCGTCGGCGGCGAAGGAGAACGTCGTGCTGGCGTTGTCGTACGGCGTGCTCTCGCTGTCGACCTGGTTGCCCTGGGCGTCGAGGATGTCGACAGTGATGTCGGCGCTGTCGGTGCCCGCGGCCCGCGGCAGGGTGATCTTCCCGCTGATCGAGCCGGGCCGCTGGTTCTTCGACGTCCCGGCGTTGAGCACGCCCTTGACGGGCACCGTCAGCGTGGCGGCCTTCTTGTACGTCTTGCCGCCGTACCACCCGGTGATGAAGTCGTTGCCGGAGTAGTAGCCGCTCACCTCGAGCTTGTACTGGCCCGGCGGCAGCTCGGCCGCCGTGATCGACCACGTGCCGTCGCGGTGGGTCTCGGTGCTGGTGACGTAGTTGCCATAGACGTCGACGAAGGTGATCTCGCCCTGGTGGGCCTTGCCGTCGTCGGTGGTGAGCGTGCCGAAGGCACCCGAGGAGTGGTCCACCGGGATCTTGGTGGACAGGGTGGCGTTCTCGACGAACGACCCGGCGCCGTCGGCGGTGACGGTGAACGTCGTCGCCCCGTCGTGCGAGGCGTCATCGCCGGTGACCGGCTTGTTGCCGAGCCAGGTGTCGGCGTACTCGCCGTCGTCGTCCGCGAACTGGAGCGTGTAGGTGCCGGCAGGCACGCCGCCGAACGAGAACGTGCCGCTGTCGTCGGTGATGTCGGAGTCGTAGCCGTACCAGTACGTGTCGCCGCCGTACGTGCTCTGCTCCTCCAGCCGCACCCGGACGTCGCTCAGCGGCGCTCCGCTCGCCGTCTTGACGGCGCCGCTGACCTGTCCGGTCGACGACGTGCCGCTGCCGGCGGGCACAGCGACGGTGCCGACCTGCTTGGTCGCCCCGGCGCCGACGGTCTCGACGGTGGCGCTGTTCGCGTCGCTGCCACCGGCCCAGGTGACGTCCCACGTCGTGGAGTACTCGTAGGTGCTCGAGTCGTAGCTCGACGTCTCGTGCCCGACGGCCACCTTGTAGCTGCCGGTGGGAACCAGATCCGACCAGTCGGCCGACTGCGTCGTGCCGTCGTCGTAGGAGTCGACCCACACGGTGTCGAAGGCGTGGGCGTCACCGCTGGTGATGTCCTCCTGCGTGACGCTGCTGGGGAAGATGAAGACCTGCTCGTCGAGGCCGCGGGAATGGGTCTGGGTGACGGTGCCCTTGAGCTTGCCCTGGGTGGTGCTGACCGAGGTCATCCGGGCCTCGACGTAGCCCGGGTTGGCGGCGTTGACGGTGGCGCTCGTGGAGTAGACGTCGTGGTGCTTCTTCGACGGGTCGGTCACCTTGGCGACGTACGTGCCGTCGACGAGGTTGCTGACCGAGTAGTCGCCGTTGCTGTCGGGCACGGCCGGGGCGGCCTCGACCGCGGCGCCGGTGGCGGTGTTGTAGATCTCGACCTTGGCCCCGGTGACGGCAGCGCCGGTGGCGTTGTCGCTCACGTAGACGGTGAAGCTGTCGGTGCCGGTGGCGGCCTGAGCGAGGGAGGGGAAGGCGAGCGGCGCGCCGGCGACGGCGACGGCGAGTGCCGCAGGCGCGGCCCATTGATTGAGTTTCACTAGCGGTTCCTTCTTGCGTCGTTGCGACCACAACGGTCGGTGGTCGCAAGGTATTGGCGCGGAGGGCGACGCGACTGGCGAATCTGTGATTTTCCCCCGACTTCGCTATGAATCGGGCCTGAGCCGTCCCGGCCCTGGGACCTCGGCGAGGATGGGAGACACGTCCCCAGCGGGTAGCATCGGAACGGTGTCCAGCAGCGTCTTTCCCCGCATCGAGCCCCGCCTGACCTCGGTCTCCAAGCCGATCCAGTACGTCGGGGGCGAGCTCAACTCCACCGTCAAGGAGTGGGGTGCCGATGCGGAGACCGTGCGCTGGGCCCTGATGTATCCGGACGCCTACGAGGTCGGCCTGCCCAACCAGGGCGTCGCGATCCTCTATGAGGTGCTCAACGAGCGCGACTGGATCGTGGCCGAGCGCACCTATGCGGTCTGGCCCGACATGGAGCAGGTGATGCGGGTCGGCGACGAGCAGGGCCCGATCCCGCAGTTCACCGTCGACGCCCACCGACCGGTGGGTGACTTCGACCTGTTCGGCCTGAGCTTCTCCACCGAGCTCGGCTACACCAACATGCTCAACGCGCTCGACCTGGCGCGGATCCCGATCCACGCCGCCGAGCGCGGCCTCGAGGACCCGATCGTGATCGCGGGTGGCCACGCCGCGTTCAACCCCGAGCCGATCGCCGACTTCATCGACGCCGCCGTCCTCGGCGACGGCGAGGAGGTCGTGCTGGCCATCTCCGAGGTCGTGCGCGAGTGGAAGGCCGAGGGACGCCCTGGGGGTCGGGACGAGGTGCTGCGCAGGCTCGCCGTCTCCGGCGGCGTCTACGTGCCGCGGTTCTACGACGTCACCTACGCGGCCGATGGCACGATCGAGGCCGTCGTCCCCAACCGCCCCGACGTCCCGTGGCGGGTGCGCAAGCACACCCTGATGGACCTCGACGCCTGGCCCTACCCGCGCAAGCCGCTGGTGCCGCTCGCCGAGACCGTGCACGAGCGCTTCAGCGTGGAGATCTTCCGTGGCTGCACCCGCGGCTGCCGTTTCTGCCAGGCGGGCATGATCACCCGCCCGGTGCGCGAGCGGTCGATCAACACCATCGGCGAGATGGTCGAGAACGGCATCCGCAAGTCCGGCTTCGAGGAGGTCGGCCTGCTCTCGCTCTCCAGCGCCGACCACACCGAGATCGGCGACATCGCCACCGGCCTGGCCGACCGCTACGAGGGCAGCAACGTCTCGCTCTCGCTGCCCTCGACCCGCGTGGACGCGTTCAACATCACCCTCGCGAACGAGTTCTCCCGCAACGGGCGGCGCTCGGGGCTGACGTTCGCCCCCGAGGGTGGCTCGGAGCGGATGCGCGCGGTGATCAACAAGATGGTCACCGAGGAGGACCTGATCCGCACCGTCGCCACGGCGTACTCCCACGGCTGGCGCCAGGTGAAGCTCTACTTCATGTGCGGCCTGCCGGCCGAGACCGACGAGGACGTGCTGGCCATCGCCGACCTGGCGAAGAAGGTCATCGCCAAGGGCCGCGAGGTCTCCGGCCGCAACGACATCCGCTGCACCGTCTCCATCGGCGGCTTCGTGCCGAAGCCGCACACGCCGTTCCAGTGGGCCGCCCAGCTCGACCACGAGACCACCGACGAGCGGCTGCGCAAGCTGCGCGAGGTGGTCCGCACCGACAAGCGCTTCGGCCGGGCGATCGGCTTCCGCTACCACGACGGCAAGCCCGGCACTGTCGAGGGCCTGCTCTCCCGCGGTGACCGTCGCGTCGGCCGGATCATCGAGGCGGTCTGGCGTGACGGCGGCCGGTTCGACGGCTGGAGCGAGCACTTCTCCTACGAGCGCTGGATGGCCTGCGCTGCCGCGGCCCTCGAGGGCACGGGCGTCGACGTCGACTGGTTCACCACCCGAGAGCGGGAGTACGACGAGGTGCTGCCCTGGGACCACCTCGACTCGGGCCTGGACAAGGACTGGCTGTGGGCCGACTGGGAGGACGCTCTCGCGGCCGCCCGGGGGGAGGACATCGAGGTCGAGGACTGCCGCTGGACGCCCTGCTACGACTGCGGCGTCTGCCCGGAGATGGGCACCGAGATCCAGATCGGCCCGACCGGGCAGAAGCTGCTGCCGCTCTCGGTCGTCTGACGCAAGGCACCCCGGGTGAGTGCAGGCGCACCAGCTGCGCCCGCGCTCACCCAGGGTGCGGACGGCCCTGCTGCAGCTCGTCCTCCAGGTAGCGCGGCCGGCAGGCCGCCATGCCGGCGACGTACTGGGGCAGGCACAGGGCCAGCAGCACGACCAGCGGGACGCGCCAGCTGCCGGTGGCGTCATGGATGAGCCCCACGCCGAACGGCCCGATCACGGCGATCAGATAGCCCACCGACTGCGCGAAGCCGGACAGCGCCGCGGTCCCGGCCGGCGTCCGGGTCCGCAGGCCGATCAGGGTGAGCACCAACGGGAACGTCGTGGAGCCGGTGCCGACGATCACCGCCCAGGCCCAGGCCCCGCTGTGCGGCGCGATGATCAGGCCGAGATAGCCCACCAGGTAGCACAGCATCAGCGCGGTCAGCAGCACGCCCTGGTGACGGACTCGGGCCGCGGCGCGCGGGATGAACCACGACAGCGGGATGGTGATCCCGGTGATCACGCCGAGCAGCAGGCCCGCGGTGTGCGCGCTGAATCCGTTGTCCCGATAGAGCTTGGCGAACCACCCGAAGATCGAGTACGCCTGCAACGACTGCAGCCCGAAGAAGATCGCCAGCGCCCAGCCCAGCCGGGTCCGGGCGACAGCGCTGCCGGGGATCCCGGTGCCGGCGGCATGAGTACGCCGCTCGCCGCGCAGCAGGCCCAGCCACGGCACCGCGGCGACCGCGGCGAGGAGCGCCCACGCGAAGAGCCCCGTCCGCCAGTCACTGGAGCCGCCATGCTCGGCGATCGGCACGGTGAACACCGAGGCGGCAGTCAGCCCGATGGCGAGCGCCGTGGAGTAGAGCGCCGTGACCGTGCCGACGTGGTCGGGGAAGTGCAGCTTCACCAGGGAAGGCAGCAGCACGTTCGCCGCGGCCATGCCGGAGAGCGACACGAACGAGAGCAGCAGGAACGACCACGACGCGCCGACGTGCGCACGTGCGGCGAGCCCGACCATGACGCCGACCAGCGACAGGAAGGCGAGCCGGTGCAGCCCGACCAGCGTCGCCAGCCGCGGAGCCACCGCGCCGACACTGGCGAAGCAGACCACCGGCAGCGCGGTCAGCAGCGCCGTCTCGACGTCGTTCATGTGCAGCCCGGCCGAGATCTCGTCGAGCAGCGGGCCGACACTGACGGCAGCCGGGCGCAGGTTGAACGCGAGCGCCACGATGCCGATCAGGACCAGCAGTCGCCGCCAGGTCGGCTCACGTGCTGAGGCGGAGGACCCGGGCGACGTCTGGGTGAAGGCCATGCTCCTGATCCAACCAGGCCGGCCCCGCGGTCGCGGCGTTACCCGCCGGAGTGCTGCGCGCTGGTCGGCGCACCCAGCGGGGCCTCGTTCGAGGCCGGGATGGCCGAACGCGCGGCGAGCACGGGGATCGGCAGGGCGCAGATCAGCAACAGCGCCATCGGCCAGCCCCACGAGCCGAGGTGGAGGTGGAGCAGTCCGAAGCCGAAGATGCCGATGCCGGCGACGAGGTAGCCGACCGTCTGGGCCACGCCGGCCAGGGAGAGGGCGACGTCGCGCGAGCGGGCATGCCGGCCGACGAGGGTCAGGGCCATCGGGAAGCCGATTGCGCCGATCCCGAGCAGGATCAGGGCCGGTACGGCGCCGGCGCGCGGGGCCAGCAGGACGAGGAGATCGCCGAGCGGGTAGCACAGCCCGACGAGGAGCAGCAGCCGGCGGGGATCGCGCCGGCTGCTCACCACTGCCGGCCACGTCAGCGTGAAGGGGAGGCCGCACAGCGCCAGGGCGCCGAGCAGGATGCCGGCTGTGGTGGCGTGGTAGCCGTGGTCGCGCCACAACGTGGGGAACCACATGATCGCGGCCCAGGTCTGCAACAGCTGCAGGGCGAAGAGCGCGGCCAGCTTCTGGCAGGACCTGGTCCTGATCATCTGGACGAGGGTGATCGTGCGGGGGAGCGGGGTGAGCACCATGTCGTGCCGGATCAGACGTCCCCACGGGATCGCCGCGATCACCGCGAGGGCACCCCAGAAGCCGATCCCGATCCGCCAGCCGCCGTCGCTGTGCGCGATCGGCGGGGTGAAGAAGGCAGCGGCCGCGAGGCCGATCGCCATCAGCCGCGAGTACGGCGCCGCCAGCGTGCCCAGCCTCTCCGGGAAGTGCAGCGTGACCAGCGTCGGCACCAGCACGCTGGCCGCGGCCATCCCGCCCAAGGCGATGACCGACAGGCCGAGGAAGACCCATGCGTTGTCGGCCAGGGCCCGGGCGAAGGTGCCGATCGCGATCGCGAACAGCGACAGCAGCGTCGCGCGGTGCACCCCGAACGTGCGCGCCATCGCCGGCCCGGTCGCCGCGAAGAACGCGAACGCGAGTGCGGGCAGTGCGGCCAGAAGTGCGGCCTGGGTGTGGCTCATCTGCAGCCCGTGGACGACCTCGGGCAGGGTCGCACCCACGCTGGCGGCAGTCGGGCGCAGGTTGAGCGCGACCAGGACGACGCCAGCGAGGATCAGGGGAGAGGTCGGGCGATTCACTGCCCGCATCCTTGCACTTCGGTGCTTCGGGTTTCCGGCAGGTAGCATCGGCGGGTGCGTGAACAGCCCGAACAACAGGCCCCGCCGGTCCAGCGGCTCCGCGTCCGGTACGCCAAGCGTGGCCGGATGCGGTTCACCAGCCACCGCGACTTCAGCCGGGCGTTCGAGCGGGCCGTTCTTCGGGCCCGGGTGCCGGTCGCCTACTCCTCGGGCTTCAATCCCCATCCGCGCATCTCCTATGCCGGAGCCGCACCCACCGGCGCGGCGAGCGAGGCCGAATATCTCGAGATCGCGCTCGCCCAGGTGGTCGACCCGGTTGTCGTCCAAGCACAGCTCGACGAGGTGATGCCGACCGGCCTCGACATCGTCGACGTGGTGACCTCGCCCGGCGGGGCGCTGGCCGACGTGCTCACCGCGAGCCGATGGGTGATCGACATCCCGGTCGGGCAGGCCGTCGCCGAGTCGGCCGTGGCGGAGTTCCTGGCCGCCGAGTCGGTGCTGGTGCAGCGGATGACCAAGCGCGGCCTGCGGGAGTTCGACTGCCGGGCGGCGGTGCTGGGGCTCACCGTCGGCGCGCTGGCCGCAGGGTCGGACACCGGCGAGTCGGGCCAGACCGGCTCGCGGCTCGCGCTGACGCTGCGCCATGTGGAGCCCGCCGTACGTCCTGACGACGTGATGACCGGTCTGGGCGCCGTGGGTGGCCTGGATCTGGGTACGGCGGCGGCGCTGCTGACCCGCTTGGAGCAGGGTCCACTCGACGAGGCGACCAGCGTTGTCGGCGACCCGCTGCATGCCGACGTCAACCGGATTTGACGGAACGTATGCGATACTCGGCTCGGTCGATGACGGCCCCGGGCGTGTGAGAGACGCTCGCCGGCACCGATCCGACGACGTTCTCGCCGGCGTGCATCACCATGATGACGCGTCGGCACACCGGGACGGCGTTCCCCGCCAGCCCGCGACGCGGCCCTCAGCCTCGCGACCGCGGTAGGTGCGGGAATCGCTGCCACGATGACGCATACCGCGGAGGGGTCGCCGCCCAGACAAGCTTTGCGTCGCGCGTTCCGCCTCCGGCGGGAGTGACGGCGTCCTGACACGTCCGGTGCGCGCACGACGCGAGCCGGACCGAGGAGTACGGCATGGCCGACGAGTCCACCGTCGAAACCCAGAACAACACCACTGAGACGACCGCCGCCCCCGAGGGGAGTGCGGCACCGGTGAAGAAAGCGACCCGCAAGCGGGTCGCGAAGAAGGCGAGCGAAGCGAGGAGCGCCGCCGACGAAGCAACGGAGTCGAGCGGTGGCGACGAGCGAGGAGCCACCCGAGCGAGGCGAGCGTCGGCTGCTGCACCCGAGGCTGCGGCTGACGTCAGCTCCACCGCTGACAGCGGTGAGGAGGGGCCCGCTCCGGTGAAGAAGGCGGCGCCGCGCAAGCGGGCCTCCAAGAAGGCGGCCGCGGCCGAGTCCGCAGCCGACGTGACCCCCGCCGCGGAGACCGGCGAGGAGCCCGTCGCACCGGCGAAGAAGGCCACCACCCGCAAGACGGCCGCCAAGCGCACCACGAAGAAGGCGGACGAAGCCAGGAGCGCCGCCGACGGAGCAACGGAGTCGAGCGGCAGCGACGAGCGAGGAGCCACCCGAGCGAAGCGAGGGTCGGCCGCTGCTGCTCCGGCCGCTGCCGAGGCACAGCAGGAGACGCTGCTTGACGTACCGGCCGACGCGGCTGGCCCCGAGGCTGCTGCGGAGACCCCCGCTCCGGCGAAGAAGACCACCCGCAAGCGGGCCACGAAGAAGGTGGCTGCCGCGGAGCCTGGCGCCGACACGGCTCAGGAGGTCACTCCCGAGGGCACCACCGAGCAAGGAGTCACGCAAGCGAAGCGAGCGTCGACCACCCGCAAGCGGACGACGAAGAAGGCGGCTGCGGCTCCGGTCGAAGCGACCGCCGACGCTCAGGCTGCTGCGGAGCAGACCGAGCCTGACCAGACCCCCACCGAGGAGAGCGCCGCGACGGCGCCTGGCGTCCTGTTCCAGGCGCCCGAGAAGACGCCGCGCAAGCGTGCTCCGCGCAAGGCGAAGCCGGTCGAGGAGCCCGCGGCCGAGACGTCAGCCGAGGACGAGGAGGCGCTCGAGGCAGCGGCCGCCGTCGCCGCCGATGCCGCGGGCGACAGCGCTGCTGCGGGCGAGACGTCCGTCGAGGGCGACGAGTCCGCCGACGAGGGCGACGAGTCCGGTACGCCGGCCCGCCGCCGCCGTCGCCGCGGGGGCCGTCGCCGCCGCAAGTCGGGCGAGTCCAACGGCGCCGACAACGAGGCCAGCGACAGCGACGACGAGGACGCCGACCAGGCCGAGGACCAGGCCGAGGACCAGGATGCCGAGGAGCAGTCCGAGGGTGGCAGCTCGCGCCGGCGCCGGCGCCGGCGCCGCGCCGGTGAGTCGGGCGGCAACTCCGAGGAGGACGTCGACAACCCCCCGAACACCGTCACCAAGGTCCGCGATTCGCGTCCGCTCGAGCAGCAGATCACCGCCGTCTCCGGCTCGACCCGCCTCGAGGCCAAGAAGCAGCGCCGGCGCGAGGGCCGCGAGGCCGGCCGCCGCCGCGCCCCGATCGTGAGCGAGGCCGAGTTCCTGGCCCGCCGCGAGTCGGTGGAGCGCGTGATGGTCATCCGGCAGCGCGACGACCTCACCCAGATCGGCGTGCTCGAGGACAAGGTCCTGGTCGAGCACTACGTCGCCCGCGAGTCGCAGACCTCGCTGATCGGCAACATCTACCTCGGCCGCGTCCAGAACGTGCTGCCGAGCATGGAGGCCGCCTTCGTCGACATCGGCAAGGGCCGCAACGCG
>Ga0164242_10001416_pt1 | contig 28391 bp, 29 predicted proteins | sample OricomgcompostMG_FD_108783 | JGI IMG/M metagenome (GOLD analysis project Ga0164242, IMG submission 108783) | Miracle-Growth compost microbial communities from Emeryville, California, USA - Original compost - Miracle growth compost (MG) ...
ACCTTCCACGCGGGCGTGCCCTTCGCGGCCGTGAACGTGCCGACGCAGCCGCCCACGGTGACGGTGGTGTTCCCGCGCGTGAACCAGCGGCTCGTGGCGCCGTTCTGCGTGGTGACGTAGCTGTCATGCGTCACGTACAGCCCGGGGTCGTACCCCAGCGCCGTCGAGATCACCCAGCCGGTGCGCGAGCCGACCACCACCTTGGTCCAGCTCGTCGTGCTGCCCGTCTGCCGCACCAGGGTGCCCTTCTTGAGGATGGTCAGCGAGGTGCTCTTGGAGGTGGCCTTCTGGCGCAGGTGCACATTGGTGTTGGTGCGCTTGATGACGGTGATGTGGCGGGACGAGGTTCCGGAGCTCGGGCAGGACTTCGCGGCGCTCGGCATGGCGACGCTGGCTGCGGAGGCGCTCGGCAGGACCGCCTGGGAGACGGTGCCCGACGCCGCGGGGGCGGCCTGCGCGGTCACGGCCGGTGCCGCGGTGAGCGCCAGGGCCGCCACGGCGGCCAACAGGGTGGGGCGGATGGTGCGAGGCATGGTGCTCTCCTGTGACGGCGTCACCCTCGGGGGCGGGGACGCGGTGGGAACAGGGTAACCGGCCCGGCAGCAGCCTCACAGAGCATGAACGCGGCGGCCGCCGACCGGGGTCGGAGGCCGCCGCATGCGGGCCGAAGCCGGAGCCGGCACCGAGTGGCCGGCTCCGAACGGACCGGGACCGGGACCGGAGCCGATCAGACCCCGACGCGGGCGTCGCTCCTCGAGGCCTGCGTCCCGATCCGCCCGGCCGCGGCCGCCGCACCGCGGACCGCCATGACGCCGCCGAAGCACAGGGCGGCCACGGCGAGGAGGGTGATGGGCGAGACGATCGCCGCGAAGCCGGCCAGCGGGAACACGAGCAGCGCCGAGGCGATCACCGCCACGAGCAGGACCAGCACCAGGGGACCCATGAGGGCGTTCACCCTGGCCCGCTGCAGCAGCGACGGGGGCGTCCCCATCGCGCCGAGGGCCTCGGTGAGTTCCTCGCGGTCCAGCACGGTGGCCGCCTGCGAGACGGCGGTGGTGCAGACCACGCCGGTGAAGGCGATGATCAGGGTCAGGAACACGCCGGTGCGCACGTCCACGCCGAGCTGCACCAGGAACGGGTCCTGGACGCCTCCCCCGGAGGTGGACATGAGTGCCGCCCCGACCCCGCCCACCACGGCCACGAAGCCGGCCATGGCCGCACCGGAGACCTGCCGCCACACGGCGGCCGGATCGTCCAGGACGCTGCGGGCGGCCAGCAGGGACTCCGCGGTGGTGGCGCGCCTGAGCCGGGACAGGCCCCAGCGCCGCACCACCCACGGGCCGAGGGCGTTGAGGGCCACGAGGCCCAACATCATCACGCCGAGCACGGAGAGGATGGCACCGGCAGTGCCTGCCACCTGTGCCACGGTGTGCATGCTCTGGGTGACGATCACGCCCAGCACCACCAGCCCGAGTCCCACCACCACGCGGGCCCAGGACGGGACGGGGTGCACGGCCCTGGTGCGCACGCCGAGCGGCGAGAGCACCACGGAGCGCAGCCCGGCCGTGGCGGCGAGCGCTCCCAACGCGGTCACGGCGAGCACCACGCCGAGGAAGCCGTACCAGGGCAGCCAGACGGCCCCGCCCAGCGCGGCGCCCCGGAAGTGGACCAGGGACACGAGCGGGAGCAGGGCGGTGCCTGTCACGGTCCCGGCGAGCGCGCCGGCCCCGGCCTCCAGCGCGGCCCCGAGGACGGTGACGGCGGCGACCTGCCGACCCGTGGCACCCACGAGCCGCAGCGTGGAGAGGCGGCGGTCCTGGGCGCGAGCGGAGAGCCGGGCAGCGGCCGCCCCGAGGTAGAGCAGGGGCACCACGAGCAGGACGAGCGCCATGCCGGCCAGGAACTGGTAGGAGCCCGCGTCCGCGTCGTGCCATTGCAGGAACGCGTGACCGCCGCCCAGGGTGACCAGGAGCAACAGAGTGACCAGCGCATAGGAACCAGCACCGACGAGCGCGGCGCGGCGGTCCCCCGAACGCCGCAGCAAGAGCGTGAGGCGCAGCAGCGTGCTCATCAGGCCACCTCCTCCCGGCCCTGGGGACGGAAGAACTGGTGGCTGATGCGACCGTCGCTCAGCGTCAGGGTGCGGTCGCACCTGGCCGCCACCGCGGCGTCGTGCGTCACGACCACGAGCGCGGCGCCGCGCCCCACCGTGGAGGCGAGCAGCACGTCCATCACCTCGCGGGAGGTGACGGAGTCCAGCGCGCCGGTCGGCTCGTCAGCGAAGGTCACGGTGGTCTCCCCCACCTGGGCGCGGGCGATGGCCACGCGCTGCGCCTGCCCGCCGGAGAGCTCACCGATGCGCCGGCCCTCCATGCCGGCCAGACCGAGCCGGCCCAGCCACGCCGAGGCGGCCGCCTCGGCGTGGGCACGCGGCGCACCAGCCACCATGAGCGGCAGCGCCACGTTCTCCAGCGCCGTGAGCTCGGGCAGCAGCAGGCCCTGCTGGAACACGAAGCCGAAGTCGGTGCGGCGCAGACGGGACCGGGCGGCGTCGGGCATCGACACGAGGTCGACGGGCGCCGCGCCGTCCGGGCGGTAGAGGACGCTGCCGGAGCCGGGCAACTCGATCCCGGCGAGCGTGAGCAGCAGCGTGGACTTGCCGGAGCCGGAAGGGCCCATGATCGCCAGGGCCTCGCCCGGCTCCACGCCGATGTCCACGCCGTCCAGGGCGCGGGTGGAGCCGAAGTCGCGCATCAGCCCTGTCCCCCGCAGGCGGGTGCTCGGGCGCAGGAAGGTGGTCTGGGGTGCCTGGTTCTGGAACATGACTCCAGCCTCGGCGCCGGGCCCTCCCCCTCACATCGGACGGCGGGACGGATCCGCGCCGGGGTGGGTCAGACCGTGGGTGGAGTGGGGCGCGGCAGGGCCTCGGGGTACTTCTCCTGCAGCTCGGCCACGATCCGCTCGCGGATCTCGTTCTTCAGTGCGTAGAGGTCACCGGAGTTGCGGGCGCTGACGGTGACGGTGACCTTGACGATCCCGTTCTCCGCGCTGATGACCTGCGTGCTGTCCACGCGCCCGTCCCACAGGTCGGAGGCCTCCAGCAGCTGGGTGACGCGGTGACGGACCCGCTCCACGGGCGCCTTCCAGTTCAGGTCCAGCGCCACGTTGCCGGTGAGGGCCGTGCCGCCGCGGGACCAGTTCTCGAAGGGCCGGGTGGTGAAGTACGTGCTGGGAAGGATCATGCTTCGCCCGTCCGCCATCCGCACCACCACGTAGGTCAGGGTGATCTCGGCGATGGTGCCCTGCTGCTGCTCCACGAAGACGACGTCGTCCACCCTGATCGCGTCGGTGAAGGCGACCTGCAGGCCGGCGAAGACATTGGCGAGCACGCCCTGCACGGCGAGGCCGACCACCACGGAGGCCAGGCCGGCGGAGGCGAGCAGCGTGGTGCCGAGCTTGTGCACGGCCGGGATCATGAGCAGCACGGCGCCGACGCCGATGATGAGCACGACGGCGGTGAGCACGCGCCGCAGGAGCGTCACCTGGGTGCGCATCTTGGCCAGGTAGGACACGTCGGAGCCGGAGGCGCGATAGTGATCGAGCAGCGAGCGCTCCATGACGGAGACGCCCACCACCACCATCCAGGTGGCACACGCGACCATCACGACCTTCAGCAGGGCGCTGAGGACGCCGGCCCACGTGGGGTCGGACACGAGGCCCTCGGTCCCCACCACCAGACCCAGCGTGAGCATGAAGCAGAACACGGGCAGGCGCAGGCGGCGCACCTGGGCCTGCATCACGGGGGCGCGGGTCAGCAGGCGGTCCACGATCAGGCCGGCCACGAGGGTGATCAGTGCGGCGGCGACCACCGGGATGAGGATCGACAGGACGGGCCGCAGCAGGTTCGGGAGGTGGTTGATCGCCTCGTCCACCGGCTCCGGGGTCTGGATGATCGGGGACGGCGACGGGGTGGGGCTCCCGCTGGGGCTTGAACTGGTGCTCTCGCTGGGGCTCGAGGTGGCTGTGAGCAGGATGGCACTCGGCGACAACGGCATGACTCAAGCCTGTCACACGCCCCCAAGCGTCTCCTGAGTGCCCGCGCGATGCGCGCTGGTCCCATCTATGCTTTGCCGGTGACCCGAAAGCCCGTGCAGTCCATCCCCATCCCCACCGACCAGGCCTGGCGCGCCCTCGTGGCGCTGCTCATCGGCTTCTTCATGATCCTGCTGGACACCACGATCGTGACGACGGCCCTGCCGGCCATCATGGACTCCCTGGACGCCGACCTGAACGAGGGCATCTGGGTCACGAGCGCCTACCTGCTCACCTATGCTGTGCCGCTGCTGGTGGGCGGGCGGCTCGGTGACCGCTTCGGGCCGCGCAACATCTACCTGATCGGCCTGAGCATCTTCACGCTCGCCTCGCTGTGGTGCGGCCTCTCCGACTCGGCCGGGATGCTCATCGCGGCGCGCGCCGTGCAGGGCTTCGGCGCCGCGCTGCTGACGCCGCAGTCCATGTCCCTCATCACGCGCATGTTCTCCCCCGCCAAGCGCGGCGCGCCCATGGCGCTGTGGGGCGCAACGGCCGGCGTCTCCACCCTGGTGGGTCCGCTGCTGGGTGGCCTGCTCGTGGACGCGTTCGGGTGGGAGTGGATCTTCTTCGTCAACGTGCCCCTCGGCGTGGTCTGCTTCATCCTCGTCGCGGCCTGGGTCCCGCGCCTGGCGGTGCACTCGCACAGCTTCGACCTGCTGGGCGTCCTGCTCTCCGCCGCCGGCATCTTCCTGGTGGTCTTCGGCGTGCAGCAGGGCGAGAGCCACGACTGGGGCAGCATCATCGGCCCCTTCACCGCGTGGGAGTTCATCGTGGCCGGCGTGGTCATCATCGGATTGTTCGTGTGGTGGCAGGCGCTGAACAGGAAGGAGCCGCTGCTGCCGCTGCGGCTGTTCCGCAACCGCAACTTCGCCCTCGCGAACGCGGCCATCACCTGCATGGGCGTGGCCGTGACCACGCTGCCGCTGCCCGCCATGCTCTACCTGCAGACGGTCCTGGGCCACACCCCCACGCAGGCGGCCCTGATCTTCGCTCCCATGTCCCTCATGGGCATCGTGCTCGCCCCCTTCACGGGGCGGATGGTGGCCTCCACGGATCCCAAGTGGATGGCGATGCCCGGCTTCCTCATCTTCGGCGCGGGCATCGCGCTGGGCGCGTGGCGGGTCATGGAGGCGGCCCCGATCTGGCAGCTGATCGTCGCGGCCGCGGTCATGGGCATCGGCTCGGCGTTCGTGTGGCCCTCGGTGTCCTTCATCAACAACCGCGACCTCTCCCAGGCGGACGCGGGCGCCGGCTCCGGCGTCTACAACGCGACCCGGCAGGTGGGCGCCGTGGTCGGCTCCGCGCTCATCGCGGCCCTCATGCAGGCGCGCATCACGGCCGAGTCCACGGCCGCACTGTCCCACGCCCCGGCCGCCGTGCAGAAGCAGGCGCAGGCACACCTGGACGGCGGCGCCGCAGCATTGCGCGGCGGCAGCGTGCCGGAGTTCCTGCACGATGCCTTCACCACCGCCTACGGGCAGTCCATGCTGCTGCCGGCCGCCGCCGCGATCGCCGGCTGCCTGCTGGCCCTGTGCTTCGCGGGCCGCGCGTCGGCGAAGGCGGAGGCTCAAGCGGGGGCACAGGCGGAGGCAGACGCGGCACGGAGCGACGCCGTTGCCGGCTCCGGGACCGGCACGCCGGCGCACGACGACGCGGCCTCGCCTTCTGCGTCCTCGTCGCCGGCGCGGCACGCTGCGCCCGTGACGGCGGACCAGAAGCCGGGTCAGGACCGGGCGCAGGAGCAAGACCAGGCGTCCTCCGGGGCCCCGCGGGAGCACGGTCGGCATGCCAAGCGCTGAGCGCGTCCCCCTCGCCGCCCTCCAGCTCCTGCTGCAGCGGGGCTTCGACGCCACGAGCGTGGAGGAGCTGGCCGAGGCCGCGGGCGTGAGCCGTTCCACCTTCTTCCGGCGCTTCGGTTCCAAGGAGGAGATGGTCTTCGCGGACCTGGAGGAGCGGGTGGCCGCCGCCCGTTCCGCGTTGGTCTCGCACCGCTCCGAGGGTGCGCTGGCGATGGTCCCGGCCGCGCTGGCCGTGTTCGATCACGCCACGGCCGACCCGGGCCCGGCCCGCGTGCGGTGGGAACTGCTGCACGCGGTCCCTGCACTACGGGAGAAGGAGCTGGTGAGCACGCACCGCTTCGAGCGCCTCTTCCGCGATCACCTCCTGGCGCTCTCGCGCGCCCGGACGGGCACGAAGGCCAAGAACACAGCCGGTGCGGGCACACCCGGCGCCGACGGCAAGGCATCCGCGATCCAGCGCCCGACGCCGGAGCGCAGCAACGCGGTCGCGCTGGCCTCCGCCGTGGTCGCCGTACACAACGACCACCTGCGCAGCTGGCTGCGCGAGCCGGGCGAGGACGTGCGGCCGGCCCTGGCGACGGCCCTGCGCACCCTGATCACGGAGCACGGACCCGAGCAGGACGGGAACCGGCGCACGCGCGGGAGTGCACCGACCGTCGTCGTGCTCAAGGGCACCGACACGGACCCGGCCGCCGTGGCCCAGGCCGTGGAGGCGGCGCTGCGCGAACAGGAGTAGTGCGACTGGATGTCACCATCTGGAACTGAGTTCCAGTAGGCTGTGGCCATGACCACTGCAGATGCCCCCTTCCCCTCCGGCGTCACCGAGCCGGGCTACGAGCTCTACAACCGCGACGGGAACACCGTGGACGTGGACCCGCTGCGCGTCTTCGCCGACCTCTCCGAGGAGGACGCGGCGTACCGCGATCGCGCCCGCGCGTTCAGCCTCGACGAGGTCGCCCCGATCATCGACGACTACTGGGACCGCGCCGACTACCCGCTGGCCCTGGTCCGCCGCCTGGGCGAGCTGGACCTGCTGCGCGACGGCCTGGACATGGACGGCGCCCCGCACCAGTCCCGCCTCGCCGCCGGCCTCGTGGGCGCCGAGCTCTCCCGCGTCGACGCGTCCGTGAGCACCATCCTCGGCGTCCAGGGCGGCCTGGCCCTGCGCTCCGTGGTGGACTGCGGCACCGAGGAGCAGATCCGTCGCTGGGGCGTCCCGATGTCCACCGGCGAGCTGCCCGGCGCGTTCGCGCTGACCGAGCCGACCCACGGCTCCGACTCGGTGGGCCTGCAGACCACGGCCACCAAGGTGGACGGCGGCTGGCTCATCAACGGCGAGAAGAAGTGGATCGGCAACGCCTCCCTCGGCCCCGCCTTCGGCATCGACGCCATCACCGTGGTGTGGGCCAGGGACGAGGAGGGCAACGTCCGCGGCTTCGTGGTCCCCCAGGACACCGAGGGCTACACGGCCGAGACGATCACCGGCAAGCTCGCGCTGCGCGCCATCTGGCAGGCCCACGTGACGATGCGCAACGTCTTCGTCCCCGACGAGAACCTGCTCCCCGGCGCGCGCACCTTCAAGGACACCGCCCGCGTGCTCTTCGCGACCCGCCTCGGCGTGGCCTGGAGCGCCGTCGGCTCCGCGATGGGCGCCTACGAGACCGCCGCGGCCTACGCCGGGCAGCGCACGCAGTTCGGGCGCACGCTGGGCGAGAGCCAGATCATCAACGAGCGCCTGGCCCGCATGCAGTCCGAGATGGTGCAGGCGCAGCTGCTCGTGAAGCAGTGCGTCACCCTGGAGGAGGCCGGCACGCTCAGCGGCGCCCAGGCCTCGCTCGCCAAGTTCACCGGCACGCGCGCCGCCCGCTCCGTGGCCGCGAACGCGCGCGACCTGCTCGGCGGCAACGGCATCCTCATCAAGAACCGTGCGGCGAGGATCTTCGCTGACGTCGAGGCGACGCACACCTACGAGGGCACCGAGACCGTGCAGGCGCTGCTGATCGGCCGCTCCGTGACGGGGCACTCGACCTTCACCGGCTGAGTCGGCACTGCCGATCCGTCCCGCTGCAACGGGGCTCTCCGAAAGTGCGGCCGGCGCGGCACGTGGCCGCCCGGGCAGTTCAGGACTGCTCGGGCGGCCACGCCTGGTTCAGGAAGGGCACGACGGCGTCGAGCACCTCCGGCGCGCGGGCGAGCGTCTGCGCGTGGTCGGCGCCGTCCAGGCCCACGAAGCGCCCGTGCGGCAGCAGCCTGGCCTCGTCGAGGGCGTCGCGGTAGCGGCGCGTGTCGCGGGTGCCTGCCACGAGCAGGACGGGGCGCCGGATCTGGCGCAGCGCCAGGTCCGGCAGGCCCGTGTCGCCCTCGGCCGTGTGGCCGAACCAGGCGGCCAGGGCCAGCGGGTCGTTGTGCCGGAACGCGGCGGCGGTGTTGGGGTCCAGGCCCGGCCCGAAGCCGTTCACGAAGCCGTCGATGTCCCCGGCCCGCAGCGCGTCGAGGTAGCCGGGATAGAAGATCCGCTCCACGTCGTCCGCCCGCTGGGCACGGTGGGATCCGCCCAGGGCCACCATCGCCGTGATGCGTTCCGGGTGGGTGACCAGCAGCTGCCACGCGGTACGGGCACCCATCGAGTAGCCCACCACGGCGGCCTGCTCGATCCCCTCGGCGTCCAGCACCGCCAGGGCGTCCCCCACCAGGGCCTCCGCCGTGTAGGCGCCGGGGTCGTGGGGCTTGTCGCTGCGGCCGTGACCGCGCGCGTCGAGGCGGACGTGCGTGTAGCCGGGCAGGGCGCGCAGGTAGCCCAGGCCGCGCCAGGGGACGCGGGAGAGAGCTGAGCCGTGCAACCAGAGCACGGCGGGGCCGGACCCGGTGACGTCGTAGGCGATGCTGGTGCCGTCGGCCGGGTTCAGCGCAGTGCTCATGCCTGCGCGCCGGGCACGTCGCCGGCCACCACCTCATCCAGCCACGTGGTGATCTCGGTGCCACCGTCGGTGAAGTCCAGGGTGCGGCGCGAGGCGCGGTCGTCGCCGATCACGGCCACGATCACCTCGGCCACGAGCTCGCGGCTCGTGGCGCGGCTCCGGGAGGCCTCCGGGGAACCGGCCGTCTCGGCCGGGCGCGCCGGGGTGACGCCGTGCGGGGACGGGTCGAGCGTGAGGGTGCCCGGGCCGAGGATGGTCCAGTCCAGTTCGGAGGCGGCCAGGAACAGGTCCGCCTCGTGCTTGGCCTCCTGGTACGTGTGGAACGGGTCCGAGGACGGGACCAGGTTCACGCGGCCCGCGCCGAAGTAGCTGACCATGACGAAGCGGTCCACGCCGGCGCGCTGGGCGGCACGCACGGCCTTGAAGGCGCCGTCGCGGTCCACCGCGATGGTGCGCTCCGGGTTCCCGCCGCCCGCGCCGGCGGAGAAGACGACGGCGTCCATGTCCTCGAAGGCCTCCACGAGGTCGGACTCCTGGGCGTCCTCGAGGGAGAGGACCAAGGGCTTGGCGCCGGTGGCCTCGATGTCAGCTGACTGAGCAGCATCCCGGATGAGGGAGGTGACCTGGTGGCCGGCGTCGACGAGCTGGGGTGCGGCGAGCAGGGCGATCTTGCCGTGGCCGCCGATGATTGCGATACGCATGTCCCCCACCCTTGTCGCTTCCGGCGCCGACGGCAACCGCCGCACCCACGAGCGCGGCCACGCGCGTCACACCGTGTCAGAATGGCGCTGAAGACCGCACCTGCCAGGAAGGGCTCCATGATCTTCTCCCGTCACCGCACCGATTCCGAGGGCAGCGCCCAGGACGGTGCCACCGAGGGCACGTCGGCGCGGCAGGACGGCCGCAACGACGAGACCCGCCCCGCGCCGCGCACGCCCGGTCACCCGCGGGTGGCGCACCTGTGGTCGGACGGCCTCGGCACGTGGGCCACGCGGGCGCTGCAGCTGATCCTCGTGATCCTGCTGGCGGCCGGCGTGATCTTCGCGATGCACACGCTGACCCTGATCGTCCTGCCGCTGATGCTGGACATCATCCTGGCCAGCGCCCTGTGGCCCCTGGTCCGGCTGCTACGCAAGCGCATCTCCCCGCTGCTGACGGCCTGGGTGGTGCTGCTCGGCGCGTTCATCGTCCTGGGCGGCATCATCTCCGGGATCGTCGCCACGGTGGTGCACCAGTGGGACGACCTGGTGCAGAAGTCCCGCGAGGGCTTCTCGCAGGTGCAGGACCTGATCCAGCACCTGCCCGTGACCATCACGCAGGACCAGATCGACTCGGCCCTGTCCAAGGCCGGCACGTACCTCACGAGCGCCAACTTCGGTCAGAGCGCCCTGACGGGGCTCTCCAGCGTGGGCGACTTCCTCACCGGGCTCGGCCTGACCCTGGTGATCCTGTTCTTCTTCCTGAAGGACGGCGACAAGATCTGGCAGTTCTTCATGTCGTGGATGCCTGAGCGCAACCGCTCCCTGTGGGAGCGCGCCGGCCTGCGGGCGCGCGACTCCTTCGGCGGCTACCTGCGCGGCACCACGATCGTCGCGGCGGTGGACGCCCTCGGCATCGGCCTGGTCATGGCGATCTGCGGGGTGCACCTGGCGTTCCCGCTGGCCATCATCGTCTTCCTCGGCGCCTACATCCCCATGGTCGGTGCCACGGTGGCCGGCGTGCTCTCCGTGCTGGTCACCCTGGTCACCACGGGCACGTGGCAGGCCATCGCCGTGGCGATCGGCACCATCGTGGTGCAGCAGCTGGAGGGGCACCTGCTCCAGCCCGTGGTCATGGGCTCCACGCTGCACCTGCACGGCCTGGTCATCCTGCTCTCACTGGCCGGCGGCACGGTGCTCGGCGGGATCGTCGGCGCGCTCATCGCCGTGCCGCTCGTGGCCGCGGCGTGGGCCATGGTCAAGGTCCTCTCCGGGCGCGAGTCCCCGCTGGATGATCCGCAGCAGCGCAAGCGACATCGCAGGGCAAGACGCAAGGCCAAGCGCCGCCTGAAGGCTGCCCGCGCCTGACGACCCGTACCGCAATTTCTCACGTGAGCGTCCATTGGGCGTTCACGTGAGAAATTGCCGGGAGTACTGCACGACGGCGGCCGGTGACCTTTCCTTGCGAAAGGTCACCGGCCGCCGTCGTGCGCGGTGCAGGAGAGGATCAGTCCTCCTCGCCCCCGCGTCCGCCGAGCTCGCGGTCCAGGGAGAGGATGCCGGAGCCGTCGTTGCCGAGGCGCTCCAGGCGGCCGATGATCTCGGAGACGGTGGACTCCTCCTCGACCTGCTCGTCCACGAACCAGTTCAGCAGCGGGATGGAGTCGATGTCGCCGGTCTCCAGCGCCAGCCGGTAGATGTCCCGGATGGACTCGGAGACCTTGACCTCGTGCGCCAGGGAGGCCTTGAAGGCGTCCAGGACGGTCTCGATCTTCAGGTCGTTCGCGGGAATGGCCTGGAAGACCGGGTGCGCGTTGCGGTCGGTCATATGGGTGATGAACTTGTCACGGTGCACCAGTTCCTCTTCGGACTGGGCCCGGAACCAGGCGGCGATGCCCGGCAGGTCCTGCAGTTCCATCTCCACGGCGAGCTGCCGATACGTGATGGCTGCTTCCTGCTCCATCGTCACCTGACGGTTGAATGCTTCTTCGAGCTTCCCGGTGAGTTCCATGCCGCCAGCGTAGAGCGGTTCTCCGCAGCGCGCATCCAAGGAAAGGCTGCACTTCCCTGACGTTCACGACGTGTCCCGCACGAATTAGTGGACGCGTCAACTGGCAGTGTCGTGCACGGGCTGCGACAATGGCCCCATGCCTCGACCTCGCCGATACGACGCCGCAGTCAGGGAGCGCCTGCTGCAGGACGCCGCCATGCTCACCTCCACCCAGGGCCCCTCGGCGCTGTCAGCTCGACGACTTGCCACGCAGTCCGGCACCACCACGGCTGCGATCTACACGCTCTTCGGCGGCATGAACTCCCTGCGCGCCGCCCTGACCGCGCAGTCCCTCACGGGGCTCGGCGAGGCCCTGCGCGCCGTGCCGGAGAACGCGGACCACGCCCAGCTGCTGCGCGAGCAGGCCCGCGCCTACCGCGAGTGGGCGATCGCGCACCCGCACGAGTACCGCGCCGTGTTCACGGACGCGCTGGGCCAGGCCGTGCGCGGGACCATGGAGCCGCCGCGCACGGAGCACTCCGAGCAGGACGAGCTCGAGTCCTTCACGGCGCCCGGCGCGTACCTGGATTCGGTCCATGACGCCTGGCACTCGATGCTGGTCCCCTTCACGGACACCCTGCGCAACGGCCTGAGCTCCGGCGCCTTCCGCGGCGAGGTGGAGCGTGCCGGCGCCCTGGCCCTGACCGTCCTCTCCCAGCTGCACGGTGCGCTCTCCCTTGAACTGGTCGGCGTCCTCGACACCACGCTGGCCGCGCTCGGCTCCTCCGCCTCCGCCCCGGCCTTCTACGACGCGGCGGTGAACCGCCTGGTGGTGGGCCTGGTGCAGGGCGGCGCCGAGGTCCCCAGCGCCTGAGCCGATGGGTGTGCCGGCATGAGTGCCTCCCGCGCCCGCGTGGACGCCTGGCTGTGGGCCGTGCGCGTGTACAAGACGCGCTCCGAGGCCACGGCGGCCTGCCGGGCCGGGCACGTGCGCCTGAACGGGCAGCCCGTCAAGGCGGCGGCCACCGTGGTGCCGGGTGACCGGCTGCGCGTGCGCAAGGCGGGCGAGGAGCGGGATCTCGAGGTGGTGCAATTGCTCACCAAGCGCGTGGGAGCGCCGGTGGCCCGCACCGCCTATGTGGACCACACCCCGGTGCGGGAACGCCAGGTGATCCCGCTGGTCCCGGTGCGGGATCGCGGTGCAGGGCGGCCCACCAAGAAGGATCGTCGCGAGCTGGACAAGCTGCGGGCCTCCTGGGATCCGGGGGCCTGAGGAGCGCCGCAGCGAGTCGGCTTGCGACTCGGGGTGGCGCTCACGCCTGCCCTCACGTAGCGTTAGGCACGTAGTTCAGCAGTTCTTTTCCCACGCTGGTCCGGGTTCCCGGTTTCATGCAGCAGGTCAGGAACCGACTGCTCGCCGCGCGGACCTCGCGCGGCGGTCACCCATCCCGAAAGGATCAGCAGCTCCATGGCTTCTGGCACCGTCAAGTGGTTCAACGCCGACAAGGGCTTCGGCTTCATCGCTCCCGATGACTCCTCCGATGACCTCTTCGCCCACTACACCGCCATCCAGTCCAACGGCTTCCGCACGCTCGAGGAGGGTCAGCGCGTCGAGTTCGAGGTCGCCGAGGGCCCCAAGGGTCTGCAGGCCACCGAGATCCGCCCGCTCTGAGCCGGTCTCACACCAGCAGTTCCACGACGCCGCTGCCCTTCGGGGCGGCGGCGTCGTCGCGTCCGGAATAGTCCGCGCCCGGCGCGGGTTGTCCCGGGCATGAGCACCCCCGCCGTCCTGTCCGTACTGGACCTTGCCCCGCGCCGCCCCGACGACGCCCCCTCCCAGGCCTTCACCGACGCCGTCGCCCTGGCCCGGACCGCCGAGGACGCCGGCTACCGCGGCGTCTGGTACGCGGAGCACCACAACATGCCCACCATCGCCTCCAGCGCCACGGCGGTGCTCATGGCCCACGTGGGCGCCCACACCTCCAGCATCCGGCTCGGCGCCGGCGGCGTCATGCTCCCCAACCACGCCCCGCTCGTGATCGCCGAGCAGTTCGGCACGCTCGCGGCCATGTACCCGGACCGGATCGACCTCGGCCTCGGCCGCGCGCCCGGCACCGACCCCATGACGCTGCGGGCCCTGCGCCGGACGCCGGACTCCGCCGAGCACTTCCCGCAGGACGTCACCGAGCTGCTGGGCTACCTGGACGACGACACGAACCTGCCCGGCGTGAACGCCTACCCCGGCCGCGGCTCCCGCGTGCCGGTCACCATCCTCGGTTCCAGCCTCTTCGGCGCCCACCTCGCAGCCCAGCTGGGCCTCGGCTACGCCTTCGCCTCGCACTTCGCGCCCGACGCGCTCGAGGCGGCCACCACCACGTACCTGCGCGAGTTCCGCCCCTCCGAGCGCCTCGCCGAGCCGCACCTGGCCATCGGCGTCGGCGTCTCCGCCGCCGAGGACGAGGCCTTGGCCCGCGCCCGCTTCGACCAGGTGGGCCGCGAGCGCGTGCGCTCCATGCTCGGCCGGCGCGTCACCTCCCCCGCCGGCGCCCTGAGCGGCGGCGGGCAGCGCGAACTCACCGAGGACGAGCTGGACCTGCTCATCGACACCCCGGCCGGTCAGCAGGTGCTCGGATCCCTGCGCTTCTCCGCCGTGGGCACCCCGGACGCCGTCGCGTCCCAGCTGGCGCAGACGGCCGCGGACCTCGGCGCCGCCGAGCTCATCACGGTGCACCACGCCCCGGACGCGGCAGGGCGGCAGGAGTCCGTGCGCCTGCTCGGGACGGCCTGGGGGCGCTGAGGCCCGACGCAGCGTGGGCGGCTCGCGCCGGGGTCCGACGGCGTGTGCGCGGCTCGCGCCGGGGCCCGACGCAGCGTGGGCGGCTTACGCCGGGGCCGCGGCTTCCGCGCGAGCACACCACGCGCCGCGCCGACCCCTTGGGTGCGCGGCCTCACGGTGGCAGGATCGCCAGTACCACCAACCAGGAGGCAGCATGCGTGACACCGACTACGACGACGGCGACTGGGAGCTGGATCCCGAGGTGAGCGCCTCGGAGGACGACGGCCGGGACTCCTCCCCCGTGGTGGGCGACTCGGACGCTCCCGAGAACATGGCCCGCGAGGACCCGCTGCGCCGCGATCAGCACCGCGCGGACGAGGCCCTGCGGGACCTGGACGGCTCCGGAGGCTCCGTCGTGGAGCTCACCGAGAAGGACGACGACCCGGAATGGTGAGCGCGGCCTGAGCCCGCTCCGCCGCGGCGCGCAGGGCGGGCAGCACCCGCTCGGCGGCCGTGGCGGCGTCCGCGTCGCGCCCTGTGACCGGAAGCGAGACGTTCAGGGCGCACGCGACCCGCCCCGCGGCGTCGTGCACCGGGACCGCGACCGAGCGCAGGCCGTCCTCCAGCTCCTGGTCCACGAGGCACCAGCCGGCCTCGCGCACGCGCTGAAGCTCCCGCAGCACGCGCGCCGGATCCGTGAGCGTGCGCGGGGTGAGCGCCGGCACGGGGTGCGCGTCCAGGAGCGCGGCCGCCTCGCCCGGCTCGAGCCCGGCCAGCAGCACGCGGCCCATGCTCGTCGCAGCAGCGGGGAAGCGCGTGCCGACGCCGATCGCGATGTGCATGATCCGTCTGGTCTGCACGCGCGCCACGTAGACCACGTCGGCGCCGTCCAGGACGGAGGCGGAGGCGGACTCCCCCACCTCGTCGGAGAGCTCCTGCAGCACGGGCGTGATCCGCTCCGGCAGCGGCTGCGAGGACAGGTACGCGTAGCCGAGGCCGAGCACGCGCGGCGTGAGCCGGAAGGCGCGCCCGTCCGTGACCGCGTAGCCGAGCTGGACCAGGGTGTGCAGGAAGCGGCGGGCGGCGGCCCGCGGGATGCCGGTCGCCTCCGCCACCTCGGACAGGCTCATCTCGGGGCGCTCGGCGCTGAACGCCTCGATGACGGCCAGGCCCCGCGCAAGGGACTGGACCGGCTGGATCTGGTTCACCCCACCAGCCTCAGGCCTGCACCAGCGGCACGTCCAATCGCTCGGCGAGCTCGTCGAAGCCGATGCCGTGCGTCGAGTGGACGGTGACGACGCCCGGCTCGGCCTCGTTGAGGCCGAAGACGGCCACCTCGGTGTAGACGCGCGTGACGCAGCCGAGGCCCGTGACGGGGTAGCTCAGCTGCGGCACCAGCTTGGCCGCGCCGTCCTTGCTGAACAGCTGCATCATGACCCACGTGGCCTTGGCGCCGATGGCCAGGTCCATGGCCCCGCCCACGGCGGGGATGGCGTCCGGGGCGCCCGTGGACCAGTTGGCCAGGTCGCCCGTGGCCGAGACCTGGAACGCGCCGAGCACGCAGACATCCAGGTGACCGCCGCGCATCATGGCGAAGGAGTCGGCGTGGTGGAAGTAGCTGGCGCCGGGCAGCTCCGTGACGGGGATCTTGCCCGCGTTGATGAGGTCCGGGTCCACGTCGTCGCCGTGGGCGGCCGGGCCCATGCCGAGCATGCCGTTCTCGGTGTGCAGCGTGATGCCCTGCTCCGCCGTGAGGTGGTCGGAGACCTTGGTGGGACGCCCGATCCCCAGGTTCACGTAGGAACCGGGGGCGATGTGGGAGGCCACGAGGGCCGCCATCTCATTCGGGCCGAGGGTGTTCTGCGTGTCCTGCGCGCTCATGCCGCCACCTCCACGAGGGTGTTCACGTACAGGCCGGGGGTCACCACGGCCTCGGGGTCCAGGCCGCCCACGGCCACGACCGAGTCCACCTGGACGATCGTCTGCGCCGCTGCGGCGGCCATGACGGGGCCGAAGTTGCGGGCGGTCTTGCGGTAGACGAGGTTGCCCAGCGTGTCGGCGGTGTGGGCCTTGATCAGCGCCACGTCCGCGTGCAGCGGGTACTCGAGGACATAGTCCTTGCCGTCGATGTTCCGGGTCTCCTTGCCCGCGGCCAACTCGGTGCCGTAGCCGGTGGGCGTGTAGAACGCCCCGATCCCGGCGCCGGCGGCGCGCAGCCGCTCGGCCAGGTTGCCCTGCGGCACCAGTTCCAGCTCGATCTCCCCGGCGCGGTAGGCCGCGTCGAAGTGCCACGAGTCGGACTGGCGCGGGAAGGAGCAGATGATCTTGGAGACGCGGCGCTCCTTGATCAGCAGCGCCAGGCCCTCATCCGCCTGGCCCGCGTTGTTGTTGACCACGGTGAGGTCCGTGGCGCCGCTCGTGAGGAGGGCGTCGATCAGTTCCATGGGCTGCCCGGCGTTGCCGAAGCCGCCTATCAGCACGGTGGAGCCGTCGGCGATCCCCGCCACGGCGTCCGCCGGGTCCGTTGCGATGCGCGGTGCCATGCGTTGCTCCTTACTTCCCGGTCTCGGTGTTCTCCAGCACCACGGCGAGGCCCTGCCCCACCCCGATGCACAGTGCGGCGACGCCGTAGCGGCCGCCCTCGGCGCGCAGCCGGGCCGCGAGCGTGCCGAGCACGCGCACGCCGGAGGCGCCGAGCGGGTGGCCGATCGCGATGGCGCCGCCCCAGGCGTTGACGATCTCCTCGTCGATGCCCCAGCTGTCCAGGCAGGCCAGGGACTGCGCGGCGAAGGCCTCGTTGAGCTCGACGGCGTCCACGTCCTTCCAGCCGATCCCCGCCTTGGCCAGGGCCCGGTTGGCGGCCTCGACGGGCGCCTCGCCGAAGAACTGCGGCTCGTTGGCGGCGGCGCCGCGGGAGACGATGCGCGCCAGCGGCTCGCGGCCCAGCAGGGCAGCGGCGGACTCCGAACCGATCCAGGCCGCCGACGCGCCGTCGTTCATGGGCGAGGCGTTGCCGGCCGTGACGGTCGCGTCATCGCCCGTACGGAACACGGTGCGCAGCCCGGCCAGCGTCTGAGGCGTGGACTCGGGGCGGATGGTCTCGTCACGCGCCAGGACGGTCCCGCGCTTCCCGACGGCGGGGACCTGGGTGACGAGGTCGTCGTACCGGCCCGCGTCCCAGGCCGCCGCGGCGAGCTGGTGGGAGCGGGCGGCGAAGGCGTCCTGGCGCTCGCGGGAGATGCCGTGCTTCTCCCGCAGCTGCTCGGTGGCCTCGCCGAGGGAGACGGTCCACTCGGGGTTCATGCGTGGGTTCACCAGGCGCCAGCCCAGGGTGGAGTTGGCCAGGTGCAGGTCCTGCATGGGGTAGGCGCGCTCGGTCTTGGGCAGCACCCACGGGGCGCGGGACATGGACTCGACGCCGCCCACGAGCACCAGCTCCGCGTCGCCGACGGCGATCTGGCGGGAGGCAGAGGCAGCGGCGTCGAGGGAGGAGCCGCACAGGCGGTTGATGGTGGAGCCGGGGATCGAGACGGGCAGGCCGGCCAGCAGGGTGGCCATGCGCGCCACGTTGCGGTTCTCCTCGCCCGCGCCGTTGGCGTTGCCGAAGGTCACCTCGTCGATCCGCTCCGGGTCCAGGCCGGGCGCGCGGCGCACCAGCTCGGAGATGACGTGGGCGGCGAGGTCGTCCGGGCGGTGCCCGGCGAGGGCGCCACCGACCTTGCCGAAGGGGGTGCGGATGGAGTCGTAGACGAAGGCTTCTGGCATGGGGGCCACCTCATTGTGTTCGCTATGCGCACGGATGTTCGTACTGCGACCAGCGTAGCGCACCTCCCCGCAGCGTGTCCGCTGCGGTAGCGTCATATGACGGCCTCCCCGACCGCAGCGACGACCGCGAGCCACCTCAGCAGCGGTGACAGCAACGGTGCGGGGACAGGCATCCGAGGAGGGCATCCCGATGAGCACGGAGGTCTCATGAGCAGCGTCCAGACGCAGGTGGCCGGCCCCCTCGGCATCGTCACGCTCACCCGCCCCGAGAAGATCAACGCGCTCACTCCCGGCATGGTCCAGGACATCGCCGCGGCCCTGCGCGCGTGGCGCTACGCGGCCGAGGTGAAGGCCGTCGTCCTGCGCGGCGAGGGCGAGCGCGGCTTCTGCGCGGGCGGTGACCTGGCCGGATTCCACGAGGCGCTGCGCGAGGGCGAGCATGAGGACTTCCTCGACATCCTCGCCGCCGAGTTCGAGCTGGCGGCGGAGATCGATTCCTACCCCAAGACCGTCGTGGCGATCATGCACGGCCTCACCCTCGGCGCCGGGCTCGGCCTGGCCGGGGCGGCCTCCGTCCGCGTGGTCACGCCCGAGGCCCGCGTGGGCATGCCGGAGACCCGGATCGGCTACAGCCCCGACGTGGGCGGCTCGCTCCTGCTCGCCCGCGCCCCCGGCCTGCTCGGTGACCACCTCGCCGCCACGGGCGACACGCTCGCGGCCGGGGACGCCATCGAGGCGGGCCTGGCCGACTTCTGCGTGGAGCCGGGGCGGATCGACGAGCTGCTCTCGCAGCTCGAGGACCTCGCCGACCTCACGCCGGCCGAGGTGTCCATGGGCCTCGAGGTCCTGCTCGCCTCGCCTCCGCCGCGCACCAGCTACCCCCTGCGGGACGCCCGCGGCTGGATCGACGAGTGCTACGCGCAGCAGGAACTGCCGGAGGTCCTCGCCGCCCTCGAGTCCTCCCCCTGGCCGGCCGCCAGGGCGGCGGCGGAGCGCATCCGCGCCAACTCCCCCACCGCCGTCGTGACGGCGCTGGAGGCCGTGCGCGCGGCCCGCGACGAGGACGAGCTGCGCGGCACCCTGGAGCGCGAGCACCGCGCGGCCAGCCTGCTCATGCAGCGCCCCGACCTGGCCGAGGGGATCCGCGCGCGCATCATCGACCGCGACGACGCCCCGGCCTGGGACCCGGCCGACCCAGCGGACGTGGACGCGGACGAGATCCGCGCGTCACTGGACGCCGAGGACGAGCGGTGGTGAGCGGCGCACGTGGCCAACTCCACCTCCGGTGATGCCGTCCTGACCAGGGCCGTGCGGGTGATCCAGGCGTTCGATGCCCAGAACCCGCAGCTCAGCGCAGCCCAGATCGCCGCGCGCGCCGGGCTGCCCCGCACCACCGCCTACCGGCTGGCCGCGCAGATGACGCAGCTGGGCCTGCTGGTGCACCGGCCGGACGGCAGCTACCGACTCGGCCTCATGCTCTGGGAGGTGGCCACGCGCTCCTCCTCCACGCAGGACCTGGCCTCCAGCGCGCTGCCGTTCATGGAGGACGTGAACCAGCTGGTGCGCCACTCCACCCAGCTCTCCGTCCTCGACCACTCCGAGGTGCTGGTGCTGGAGCGGCTCTCCCGCCCCGGCCACGCCGTGAACCAGGCGCGCAGGGCCAGCCGCATGCCCGTGCACCTGACCAGCATGGGGATGGTGCTGCTGGCCCACGCCCGCCCCGGCGTGCTGGACGAGTTCCTGCGCGCGCACGGCGAGGAGGCGCAGGCGCGCCATCCGCAGCTGCGCCGGGAGCTGGACCACATCCGCCGCCAGGGCTACGCCACGTTCGACGGCTTCATCGACCCGGAGACCACGGGCATCGCCGTGCCCATCCTGGATGCGCGCGGCACGGCCATGGCCGCCCTGAGCGTGGTGGTCCCGCGCGGCTACGACGCGGTGCCCGCCGCCGTGATGAGTCTGCGCACGGCGGCGCGCGGGATCGCGCGGGAACTCAGCCCTCAGCGCGGCCGGTCCGCCAGTACCCCATGAACGCGATCCGCTTGCGGTCCACGCCCAGGTCACGCACCAGGTGCCTGCGCAGCCCCTTGACCATGCCGGCCTCCCCGGCGATCCAGGCGTAGCCCTCGCCGGTCACCTCGGTCCCGGTCTCCCAGAGGATCCCGGCGTCCACGTCCACATCCTCGGGCTCCTCGCCGCGACGCAGCGACGTGGCCGTGGGGCACGCGTCGATCCAGGCCAGGGCCGCCTCCTCCAGGGCGGGGGCCAGGACGTCGCCGTGCGTCTGCTCCGGGGTGCGCACCAGCCACTGCACGTCGATGCCCTCCGGCGCGTCCACGTCCTGGACCTGCCCGGCCTCCGGCACCTCGATGAGCGCATGTCCTCGCATGGAGCGCGGCAGGGCCGAGAGGATGTTGCACAGGGCGGGTGCAGCGGTCTCGTCGGCGGCCAGCAGCACGTGCGTGGCGACTCCCGGCCGGAAGTCGATGCCGCCGTAGTCCGGGCCGGTCAGGGCCCGGTTGGGCGCGAGCAGCACGATCTCGTCGCCGACGCGGGCCCCGGCCGCGAACGCTGCCGCCGGTCCGCACCCGGCCCCGGGAACGCCGTCGGGCCCCACCCCGTGCAGCACGAGGTCCACCGCGGCGCGGCGCTCGCCCTCCTCCTCACGCACCCAACGCATCGTGTACGTGCGCATGGCGCCGCGGGAGGCCTCAGGTACCGTGAGCCACTCGCGGTACCAGCCGTCCACCTGCTCCGGCGTGGGCCGCGCGGACGGGCGCAGCCAGGCCAGGGCGTCCGCCACGGAGTCCACCGTGGCCCCTCCGGTGGGGACCAGCAACTTGAAGCGCAGGTCGAGGTACTCGCCCTCCTGCTCCCCATCCAGACCGATCAGGCCGAGGTGCGCCAGGTCCTCGCCTCCCAGCACCAGGCGCCGCAGCCCGGCGCCGCGCTCCTCGATCCGGCGCACCACCGCCCTGAACGCCAGGGTCGGCGAGATCTCCGCCGAGGTGTTGTTGCTCATGCCGCACCTCCCAGTGTCTCGGTCCCTGTGGCATCGGCCTGTGCCGGCACCACCATCGGCGTGCCCGTGACCGGATCGGGGATGACCACCGTGTCCAGGCCGAGCACCTCCTTCACGGTCTGCGCCGTGACCACCTCGTCCGGCGTCCCGCACGCGATCACCTCGCCGGAGCGCAACGCCACCAGGTGGTGGGCGAAGCGCGCGGCCAGGTTCAGGTCATGCAGCACCATCACCACGGTCACCCCGCGCTCGGCGTTGAGCCTGGCGACGGTGGTGAGCACGTCCATCTGGTGCGCAAGGTCCAGGAACGTGGTCGGCTCGTCCAGCAGCAGCACGTCCGTCTCCTGCGCCAGCGCCATGGCGATCCAGGCGCGCTGGCGCTGGCCGCCGGAGAGGTCGGAGACCATCCGGTCCGCCAGCGAGGTCATGGTGGTGGCGGTGAGCGCGCGGTCCACGGCGGCGTGGTCCTCGCTGCTCTCGCGGCGCAGCGCGGTGCGGTACGGGGCGCGGCCGAAGGCCACGAGCTCCCGCACGGTCAGCGCGTCCGGCGTGAGGGGTGACTGCGGCAGCAGGGCGAGGCGGCGCGCCAGGGCCTTGGGCGCCATGCGGTGCACGTCCTCGCCGTCCAGGTGCACGCTGCCGGAGCTGGGGCGCAGCAGCCGGGAGAGCCCGCGCAGCAGCGTGGACTTGCCGCAGCCGTTGGCACCTACGATCACGGAGATCCGGCCGGCGGGCAGCTCCAGGGAGACGTCGTGGACGATGTCCGCGCCGCCGTAGCCGAGGCAGAGGTCGGTGGCGGTGAGCGCGCAGCTCATGCGCGGCTCCTTTCACGCGAGAGCAGGGTCAGCAGGAAGACGGCGCCGATGACGCCGGTGAGCACGCCCACCGGCAGCCCGGAGCTCAGCCCGAAGAGGTGCGCGGAGATCAGGTCGGCCACCACCACGAGCGTGGTGCCGGTCAGCGCCGTGACGGCCAGGTTGCCGCGCCCGCCCAGCAGGCGGGTGGCCAGCGGGTGGGCCATGAGGGAGACGAACGCGAGCGGCCCGACGACGGCCACGGCCACGGCGGTGAGGGCGGCGCCGAGCACCACCACGCCCACGCGCAGGGCCCCGGCGCGGCGGCCGAGCGAGCGCGCCGTGTCGTCGCCGAGTTCCAGCAGGGCCAGGCCCGGCGCCACCCACGCGGTGAGCGCGAGGAGCACCACGAGGGAGCCGGCGAGGGCGGCCAGCTGCGGCCAGGAACTGTCCGTCACGGAGCCGGTGAGCCAGTGCAGCGCGTCGCCGGCGGTGCGCACGTCGGTGCGCGTGAGCAGCAGGTTCACCACGGCCACGAGGGCCGCGCCGATCGCGATGCCGGAGAGGATCAGTCGCGTGCCGAGGTCCCGACCACCCAGCGCCATGGCCAGGATCGCGGCGCCTACGGCGATGGCCCCCACGAGCGCGAAGCCGGTGAGCCACCAGCCGCTCAGGCCGAGGGAGAGCATGCCGAACACGGTGGCAGCGGAGGCGCCGTAGCCCACACCGATCACGTCGGGACTGGCCAGGGGGTTGCGCAGCAGGCGCTGGAAGAGGCCGCCGGAGACGGCCAGCGCGGCGCCGGCCAGCACGGAGGAGATCACGGCGGGCAGGCGGTCCTGCAGGATCATGAAGCGCAGCGCGCCGCGGCCGCCGCCGGTGAGGACGGCCAGGATGTCCCCGGGCGCCGCGATGCGAGTGCCGAGCGCCAGCCGCGTGGACGCGGCCAGGAGGGTGATCAGGACCAGGCAGAGCACGACGCCGCCCGCGCGGGTCCGCACGCGCGTCATGGTGGTCACGGGGCGGCTCATGCGCGGCCCCGCATCCGCAGCAGGATCAGGAAGACGGGCGCGCCGACGAGAGCGGTCATGACGCCCACCGGCACCTCGCCGGGAGGGGCCACGACGCGGCCGAGGGTGTCAGCGGCGAGCACCAGGACGGGGCCACCGAGCAGGCACAACGGGACGAGGACGCGCTGGCGCGAGCCCACCACGAGGCGCAGCACGTGCGGGACCACGAGGCCCACGAAGACGACGGGGCCTGCCACCGTGGTGGCCGCGCCGGAGAGCAGCACGGCCGCGGCGATCGCGGTGAGGCGCACCCGGGAGGGGTGCGTGCCCAGGGACGCCGCGACGTCGTCCCCCAGGCCGAGGCGGTCGAGGCCGGGGGCGGCGAACAGGGCCAGGAGCAGGCCCACCGCCATGAGCAGCGCGGGCAGGATCACCTGGGAGGGCTCGCGCACCGCGAGGGATCCCACCTGCCAGAAGCGGAAGGCGTCCAGCTGCTCCTGGGAGTGCAGCAGGATCGCCTGGGTCACGGAGGCCATGCCTGCCGCGAGGGCGGCGCCGGCCAGGGCGAGACGCAGCGGGCTGGCCCCGCCCGGACCGCGCATGGCGATCCCCTGGACCAGCAGGGCGGCCACGGCCGCGCCGACGAGCGCGAACCAGGACAGGGAGCCCACGCCGGCCACGCCGAAGGCGCCGATGCCGATCACCACGGCGAGCGCCGAGCCGCCGCTGATGCCGAGCAGTCCCGGCTCGGCGAGCGGGTTGCGGGTGGCCGACTGCATGAGCGAGCCCGCCAGGGCCAGGGCGGCACCCACGAGCAGGCCGTTGACGGTGCGCGGGATGCGGGAGGAGACCACGGCGGCAGCGTCCGTGGTGGCATCGGGGTGGCGCAGGGCGTCGATGACCTCCTGGGCGGAGAACGCCTTGGTGCCGAAGGCCAGGGAGGCCCCGGCCGCCAGGACGAGCAGGAGCACGAGGACCAGGACGACCACGGCGATGCGGGGTCTGGTCGACGTGCTCCTGCGCGTCGCGGTGGAGGTGCTCACCTGGCTCGGGTCACTTGCCCTCGGACGCGTCCACGCCCTTGGCCAGGAGGGCGGCGATCTTGTCCACGCCCCACTGCAGGCTCAGGGGGGAGGCCGAGGAGACCGAGAAGAGCAGCTGGTTATCGGAGGTGCCGACGAGCCCGCCGTTCTTCACCGCGGGGATGCGGCCGAGCAGCTTGTCCTTCTCGATGGAGGCCTTGGTCTGGCCCTCGGGGAACCAGGTGAAGAAGACGTCGGAGTCCAGCTCGTCGCCCTTCTCCGGGGACCAGTTGAAGAAGAAGGCGTCGCTCTTCTGGTTCTTGGTGACCACGGGGGCGAGCTTCATGCCGAGGGCGGAGAGCAGGCGGGAGCGGTTGTCCTGCTCGGCGTAGATGTTGATGCCGCCGCCGTCCGCCTCGAAGTTGCCGGCGATGAAGGTCTTGTCCTTCAGCTGCGGGTACTTGTCCGCGGCGTCGGAGATGGCCTTGTCGGTCTCGGAGATGACCTGCTTGGCTTCGTCCTCCTTGCCCAGGGCCTCACCGATCAGCGTGGTGGAGTCCTGCCAGGACGTGCCGTAGTTCGCGGAGCCGGGGCCCACCACGGGGGCGATCTTGGAGAGCTTGTCGTACTGCTCCTTGGTCAGCCCGGAGTAGGCGGCCAGGATGACGTCCGGGTCGGAGTCGGCGATCGCGTCGTAGTTCACGTCTCCGGAGGGCTCGTCGTAGAACGTGGGGGCCTTGTCGGAGCCCTTCGCTGCGCCGAGCTCCTTGAGCTTCGCGTCGGTCCAGTCGTTCGAGTTGTTGGCGTTGTTGCCCCAGACGATCTTGGGCATGGCCACGGGGACGGTGCCGAGGGCCAGGGCGGTGTCCGCGTTGACCCAGGAGAGGGTCGCGACGCGCTCCGGCTTGGCGTCGATGGTGGTCTCGCCGTAGATGTTCTTCACCGTGACGGGGAACTGGGCGGAGGCATCGCTGCCGGAGGCCGTCCCGCCGGAGCCGGAGCCGGCATCGGAGGACGAGCCGCAGCCCGTAAGTCCTGCCACGAGCAGACCGGTGGCCGCGACGGCGGCGAGGGAGCGGGTGAGGATCGACATGGGCATCCTTGGGGGTAGGAATCGGACTGCGCGGCGCGCGGTGCGCCGCTCCATGCTAGAGACGCCTGACCCCATTCGCCAACTCGGATGTACCGTAATGGATCGTCGCGTGGGGCAGGTCACGAGCCTGTCCGCTCAATGGGATTCACCTCGCGGGACGGCTGTGGGACGGCCCACACTGAAGACACCCACCCCACGCATGCACGCACAGGAGAGACCCCCATGACGGACACCGGCGCCCCGACGCGCTCCACCACGCGCGTCGCGATCATGGGCGGCGGCCCGGCCGGTCTCCTGCTCTCCCACCTGCTCTCCGGCGCCGGGATCGAGAACGTGGTGGTGGAGGCCAGGGACAAGGACACCATCTACAACACCCACCGCGCCGGCATCCTCGAGGCCGGCTCCGTGGCACTGCTGACGGACACGGGCGTCGACGGGCGCGTCAAGGAACTGGGCGACGAACACGCCGGGATCGACCTGCGCTTCGGCGGCGAGTCCCACCCGCTGGACTTCCGCGAGCTGGTGGATGCCACCGTCACCCTCTACGCGCAGAACGAGGTCTTCCTGGACCTGGCCAACGCCCGCGAGCGCGACGGCGGCGAGGTCCACTTCGGTGCCACGGTCACCGCGGTGCTGGACCCCGAGAGCAAGACCCCGGGCATCGCCTACACGGATGCGGACGGGCGCGCGCACGAGCTGCGCGCCGACCTGGTCATCGGCGCGGACGGCTCGCGCTCCCTGGCCAGGCGCAGCATCCCGGAGGCGGCCCGGACGGACTACACCGTGGAGTACCCCTTCGCCTGGTTCGGCATCCTCACCGAGGCCCCCAAGTCCGCTCCCGAGCTGATCTACGCGCGCTCCGAGCGGGGCTTCGCCCTCATCTCCCAGCGCTCCGAGACGGTGCAGCGCATGTACTTCCAGTGCTCGCCCGACACGGACCCCGCGGACTACAGCGACGACCGGATCTTCTCCGAGCTGCAGGCGCGCGTGGACGGCCCGGACGGACTGACGCTGAGGACCGGGCCCATCATCGACCGCTCCGTGCTGAAGTTCCGCTCCTTCGTGCGCACCCCGCTGCGCCACGGGAACCTCTTCCTCGCCGGGGACGCCGGGCACACGGTCCCGCCCACGGGCGCCAAGGGCCTGAACCTGGCGCTGGCGGACGTGAAGATCCTCTTCGAGGCCATCGAGTCCTTCTACTCCTCCGGCTCCGGCGCCCTGCTGGACACCTATTCGGACAGGGCGCTGGCGCGGGTGTGGAAGGCCCAGCACTTCTCCTGGTGGATGACCTCCATGCTGCACCGCAGCGAGGACGCCACCGCGTTCCAGGAGCAGCGCACGCTCGGGGAACTGAACAGCATCGTGAGCTCCCGCTACGGGAGCCAGTACCTGGCGGAGTCCTACACGGGCTGGCCGCACGCACGCAGCAACTGACACCAGGACACCTTGAAGGAGGCACCCACCATGACCCAGGACGAGAGCTTCGAGCCGGAGGCCCAGGAGGCCTACGCCCACCTGGACCCCGCCGCCACGGCGGACTCCCAGGACACCATCACCCGGGAGATCCAGGACCTGCACGCGGGCTACGCCGCAGGCCGGGAGAAGGGCGAGGCGGAGGAGACGCAGCCGCGCGTGGACTTCGCGCCCTACCGCTCCTCGCTGCTGCGCCACCCCACCAAGAGCCTGCACCACGCGGACCCGGAGACGATCGAGCTCTTCTCCCCCGCGTTCGGCCAGCGTGACGTCTCCCCGCTGGAGGCCGACCTGACCATCCAGCACGGCGGAGAGCCCATCGGTGAGCGCATCGTGGTCTCCGGCCGGGTGCTGGACGGCGACGGCCGCCCGGTGCGCGGGCAGCTCGTGGAGATCTGGCAGGCCAACGCGGCCGGCCGCTACGTGCACAAGCGCGATCAGCACCCCGCCCCGATCGACCCGAACTTCACGGGCGTCGGCCGCACCATCACGGGCCCCAACGGCGAGTACTCCTTCACCACCATCAAGCCGGCCCCGTACCCGTGGAAGAACCACCACAACGCGTGGCGTCCGGCGCACATCCACTTCTCGCTGTTCGGCACGGACTTCACGCAGCGCATGATCACGCAGATGTACTTCCCGGGGGACCCGCTCTTCCCGCTGGACCCGATCTACCAGTCCATCACGGACCAGAAGGCCAGGGACCGGCTGATCGCCACGTACGACCACTCGGTCACCTCGCACGAGTGGAACACCGGCTACCACTGGGACATCGTCCTCACCGGCAGCAACCGCACCTGGATGGAGAACGAGGAGGAGGAGCACTGATGGCACAGGCACCCGAGCTGAAGCTCACGCCCACCCCCGGTCAGACGATCGGCCCGTTCTACGGCTTCGCCCTGCCCTACGAGGGCGGGGAGAAGCTGGTGGACCGCGCCCACCCCGGCGCCGTGCGCCTGCACGGGACCGTCTACGACGGCAAGGGCGTCCCCGTCCCCGATTCCATGCTGGAGATCTGGCAGGCCGACGAGTCCGGGCAGGTCCCGGAGAAGCCCGGCTCGCTGCTGCGCGACGGCTACACGTTCACGGGCTGGGGCCGCCAGGCGGTGGACAACGCCGGCTACTTCAACTTCACCACGGTGAACCCGGGCGCCACCGAGCCGGGCAAGGCGCCGTTCATCCAGCTCGTCGTGTTCGCGCGCGGCCTGCTCAACCGCCTCTTCACGCGCATCTACCTGCCGGAGGACACCGAGGCGCTGGCGAACGACCCGCTGCTGGCCTCGCTGCCCGAGGAGCGCCGCCGCACCCTGATCGCCACGCGCGAGGAGGACGGCTCGCTGCGCTTCGACGTGCGCCTGCAGGGCGAGGGCGAGACGGTCTTCCTGGCCTACCCGCGCAACGGCGAGGCCTGAGCCTGGCTACGCTCGGCAGCATGGATACCTCCTCCGCCGATCTCGGCGCGCTCTCCCCGTCCTGGGCCGGCACCCCCGTCGCTGCGGCGACGGGGGATGCCGCGTTGGTGCAGGCCCTGTTGGACGTGGAGGCGGCGTGGGTCGCCGCCCAGGTGCCGGTGGGGCTTGCGGTGCCCGACGACGCGGAGGCCGTTGCGCGCGTGTGTCACCACTCGCGCGTGGACCTGGACTCCGTGGTGGCCCGCACGCCGGACGGTGCCAATGTGCTCATCCCCCTGCTCGGCGATCTGCGCTCGCTCGTGAGCACGGAGGCGGGGCACGCTGTGGCCGCGCTGCACCGGGGCGCCACGAGCCAGGACATCATCGACACGGCGCTGATGCTGCTGCTGCGGCGGGCCGGGGCGGTGGTGCTGGAGGATCTCGCGGCGGCGGCGGACGCCCTGGCCGCGCTGGCCTCGGCACACCGTGCGGACGTGGGGATCGCCCGCTCCCTGACGCAGCACGCACTGCCGATCACGCTCGGTCAC
>Ga0164242_10001417_pt1 | contig 28368 bp, 41 predicted proteins | sample OricomgcompostMG_FD_108783 | JGI IMG/M metagenome (GOLD analysis project Ga0164242, IMG submission 108783) | Miracle-Growth compost microbial communities from Emeryville, California, USA - Original compost - Miracle growth compost (MG) ...
ATTTCCTATTACTCCTCCTATTAATCTGGTTATATACCAGATTAATTAAGTTTTTACACCAGAAAAAAACAGAAGTCCAGATTTATGGGCAACAAAACCAAGTGTCCAGAATATGACAGGACATAAAAAGGCCTGAAAAGCCTGTATCCAGTACATTTTGCCAGAAATTTGCCAGAAATTTGCCGAAAAACGAAATGTCCAGAAAATTGAATAAAATTGAAACCAGCTTTAAAATAGGCTGGTTTTTCATTTTATGTTTGAAAGATGTTTAAAAGCAGGTTTAAAAATGCCTTAAATAATTGCTGAAATGCCCTATTTAAGCAAGTTTATAGATATCTGCCGGGATTGCCATTAAACAGGAAAAAACGTTTGTTTTATGCCATTAAATTGATAAGAATAAATTCCTTTAAAACGACCCAAAAAACGGTTGGATGGACATTTGGGTGGACATTTGGGTGGACATAGAAGGGGTTTTAAAAGCGAGTAACAAGCCCTTTAAAGCCTTAAATATGCGATTAAATGCTAAATAATAACTGATTACCCCCCCTTTATTCCCATCCTTCCTGGAAGTAAATGCCTTTGAAATGCCTTAAAACAGGGCCTTTCAAAGAGTTTCGCAATAAATGCAAAATTGAAACTTTGTTTTCTTCAAGAAAAAAGCGTCGCTGTGCCTCATTCCATCCTAATACAACCTATTACCAATGCAATCGAATAAACCTTAGATATAGGAAGCTCAAAAGGGTCAAAATCTGGATTTTCACTAACAACCTGAATATAATCTTCATCTTTCCCTCTTTTTATTCTTTTTATTAATGGCCCCTGATCTGTATCTATTACATAAACTTTATTCCATTGAAAGAATATATCCCTGATATTCAATTTTTTACATGCGACGATATCGCCGCTATTATATTTGGGATACATTGAAGTCCCTTTGACAGCTATTAAAAAATCAGCGCCCCTGAAACTTGGGATAACATACCGTTCGCAATCGTAATCTAAAACAGACATCTCCCCTTGCCCAAAACCGGCCATGGCTCCAATTGGTATTAATGGAATTCCTTCTGCTTCTTTTTCCTTTGGCGTTTTTTTTATATTGGAAATGGAACTTTTTCCACTTAGGTAATCTTCTAAAATCTTAAGGTCCTTTGGCTTTGGCAGTCCCTTCCCTTGCTTCCATTTAGCCATTCGATCGTAGGGAATGCCGGTATTCCTTGAAACTTCCCTCAAATTCATTTCCGATAATTTCTCAACCGCTGTTTCTGGGCTCATTTTAAATATTTTTAAAAAGTTCCAATATTTTATTTGGAACAATGGAATAAATTCCTATTTTTGTGTCACACTTTGACACAAACCAAACAATGGACAAAGGTATGTTAAAAACTAAATACGACGCAATAAAGGGACAGGTAATTAAAATGCTGATTCTCGAAACAGGATTCTCTCAATCATTTGTAAGGCAAGCGATCAGTGGCGATAGAGATAGTGAATTAGCCGTAGAGATTAGAAAGGAATTCAAGAAACGGTATGAAGCAGCATCTGCCGCTCTAAAACCAAAAAAGAGCAATTAATAGTAAAACTAACCAAAAACCGCTCATATGCCTTTTGAATTTAATAATACATTGGTGGTAAGATATGAAGAATTAGTTCCAACATTCTTCCCGTCTTATGATGCTTTGGCGAAGCGCATTCAGCGCTATGAAAAAAAAGACTATGGTATTAAAGCTGTCCAGCGCGGGGGGAATGGCCGCGAACTACTGATCAGCTTTGACAGCCTGGACAAAGACGTCCGGGATGCCATTGGAGACCCCCGCAAAGCCAAACATTTATTGGAAAATTGGTACAAAACCGACGATAACGCGGTCAAATTTTTTACCAAATTCGAATTTGATGACGGCGACGGCCTTTCCCTTAAACACATTGAAGAATATATAACCAACGCATCGGTTCTTTCTGCCTGTGTTGAACTGAAAAAAGCCCGTGAATACGAGCGCAAAACCAAAAATCACTCCTTAAAAGGCGTAATGCACACAATTTGTCAGGATGCGCATGGATTTCAGACCGTTTTAAAGGTCAAGTATGACATTCAGCACACTTTGCCTGAATCAGACCGCCGGTTTAAAGAAGCATTCCGTGCATTCACCAATTCTACCGATGGGGGTTACAATTACGATAGCCTGATCTCTGGAAAGCTCCGCAATCAGAATTCCAAGAAGGTCACCGACGAGGTTCTTGATCTGTTAAACAATCTGTTTAGCGACAATAAAGGAAAACCCACCAGAACGGAAATAAGCAACCGGTTTGAAGCCTTTTTATCTGGATATATGGAGGTGATCAACCCAGAAACTGGCGAATTGTTCGACCCTAAACAGTTCCAGCCCCTATCCGACGCCACAATTATCAATTATCTCGGCAAATGGGAGGATTATATCGCCACTTCGCTCAAGCGTTCCGGCAACCGACAGATTTATATGGGGAAATTCAACCCTCACCACAGCCTAATCAAGCCACAATTTGCAGGTTCTATTATTTCCGTTGATGACCGCCAGCCGCCATTCAAATATGCTGGCAATGATCGGGCGTGGTTCTATATGGGTATTGATCTGGGCAGCGAGGCTTTTACTTGCTGGGTGCATGGCAAAAGTAAAGAAGGCATCATTATAGAATTTTATCGTCAAATGGTGCGCAATTATACGGAATGGGGTATTTGCTTGCCTGCTGAACTGGAAGCGGAAGCCAGTTTGAATTCTGCATTCCAAAACACGTTCCTGCGGAATGGTGCATTGTTTAACAATGTTCGCATCGAAGCTAATAATGCACGGGGTAAGCGCATTGAAAGGTATTGGTCAACTTTAAGATATCAATTTGAAAAAGACAAAGAAGGGTGGCTTGCTAGGCCACACGCAAAGAAAGAAGATAACCAGGGTGGTCCAAGCGATGTGCCGGTTATTCCTTACACTCAGATAGTGGAAAATAGCCTGCGGGATATCGAAGATTGGAATAATATGCCGCATTCAGATTACCCAGACAAAACTCGTTGGGAGGTCTTTATGGAAATGCAACACCCAGACCTCCAACCTACTAACTGGAAGGCAATCCTGCCATTTTTGGGGTTCAGAACAGAAACCAGCTGCAATGCCGGAATTATCCGCTTTCAGAATAAAGAATTCCTGCTTGGTCATGATGGCAAGGTCTCCACTGGGGAGACTCTAATTAAGAGCATGAAGCTGGTGGAAGGCCAAAAGGTTGACGTCTACTGGCTGGATGATAACAACGGTAATGTTTTAAAGGCCCTAGTCTATCTCAGGGGAGGCGATAAGTACATCTGTGAAGCAGTGGCCAAGCCAATGTATTCCCGCGCAAAAATTGAACGGACATCCGATCAGGAAAAGGCACGTGAGGTAATGAGTGCTTATGCCAATACAATCTCCTCCTATGCCCGCCGTCGCATGAGCCAATTGCAGGACTTGGTTATTATCGACCATCGTGAAAAGACCCTGAATAGAAAGTTTGTCATCAAAGACCTCGATAAACGCAAAAGGCCGGTTGATACAGAAACCGAAGAAGTAGAAACCCTACCTGATCTCCCGGACGAAATGGAAGCCCAGGTTAATCATAAATCTAAATCCCTTAAAGACAGATTCTAATGGCACTAAAGAAAATATTCGTGGCCTATGTGGACATCAAAACAAGGCCGGATTCAAAAAAGCAACCCAGAAAAGGCAGACTTAAAATAATGGTTCTCGCTGAGGAGTATTGGAAAGTACAGCCAACAGTTGAAAACCACTTAAAAGCCTTTTTAAAAGAGGAGGAGGCTATAATCACGCGCATTAAACTTACTCACATCAGCTACGACGCCTTTATTCAGGCCAAATAGCACAAAACACAACACTATGCTTACTATTTCTCCAGAACAAAAAAAGATGATCGTAGCTGCACTATTAGAACAGCGCGAGAAGTTCGGCGGCACTGACGCCCAGTTTGCAAAACAATTTGATATCAACGGTACTGTGTTCAGCCGGTTGAAAAATGACCACGACACCGCCGGTCTACTTAAGGAAGCGCAATGGCTGAATATTGCCCGCGAACTGGATATGCCCCTCAACGAACGCAAATGGGTTATGGCTAGAACTGAGGTCTATAATATGATCGAAGAGGATGTGTTATTCTGTAAAGAATACGCGAAAGGCCGCATCTGTGTAGATGACTGTGGTATTGGCAAAACATACTCTGCCAAATACCTATCAAGGAAGTTGGATAACTGTTTTTACGTTGATGCCAGCCAGGCAAAGACCAAACAGCTGTTTATTCGCCTGCTTGGTAAAGCTATCGGCGTGGACGCCCAAGATAAACTGGCAAAGGTCAAGGCGAACATAAAATATGCCCTTGGTATGCTGCCAAATCCAATCATCATTATTGATGAGGCGGGCGATCTGGAATATAATGCCTTTTTGGAGCTGAAAGAGTTCTGGAACGCCACCGTAGGTGCCTGCGGCTGGTATTTGATGGGAGCCGATGGCCTTCGCGCTAAGATAGAACGTGGCATTTCTAATAAAAAAGTCGGATACGCTGAGTTGTTCAGCCGATATTCAGAAAGCTACACGACAATTGTTCCTGCTGAAAAGAGCGAAAAGCTTTCCTTTTATAAGAAGTTGATCACCGATGTCCTGACCCCTAACATGAAAAATAAGACAAAGCTCAACGAAATCGTTAGGCGGTGCCTGAATAATGACAGCGGCAATATTGGCGGTCTGCGTCGTGCTGAATCCCTGTTAATCCTCAACCAGTAATCAAATCCACTTTTTCTAACCTTAAAATCATTTTAAAAATTATGGTTCGCGCCCTGAGTACTAAAAATCTGTTTGACAAACAATACAAGACATTCGGTTTTGACGGGCTTTGGGCGCAGGCAATGGGACAACCCACCCGTAATGGGATTTGGACTATTTACGGAAAGGAAAAGCACGGTAAAACGTGGTTTACACTAATGATCGCAGACCTGTTGAGTGAATTTGAACGAGTTCTTTACATAAGCGCGGAGGAAGGCATGGACAAGCCCTTTGTGGACGCAGTAAAAAGGGCTGGAATTAATGCCAGCAAGTCCAGGTTGAACTATCTGGAATACTTACCCATTGATGAGCTAGAGGAGCGCCTTGATAAGCGCAAAAGCCCAAATGTGATTGTCCTGGACAATTGCACTATATACGCAGATGATTTTAAAGGCGGGGTGATTAAAAAACTCCTGCATAAATACCCTGACAAACTATTCATCTATGTTGCCCATGAAGAGAAAAACGAACCGTACCCCGCTTTGGGTAAGATGGCAAAGAAGCTCAGCAAAATAATAGTCCGGGTGCAGGGGTTAACGGCCTTTATATCTGGCAGATGTCCAGGCGGCACAATAAGTATTGACGAACAGAAGTCCCAACTGTTTTGGGGCACTATTGAAAACTAATAAACACATTTTATGAAAACAAGAAGTTACATGGTGGTTTGGCTGCCAAAAGATGATGAGGTTATTGACTTTGGGACAAACTTTGGCGATGACCAACAAATGTTCAATGACTACGATGAGGCGTTTGATACGTTTAACGCTGTTGTTCATTCGGCCATTGGCGAAACCTTCCGCCAGCCAAAGGGTGAACAGCCTATTCGGGCAAGCCTGCCTTACCAATATCTGGAACTGTGGATAATTGAACGGACAACTGATTTAATTAAATAGTTATGATACAAGAGAATATAGGCAATTCCGATGAAAAATTAGCAGCCTACCTAAAGGAGGTTGAAAAAAACGCATTTATATGCCTTGGGGTTCGTGTGAAATTACATGCGGAAAAGGTGGTAAACACAGTTGACATGAATTTCATTACCACGTTAGTCGCAAATTCTTTGGAAATACCATTTAATAAAATCGTGAACTCGGCCAAGGGAGACATGGAAGTGTCCGCAGCTCGTCACATTGCGATGTTCCTGATCAGGAAATATATACCAGGTGTGACATTGGCTGAAATTGGCCGATTCTTCAAACGGGACCATACCACCATCATGTATGCCATTGACCACATAGAAGGGGTGGTATTTGTAAGAGATGCGATAGCCGATAAAGTTTTGAAATGCGAAAATAAACTTGTTCAATTAATAGCAAACAATCATGAGAGCCAGCTACATTAAACCCAATAGCCACACCTACGTTAAGGCGGCTTCATTCGTTGAAACTGTCAGGGAGGTACTTTGGATTGCTGAAATAACCGACGGATACCGAATTAAGGTATTATTTGAGGTCGGTTGTATGATCGCCGAAAAATGCGCTCCAAAATTTGCCAATAAGTTGTTGACTGAAAGGGATTATGGCTTCTGGGCGTGGTGGCTTGTTGAATTTCTTCGTGATGATGAAGCCCTGCTTTATTACCATCCAGAAGCCTTCCAGCAGCATTCTTACCGAACAATAAAGGCATCTATGCTAAACGACAAGGATGTTTCAGCAAATTTTGACCGCTTTCTATTAAACATTATCGAACCAAGATTTTAAGACCATGAATAAATTCAAAGTGAAATTATCAGCCTTCCAGATGTCTGCCTTTCAGCAACTACTTGAGCATGTCCTATTAGATTGGGATTATACGGTTGAAGAATGGATTTTCAAATATGCACTTATTGAATGTCTTACCACTGTAAAAAAGAAACTGGCCATTCCTGAATTAAAGAAGGACTTCAAATTAACCTTTTCGCCAGTGCAAGCCCAGGCTATCTATTGGCTTTGGCAGGAGATGGGCGATCAGGCTACAAACGATTTCTCTAATAAGCTGCATATGACAGCACTCGAAATACATCAACAATTTAGTTAATACAAAAATCAAAAAGATGGCAACAAAAGCAAAAACAAAAAAGAAAGTCTACGTCAATGTAACGTTGGACGAGGCGAACGCCGCCAGCGAGAAGTACTCCACTACTCAAAATAGCCTTTTCAAGGTTGAGGCTAAAATGAATGAGGAGCTAAACAAGGTCAAAAGCAAATATGTAGACCAGATTAGTGAATTGAAAGAAGACCTTGTCGAACCAGAAGAGATACTTGAATCCTTTGCCAATGCGCAAAAATCGACCTGGGGTAAAAAGAAGAGCCTTGAACTGTTACATACAGTGATTGGATTCAGGACTGGTCAACCAAAGGTGTCCAAGTCCAAAAAGTTTACCTGGGATGCAGTAACTGAATTGCTAAAGAAAAACGCTGCATTCAAAAAGTTTATTAGAACCAAGGATGAAATCAACAAAGAAAATATTCTGGCTCTTAAAAATGACAAAGACAAGAAAATGTTGGATTTGTTGAAAGAAGAGGCATTCGTTTTTGTTGAACAGGATGAAAGTTTCTTTGTTGAGGCAAAGTTAGAAGAAGTTTAATGATTAGTAAGTATAGGCGCCCTGTGTCTACGGGGCGCATTTAAAACAATTTTAAATATCAATTAAATACTCATGAAAATTTTAATCATCGCCATCGCCACTTGGCTAATAATTGACGGTCTGGGTGGAATTCACGAGGCATATTCAAAAAGGAGGCACAAATGACCCTATATAAAGCAATCATTCTTATAGTTTCCCGTATCATATTCTTTTACGGAATATTCGCCTTGTTGGCTACAGATTTAAACCCATTTGAGTGGCGTGCCTGGGTACGCATCATCTTCGTAATAATCATTCTCGGTATAACAACCGTCGATATTCACGAGCAAATAGAAGGTAATGGCGAATAAATACTCATCCTTTTTTGCCGCCTATAATGCCAGCGTTAAACGGGGCAATCCCTTATCTAAAGAGGAAATGATTAGTGAGTTCACCAACGGCCAAACAACCTCTTTAAAAGAATTGTCATGGCATGAATTACAGGAACTTACTAGAAAGCTCAATTATACCAGTGGCAACACGGCACCTGCTCCTAAATACAATACAGTTGAAGATCGGATGCGCAAGGCCATTATAGCCATTTTCCACCGAATGGATAGAAGTCCAGCTGATGCAAAAGCCTGGGCGGAGAAACAAGGCGCAAAGGGCAATAAGCGCAAGTTCAATGATTATTCCACACAGGAGCTCTACATATTGATTGGTGTGGCTGAAATCATTCTTTTTGACTGGCAAAAAGGCATCCGTCGACGGATGGAAACAATTGGAGATATTAAAAATAATAATCATTAATAATCGCCGAAAGGCACAAAATCCACAAAATGCAAGAAGTTTTAACAATCGAAAAAAAGAATGCCATTGTGGCCCACAATGAGGCTAACGACAAAGGCAAAAAAATGCTTGAGAACCTATTTGGAAGAAAGATATTCTTGGGCAATGTAATGGACAGGATTAAAACCTTTGAAGATGCATGCGCTGAATTAGGTATCCACTGGGGAGACGCCTGCCCAAAAGTTCAAAAGAATGGCGACTATGGGGCAATTGTATCTTTCGCACAAGCACTGATCGTCACCAGAGCGCTTAATGAAGGTTGGAAGCCTGATTTTAACAACGGCCAATGGGATAAGCATTACCCCTACTTTGATATGCGTTCTTCCGCTGGCGGTTTCCGGTTCTACGGTTCCGGTTGCGTCGACGACGGTACGTTCGTCGGCGCCCGCCTTTGCTTTAAATCCGCAGAGTTGGCAAGATATGCCGGAACTCAATTTGAGGACATTTATAAGGGTTTTATGACCTTCTAGGTCGCATTATTATACTACACATCAGTTTTTAATCATTAATAAACACAAAATGAAAATTTCAGAAAAAAGCACACAAGCCTTTGCAGCGGCTTGTCAAAAGTTGAAAATTGGGACACAACTCCCAAATGTAAGCATGGTAAGACCGGATTTAGGTCTTTATCTGACGGCTCATTACATGCTTGCCGTAATAATTGAAGCGGGTAAGGATGGGAAAGAATATGACATTACCAACCATTCAAAACCGAAATGGCAACCTTGGCACGTTGCAGATGACGGATATACTCCTGGTTCTTCCGCTGGCGGTTTCCGGTTCAGCGTTTCCGTTTACGTCTACGACCTTACGTTCGTCGGCGCCCGCCTTTGTTCGAATAGTGAAGAGGAGTCCGACGAAAACGCCCAGAACTATCCAGATCTCTGGGAAATCATTACCCTGATCGTCAAATAAGATAAAAATAGGTTGTGTGCTGTTGGCCTGTAGTTCTTCCGCTGGCAGTTTCCGGTTCAACGATTCCGATTACGACAACGACAATACGAACGTCAGCGCCCACCTTAGATGTTTTTGTACAGCACAGACCTTGCCCGCATGGCAGAAAATAACACTTTTTAAAAGGACGTTGGTAGCGAAAGCGAAAGCGTCCTGTTAAATCAAAGGCTCAAATGAAACGCGAAAGCAATATATATTATAGGATTTGCAACATGGATAATCTGTATTTGGCGGATGCCATTGCGCAAAAAGGCAAATCAAAGCAATCCGACGTTATTCGGCATAACCAAAATGCTGAGAGCAACCTATTTATGCTTTATAACACTTTGATGGATAAGAAATATAACACTTCCGAATATTTGACCTTCACGATTCATGAACCAAAAGAACGGGTAATATTCAGATTGCCCTATTTCCCTGATAGAATTGTTCACCACGCTATTATGAATGTGCTTGAGCCAATCTTCACTAATATGTTTACCGCAGACACTTACAGCTGCATTAAAGGTAAAGGCATCCACGCCATGTCCAGAGGAATCATTAAGGCCTTAAAAGATGCGCCTAATACCGGGTATTACCTCAAATTGGACATTAAAAAGTTTTACCCATCCGTTGATCACAAAATTTTAAAAAGCCTTCTACGTAGAAAATTCAAGGATAATGACCTATTGGATTTACTGGATGGAATAATTGATTCCGCCCCCGGACTTCCAATAGGTAATTATTTGAGCCAATATTTTGCAAATTTCTACCTGACATATTTTGACCATTGGTTAAAGGAGGTCAAAGGTGTCCGGTATTATTTCCGCTATGCCGATGACATGGTCATTTTCGCATCAAATAAAGCCGATTTACACAGGCTGCGGATTGATATAAGCGAATATCTTTCAAAGGAGTTGCATTTGGCCGTAAAAGGCAATTATAAGGTATCGCCATTGGATGACAAGAGCGGCTTAGATGTGTGTGGATATGTTTTCTTCCGTCATTACACTTTAATGCGCAAAAAGAATAAGCAAAATTTTGCACGGGCTGTGGCAAAAGGCAAACCGATGCAGACGATAAACAGCTATTTGGGTTGGGCAAAGCATTGTAATAGTAAACACCTTACAAAAAAATTAATGATTAAATATGAAAGAGTTCAACGAGCTAGGCATTACTCCTCCAGCACTCAAAACGTTTGTGGGAGACAAGATCAGCATAAAACGTGTGCTGAAAAAGAAGATAATTATACATGATTTCGCAGTTAAGCCTTCAAAGTATGGAGCAAATAAGGACTGCCTTCATTTGCAGATTGAGTTTGAAGAAGAAAGAAGGGTGATGTTTATTACAGCGACTTATTTGACTGAGGTACTAAATGTTATCCCCAAATCATCCTTTCCATTTGAAGCAACAATAGTAAACCCTGAAGGGTATTTTAGATTTAAACAAAAAGAGGAAAAATGAGAAAAGCATACATCGCCGGTAAAATTACCGGATTGCCCCTTAAAACGGCTGAATCCCATTTTCGCGATAAGGAACGCGAATTGTCAGCCCGTGGCTTTGAAGTGTTCAACCCATTTGCCGAGGTCAAAAAGCTAAATCTACAGCGCATGTCTCAAGGACTTAAGGAACTAACCGACCAGGACAATAGAAAGGAGATAATGCGTTTTTGCATAATCAATATGCTGGACTGTGATGAAGTTCACCTATTGGCGGATTGGGAAGATAGCCGTGGAGCATGGGATGAACGGATTATGGCTCATAAATATGGAATTGACGTTGTTTACCCTAAATTGGCAAAATAATGGAGCAGATTATTTATACTTTGTCATCTACTGGGTTCCCAGGTGAAGTTGTTTTTAAGTTTGACCAATCCGGTCTTATGGTGGGTTATGATGTAACTGGGGCCAATTTGAATGAGCAGCAAAAAAAGTGGCTCTTAAGAGATCGGCCTAGGACTTTAAACGAGCTTAAAGAGCTTTTAAAGCAATCCAGAACCGCCCATCTGACCCAGAGAAAGGATTACAAGGAGAATGTCACCTTTGATGAATTTTGGACAGCATATGATTATAAAGCACTTAGCAGTAAGATTAAGACCAAGAAGATATGGGACAAAATGAAGCAGATTGATCGAGACCGGGCTTTTAACTTCATAGGCAAGTATGACCGGATGATTTCAAAAGAAGGCATTGCTAAAAAATACGCCACCACCTATTTAAATGACCGGTTATGGGAAAATTAATCGAAAAAGCATGCAACAAGCATTGCTATATAAGCAAAAAGGATGCTTTGACCAGGTTAAACGAGCTGCGCAGACATAAGGCTAAATTCATTGGCGGTCGCCTCCAGAAGCGGAAAATTAAACACAGGGCCTGCCGAGCTTATTTTTGCCTCCAGTGTCAAAGCTGGCATTTAACATCAAAAAATAATTACATTTGTGAAATCTAAAAACTAAAATGATGAAGAGAATACTGGCACTTTTTGTAATTCTGACCCTCGCTGTTGTGGCAGCAAACGCCCAAAAGACAACTTGGCTTATGGGCTTAAGTAAGGACAGTGCAAAAGTTTTATGCGACAATATTGTAAATAATATGAGAGGGGGATTTAAGTTCAAATATGCGGAGCCTGATACATTGAATAATAGACCAGATATATATATATTTTATTATAAATCAGATAGTATCAAAACTGACGCTTCACTTATGACAGTAACTTTTGATGTAAGAAATGAAGGCGGTAATCAAGCATTAGAAATTCAAGGATCAGATCGATATTATTTAGGGTCTTTTATCGGGAGATATTTGGACGTTTTCCCATTTTGGAAAGAATACGTTGACCCAAATGCAGATAAGATTGAATTAAGCAACAAAAGCATATCTACTACAAAAAAGATATATTACCCAAATGACCCCAAAAATAATTTTCGACTTGTATATTTAATCCCAAGCGAGGACAGATCATCGTATGAGATAGAAATTAAATTCTAATTATTACACATTCAAATGTGGAAACGTTTATTAAGCCATCTGTCATATTGCCGGATGGCTTTTTTATTTTTGTGGTAATGGCTTACAATCGCAATAATTACTTAAGGAGCATTAAATATATTGTGGAGGTATATACGTCCGTTAAGCATCATGATGTACCCGATACCTTTATTGTGCGGCATGAATTCCCAAAGCACAATATTTTTATCAGTTATCGCAAGTGGATGAATATCAAAAACATGAAACAAAGAGAGGTTAATCCACGGCAATTGAGCTTGTTCGCAAATTGATTTAAATTTTTCTCATATAAGCAGTTAGTTTTGGTTAAAGCCGGTGTTTCTACACTGGCTTTTTTACATTCTGGCCACATTGAGCTTGACCGATGCTGCTGGTGTTCTGTTGGTCACGGTTTGTGCATACCTGTCTTGCCAGTTGCATGTAAAGGTGATAGTGCGCATTCTGATACCGTCGTCGCGGATTGCCCGGCCAAATGAAGTTCTGACAAATCCTGAATAATCCACCCCACCACTCCAGCCATGAAGGGCCTTGTATATATCCTGAATGATGTCGTAAATCCTCATTTCATTAGCTGTTAGGTCAATTGGTGCTTTTCTGCTGACGTTTTGCGTCATGTCGGCCACCGATATGACTATCTGTAATAATCCCTCCTGGACCAAATTCCCGTCGTTGGTGAATTGGCCACTCATAATATCGACCAGGGCACACGGAAATTTAACCGGTGGTCTGTCTCCGTTCACATATAGTGATAACTGGCCCCAGTCCTGTCCAATGTATTTTAAAGCGGGAACTTCGGATTCGAGCCTACCTTCTATGTCGCTGACGATTTTTTTCATTATTTCTGTTTTAAAGCGTTATATATTTCTTTTTCCAAATCATTGATTTGCTCATCCACTGCCTTTTGTACTATTTGGTGTACTCTGGGATGGTCACCAATAAATTGCCGAGCCGGTATCTTTATTTTGGAGCCGACTTTCATTAAAGCCAGATTCTTATAAAATTCTGCCTCTGCTGTAAGGCCCCTGTTTTTAGCGGTGTTTCTTGTGCTACCGTCCTTTTTCTTGTCCATACCACCAGTAAGCTCATAATACTTGGCCCAGAAGAATTTTTTCATCTTCATTGTTACGGTGATTTCTCCGCCTGAATTCTGAATATCAGCATATGGTTCGGTAGATTCCCAGTGTATTTCATCTGAATGAACGCTGGGGTTGATACTGCGACGTAATTTGCCGCTCCTGATCAGCTGCGACCCTCGTGGATTGTGATGGCCTTCTTTTGGCCATGCTCGGTCAAAAAAGGCCTTTCGTTGAAAATTCCGGTCAAATTCGTCTGTTAATTCAACTTTCAAGTCAGTTAAAAGACGCTTTAAAAAACTATTATAATCCATTTTAATTACATTTGAATCTTAAACTACTTATATGAATATCGAAAACTATAATGTTGACATACAAGAACTTTTTGAATTTATTTTGACAAGAATCGCCTTAACCGATGCAAGAATAACCATATTGAGTGCCCAGGTGTCTGCTTTTTTACAATATCAACATCCCGACTTTGTTGAGAAGACGTCAACGGTTGCTCCAAAGCTTGAAGAAGTTGGCGCCGAACATCTTCGGTTAATGCTTGAAGGGCTTTCTCTTCAAAGTCAGGAAATGAAAGGGATGATAGTAGCCTTGATGCAGAAATCTCAATAGTTTGCTCCATAATCTGTTATTTATCTTTTGTGGTTAGGGTTTTACGTGCCGCTTCCTTATCTTCATTTCCTTTTGCCGTGTATGGATGGTTCGGCGGGAATATTACCTTTTGTTGTCCAGGGTTATATCTAAATATAGCTGCTGCATTATTGTTGTCTTTATCCAGCCTTGTTGTGGCCTCGTCACCCAATTTATTGGCAAATTTGCTATCCGTGATGGTGTATTTGCCAGATTTAACCAGAACGGCCAGACAGCGGCATCCCCAATCATTTGGAGGATAATATTTTGTCCAAAATTTATCCGTGCGCGGGAGTGTGATATCTGCGAGCTTTTCGTGAGCTGGCCGAACGTGATCATCGCCAGCCGTCCTATATTGCAGGTCGTAATCACCCTCGGTTTGTTCCTGCTGTAGCCATTTATCGGCCATCTGAGCGGAACCGACTGCATAGTTATACTCAGACTCCAGGTATCGTTGGTTATAATTAGAATTGATGTCGGCTATGTCTCGTTTGAACTCCTCAAAAGGCTTGATTGTCCCCTTTGTATCTTTAAGTAGCTGAGCGGCTTCCTTCAGGGAAGCATAGGACTTCATTCCAGAAAATATAAAGATGTCGTTTTCAAACGAGTTTCTGATATTGTCAGATATAACTGTCTTTATCTCGGACATGCTTTCTTTCAGGACATCAAATGTTGCTTTGATTAGCCCCTTAATGGGCTTCTCGGCCATCATTTTGCCGTCCATTTTGCCAGCAGCATGAATATGCTTCAAAGCCTTTTCAAAGGCTTTTTCAACCGTTTTAAAGGTCTTTTTATTGGCTGAAAGGTGGGCATGGTCACAACCTCCAAAATACAGGTTTTGGATGTTGGCATGAAGCCTATCAAATTTTAGCGGGCGAACGCTTGGCTTTCCGTCCGCCCCTACATGAAAAAATCAGCAGACAGATTATTGTTTTTCTGCTCCTCTTTTTTCTCATCTGGCGGTTGGATGGGACTTTGTCGGTTCCCAATAACTTCAATTCCGAATTTATCTTTAATCCAGTCGTCGGCGATGTCCTTATAAGGAAGCAGCCCTTTGACAAAGTCAAATAATTGTTTGATGTCCTCAGCTGGGGAAAACTCAAATGTAAGGTCACCTTTCAGAACGCCAATCTTTTGAAGTGCCGGTATAATGATGGTATTCCAGTCTGACTCCACCGATTCCATATCAGATTGGACTAGCAGCCATAAAACGTCCTGACTACTCTGGTCTTTGTTAAAACTCCCGTGCTTCGTGTCCTGGCCGATAACAGCCCCAGAAATTAGAAGGCTTATTTGGTTATCACAAAGTCTGATCAGATTGTTGTACACATCGCCGGTGGTGGTCACGCCATCCGCAAATTCGAACTCTTCTGTATCGTCAATGATAAACCAAGCCGCTGCTCCCATGTCGGCCATCATTTTCTCCGCTCTTCTGAGTGCGCTTGGGTCGGTGGTGTCTGTTTTCATGTACCTTGGTGGGATGCCATAGATTTCGCAGAGCTCAGACCAGCAGGATTGTGCAAATTTCTTAAATAAAACATGCGGCACGGCCTTGTTTAATAGACCCATCAGATCGTCGCTAAGGAACTCCAGCACCCACGTACCATATTCAGGCAGCATGCGATACTCTAATGAACTGGTATCGTCTGTATAATCCCTATAGAATTTGCCAGTTTGCGGCACTATATTGGTGCGCGGTATGTTTTTTGTCCGCAATTTGTCATCTTCCCACACCAGTTCTACCGCTGAATAGCCCAGGTATTTTTTATCGAGTGCTGCTGTGGTCAGGCCCCGATAATAGGTTGATTTTTTCAGCATTTCCGTTTGTTCCTCGTCAATTTCGCCATTTGGCTTTTTGAGCGTGAATTCGCAGGTGAATAATTGCTGTTTGCGGTTTTCAATCTGGCTAGTTAATAGCGCATCCAAAGAGATATCATTTAACAACAGCTGCAAAGGCCATGTTTTTGTATCCTCCGCGCTGTTAAATTGATTGATTGCTCTTTTCCAATTACTGATATCCTGCCGGGTCATAAAAACACTCTTTTCGACCGTTGGCAGAATTCTCCGCTTTGACCCCTTGGATTCGTTGGAATTGTTGTCGGCCAGTGTCCTTGATGGCGGATTTGCGCCCTTGATGGCGGATAGAATATTATTGAGGTAACTCATTGTGGTACTATTTGGGTTATTCGTGAATGAATTTCTTTCTACTTCCAAATCGGAATGGTGTGTATTCGTCTGAACCGTTTTCCGGTGGCGCTGGAGGTGTGAGAACTGGAAGGTCAAGGGTGATATCCCCTTTATTGACTTTCTTTAAAAAATCGATGGCTCTATCGAACCGATCTTTTGCCTGATCATAAATGATGTCCAGATTGCAAAGCCGGGTGATATTCCAGAATGCTACATTTTTGCAGTATTCCAATAGCAGGGCATTGCGCTCAGTGCCAGTCGCAGCAAAGACCGCATCCACATCATAGCGAATTCTTCCATCCAGCCATTCTCTTTTATTGTTGGGTCGTAGGTAGCTTTTCACCAGGTCTACGGCTGACGAAATAGCCATGTACACAATGTCGTCGTCGTCTTCTGTTATCTGCTCAATCTGATAAGCATAAATGACCGATTTTAATTCCTCTTTTGTTAAAAATGTTGTTTCTGGCATTTTGATTAATATTTGCGTGATTCTCTAAACCCCATTACGTAATTTGAATTCGTTGCCCTGGCACGGTGGTTCAGGATAAAGATGGCACCCTCCACTGCATCTGGCGCATCATCGTGAGCGCGGCTTCCCTTCTCAAACATTAGCAGCTGCTCCACTAATGCCCGGACACCTGGACTATCCTTTTCTCGTTCGTTGATTATAAATAACGCCCTTTCAAAAAGTGGCTGCATGGCTTCTATCCGTGCAAATTTGTCGGGCTTTTTGCGTTTGTCGCCCCTAATGGGAATCTGGTGGCCAATCAATGCACCTTCCTTTTTGAACTCATCCAAAAGAAGGTCTTGCAGAAAGTTGGCTTCCATGTAATACAGCACTGGCGTGGCATCGTTGACAAATTCATTAATATCATAGTGCCACCTAACCATTTGGGCGACCGAAGTCTGATCGGCAAAGGCTTTAATCAAGTGATATTCGCCTTTTTTTGTCTTGCCAACGAGCATCGTTGCTTTATAGTCCGCACTATTACTGTCTTTAAAGGAAGGGTCAGTATAGCAGACGAGCGTCCGGTATTCCTTTAATGGAAGGATTTTGCCATAATGGATTTGCTTTTGCAGAAATACAGTACCCTCGGTGATTGGATTGTTCATGTATTCCTTTTGGAATAGCCGTTCCCCCTGAATTTCTTTCAGCGAATTAACCTCGGCACGGGTGTAGTTTTCTGGCCAGCTGATATTTCCCTTTTTGTCCAGGATGTTTACAACCTTATGATATAGATTCTTTCTTGTGGCAAATCTGGATAGTACGCTGTCTTTGCCTATCCGGTTGCCGACCATTATGAAACGGCCACGACCGCCCTCCATAGCCCCAAACAAGGCCGATAACACCCATTCGAGTACAATGCCAATGCGGCTGGGATTGCGAATCATCTCATCGTCATCGATATCGTCTATAACAATATAGTCCGGCCTTCTACCTCTATTTTTTATGCCTCTGGGAGACTGACCACGCCCCAGTGCCAAGAACATACAGCCTCCGGTGGTCACAAATTCACCTTCCGTCCAGTTGCCTTCCATGACCTGTTTGCCAAAATCACGAATCAGCCGTTCATTATATTGTAGTTCTGCCTGCAAATCTGATAACAACCGGATGGCTGCGTCCTGACTTTTGGACACCAGAACCATGAAGTGGATTTCCGGTTCTTCCTGGAATAACAACCACAAAGGGATAAGTAGGGATGCATGGGAGCTTTTGGCATGCCCGCGCGCCCATTCCAGTAATGCCCGGATGTTTTTAGACTTAAGAATTACCTCGGCTGCTTCAATTTGAAATTTGGCCGTTTTTTTTCTGGCCAGATGGGGAAAATACTCGGAAACAAAATACCCATAGTTTTTGCGGGCTTTTTTGATTCGTTTGGCCCGCTCTTCTTCGCTATCCTCAGCACCAAATTTTGCCGAAAGTATCCATGTGACACGGTCTTGCCACCGCTGCTGGAGCTCTTTGGTTATTTTCACTTTCATTAGTTGCCGAGTCTATGTTGAATAAATAAATCCTGAAGGCGAATAAGTTTCTTAAGAAATGCCTCTTCGATGCCTTCCGTACTTCTTCGCTCCAATAACCAGTTTTGGAAGTCCATAAAACACATGATCTCGTCATCGACGGTATTGCGCTGCTTAAGTGTTTTAAGTTGCGCCACTGCTTTGGCAAATGCATCTGCGTTAAAGTCGTCCTCTTCCAGCATGAGATTTATTTTTCCAAGTGCTTTAACGATAAGCTGGTCCATGCTGATGGTTTTGGCCGCTCTTTTGGCTTCCCATTCATCTTCCTTTTTCCATGCTGATATGGTTTGTGGAGAAACGCCAGTTCTTTGGCTGATTTCGCCCTGTGAGACTTTTTGCATATAGAGCATAAAAGCGAATTCCCGCATGCCGTCGTTTTGATTCCTCACGCGCTTTTTCTTTGGTGTCGCCTTTTTCAGTGGAATCACTTTAGGCGCCTTCTTAACTGTTTTTTTTGTGGCCATTTGAGGTAGTTTATACTGCAAAACTGCCCGCGATTTGCCCCCTTATAAAATATCGAAGCAAGGTTTGCACAACTATTTCAATACGCTGTTTTTGCCGCCCATTTTTGCATCAGAGAAAACAGTAAACAGCATGAAGCCATTCATATTAAGCGACGGTTCTAAGATTAACAGCTTTGGATTCAGGGTGCGCACATCGGGAATTAATTATTCCCGTTTTGACCCCAACCCTGTTATGCTGGCAGAACATAAAAACGCAATTGACAGTGTGATTGGCAAGTGGGTTAACAGGCGTGTTGATGGTGTTCAGCTTCTGGCTGATGCCGATTTTGATATGGAGGATGAAACATCTAAAAAGATTGCTGGAAAAGTGGAACGTGGATTTGTCAAAGGCGCCTCCATAGGTATTCAATTCGATTGGGATATGCTACAAAAGCAGCCAGACGGTGAATGGGAGCTTATCGAATGCGAACTATTGGAAGCCTCTATTTGCGCCATCCCTTCCAATGCTTCCGCCCTCCGGTTGTATGCTGCTACTGACGGTCATCTGATGGATGAACAAGAATTTAAACTTAGCCTTTCGGCGCTATCGGCGGACGGGGCTGTTATCAATAAACAAAAAACAAAAGAAAAAGAGATGAAAAAAGTAATCCTTTCCCTTTCCGCCCTGGAAGTACTTAATCTACAAAAGGAAAATACCACTGATGGTGTTGATTCCGCCTTGGTAGAGGGCGCCGTTTTGAAATTAAAATCAGAACTGGACGATACCAAAACAAAGCTATCTGCCACAAATACTGCCTATGAAGCCTTGAAAGCACAAGCTGAAGCAGATGTAAAACTTCGTGTGGATAAATTGGTTGACGACGCGGTCAAATCTGGCAAGATTGACGCCACCAAAAAAGAGGATTGGGTAAAACTCGCAATGTCCAATCTGGCAATGGCTGAAAACACACTGGCATCTATCCCAGCGAAAAAAACGCTTTCTACTGAGGTGAATAACCCCGATGCAGGAGGTGACGTGAAAACAATGGATGACTTCGCAAAAATGCCGTTTGAAAAGCAATTGGCATGGAAAGCGGCCAATCCAGATGCTTATAAAGCTATCTGCGGATAGACTTCCGCACTCATCTAAATTAGACCAAAACGTATTAAAAAACATTAAAATTTCAAGAAAATGCCTCAAAATTTCCCAGAAGTATGGCTCGGTCGGGTCAGAACACAGCTGACTACTCAGGATGTCGCTCCTTGGTTGGATGGAATTGAAGAACTGGACACACCGGTTATTGAACTCGGCGCAGGTAGCGCAGGGGAAAGCAACATCATCCATGTGCCGATTTCCACCTTCGCACCAGATGTCCTGATCAATAATACCACTTATCCTATTGCCACCCAGGCATACGATGATGACACTGTTGATATCAAATTGGATAAGTATCAGACCAAATCAACCACCCTTAGTGATGATCAGGTTATTGGCGCCGCTTATCCCAAAATTGATGCTGCCACCAAAGCGCATAGAACGGCCATCAATTCTAAAAAGTATGCTAAGGCTATCCATGCGATCGCCCCTGCCGCTAATGCCGCCGGTACGCCGGTTATTCCAACCACCGGTGAAGCCATCAACGCTCGCAAACGCTTCACTTTCGTTGACCTGGTCAGCATGAAGGACGCCTTTGACAAAATGGAAGTTCCAGCTGAAGGCCGCAGAATCGTATTATCTACTGATCACTGGAACGATCTTCTGGTAGATGAAAGCAACAAGGCTTACAACAAGCTGCTCGTTGACTTCAAGACAGGTCAGCCCGCGCCAATCATTGCAGGATTTGAGGTGTATAGCTATGTTTCAACCCCTTACTTCACTACCGCCGGTGCAAAAGTGGCCTTTGCTGCTGTTCCAGGTGGAACTGATAACCGCGCTTCTGTCGCCTACTTTGTAGGTAACATCGTTAAAAAGACCGGCTTAACCAAACAGTACTTTGCGCCTGCCAATCTTGACCCAGAAAATCAGACAAACAGGCTGAATTACCGTCACTACTTCATTACCCTTCCGGTTATGAACAAGTACATCGGTGCAATTTACTCAGCTGCTAGTGCTTAATGCTGATGTGTAGAAAGGGCGCAGCGATGCGTTGCGCCTCTTTTTAAATCGAATTTTAAAGCCGTTTAAATGCCAAAAATCACCACCATATCTTCCAATTGCCTTAAACTCATTGAACAGTTTGAGTGTTCCGGCAATGTGGATAGTCCTAAATGGCTGAATGCTTATCAGGATACAGGTGGAGTCTGGACAATTGGGATTGGTACAACGATATATTGTGGGGGGAAAGAAGTCAAAAAAGGCGATGTTATTACCCCTGAAAAAGCCTATCAGCTTTTACAATTTGACATGAAGCAGGCGACCATTGAGGTCGACGCCTGGACCAGAGATGATATTACCCAAAATCAGTTCGATGCGCTTGTCTCTTTTGTATATAACTGTGGAACCGTCGCTTACCGTACTTCACAGTTAAAAAAAGTTATTGATCGTGACCCTTTTGATTATGAGGCGATATGTAAGCAGTTTTTACGCTGGAAATATGATAATGGCAAATATGTACCCGGATTGCTACGTCGCAGACAGGCAGAATTCTGGCTTTACTGGAAAGGAGAATTAAAATACAATTTTTTACCAACCGATAAAATTATAGGTAATGGATAACAAGATTAAAGAGCATTTCAAGAATCACAATAAGTCCGAGGTATTTCAGACCTCTGACGGGTTCTTATTTCATAAAGACTTTGACGCTAAGGCGCATGCAGGCTCACTTAAAGACAGAACCGTTACGCGGTTTGAACGCGGAAGTGTAGACCTGAAAAAGGATGAACCTGAAACAGGCGCTCAGGCTTCCACCGAAAAGGACAAAAAAGCAGTGAAAGAACCAAAGACGCTGCAAAAGGTGAAAGCACCAGCTGCTGATAAAAAGGCAGGCGGCAAGGCTTCCAAAGCTCAAAAGGCAGAAACGGGAAATAACAAAAACCCAGATGCTACTGGCGAAGGTGCAGGCACTGAGTCCAAGTAGCGAATATTAGCCAAAGGGCTGATAATCTGATTTATTAGCCCTTTTTTATTAAAAAGTAAAAAACACAGCAATGTTACCACGCGTAAAAATATATTTCCAGAACGGTAATTTAGGCCAACAGGCAACAAGCGCCGACGGGGTACTTGGTTTGATTGGTTCTGGCGTTGCCATTGCCGGTAAATTTGAGCTGAATAAAGCATATGTCCTCTACTCAATGGACGATCTGGCCGCTTTAGGCATTACAGCCACAACGAACGCAGCTCTTTATAAACTTGTCAGTGACTTTTATAATAATGCCACTGCCGGAACTGAAGTTTGGCTAATGGGCTTCCCTGACACCTTACTGGTCAGCGATATTGTAGACAAGGATAAGGAAAACGCAAAGTTGCTGATCAACGCCGCCAACGGCAGATTAAGGGGACTTGTGGTGTCCAGAACGCCAGATGAAAGCTATGAGCCGACGATTACTGATGGTTTGGACGCAGATGTTGCATTGGCGGCTACAAATGCCCAGGCACTGGCAGAATGGGCCACAGAAACTAAATTTTCGCCATTGTTCGTTATTCTGGAAGGGTATGGCTATGCTGGCGACCCTTCTGAATTAGCCGACCTTTCCGAAGGCCAAAACAATCGTGTGGGCATTTTTATTGGTGATACCGTTATTGGTAGCCAGAACGCTACGATGGGGACAATTGCTGGTAGAATTGCTTCAATTCCGGTTCAGCGTAATATCGGTAGGGTAAAGGATGGCGCAATTGCTTCCATTACTGGATTCATCGCTGACAAGGCTGTTGAGGTGGCCGATGCGGAAACGCTCAATGCCAAACGCTATATTACCCTGCGAACCTTCGTTGGCCGCTCCGGGTATTTCTTTAGCGATGACCCCTTGGCTACTGCGGCCACGGACGACTATAGCAATCTGAGTTACAGAAGGACAATTGATAAGGCATACCGGGTGGCTTATGACACCTTATTGCCACTGCTTCTGGATGAAGTTCCCGTGAATTCAGATGGTACAATTCAACTGCCTTATGCCAGAAGTTGGGAAGCTGCGGTTGAAGATGCTATTGTATCGCAGATGACCGCTAATGGCGAATTGAGCGCAGATGCGGACAATGGCGATAGTGGTGTTGTTTGTGCAATTGATACAACCGTCAATCTGGTGGCTGGAAATCCCTTTAAAGTTCTGATTCAGGTACGGCCATTTGGGTACGCCCGTCTGGTGGATGTGTATTTGGGATTTCAGACCATTTCTTAACCCGATTTAAACCAATTTAAAAAACAAAGAAAATGTTTAACAGTAGAGAATACGAATGGTCAGACGTCAGGTTAATCCTTGGCGGTATTGAGATCACCGGGATTCGAGGGGTCAAATACACGCCTAAGCAAGAAAAGGAAGTCTTATACGCGAAAGGCAGTAAAGGCCATTCAGTCCAATTTGGCAACTTTTCACTAGAGGGGTCAATTACTGTCACCCAATCTGAATTGCAGGCACTTGATGCTGCGGGTAATGGCAGTTTACTAGATATCCGTTCAATTACTGCTGTAGTAATGTATGGAGACCCTTCCAAAGGCGTTCCTCCCACTTCGGAAACAGTAAAAGGTATTTCATTTCAGGAAGCACCCAGAGAATGGAAGCAAGGTGATAAGTTCATGGAATGTGAAATTCCTTTCATTGCACTTGATCTGAAATCTAAATAAATTTCTTAACCAAAATCGAATTAAAATCTACACAGATGGAAGTTACAGCAGAACAAATCGCAAAATGGAAGCAGCAATACGGCAGCGTATCCAAATTAAAGCTGGCATCAGGGGAAGTCGTATATGTGCGTCAACCGACAACACAGGAAATTGAATATGCAAGTGCCAATCTCATGCAGGGAAAAACCTACACTTTTGGTATTACATTATTTAAAACCTGTCAGATCGGTGGTGACCAGATCGACGGCAAGGATGAGGCCAAAATGAGGGGTATCGCTCAGCAAATGACGTCCATTATTGAAGTTACAGCGGTTGAGGTGGAAAAGCTTTAGCGGATGCCGATTTTGGCATTCGCGTGGCCGGGAGCGAGAAAACAGATACAATCCCGGGTAAGACTAAAGAAATGGATTTTGACGAATGGGGTCGCCAATTTAAGCAATGGGTGGACAATGTTCGGAAACTAAACGCCCAATTACGTTATTACTACGGTGTAGAACCCGGCAATTTAAGTATAACAGAATGGGCGTTTAGAGTAAATGAAATGAAATGGATTCGCCAGGAAGAGGCAAAGCAAAACAGTAATTAGATGTCGAACGTTCTTGAATACATATTAAGGCTAAAAGACCAGATCAGTCCAGCTCTGCAAAAGCTGGGTATCAATAGCGCCAACGCCAAAGGGCAGGTTGACGGTATTGGTAATCAGGCGAAGAACCTCGACAATCAATTAAAGCGCACTGCTTCCGGCGGGATTTCCATTTTTAATATTGCCCTGGGTAATATGGTGGCCACTGCCGCCACCTCAATGGCCAGAATTGTTCCAATGCTCGGAAATTCGATTTTTGAAGGAACCGTTAAACGCGAACAGGATATCATTGGCCTGACCACGTTTTTAGGAGATAATGCTAAACGGGTCTATGATGCAATTCAACATGATGCGGCGGTAACGCCTTTCTCCACAGATTCCCTTTTGAATGTAAACCGGGCTTTAATAAGCTCTGGATTAAGCGCAGAAAGTGCCAGAAAGGACGCATTGAACTTAGCTAATGCCATTGCGGCTGTCGGTAAAGGAGATGCAGAGCTGTCCAATATGGCCGCAAATATGCAGCAAATTAAGACAGTTGGTAAGGCCAGTTCAATGGATATTAAACAGTTTGCTTTCGCTGGGATTAATATCTATGCCGCCTTAAGTAAAGCAACTGGGAAGTCCGTAGCTGAGGTGCAAAAGATGGATGTTACTTATGACCTACTTTCCCAAGCACTTGATAAAGCCGCTCAAAAAGGGGGCATATATGCAGGAGCATTAGAAAAACAAGGTAAGACGCTGGGCGCAATGATGGAATCTGCTAAAGACCAGGCTTCCATATTCTTTGCTGATTTTGGGGATATGCTCCGGCCATTATTTGAGAAAGGACTAGTTTACTTTCAAAAATTTGTGGCATACATACCTAAAGTGTTTGCAGCACTTAAGCCCGTTATAATGGGTATTGGAAATGTATTTTTCTGGTTGATCGATGTAGTTGGGAGTGTCGTTAAAGGGGTTCAGTGGTTTTACCAAAAAGTTAAAGAAGGTAATCCCGCAATTTGGATTATAATATCGACACTAGGTGTATTAACAGCTGCATTAATTCTAACAAAGACTTGGATGGCTTTAAGCACACTCTGGGCACAAAGAATGGTTATTTGGGATTTAGCAGTGGCGGCAGCAAAAGTAATATGGAAGGATGCTCAATTAGCATTAAATGCCTCAATGTTAGCCAATCCTGTTTTCTTAATAATTACAGGAGTTATCGCTTTAATAGCGTTGATAGGTTTTTTGGTTTATAAAATTGATGGCTGGGGTAACGCATGGAAACATACGGTAACCGGCATGAAATTAATCGGAGATTGGTTTTTGACCTCTTTCAAATACGCCTTTGATACGATGGTTAATGGCTTGATGATCGGCATTAATAAAATTAAAGCTGGTTGGTATGAGTTTAAAAATGCGGTTGGGCTTGGTGATAGTGCCGCGAATGACCACATGTTGGCGCAGATCAATGCAGATACTAATGCCAGAAAGAAGGCTATTGTGGACGGCGCAAAAAATCTGAATAACCTTCAAAAGCAGGCTTTAGGTGAATTTGCCCAGGCAGGCCAATCCCTTACGTGGAATAAGAAAACGCTTGGCGACTTTAAAAATGGTGTTCAAAGCAAATTGGGCATTACTCCGGGCAAAATACCGGGTGGCCAGACGGTGAATAGCAGCATGGGCGCTTTGTCTGATGGCAAAGGGAATGCCGACAAAGCAAATAATGCAGTCGCAACCGGAGGCCAAAGGAATGTCACCGTGAATATGTCTATAGGTAAAATGATCGATGGATTTAAAATAGTGGTCTCAAATACTGAGGAAGGTATCAGGGACCTGGAACAAAAAGTAATAAGTGCCGTAACCAGAGGCGTGGCCGCTGGAGCTTCACTCGGAGGATAAAACATGAATGTTTTTGAAATACCAAGTATAATCAAGGGTTTTACCCTTCCTAAGCCGGAACCGGTTGGCATTAATGCCCCTTCGGTTGGTTTTGATGCTGATGTTCCAGAACAGACATTACCAGATAAAACCGAGTACACCATTTTCGGGACTCCAATGATTGCCCCCTTGAAATTCAAAAGGAGCAGCGATACGGTGAATGATTGGTGGTTGTTCCCAACGGAACCGCTTATTACGATTGACGGGGAAAATGTACTGGTTCGCCGTAATGTCGCTAAAATGCCTTTACAGCTGAATAGGCGACGGGGAACAATTAAGGAACGCTGGATGCAGGGGGATTATGCAATTACTATTGAAGGTGTTTTCATAAACAGTAATGATGGTTTATCATTTCCTACTGAGGATAAAAAAAGGTTACTAGAGTTTTGCGAGTCAAGAGATGCAATCGACGTTCAATGCCCTCTATTTGAGGATTTGCACATTGGCCGGATTGTGATCGATAAATGGAATTTACCATTTACTAAAGGAATTGAAAACCAGAGTTTTAGAATTACAGCCTTTTCCGACGATGATTGGGATTTGCTGATTAAAATAAAAAATAATGCTCTTTGATATCGACTATAAAATAACGATCGGAGGTTACCAGCTGATGTTATTGGATAGTATCGAAATTCATAAATCGGTAGACCTTTTAGCAGATAACTGCATGATCAAGCTACCAGCAACTGCCCTGAACTCGGTTTTGAAAATAGAGGACAAAATCAAAAGGGGCGATAAGATTACGGTTTGGGTCGGTTATTCCGGCAATCTGGTAAAAGAGTTCTTTGGATATCTACAAAATATCTCCACGGATGGTGGCAACATCAGCCTTAATTGTGAAGATTCAATGTTTTTGCTTCGTAAGCCGGTTGCTGATAAACAATTTGTAAAAGTCGATATCAAGACGATTGCAAATTATCTTATCCAGCAAACCGGGGTTAATATGAAGGTGGAAAGCACGCTTCCGATTACATACGACAAGTTTGTAATTAGCAAAGCGACTGCGTATGATGTTTTAAAGAAAATGCAGGATGAGACAAAGGCCAACATTTTCATAACTGAAGGCGATCGGCCAACCTTGCAAATTCATCCTCCATATCTGGACAAAGGTGGTAATGTAAGGTATAGTTTTCAGGTTAATATCGAATCGGACGACCTAAAGTATGTGCGAGCAGAGGACAAGAAGATTCAGATCATTGTCAAAAGCACCGGAAAGGATGGAAAAGTTAAAGAGGTCAGGTATGGAACGACTGGCGGCGACCAATCGACTATTGAAGGAAATGGAATGGATTTGCTTTCTATGCAAAAAGTGGCGCAAAATGAATATGATCGGCTCTTGTATGATGGATATGAGGGCTCAATTACTGGGTGGTTGATTCCGTTTGTAGAACCTACCTGGTCGGCTGAAATTGTGGATGAGGAATACCCCGAAAAAAACGGCTGGTATTATGTTGTAAGTGTAACAACTACTGTCAGCGCTGACGGTGGAAAACGAAAGGTTCAAATAGGTAGAAAATTATCTAATGGATAACTATAAAAAACTGGTAGACGTACTAAAGCAGGCGATTGGAGGTAATAATAATATCCCTTTGATCAATGCCGAGGTTAAAGAAATTACCGGTGAAAGTTGTACGGTCCTTTTCGGGGTGGATAATATGGAGCTTACAGAAGTGAGGCTGAAAAGCACTATCAACGAAAGCGGCAATTACCTGCTATTGGTTCCTAAAATAGGGACAATGGTAACATGCGGCTCGTTTACAGGCGATTTTAAAGACCTGTGTGTGTTGTCTGTGGATGAAGTGGAAACGGTAAAATATGTGCAAGACGGCCTAGAACTGGAGATTAACAGTACTGACGGGAAGGTTTCGGTTAAAAATGGGGAAATCGGGCTATTGGATTTATTCAACAGTCTTGTGACTATCCTGAAATCCTTAAAGGTTTTTACGCCAGTGGGGCCATCAGGGACAATTCTGCCTGATATTCTAATTCAGGTAGACCAATTTGAAACGGATTTTAAAAAGCTTTTAAAATGAGTTTAGATAAAGGTGCTTTAAAAGCGGATATAGTGCAGTTATTAACCGATATGATGACGAGGGAGAACACTTCCATTGAGGAATTTGCCGACCGTCTTTCAACGGCAGTTGACGAATATACGAAAGAGGCAAAAATTGTCTATACCTCCGGGCTTACCTCTGCCACCGGTGGAGTAGTAACAGGAACTTTTAACGGAAATCTTGAATAATGAGAGGAACAGCTATTGCCCTGGCCAATGACTTTGATTTAAAGATCAATACACAGCGGGGCGCAGACGGGAAAGTTGTCAAAGGTCTAATACTGGAAGAAACTCTTCCACAGAATCAAGCAATAATTCTCAAAATGCAACCCGGAGAATTAAAAGAGGTTCCATATTTAGGATGCGGCATTGATGATATAAGTCTCGACAATGACCTATTGGAATGGCGGCGTAAAATCAGGATGCAGTTGGAGTTGGATGGGCAGACGGTCGAGAATGTAAAGTTTACGAATAGCAAATTATTGATAGATGCCAGTTATTAAGAC
>Ga0164242_10001418_pt1 | contig 28361 bp, 22 predicted proteins | sample OricomgcompostMG_FD_108783 | JGI IMG/M metagenome (GOLD analysis project Ga0164242, IMG submission 108783) | Miracle-Growth compost microbial communities from Emeryville, California, USA - Original compost - Miracle growth compost (MG) ...
CCGAGGAGGTGCGTCTCGGCGTCAGCGTGCGAGGTGGTCTCGCGCTCATCCGCACCGCTAAGACGTACGCAGCCGGGATGGGCAGACCCTACGTGGTGCCCGACGACGTGAAGGCGCTCGCCGAACCGGTGCTGTCCCACCGCATCGTGCTGGACCCCGAGGCCGAATTCGACGGCGTCACCGCGCAGAGCGTCGTCGCCAACGTGGTGCTCCAGACGCCGCCACCGCTGGACGGGGCAGCGGTGTGACTTTCGACGCACCCTCAGGCAGCAGCACCGGGCTCGACAACGCGAGAACCCGGCTGGTCGGCGCGCGCGAGGGCAGGCTTGCGGATGCCATCGTCGCAGCCGTGCAGGCGTGGCGCGCCTTCTCGGCCGTGTGCGCGAGGGTGTGGCGACGGGTCAGCGAAGTCACGACGGTCACGGGCGTCTGCGTGGCGATGGTCACGGTGGCCGCCTTCATCGCCGGGTACGTCGCGGGATGGTCGGAGGCCGTGGTCTTCGCGTGGACAGGGGTGGCGCTCTTCGTCGTCGCCGTGCTGTATCTGATGGGTTCCGTGGCATACAGCGCACGCCTGCAGCTGCCGACGCCACGTGTGGTCGTCGGAACGCCGGCTCCCGTAGACGTCATCGTCTCCAACCCGACTCGCCGAGGGCTGCTGGCGGCTCGTATCGAGGTGCCGGTGGGGGAGGGGATCGCCGAGTTCGCGGTGCCCGGACTCCGACCGGACGCGGAGTTCCGCGACGTGTTCCTCGTGCCGACGCCGCATAGAGGCGTCGTGACCATCGGCCCGGTGCGTTCCGTGCGCGCGGATCCGGTCGGACTCCTGCGGCGGGAGAGCGACTGGGAGCAGACGGCCGAGCTGTTCGTGCATCCGCTCACGGTTCCGGTGCCGAGCATGAGCACCGGACTGGTGCGCGACCTCGAGGGCAACTCCACCCGGGACCTCACCACCAGCGACATGTCGTTCCACGCGTTGCGCGAGTACGCGCGCGGGGACGAGCGCAGGCACATCCACTGGCGCAGCACGGCGAAGACCGGCGATTTCATGGTGCGCCAGTACGAGCAGACGCGGCGCAGCAACCTGCTCATCGGGCTGTCCCTGGCCGAAGGCGACTTCGCCTCCGATGAGGAGTTCGAGCTCGCCGTGAGCGCTGCGGCATCCCTCGGGGTGCGAGCGGTGCGCGACGGTCGCACCGTCTCGTTCGTGGTCAGCGAGCGCACGCCCGACTTCGCGAAGACTCCGGTGTTCGACGTTCGCACGCTCGACAGCGTGACGCCGACCAGGCTGCTGGATGCGCTCTGCCGCGTCGAACGCGCGACCGGTGCGCTGCGCATCGCCGACGTCGCCAAGGTGGCAGCGGACACGACGATCGACCTCTCGGTGGCGTTCCTCGTCTGCGGATCGACCGTCACGACGGCACAGCTCCGGCACGCAGGCACGATGTTCCGTGCTGGTGTGGACGTCGTGGTCGTTCGCTGCACGGCAGGGGTGTCGCCGAGCCTGCGCAGAGTGGGCGAGCTGAGCATCCTCACCATCGGCTATCTCGACGATCTGCGCTCGAGTCTGTCCCGATCGAGGGCGGCATGACACGTCGACACGCGCTCTACCTCGTCGTCAGCACCGCGGATCTTCTCGTGCTGGTCGGCGCGTGCGTTGCCGTGTTCTGGCCCGTGTACCGCGACGCGGACTTCATCGTCATGGCCGTCGGAGCGATCGTGGCCGGCGCCGCAGTGGCCATTGCCGGAGCCATCTGGCGCTGGTCGACGCTCGTCACGGTGCTCGTCGCTCTCGGCACGTTCTTCGTGCTCGGAGTGCCGCTCGCCGTTCCGACGCAGACTCTGTGGCGCGTGGTCCCGACGCCGCAGGGCCTGTTCGACCTCATCACGGCTGTTCCGCTCGGCTGGAAGCAGCTCATCACCATCTCGGTGCCGGTGGGGTCCTATCAGGCGCTGCTGGTGCCCGCCTATCTGCTGGCCTTCGCCGCCGCGCTCGTCGCCGTGACGATCTCGTTGCGGTCTCGGATGCCCGAGCTCGCCCTCGTCCCGCCTCTTGTCGTCTTCGTGCTGGCGATCGTGCTCGGCTCCGACACGGCGGCCACCCCGCTCCCGCTGACCCTCCTTGTCGCGGCACTCAGCGTCGGCTGGCTGGTCTGGATGCGCCGCCGACGTCGCCTCTCGCGCCTGGTCTCCCTGGCGAGTGAGCACGCGGACGGCGTGCGCCGCAGCGAACGCTCGCTCGCGGCGGCGCGATCCGTCGGCATCGCCGTGCTCGCCGTCGTGCTGGCGCTCAGCGTGGCCGCCGGTGTCGCTGCAGGCATCCCTCCCGTGGCGGTCCGCACCGTGGCCCGCACGGCGACGACACCGCCGTTCGACCCACGGGACTATCCGAGTCCGCTCGCCGGCTTCCGGTCCTATCTGGAGCCGCCTCGATCCGACGAGCCGTTGTTCACTGTGCGAGGCGCGGGAGACGTGCACCGTCTGCGCATCGCGACATTGGACACATACGACGGGATCGTGTACTCGGTCGGCACCCAGCCGGGAGACTCGGGTGCCTTCGCGCGGGTACCCGACACGCTCAGCCTGCCGGCGGCATCCGACCCCTCGAAGAGGCCTCTTCAGACGGTCGACGTCACGCTTCAGGGTCTTACGGGGCCGTGGCTGCCCACGTTCGGCGACCTTCGGAGCATCTCGTTCGGCGGCAGCTCACCCGACAGCCTGCGTCAGGGCTTCTACTACAATTCGACGACGGCCACCATGGCCGACGTGTCGCAGTTGCGTGAAGGCGACTCGTACCGCATCACGGCGGATGCCACGCCCACCTGGACGCTGGCACAACTCGCCAAGGCTCGGCCGGGTGACGCCCAGCTTCCTTCGCTCTCCGTCGTCCCCAGCCGCCTGGACGACACGGTGCACCGTTACGAAGGCGACGCGGCGACCCAGGGAGCGAAGCTCGCCGCCGCGCTGCGCCAGCTGGCCGACACCGGCTACGTCAGCCATGGGATCGGCACGGAGCCGAAGAGCCTCTCGGGGCACGGGGCCGACCGCATCGACTCCCTGCTGACGCAACAGCCGATGATCGGCGACCAGGAGCAGTACGCCGTCACGGCTGCGCTGATGGCCAGGCAGATCGGGTTCCCGGCGCGCGTCGTGCTCGGCTTCACGATGCCGCAGAAGGCGAGTGGAGAGAGGGTGACGATCACGGGATCCGACGTGACGGCGTGGATCCAGGTGCAGACGGCCAAGGATGGCTGGGTCGACGTCGACCCGAACCCCCAGGTGCGGCCCATCCCGCAGAAGAAGCCCGACGAGCCCAAGCAGATCTCGCGGCCGCAGTCGGCGGTCGAGCCGCCGAAGGACGACGTGGATCGCGAACAGAGCCCGCCGCCGCAGTCGCACGTTGCGCAAGAGCACAACGACGACATGCCGCTCTGGATGAGCATCCTTCTCACCGTGCTGGGTGTGCTCGGGTGGGTCCTGTTGGTGCTCGCGCTGGTCGCGTCCCCGTTCCTGGCCGTGATCGCCGCGAAGTGGCAGCGGCATCGTTCCCGCCGGTCACCCCGGGTCCTGCCTCGCGGGCGCATCTCGGGCGCGTGGCGGGAGTTCGCCGACATCGCGGTCGACCACGGGTACGTGCCGCCGGGTGCTGCCACCCGCACCGAGGTGGCGCAGGCGGTCGGCGGCCCTCGTCCTGTGCTGCTGGCCGCCGTGGCCGACAGGTCGGCGTTCGGGCGCGCCGAGCCCACCGACGACGACGCCGAGCAGGTCTGGCGGGCCGTTGACGAGCTGCGCAGGGACCTCGACGGGCGCACCACCCGTTGGGGCAGACTGCGCGCCCGCATCTCGCTTCGGTCGCTGGGCGGCTACCGTGGAAGCGCACACGGAAAGGACGCGGTGCGAAGAAGGAGGTCGCGGTGAGGAGGTTGCGGTGAACTGTGCGTCATGCGGGGCGGCGCTGCCCGAAGGCGCGATGTTCTGCGGGAACTGCGGCCGGGCGGTGCACGCCATCACCGTTCCACGCGATCGACTCGAAGACCCGAGACCGGGCGACACGACAGTCATCCCGCCCCGGTCCGTGTGGAGAGCCATGATCGCCACGACGGATGCGTCGCCGTCGCCGGCCGAGCAGGCCCGCCTAGCGGAGCAGTCGCGGGTTGCAGAGCCTGCCGGTCCGGAGAGCGCGCCGTCAGAGGATGGCCGCACTCGGGCCGAAGGCTCGAAGGCCGGACCCTCGGAGGCCGGGCGCACTGAGAACGGACACACTGAGACTGGACAGCCGGACGCCGCACGCTCGGCAGCGCCCACGTCGGCGAGGTCCACGGGAGCGTCCGAAGCGGACATCCCGACGGGTCCGATCCTGCCCGTGCCGTATGTGCTGTCCTTCTCCACGGGTGAGCGCATCGTCGTGGTCGGTGCGGGCCTGCTCGGCCGCCGGCCGTTCGCGCAACCGAACGAGCGGTTCGACCAGCTGGTGTCGATCGCCGACCATGAGCGTTCCGTCTCGAAGACGCACCTCGAGTTCGGCGTCGAAGACGGCCAGTTGTGGGTGTGCGACCGCTACTCGGCCAACGGCACCGTGATCATCCCGCCGGCCGGCGGCCCGCACCGGTGCGAACCCGGCAGACGATACCGGGTGCCACGAGGCGGACGCGTCGAGATCGGCGACCACTGGTTCGACGTGCGCTGACGCTGCCTGGCGGATGACGGTCCTGCCGCTTCGAGCGTGGAGTGGCCGGTCGCGTTCTGGGACGCCGAGCTCCCGATCCGGATTCTCCGAGTGCCGCCCTGCGTCCCCAGACCCCTTCGTCGTGGTCACTCCACCGACTTCCGAGGAGGACCCCCGCCGGCTCGCCAGTTCGAGTGCACTGGACGCATGCCAGTCCCGGATCCCCTCGAGGCCGAGCCGCTCGCCTTGCCAAGGCAGCCGCCGCCACCACCCAAATCCGGGTTTCCCCTGCTCGCGGTCCTTGTTCCGCTCGTCGGCGCCGCCATTCTCTTCGCCGTCGTCCGCTCGCCCTACATGCTCGCGTTCGCCGCGCTCAGCCCGGTCATCGCCGTCGCAGGCGTGGTCGACGGTCGCATCTCGGCCCGCAGACGACGGCGGGCGGATGAACGCACGTTCGCGGCCGAGGCGGCCAGGTATCGCGAAGACGTCGCCGTCGCACACGAGCGCGAGCGTCGAATGCGCGATCAGCAGCATCCCGCCGCGAGCTCGCTGGTCTCCGACGCTGAGCACCGGCCACGACGATGGGCGCACGGCGACGACGACTTCGCCGCCGTCCGCATCGGAACGGGCAGGACGACGAGCGCTCTGACGGTGTCCGGGTCGGCAGCGTCAGAACGCGACCGCGAGCTGCTCGTCGCCGCCCGGACGATCGCGGATGTCCCCATCGTCGCCGACCCATCGGACGGAATCGGGCTGATCGGCCTACCTCCGGTCGCCAGGGCGGCGCTCAGGGGGCTCGTCGTGCAACTCGCTCACTCGCATCCTCCTGGTGCGATGGCGATCGTGGCGCCGCCCGATGAGGCATACGACTGGCTCGACGACTATCCGCACGGCGCGAGCCCACAGCACGAACCGCTCGTGCTCCGCATCCTCGACGACACCGGGGACGGCGCTCGAGGCGAAGCGCCGGCCGGTCAGGTCACCGCGGCCACCCCCGTCGGGCGAGGCGGGGCATCGGCTCGGTCTGCGACTCTCGCCGTCGCCGAGCGTGTCGACGAGCTGCCGGCCGGATGCCGTCTGGTGGCGGAGGTGTCGGCTGACGGCCGGCTCACGGTGCTCGCGCCGGCGCACGCGGTCGGAGAGTTGCGCACGGAGCTCGTCACCGCACAGACCGCCGCGGCTTTCGGTCGCGAGCTTGCAGCCTCGGCCAGAACACGGGGTGTCGACCTCGGCAGACCGCTGCCCTCGACCGTCCGGTTCGCTGAGCTTCCCGCGGTGGAGCCCGCAAACGGGACGGGGCTGATGGCCGTCGTGGGGAGAACGGCGTCCGGCACGCTCCAGCTCGACCTCGTGGCGTCCGGCCCGCACGCCATCGTGACGGGAACGACGGGAAGCGGCAAGAGCGAGCTGCTCATCACGTGGGTGCTGGCGATGGCGGCCATCGCGGCGCCCGATGCGGTGAACTTTCTTCTCGTCGACTTCAAGGGCGGCACTGCGTTCCGCCGTCTCGCCGCGCTGCCGCACACGGTCGGCGTGGTCACGGATCTCGCGCACGGGGAGGCCGCACGGGCATTGAAGAGTCTGCGCGCCGAGCTGCGCAGACGCGAAGCGAAGCTGGCCGACCTCGCCGCATCGGACATCGCCGAGGCGAGCGGCGCGCTTCCGCGTCTCGTCATCGTCGTGGACGAGGCCGCGGCGATGCTCGCTGCATTCCCCGAGCTGAGCGAGCTCTTCTCCGACATCGCCGCCCGAGGTCGAGCGCTCGGTGTTCACCTGATCCTGGGCACTCAGCGGGCGACCGGCGTGCTGAGCGATGCTCTTCTCGCGAACTGCGCGCTGCGCGTCTCCTTGCGGGTCGCATCGGACAGCGACAGCACGGCACTCCTGGGGACGGATGCGGCTGCGCGTCTGCCGCACGGCGTTCCAGGGCGCCTCGTGGTGGCGCGCGACGGCGACCTGCTGATCGCGCAGGCCGCGACGGTCGAGTCCGCGGACGTCGAGGCCGTCGTGCGCGCGCACTCCTCGGCTTCCCGTCAACGCGCTCCGTGGCTGCCTGCGCTGCCCGACGTCATCCCGCTCAGGGCGTTCGGCGCGCCACCCGCCGGTGCGGTAGTGATCGGCGCAGGCGACGATCCCGATCGACAAGTGCAAGAGGGTGTCGTCTACCGGCCTGCTCGTGCGCATCTTCTCGTCCTCGGGGTGCGCGGGAGCGGCAAGTCCACGGTTCTCGCGACGATCTCCTCGCAATGGACCGGGTCCGTGATCGCGGTGCCGGCCGGCATCGAGGGGGCGTGGGACGCCATGACTCGGGCGGAGTCGCTCCTGCACTCTCGCCAGGACGACGATCGCGGATGCCTGGTTCTGATCGACGACGTGGATGCGCTCCTCGACCGATTCGATGACGAGCACCGCGACGCCATGGCCGAGCGGATCCGTTCTCTCCTGGTGGACGGCCCGCGAGCCGGGATCGCCGTCGAGTGCACGGCGGCAATGCTGCCTACCGGACTTCGGAGCGTTGCGGGACGATTCGGCGAACGTCTGCTCCTTCGCCAGGCGGACAAGCAGGAGCACGTTCTCTCCGGCGCACCTGCCGACCTCTACGATCCCTCCGCTCCACCCGGCCGGGGGGTGTGGCACGAACGCGCCGTACAGGTCGCAATGACGGATGTCCCTGCACCCGAGTCCGAGCCTTCATCCGCCAGTCGACGGCCGCCCGTTCTCACGTTCCCGCCCGCCTCGCTCACGCTCGTCGTGACCCGATCGCCCGGTGCGCTCGTACGACGCCTGCGTGTGGTCTTCGCCGAGCTGGACGTCGTCGACCTCGGCGAGGTGGGCACCGGTCTAGGAAGAACGTCGCCGGAATCCCTCGTCCCGGCACCGGAGCCCGGTTCGGTCAGCGTCACGGAAGACGGGCGAGCCGTCGTCGTGGTCGGGGATGCGGATGTCTGGCAGGCCAACTGGACCCTGCTCGGCCGCCTTCGGCAGAGGTCGACTCTGGTGTTCGACGGCTGCACCCTCGCGCAGGTGCGTGCCATACTGCATGCTCGCGTGCTGCCGCCGCCTGCCCAGGCCGGCCACGTCATCGTGTGCGACTCCTCGATGGAGTTCACGAGGGCGACGTTGCCGGCATGAGGCATGCGGCAGCGGCATCGCCGCAACCGGGCAGGGTTCGCCGTTGCTCTCTGCTTTCCGGGCGTCTCGTTTCCGGGCGTCTCGTCTCCGAGCGTCTGCTCTCCGGGCGTCTGGTTTCCGGGCGATCAGCGAAGCGCGTCCTCCAGCGCCGTTGGCTGGATCCCGTTCGCCTCTGCGACGCCCTTGTTCGTCACGGACCCGCCGACCACGTTGAGTCCAAGCGCCAGGGATGCGTCGGCCTGCAGTGCGGAGCGCCAGCCGTTGTTGGCGATCGCGCGAAGGTAGGGGAGGGTCGCGTTCGTCAGGGCATGCGTGGACGTGTGCGGCACGGCGCCCGGCATGTTGGCAACGCAGTAGAAGACCGTGTCATGCACGCGGAACGTCGGTGCGTCGTGGGTGGTGGGATGGGAGTCCTCGAAGCAGCCGCCTTGATCCACCGCGATGTCCACGAGAACGCTGCCCGGTCGCATCTTGGCGACCATGTCGTTGCGCACGAGCTTCGGGGCCTTCGCCCCGGGCACGAGCACGGAGCCGATCACGAGATCGGCGTCCAGCACGGCACGCTCGACCTCGAAGGTGGTCGAGGCGATGGTTTTGATCCGCCCCGCGTAGAGCGCATCCAGCTCGCGCAGCCGGCCCACGTTCGTGTCCAGCACCGTGACGTCCGCGGCCAGGCCGACGGCCACCGATGCGGCGTTCGTGCCCGCGACGCCCCCGCCGAGCACGACGACCTTCGCCGGATACGTTCCCGGCACGCCGGGAACCAGCAGTCCGGACCCGCCCTGCGGTTTGAGCAGAGCGTTCGCACCCGCGATGGGAGCCAGCCTTCCCGCGACCTCACTCATCGGCGCGAGCAGGGGCAGCGTGCGGTCCGGACGCTGCACCGTCTCGTACGCGATCGCCGTCACGCCCGCATCCATGAGCGCGCGAGTCAGCTCGGGTGCTGCGGCCAGGTGCAGGTAGGCGAACAGCACGAGCCCGTCACGGAAGTAGCCGAACTCGCTCTCGATCGGCTCTTTCACCTTCAACAGGAGCTCCGCGGCCGCCCAGGTGCTGGCCGCATCGGGCTCGATGATCGCGCCCGCGTCGGAATAGGCGGAGTCTGCGATGGACGACCCTTCGCCGGCGCCGCGCTCGACGTGCACTTCGTGACCATTGCCGACGAGGTCGTGCACTCCGGCAGGTGTGATCGCTACCCGGTACTCGTTGTTCTTGATCTCGCGCGGAATGGAGATTCTCATCGTGTTCCTTGTCTCTTCGCTAGGGGCGTCGTCGCCCGCTCGCGGTCTCCTTCGACCGCGAAGTTCTCAGACCACAGGGCGCAGGCGTCCGACCGGTGCTCCGCCGCCCAGCACGACGGTGTCCGCCGCCTCGAGCGCGCTCTGCGCGGCGTCAGTGGTGATGGCGCCGGCTTTCGCCAGGAGCGCGACGGCCGCCGTCCTCGCCGCCCTGACATTGCCGTCGAGCACCTTCACGGCGACGGCCGTGCCGTCATCCGTCGCCATGGTCATCACGCCATCGGCGCCCGCTTTGGCATAGCAATGCAGCAGCTCCATCAGCACGGTGTCGGGTCTGCCGGAACCGGAGATGGCCCATGGATGCTCGCGCGCGCTTCTGTACACCCGAGCGGCATTCCGATACAGCGCGAAGGGCGACTGCTCCGAGGTCGTCGCCACGCGCTGCACGCCGCGGGCGAGGCCGGCCAACGTGATCGCGAACACGGGCGCGCCGCATCCATCCACGGCCGTGTGGGCAACCTTCTCGCCGGTGAGACGCTCGACGACGTCTTTCACATGCTGTTGCAAGGGGTGCCGCGCATCCGTGTAGTCGGCCGTGGTCCAGCCGTTCGCCACGCACGCGGAGAGCATGCCGGCGTGCTTGCCGGAGCACTCCATGTAGATGGGCGAGGGCCGCCCGCCGCCACCGAGCACGTCGTTCCTGGCGTCACTGTCGGCAGGCAGCGCGGGCGGACAGAGCAGCGCGCTCTCGTCGAGACCGACTTCAGTGAGCATGCGACGCACCACTGCCACATGGGCTGCGGTGCCAGCGTGGCTGGCGGAGGCGAGTGCCGTCTGCTCCCCGTCGAGACGCGCGCCGGCTCCGATCGACGCGACGGCCTGGAACGGCTTGAGCGTGGAACGCGGCAGGATGGGTGCGTCCGGCGAGCCGAGGGCGATCATCCGCTCGCCGTCAGGGGACAGCACGAGCGCGGAACCGACGTGACGGGTCTCGATGAAGCCGCTGCGCTCCGCGACCGCGAGTTCCACGGCGCCCGAGACTTCGAAGGTGCCGCCGACAAGTCGCGGGGCCCGCACCGGATCGCTCATGGTGATCCGAGTCTAACGAGGGCCGAACGACGGATGTTTGCGGCGCAGCCGACGATCCGTGCGATCCTCATGGCTTGAACGGCGGAGTGTGCGACCACGGAGGATCGCGCCGGATGGGGCAGAGTAGAGGCCTGCCCGAGAGGGACCGGCAGGGGAAGGATTCCAGCGCATGAACGTCGACCACCACTACGCCCTGACCCTGGAGTGGACGGGTAATCGCGGTACCGGGACGAGCGGCTACCGGGACTACGGCCGCGACCACATCGTGAGGGCCGAGGGCAATCCGCCCATCGAAGGCTCCAGTGATCGTGCCTTCTTCGGCGACCCCGAGCGGTGGAATCCGGAGGAGCTCCTCGTGGCGGCGCTGGCGCAATGCCACATGCTCAGCTATCTGCATGTGGCGCAGAAGAACGGAGTGGTCGTGACCGGCTACACCGATTCGGCAACGGGCACGATGGCCACAGCTGCGGATGGCGGCGGCCACTTCACCTCGGTGACCCTGCGGCCCGCTGTCACGGTCGCGGAGCAGGGACAGGTGGAGCTCGCGCAGAGTCTGCACGAAGAGGCATCCCGCCTGTGCTTCATCGCGTCGTCCGTGAACTTCCCTGTGGAGCACGAGCCCTCGACGACCGCTGCGGCGTGATGGACGACGCTGGGGCGTGATGGACGACGCTGGGGCGTGATGGACGACCGCTGCGGCGTGATGGACGACGCTGCGGCGCGATGGGCGAAGGCTGAGCGCGATGGGCGGTGGGCGATGGGCGATGGCCGCGCGGTGACGGCTGACGGCCGCGCCGTGACGGACGACTGGCGCCAGACGATGGCGTGAGCCATTCGACCGGGCGGCATCACCGAGTACAGAGGCTCAGCCTGACGGTTCAGCCGTTGAGGTTCGGAGGCGGCTCAATGCGACGATTGAGCGGCAGAGGCTCAGCTCGATGATTCAGCGGCAGAGGGTCGGCACGACGATTCAGCCGCAGAGGTTCGGCTCGAGGGTTCAGCCGTTGAGGTCGTCCGCGGGCGCCTCGTTGTAGGTGCCGGCTTCCGTCTGGCCCGTGAGACGCTGGATCTCCGCCATGATGGCGTCGGTAGCCTCGCGCCGGGTTCTGCCGCTGGAGGCCGGACCGAATGAGGAGACGTCGATCGGCTTGCCGAAGGCCACTGTCACCTTCGCGAACGCGGGCACCTTCGACCCGACCGGCTGCAGCTTCTCCGTGCCGATCAGGCCCACCGGAACCACGGGAGCACCGGTCGTCAGGGCGAGCCATGCCACTCCCGTGCGACCCCGGTAGAGGCGGCCGTCCCGCGATCGCGTCCCCTCCGGGTACAGCGCGAACGCGTTGCCGCTCTCGAGGATGCCCTTGCTGATCTCGAGGGCGTCCTGCGAGTCCCTGCCCGCGCCGCGGCGAACGCCGACGGCGCCGATGGCGGTGAAGAAGGTGCGCTTCACCCAGCCTGCGAACCCGGTGCCCTCGAAGTAGTGCGACTTCGCCAGGAACTGGATGCGACGCGGCGCGACGACCGGGATCACCACGCTGTCGATGAACGAGAGGTGGTTGCTCGCGAGGATGACAGCACCCGCCATCGGCACGTTCTCACGACCGATGACGCGCGGCCGATAGAGCAGCTTCGCCAGCGGCGCGATCACGAACCGGCCGAAGGCGTAGACGGCGCCCGCACGGGGGCGACGCACTCGTCGGGCTGTACGAGCAACTGCGGCCGACTCGGGCGGGCGCTGTGCATGTGCGTCCTGACGCTGTTCGTGCGCATGCCGAGCCGGCACCGAAGACATGGCCGTAGCCTTCGTCGTGGCCGCTTTCGGCATGATCCTGGACTCCGGCCGCGACAGTGTGGTCATGGCTCGACACTACGAAGCCGCGTATGCCGCCGCGGGCATGACTATGGGCAAGACCAGGTGTGCGCCATCACAGGCCCGTGACCGGGTCGGGGAAGCACCGCCTGCCGTCGACCAGGTTCAGGCAGGCGTCGTACTGCGGAGGGACGAGCTCGGCGAGCGGCGAGCCGAACCAGTCCTTGTACAGCCGCCAGAAGTTCAAGTTGCCGAAGGTGGAGCATCCCGTGGCAGTGTCGGGATGCTTCAGCGTCTCGGGCGAGGGCTGGTACGGCGTGTAGTTGTAGAGGTTCGCCGTGGCCTGGTTGCGGATGTCGACCGTGCTGGACCCGCACGTCGTGTCGGGATGGAACTGGATCGGCACGCTCCCCACGTGATAGCGCCAGGACCTGCCACCGACGGTGTACTCCCTGAACTGCCATGCGGCGTTGTAGACCTGGTTGAAGAATCCGAAGTACCTGGCGTCGCACGCCGCCGTGTCGGGGCAGGCGTATCCGGTGGCGCGCTGATAGCCGGACGCGCTGGGATGCGTGAGCAGAGACTGCTCCTTCTGCAGAAGCACCAGCAGCACCTTCGGGCTGATGCGGCAGGCATGCGCCACCTTCACGATGATGGTGCTCGCCCGCTCGCCGGCTCGCCCGTGATATGCGGCGCAGTGGGCGTACTGCGTCGGCTCGTCAGGGGTGTCCTGTCGGTAGTCGGCGAGGCACGGCGATCCATCGGCCGAGACGCACGATCGGGTCTGGAGGAAGTGCTGCACCTGCGAACGCGTCATGCTGTCCGGGTTGTAGAACGCAGCGTCGCTGATGATCAGGCCCGGCCGGAAGTGCGCATCCGACGGTGGCCGGGACGACGCGCGCGGCACCACCAGCATGAGCACCACGAGAGCGATCACGGCCAGCGCGGCGGCGGCGACGATCGCGATGTCTCCGGCATCCGCCGCGAGCAGCCGCCCGCGCGCCCGCTCGGAATCGCGGTCAGCTGCGGGCATGCCTCGACCCTATGTGCCCGAACCTCGGCATGCGCTGGGGCTTACCGCGGGGATCGCTCTCCGATGCGCATCAGCATGGCGGTGCGGGTGCGGCGTTGCCGCGCCGCGACGGCGTTGCGGCGACGCGCATCCGTCTGCGGGCCGCTACGAGGCGCTGAGAGCGGTCCGGCCCATGCCCGCAAGAAGGTCCTGCGAGGAGATCACCCGGTCGGCGAACCCGTAGCGCACCGCCTCGTCCGCCGTGTACCAGGCATCGCGATCGCCGTCGCGCAGGATCTCCTCGATGTCGTGGCCCGTCTGCTCGGCGGTGAGCCGCGCCATCTCGTTCTTGAACTTCACGATCTGCTCGGCCTGCCTGCCGATGTCTGCGGCTGTCCCGCCGAACCCGCCGTGCGGCTGATGCATGACCACGCGGGTGTTCGGCAGCACGAAGCGCTTGCCCGGCGTGCCTGAGCTCAGCAGGAACTGCGCCATCGAAGCGGCGAACCCGAGCCCGACCGTCACCACATCAGGCGCCACGTAGCGCATCACGTCGTAGATGGCGAAGCCGGCCGTCACCGATCCGCCCGGCGAATTGATGTACAGCTGGATGTCGCGCTTCGGGTCGGCTGCGGCGAGAAGCAGCAGCTTGCCGCAGATCTCGTTGGCGATCGCATCGTCCACCTCGACGCCCAGGAAGACTATGCGGTCCTCCAGCAATCGGTCGAAGACCTGCGAAGACGCGGAAGGGGTAACTGTCTCTGTCATGCACTCACTCCGTTGTCGTCCGGCACTTTCCGCGCGACGGGCCGTGGCCTCTGCGGGGCGTTCGTTCGAACGCGGGCCGGTGTTGGTCCATGCTGCTGCGAGCGGATTCCGTCGCGAGGCCGTTTCTGCCCAGCGCGACTTCGCGCAGAGCAGAACCGCGAATCGCCGGCCGGAACGGCCTCTGCGCGTAGCCTCGAAGCAGTGGCGCGACCGTCGCCGCGTCACACCGTTCCGAGACCGCGCATCGAACGCGAACAAGGGAGGAGAGGCGGATGCTTCTCAGGTACGCCGTGGGGTCGGCGATCCGCCGGTTGAGGCTCGCCAGGGGCTTGACGCTGCGCGAGGTGTCGCAGTCCTCGGCGATCTCGCTGCCTTACCTCTCCGAGATCGAACGCGGTCGCAAGGAGCCCTCGAGCGAGATCATCCAGACGGTGTGCTCCGTGCTGGGCATCACGTTGCGCGAGCTGATGCGTGAGACGGACGCCGAGCTCATCGTGGCGGAACGAGGCCAGGGGCGACCTGTCGCTCCCGTGCTCGACCTGACGGCACGACGGCGGATGGCGGCCGAGACGCCGTCCCGAGCGACCGGCTCCCTGCCGAACACGGGAACCCCGCAGCTTCTCGCCGCCTGACCGCCGGACATCGCTCTGGCGCACGCATCGGAGCCGACAGGATCTCGGCGCCCGCATCGCATCCTCGCTCAGGCCGACTGCGCCGTCGGCGCCACCTCGATCGCGGCGTCCGGCGTGGCGTACTCGATCAGGCCGACTGTGCGGCCAGCGCCACCTCGATGACGCTCGCGGCGTCGTCGATGAGCTCCTCGCTGATCACGACCGACGGCATGATGCGCAGCACGCTGTCCCAGCTGCCGGCATCCAGCACGATCACGCCGTTGCTCGTGGCGTGCCTCAGGATGCCGGTGAGCGCCTCCGGGTTCGGCCGGCGCGTTCCCGGCACGACCAGCTCGACACCCCACATGGCGCCCTTGCCGCGCACGTCCCCGACGACGCCGAAACGCTCGGCCCAGTCGCCGATGCGTGCCTGCATGGCCCGCTCGACCCTCTGCGCCTCCGCGATGAGGTTCTCGCTCTCGATCACGTCGAACGTGGCGAGGGCGGCAGCGGTGGAGACCGGGTTGCCGCCGAACGTGCCGCCGATCCCGCCCGGCTGCACGGCATCCATGATCTCCGCGCGGCCCGTCACCGCGGCGAGCGGGAAGCCGCCCGCGATGCCCTTGGCGCTCGTCACAAGATCGGGCACGACGCCGAAGTGCTCGATCGAGTACCAGGCGCCCGTGCGCGCCATGCCTGCCTGGATCTCGTCGGCCACGAAGACGATGCCGTTCTCCCGGCAGAACTCGGCGATGCGGTTGAGGTAGCCATCGGCCGGGATGACGATGCCGCCGTCGCCCTGGATCGGCTCGACGAAGAACGCCGCGATCTCGGTGGCGCCGATGTGCGTCTGGATGTAGTCGATGGTGCGCGCGGCGGCCTCCTCGCCGCTGAGCCCGTCCTTGAACGGGTAGCTGCCCGGCACGCTGTACAGCTCGCCGGGGAACGGGCCCATTCCCGCCCGCTCCGGCCACGGCCGGTACGTCATGGCCATGGTGAGGTTGGTGCGTCCGTGGAACGCGTGCTCGAGCGACACGATCGCCCGGCGACCCGTGTGCTTCCTCGCGATCTTCACCGCATTCTCGACGGCCTCGGCACCGGAGTTCACGAGGATGGAGTGCTTCTCGAACTCGCCGGGCGTCACCTGGGCAAGCTTCTCGGCCACGCGCACGTAGTTCTCGTACGGCGTCACGGTGAAGAGCGTGTGAGTCAGGCGGCTGGCCTGCTCGAACGCAGCGGCAGCCACGGCGGGATGCGCGTGCCCGATCGTCGTGACCCCGATGCCGCATCCGAGATCGATCAGCCGGTTGCCGTCGACATCGACGAGGATCGCGCCCGATGCGTGGTCCATGTAGATGTTCGCGAGCGTTCCCGCCCCGCGTGAGACGGATGCCTCGCGACGCTGCTGCAGCTCCACGGAGCGAGGCCCCGGAAGCGGGGTCACGACGGAACGGCTCTGTGGGACGGAGAAGTCCCGGGTCACTGACGAATCGCGAGGCATCCCCCCATCGTACGGTGGCCGCGACGAGCGGAAGCCCGCTCTCGACGACGTGGGCTCACAGCGCGGGCAGAGGAGCGTGGTGCACACTGAAGGCCCCACTGTTCGTGTTCAGAAAGCTGTGCCGTGCGCCTGAAACTCCCCGCAGTCCTTGCCGTGTCCGCCGCCGCTCTGCTCCTCGCGGGCTGCGCCAGCTCGGGAGGAACGGGCAGCACCGCCTCGCCATCGACCTCCGGCAGCGCCGCCTCGAAGGCGTGCACCGCGCCCAAGGCCGGAAGCGTGTCGAGCGCGGTGAAGGTCACGGGGGACAAGGGCGCCGAGCCGGCCGTGACGTTCGACAAGCCGTTGAAGGCGACGGGCACGCAGCGCAGCTACATCACCAAGGGCGACGGGTCGGAGGCGAAGAACGGGTCGACGGTCGACGTCGCACTCGTCGCGTACAACGGCACCAGCGGCGCCAAGCTCACGAGCAACGGCTTCGGGGGAACGGCGACCATTCCGGTCACGGTGGGGGACTCCACGATGATCCCCGGGCTGACGCAGGCCGTGGAGTGCGCCTCTGTGGGCTCGCGGCTGGTGACCACGTCGACGGCCAAGGAGGCGTGGGGCGGAGCCGACCCGTCGAGCGTGGGCAGCCTCAAGAGCACCGACACCGTCGTGTTCGTCGTCGACATCCTCGACCAGGTTCCGAACAAGGCGGACGGCGCCGCACAGCCCCCGCAGCAGGGTTTCCCGACGGTCAAGCTCGCGTCGGACGGCAAGCCGAGCGTCACCATCCCGAAGAGCCTGAAGCCGCCGACGGAGACCAAGGTCGAGGTGCTGAAGAAGGGCACGGGGGCCACCGTCGCCGACGGCGACGAGGTGACGCTGCAGTATCAGGGCGTCAACTGGCGAACGGGCAAGGTCTTCGACCAGAGCTGGGGCCGCGGGCTCTCCACCCTGCAGACGTCGCAGGTCGTTCCCGGATTCAGCAAGGCACTGGTGGGGCAGATGGTCGGATCCCAGGTCGTCGCGGTCATCCCGCCCGCCGACGGCTACGGCAGCGCCGGGCAGTCCCAGGCCGGCATCAAGGGCACGGACACGCTCGTGTTCGTCATCGACATCCTCAAGACCCAGCACTGACCCGCGCTTCTTCTGTCTCCTGGCGCTCGAATCTGCGGACTGTGACGCGCGCCGTGATGCGGCCGGGCACAGGCCCGTGCCGCGCATCATCGCCGCGGATACGATGAGCGGATGCGCAGGGTACTGATTCTCGGATCCACCGGCTCGATCGGCACCCAGGCGCTCGACGTGATCAGGCGCAACCCGGAACGGTTCGAGGTTGTGGGACTCTCGGCCGGGAGCAACAGGGATGCGCTCGCCGAGCAGGCCGAGGAGTTCGGCGTCGAGCACACGGCGCTCGGCTCAGCCGATGCCGAGCGGCTCGTGCGCGATGTCGAGGCGGACGTCGTGCTCAACGGCATCACCGGATCGGTCGGGCTCGGCCCCACGCTCGCCGTGCTGGCGACGGGCGCGACGCTCGCTCTGGCGAACAAGGAATCCCTCATCGTCGGGGGAGCGCTGGTGACCGAGCGGGCGAGACCGGGGCAGATCGTGCCGGTCGACTCCGAGCACTCCGCGATAGCGCAGGCGCTGCGCGCCGGGACGGACCGTGAGGTGCGCAGGCTGGTGGTCACGGCATCCGGCGGCCCGTTCAGAGGCCGCACCCGCGCCCAGCTGGCCGACGTCACGCCCCAGCAGGCGCTGGCCCACCCGACCTGGAACATGGGCCAGGTGGTCACGACCAACTCCGCGACGCTGGTCAACAAGGGGCTCGAGGTGATCGAGGCCCACCTGCTCTTCGACGTGCCGTACGACCGCATCGACGTGGTGGTGCATCCGCAGTCGATCGTGCACTCCATGGTCGAGTTCGTCGACGGCTCGACCATCGCCCAGGCGTCGCCGCCCGACATGCGCCTGCCCATCTCGCTCGGGCTGGACTGGCCGCATCGGGTCGCCGGCGTCGGCGTTCCGCTGGACTTCAGCGCCGCGCAGCAGTGGACCTTCGAACCCGTCGACGAGGATGCCTTCCCCGCCCTGGCCCTCGCGAAGCGCGTCGGTCGGGCAGGCGGCACGTACCCGGCCGTCTTCAACGCCGCGAACGAGCAGGCGGTCGCCGCGTTCCACGCCGGACGGCTCGGGTTCCTCGGCATCGTCGACACGGTGCGCCGCGTGGTTGACGAGCACGAGCCGCCTGCCGAGCTCGACCTCGCGGCCTTGTCGGAGGCGGAGCGCTGGGCGCGTGAGCGCGCGGACGACGTGATCGCGTCCGCCGGCTGAGACGGTCGTTCCGCAGCCCGCAGCCCGCAGCCCGCAGCCCGCAGCCGCGGCCGGCAGCCCGCAGCCGCAGCCCCAGGTCGCGGCGCACGCTCCCGCCGCTCTGCCGCTTCACGATCGCTCGCGTCACGGCATCCTGGCCGGACGCCCTACTGGGTCGCGGTGGGCGTCGGCGTCGGAGTGGGCGTCGAGGTGGACGAACCGACGGTCGACTGCACGAACGAGGAGAACGCGGACGCGTCGGTGAGCGAACCCTTGTACTGCTGGCCGTTCACGATGACGGTCGGCGTGCCGCCGAACGTCGTGACGTCGGAGTTCGGCAGTTTCTGGGTCGTCGCCCGCTTGGTCGCCGCGTTCAGCCAGTTCGAGTACCTGGTGTTGTTCACGCACTTCGTGATGCTGCTCGAGCTGACGCCCGCGCTCTTCAGGATCGACAAGATCTGCGAGTTCGGCAGCCCGCCCGTGCCCTCCTGGGGCTGCTTCGCGTACAGCGCCGAGTTCACGGCGAGGAACTTGTCGGGGTCGTAGTTGGCCACGCACGAGACGGCGTTCGCGGCCCGAAGAGCGTAGCCGCCGTTCGCGGGCGACGTGAGGTAGTTGAGCGGGTGGACCTCCAGCTGCGCGAGCCCGGAGTCGAGCCACTGGGTGATCTGCGTCATGTTGGTCTGCTCGAACTGCTGGCAGTACGGGCACTGCAGGTCTTCGTAGAGCGTGATGTACGCCTTGCTCGACGTGTCAGACTGCGTCGTCGGCGTCGGCTTCTCGCCGGCGGCCAGGGCTGGGGTGCGCACGGCCTTGGTCGAGGAGGTCAGCACGATCCCGTCGCTGATCATGTTCTTCGGACCGGCGGAGGTCTGTCCCTGCGGAATCGAGTTGACGATCACGAGCGCCACCACGGCCAGCACGGCGACGATGACGACGGCGACGGATCCCTGGATCCACCACTTGCGGCGCCTGGCCTTCTTCGCGGCCTCCTCGCGCATCAGTCGCGCGTGCTCGCGTGCAGCCTCCCTGCGGTCCTTCTTGCTCGGACCGTTCGCACCGCGGCCAGTAGCCATCTGTCGTCCTCTTCGTATAAGGGGGATGGAGAAAGAGCGTGGGTCGCCGGCAACGGTCGATCCGGTCGCAGGCGTCAGCAACTCACCCTAACGTGGCCTGTCTATGCGTTTCGTGAGGGGACGCCGTCAACCCTCGCCGAGGCCGGCCTGCGTTCGCCGAGAGCCTGGCTCACGTCAGGGCGCAGCACAGGATCGGCTGGCTACGATTTCTCCATGTCCTCTGTGCTGCCCTTCGTCGTCGGCGTGCTGATCTTCGTGGTCGGTCTCGCCGTCTCGATCGCGCTGCACGAACTCGGCCACCTGACGGCCGCGAAGGCGTTCGGCGTCAAGGTCACGCAGTACATGATCGGCTTCGGCAAGACGCTGTTCTCGTTCCGCAGGGGCGAGACCGAGTACGGCGTCAAGATGCTGCCGCTCGGCGGGTACATCGCCATGATCGGGATGTTCCCGCCCAAGCATCCCGGCGAGGCGCCCCGGGATGCGTCGACCGGCTTCTACAACTCGCTCGTGATGACGGATGGCGCGATCGGCGCACCGGCCGAGGAGCGGGCGCAGCAGCGGCGGAGCGTGCTCAGCAGCATGGCGGAGGAGGCGAGGCAGGCCAGCGCCGACACCATCCCCGACGGCGAGGAGCACAGGGCGTTCTACCTGTTGCATCCGCTCAAGCGCATCGTGATCATGCTCGCCGGTCCGTTCATGAACCTCGTGATCGCGTTCGTGCTCATCCTGATCATGTTGTGCGGCATCGGCGTCCAGACGGCGACCACGACGGTGCAGAGCGTGTCGGAGTGCCTGAAGCCCGCGTCCTCGTCGTCCGCCACGTGCGGGTCGTCCGATCCCGCCTCGCCCGCCGCGGCGGCCGGTCTCAAGGCGGGCGATCGCATCCTCGAATACGGCGGCACGCCGATCACGAGCTGGAACCAGTTGTCGACGAAGATCCAGCAGTCGGCGGGGCAGACGGTGCCGGTGGTCGTCGAACGATCGGGCGAGCGCGTCACGCTCACCGTGACGCCGCAGAAGACGCATTCGGAGGTGACGGATCCGAAGACGGGCAAGACATCCACAAAAGTCGTCGGGATGATCGGCATCTCTCCGACGACGGCGTTGCAGCGTCAGTCGCCCGCGACGGCGCTCGCGACGACGGGACAGCAGCTCGGCCAGGTCGCAGGCGTCGTGGTGAACCTTCCCGAGCGCATGGTAGGCGTGTGGAACGCGGCGTTCGGATCCAGCGAGCGTTCGGTATCCAGCCCGGTCGGCATCATCGGCGTCGGCCGCATGGCGGGCGAGATCGCCGACAGCTCGTCGTACGCCTTCGTCTCCAAGATCCAGCTGATGCTCAGCCTGCTCGCGTCGCTGAACCTCGCGCTCTTCGTGTTCAACATGATCCCGCTGCTCCCGCTCGATGGCGGCCACATCGCCGGCGCCATCTGGGAGTGGCTGAAGCGCGGCTGGTTCAAGGCCACGAGGCGCGAGCCGGGCCCGAAGCCGGTCGACATGGCGAGGCTCATGCCCCTGACCTATGCGGTGATCATCGTGCTCGGCGCGATGAGCCTGCTTCTCGCGTACGCCGACATCGTCAAGCCCATCACGCTGCCCGGCTGATCGCCGAATCGCGCAGGCGGATGAAGGCGGGTCCTGTCTCGTGGAGCGCCCACGCCGCGATCAGGCGGCCGTCGTAGGCTGATGGGCGTGCCAGCAGTGAATCTCGGTATGCCGAAGGTCCCGGAAGTGCTCCACCCGCGCCGCAAGTCGCGGCAGATCCGGGTGGGCAAGGTGCTCGTCGGCGGGGATGCCCCGATCAGCGTGCAGTCGATGACCACGACGCCGACGACCAACATCAACGCGACGCTGCAGCAGATCGCCGAGCTGACGGCATCCGGATGCGACATCGTGCGCGTCGCGGTTCCCAGCCGCGACGACGCCGAGGCCCTGCCCATCATCGCGAAGAAGTCGCAGATCCCGGTGATCGCCGACATCCACTTCCAGCCCAACTACGTGTACGCGGCCATCGACGCCGGATGTGCCGCTGTGCGGGTGAACCCGGGCAACATCCGCAAGTTCGACGACCAGGTGGGAGAGATCGCGAGGCGGGCCAAGGAGGCCGGTGTCTCGCTTCGCATCGGCGTGAATGCGGGTTCGCTGGAGCCCAGCATTCTGCAGAAGTACGGAAAGCCCACGCCCGAGGCGCTCGTCGAGTCGGCGGTGTGGGAGGCCAGCCTGTTCGAGGAGCACGACTTCCACGACTTCAAGATCTCGGTCAAGCACAACGACCCGATCGTCATGGTGAAGGCCTACCGGCTGCTCGCCGAGCGCGGGGACTGGCCGCTGCACCTTGGCGTCACCGAGGCGGGCCCCGCCTTTCAGGGCACCATCAAGTCGGCGACGGCGTTCGGCATCCTCTTGTCCGAGGGCATCGGAGACACGATCCGCGTCTCGCTCTCCGCTCCGCCGGTGGAGGAGGTCAAGGTGGGTCTGCAGATCCTGCAGTCGCTCAACCTGCGCGAGCGCAAGCTCGAGATCGTCTCCTGCCCGTCGTGCGGTCGCGCCCAGGTGGACGTGTACTCGCTGGCCGACAACGTCACCGAGGGCCTGCAGGGCATGAGCGTGCCGCTGCGCGTCGCGGTGATGGGATGCGTCGTGAACGGTCCGGGCGAGGCCCGCGAGGCCGACCTCGGCGTGGCATCCGGCAACGGAAAGGGCCAGATCTTCGTCAAGGGCGAGGTGATCAAGACGGTGCCCGAGTCCGAGATCGTCGAGACGCTGATCGCGGAAGCGAACCGGATCGCGGACGAGATGGGCGCCGCCGCTCCGGTGGGCGAGCCGTCGGTCACTGTCGGGCACTGACCCGTCGCACCGACGGCGCGATACGTCACCGATCGATCGGGACACACCGCGCTCAGTGCAGCGCGCCGCCGGCAGCATGCACGTCGTCGGCGGTCTCCAGCGTCGTGCGGATCGCCGTCTCGATGGCGAGCGCCGACTGCCCGAGAGCAAGCTCAGGTTCGCCGTGGGGCGCCTGCCGCTCTGCCCAGGGAAGATGGATGAAGCCCGCGCGGGCGCCTGAGCCCTCCGCCCATGCGGCGGCGTGCACGAGCACGTGGTTGCACACATACGACCCGGCCGTCAGCGACGCCTCCACGGGGACACCCGCCGCCGCGACATCCCGCACGATCGCCTTCACCGGCAGCGAGGAGAAGACGGCGGCAGGCCCACCAGGCAACGACGGCTCGTCGACGGGCTGCTCGCCGTCGTTGTCCGGGATGCGCGCGTCGAGGAGGTTCACGCCGACGCGCTCGATCGAGACGCGGGACCGGCCTCCTGCCAGCCCGGTCGCCACGACGACGTCCGGTCGGTGCTTCTCGAGCAACTCAGCCAGTCGCAGGGCGGAGCCCCTGAATGTCACGGGGAGCACGTCCGTGACCAGCCGCTCCGGCCGGCTCCATCGGGAGGCGATGAGCCGCACGGCCTCGCCCGAGGGGTTGACGGCATCCGAGCCGAACGGCTCGAAGCCCGTCAACAGGATGGTCGTCATGACGCCGCCTCCTCCTGCCTGAAGGTGTTGCTGTCTGCAGCCGTGAACTCGACGGTTCCCTTCGCGATGTCAGCCTGCAGGAGCCGCACCGTGAGCGTCATGCCGGCGCGCACCGAGTCGGCGACGCGGCACGACGACGTCACGACGGGCTCCGTCAGCTGGATGCGCGCCCGTCCGTCGTGCACCTCGAGCACCCACGCCGTGAACGTGTCGCCGATGCGATCCTTCAACAGCGCGGCCTCGACCCTGTCGATGGACCCGGAGGAGAGTCGCGATGCGCGGTCCGTCGACGCCTGCATCAGGCGCGGAACCGCCGGCAGGCTCTCCCGCACCCAGCCCGGGACCTCGGTGCCGGAGGAGATCGACTCGCACACGACGAGGCCCCAGCGATCGACCAGCCGGCGCAACGGCGCGGTCACGTGAGCGTAGGGCGCTGCGACCGCCGCTTGCATCGCGTCGGCCGGACGTCGTCCGTCGAAGGCCGCATAGCCGGCGCCGCGGAAGAGCGATGCCGCGGCCTGCAGCACGGCGAGCGTCTGAGGGTCGTCGCGGTCGAGGCGGCGCAGGTACTCCCCGTAAGGGACATCGGTGCCCCACGGCATCCCCAGAGCCGCCGTTCTCGCGCGGAACGCTGCGACGGCGACGTCGTCCGCCGCCGGCATGGTGCGCAGGATGCCGACGCCGGCCTCGAGCATCATCTCCGCGGCCGCCAGCCCGGTAAGGAGGGACAGCTGCGCGTTCCAGTCCTCGAGCGGAAGCGGCCGCCGCCTCCTGATGTCGTATGCACCTGAGGCATCCCGCACGATCTCCTCATCAGGCAGGTTGAGGCTCGCGCCGCCGCGCAGGCGCTCCTGCTCGAGACGAGCCCTGCCCACCTCGGGAAGCAGCGCCGCTGGGGAGTCGGCGTCGCCCGCGTCGAGCGCTCGCTCAGTCGTGACGTAGTCGAGCTGTGCCCTCGAACGGATCCAGGCGCGCTCGACGCGGCTGGATGTCGCCGCTCCCGCATCGTCGAGGTCGAAGCTCCAGACATGCGCCGGCCTGTCCCTGCCGGGCAGGAGGGACGCCTTGTCCTCGCCGACCGCCGGTGGGTGCAGTGGCACCGTGCCGTCGGGCGCATACAAGGTCTGTCCGCGTTTGCGCGCCTCGGCATCAACGGCGCCGCCGGGAGCGACGAAGCCGGGGACGTCGGCGATGGCATAGCGCACGCGCCACCCCGATCCCGAGCGCTCCAGGTGGAACGCCTGGTCGAGGTCCAGAGCGCCGGCCGGGTCGAGCGTGACGAACGGCACGTCGCGCAGGTCGAGCCGCGGAGGGGTGGCCCCTACGGCATCCGCCTCGGCCAGCGCGTCGGCGGGGAACGTCTCGGGGATCGCGAGCTCCGTGCGGAGCACGGCCAGCGACTCGGCCAGCTCGCTCTGCGCCGTCGAGGCGGTCAGGCGAGCGCGACGGAGGGGCACGAGGTCAACCCTAGACTTGACGCGTGGTCACCCGTCTCTCGAACTTCTTCTTCCGCACCCTCCGCGAAGATCCCGCCGACGCCGAGGTCGCGAGCCATCGGCTGCTCGTACGCGCCGGGTACATCCGTCGCCAGGCGGCAGGCATCTTCGCCTGGCTCCCACTCGGCCTGCGCGTGAAGGCGAAGATCGAGCAGATCGTGCGCGAGGAGATGGCTGCGGCGGGCGCCCAAGAGGTGCACTTCCCCGCTCTGATGCCGCGAGAGGCGTACGAGGCGACGGGTCGCTGGGAGGAGTACGGCGACCTGCTGTTCCGTCTGCAGGACCGCAAGGGCGGCGACTACCTGCTCGCGCCGACGCACGAGGAGGCGTTCACGCTCCTCGTCAAAGACCTGTACTCGTCATACAAAGACCTGCCGATCACGATCTACCAGATCCAGGACAAGTACCGCGACGAGGCCCGCCCGAGGGCTGGGCTGCTGCGCGGCCGCGAGTTCACGATGAAGGACGCCTACTCCTTCGACTACACGGATGCCGGACTCGACGCTTCGTACGAGGCGCAGCGCGCGGCGTACGAGCGCGTCTTCACGCGGCTCGGCCTGTCCTACGTGATCGTGCAGGCGGATGCCGGCGCCATGGGCGGATCCCGTAGCGAGGAGTTCCTGCACCCGACCCCGGTCGGCGAGGACACGTTCGTGCAGTCGCCAGGCGGCTATGCGGCGAACGTGGAAGCGTTCACCACGACGCCCCCGCCCACGCGGTCCTACGAGAAGCTCACGCCTCAAGAGGTCGTGGACACCCCGAACACGCCGACGATCGAAACGCTCGTGGCCATCGCCAATGAGAAGCATCCTCGTCCGGACGGCCGGGCGTGGACCGCCGCCGACACGCTGAAGAACGTGGTGCTGGCGCTCACGCACCTCGACGGGACGCGGGAGATCGTCGTCGTCGGGCTGCCGGGCAACCGCGAGGTGGACATGAAGCGCGCGGAGGTCGCGTTCGCGCCCGCCGGGGTGGAACCGGCCACCGACGCCGACTTCGCGAAGAAGCCCGGCCTCGTCAAGGGCTACATCGGACCGTGGTCGCCGGAGGGTCCCGTGCTGGGCGAGGAGTCGCGCACCGGCGTCCGCTACGCGGTCGATCCCCGGGTCGTCGACGGCACCGGCTGGCTGACGGGCGCCAACATCGAGGGCAAGCACGTTCTGGGGCTGGTCGCGGGGCGCGACTTCGGATGGGACGAGACCGTCGAGGTCGCCGAGGTGCTGCCGGGCGACCCGGCACCCGACGGCTCGGGCCCGGTCGAGCTGGCTCGCGGCATGGAGATCGGCCACGTGTTCCAGCTGGGCCGCAAGTACGCCGACGCGCTGGGCCTCAAGGTGCTCGACGAGAACGGCAAGCTCGTCACGGTGACGATGGGCTCGTACGGCATCGGCATCACGCGCATCCTCGCGATCATCGCCGAGGAGAACAACGACGAGAAGGGCCTGATCTGGCCGGAGTCCGTCGCGCCGTTCGACGTGCACGTCGTGGCGACGGGCAAGGACACCGCCGTGTACGAGGTGGCGGAGAGCGTGGTGGCCTCGCTCGAGGCATCCGGCCTCGACGTTCTCTACGACGACCGCCCGAAGGTGTCTCCCGGCGTGAAGTTCGGCGATGCCGAGCTCGTCGGCGTGCCGCACATCGTCGTCGTCGGCCGGGATGCGGCCGAGGGCGTCGTCGAGCTGTGGGACCGCCGCACGGGGGAGCGCAGCAAGGTCGACATCGCCGACGTAGCGGGAGCGCTTGCCGCGCGGGGTGTCGCCGCCGGCGCCTGAGCGGTGGCGGCCCTGGGCCGTGACACGCGTGTCATCCTGGCTTCATGCCTGACGACGCCATGGATGCCCTTCCGCCGGCCGTAGCCGAGGAGCTGCGGGATGCGGTGATGAGCGCCGGCATCCACGAGGACCGCGACCTGGTGCTGCGCATCCTCGCCACGGGCGCCGGCCTGGGCATGGATGCGCCCGGCCGCCTCGACCTGAAGATCGTCTCGGCGTCGCTCGAGGAGATGCGGGCTGCGTTCCGGCTGTTCGCGCCGTACGTCGACGTGCCCAAGGTGACCATCTTCGGATCCGCCCGTACGAGGCAGCAGGACGCCCTGTACCGCCAGACCATGGACGTGACGTCGGCGCTGGCCGATCGGGGATGGATCGCCGTGACCGGCGCGGGGCCCGGCATCATGCAGGCTGCCGTGCAGGGCGCGGGGCCCAAGCGGTCGATCGGGGTGTCGATCCGGCTGCCGTTCGAGGAGCATCCCGAGGATGCCGTGCAGGACGACCCGAACGTCGTCACGATGAAGTACTTCTTCACGCGCAAGCTCATGCTGGTGAAGGAATCGAGCGGCTTCATCTGCCTGCCCGGCGGTTTCGGCACGCTCGACGAGATGTTCGAGCTGCTCACGCTGCAGCAGACCGGCAAGGCGGAGCCCGTTCCGATCGTGCTGCTGGATGCTCCAGGTGGCACGTTCTGGGCCGGCCTGCGTCGGTTCGTCGACGAGCAGCTGATCACCACCGGTGTCATCTCGCCCGACGACTTCGACCGCGTGCTGATCACCGACTCCGTCGATGCCGCCGTGTCGGAGATCACCGGGTTCTGGCGCAACTACGACTCGCTCAGATGGGTCGGCCATCGACTCGTGCTCCGGCTCAAGGCAGATCCGACGGATGCCGAGATCGCCTCGCTCAACGAGCGTTTCGGCGAGCTGGCGCCCGACGGCGGCATCGCGCGCACGGAACCGCTGCGCGCCGAGCGGGTCGACCAGGATCGTCTCGAGCTGCCCAGGCTCGTGCTGCGCCTCGATCAGTTCCGCGTGGGGGAGCTGCACAGGCTGATCAGGGCGCTCAACGCCTTGGGCAGCGCGCCTGCGCTCGATAAGACGCGCTGGTCGCGGACCACGGAGGGCTGACCGCGCCTCGGCCGTCGCCGGGCTCGCCGCCCGAGGCCTCCTTGGCTCCCCTCACAGCTTTCCGCGCACCGCCCGGATGCCGCAGAACAGCCCGTAGACGATGAGGCCGCACCCGAGGAGCGCGAGGGTGGTGTTGCCGAAGGGCACGTGCCTCATCAGCTTCAGAGCGGGATCCATGCCGCCTGCAGCGTGAGCATTGCCGGTGACGGCGGCGATCAGAAAGAACACGCCGACGACGCCGAGCGCGATGCCCTTGGCGACGTACCCGATCACGCCCACCACGATGACGACGAAGCGCCAGCCGCCAGATGGCATCCTGAGCAGTTTGCGGAAGCTCGCGCGGACCCCGATGACGAGGAAGCCGATGCCGACCCCGACGACCGTTCCTCCCACGATGAACACCACGATCGCGCCCCCCGGCGCGCCCAGCAGCCACCGGCTCGTGGTCTCCAGGGTGTGCTGGGAGTTCTGCCGGCCGCCGAGTGCGAACACCAGCGCGCTGACCGCGAGCACCGCGTACGCGATGCACTTTCCGCCCTCCGAGATGCGCCTGCCCCAGCGCTTGACCGCGATTCGCTCATGCACCAGCACGAACTGAGCGACCTGCCAGAACGCGAGCCCACCGAGGGCGATGAACATCAGCCAGAGCAGGATGTCGCCGCCCAGTGTACGAGCGATCTGCGACATCGCCCCCGACTGGTCGGCCTCGCCACCGCCCGAATGCGTCGCCGCCGAGATCGCGATGCCGCCGATGACGACGTGCACGACGCCCAGCATGGCCAGGCCGATGCGAGTGGCGAGGCGGAGGATCGGCGAGCCCTCGGCTACGGAAGCCGCTTCCTTAGCGTCGTCGTCCGCCGTCTCGGCGGCGCCACGCATGCCTCGACCGTGCTTCGCCCGCGTCCCTGACGCGTCGGGAGCGGATGCCTGGCCGTGGATCATGCGGTCACAGTACCCGCAGAGTGCGCGGCGAGACGACGGGTCCGGGCCAGGGAGATCGGGCCGTGACGAGCCCGTTCCGATCCGGTATCCTGAATGGTCAGCCCTGCGAGGGCACTGGCGTGACGCCCGCGGTCCATGTGACTGCGGGCCTTCACTTGAAGACTGACTTCGAACTGAATAAAGGGGGCCGAAGGTGGACATCGACCTCAGCGTCTTGCGTCTGATGGAGCGCGAACGGGAGATCCCGTTCGACGAGCTCGTCGAGATCATCGAGCAGGCCATTCTGACGGCCTA
>Ga0164242_10001419_pt1 | contig 28354 bp, 11 predicted proteins | sample OricomgcompostMG_FD_108783 | JGI IMG/M metagenome (GOLD analysis project Ga0164242, IMG submission 108783) | Miracle-Growth compost microbial communities from Emeryville, California, USA - Original compost - Miracle growth compost (MG) ...
CGGCAGGTAGTCCTTTGAACCTAAGCGACTGCTGCCGTAAATCACATGTGAAGCTAAATAAATCCGCTGATATTTCAAAATCTGCTGATACAAAGATACGGAATGATACCAGCTGAGGTGCAGTTCCCCGGCATAAATAAGGGAAGCGGGCGAGAGCCCGGGAATGCTGGCCAGGGCCTTAACAATGACATTGTCATTGCCCTTAAAACTGACCAGGCTCTGCATCATGGCGGCCGGTCCCTCGTCATACACATCTGCCAGCAGGGCCTCCAGACTGTTGGTGCTCCGCATCATCTCGGTCCCGCTTTCCCACTGGTCCATAAAACCGCCGAGCCTGGCCGGCGGGCACCAGTTGGTGAGGGCGTTTTGCAGGACCGGCAGCAGGCTGCCGCCGTCGGCGCCGGTATAGGCGGTGTTGGCCATCAGGTCCTGGTCGGTGGTCAGCTCGCGGAAAAACTTAAAAAAACCGGCGGGGAGGTCCTGTCGCAAATCAAACCATATATCGGCCAGTTCCGGCGTCCCGTTATTGATAATATAATCCTGCAGGAGCGCCACATTGCCCTCACAGTCTTCAGGGTTGTAGTCTAATCCCAGCCGGCTCATCAGTTCGCGGAACAGGTCTTCTTCGGCGCAGAGCTTGCCCAGGGCCTGGGTCTGCAGGGGTTTGGGCGCAAAATCGGAACTGAGCAGCCTGTCGGTAAAACTGTGAAATTTATCAATACCGTCTTCCTCTTTCAAAAATAAAGAATCAAGAGCATTGGCGGCCAGGGGGGCGTCGCCGTCGTCATAGGCGGCCATGGCGCTGTAAAAATCGCCGTAATTGCCGGTATGGCCCAGGATGTTCACTCTGACGGCATTGTCTCGGAGCAGGTACCAGGACACGGGATGAGCGGCCACCTGTCCCTCCGCCCAGCTTCCGGCATCAGCGGCCTGTGCCAGGAAGGTGTTTTTAAAATGACCGTCCTGGCCGTAAACAGGGTCGGCCATCTGGGAAATGGCTTCCCCGATGCTGACGGCATGGAGCATATCATCAAAGATATAGCGCACCCATGTATTTCTTTTTTCGGCCTTAAAAACGGTTTGTGCCTTATAGATGGCCAGGGGATTGCCCTGGGCGTCGCGCACCACATACTCCTGGTCGTATCTGCTGGTGTCGCCGCTCAGGCGTGTGACGGCCTTGAGATAGCGGTTTCCGGCGCCGTCATAGGCAAAGATGAGGCCGTCGCCGGCGGTGTCGGTGCGTGTTTTGGTCACCTTGTTATAGTGGTTCCATTCAATAGTGTCCTGCCCGCTCACTAAATCTTTAATGACATTGCCGGTGGGGTCATACATATAGCGGGAGAGGGCGGTGTTGGTGTTCTGGGTAATGTCATTCACATAATTATTGGCGGCGTAATCGTTGACGTTCAGGAGCCGGTTATTAAAAAGGGGCGGGGCGGTGTAGCGATAGACAAGGCTGTCCATCAGCAGGGCGTTGCCTGGTTTATAGCCGTTGCGGACCAGTTTCCGCAGGTTGCCGTCGGGGTCATAGGCATAGCTGCTGTAATAGTTGGCCGTATTGCTGAGTGTCCCGGTATCGGACACCCTGGCATAATCGGCGCGCATAATGCGGTTCAGCTGGTCGTAGGTATAGCGGGTGTTCAGGTTGTCGAAAGGCAGGAGGGCCATGGTGCTGCGGGCGATATTGCCGTTATAGAGGCTGCGCCCGGTAGCGGGCAGGAAAGAAACCGAATCCGCGCCGATGGGCCGGTAGTCGCCTTTAAAATAATCAATGCTGAAGGCCATGGCATCGTTGGCTTCAATGAATTCGCTGCCGGCGCTGCCGTCTTTGCCCATGTCCCTGCCGGGGTTCAGCAGGTCGCCGTTCACGGCTTTCAGCCAGCCCTGGATGGTATAGGCATAGTCTACTCCCTGCACGTACTGTTGGCCGAGGGTCATGCGCGCCAGCGGGCCGTGCTGGTAATATTCGTATCCGGCATCGCGCTGCCATATCAGGCCGTCGGCGCTGCTTTCCACGGTCGTGAGCCGGTTGTCCGCGTCGTAGGCATAGCGCTGGAAATACTGGTCGGCGAAGCCGCGGTTATAGCTCAGCAGGTTCACCTTGCCGCTGATCAGGTCATAATCATAGTCCACGCGCTTAAATTCCTGGCCGGCATCTTTCCAGGCGGGAAAGTCGCGGGTGAGGGTCTTGACATTGCCGGCAACATCATAGCTGAAATACATGGCATAGGTATAATCGTCGGGGTGGCTGCCGGCGGGCAGATAATCATAATACCTGATGGCCGCCACACGCTGGCGCAGGTTGTCCTGGGCGCTCATGCCGGGCCGGGCGCCCAGATCTATGGCGGGCGCGTCATAAACGGTTTCCGTCACTTCAGTTCGGGCCAGGGCATGCACATAATTCCACACGTCCTGCCGGCTTTCATGTTTCAGGTTATAAACAACCGGCGGGTAGGGGGTATAAAGGCTCGTATTGGGATCTAAATAGGCACAGGCGGGCACAGGGGTATCGGCCTGGTTTTTCTGCTGGAACCAGGGACAGGCGATCGGGGCCTGCCCCGTTTCCGCGATGCGGCCCTGGGCGTCATAGAGGGTGTAGGTCATATTGCCGGAGGGGCGTTGTTTATCGTTTTGGGAAAACACCACTCTGCCGGCAGCGTCATAATAGAAATCGGTGGCGCCGCCATCGGGCGTTTTCTGGTGAAACACCAGGTTGAGGCTGTTGTACTTATAGCGGCTGGACTTGTGATGGCCGGGTTGCAGCTGCCCGCCGTAATCCCGGTCATGGTCCACCAGGCTCAGGCTGTCGTTGCCGATAAAAGCCACGCCGGCGGGCGGCACGCTGCGGCTCAGGTTGCCCGCGCGGTCGTAATAATACAGGGTATAGTTAAACTGCCGGCTGGCATGGTTCATCCACAGCTCTTCATGAATATGGCCGCCGGTCACCCAGGCCATAAAGCCGTTATAGACGAAGCTCCGGATGGAATCAATATAATGCTGGTAAGCGGTCCTGCCTTCATAGATGGCCGCGTTCAGCCGGGCGCGTTCGCAGTTGTCCGCCGTATCGGCCGTGGCCGGATGGTCCGTAAGGCCCGGGTAGAGCAGCACGTCATGCAGCACTTCGTTGCGCGCGATGGTAAAGTCGGTAAAGCCGGTCAGGTTCAGGTCCAAATCGGGCAATGCCGGGTTATGCATCAGGACGCTGAACGCCCGGGAATTGCCTTCGCCGGGCAGCGCGCTGGCCTCTGTAAACTCGTAACCGGCCAGCTGGGCGCTGTCTAAATAGGCCGGAACGGGAATAAAGACGTTATACAGGTTATTACCCGAATCGAAATAGCGGTACCAGAACACATGGTCCGAGCAGCGGTAGGCTATCAGCGTGTTATAGGGCAGAATGGATTTCGTATGAATGGTGTGGAAAAACAAATGGCCCGAAAGATTGTTCGATACCTGGTCAAGGATATAGCTCAGGATGCTGAAGCCGGTATTGCCGTTGGTGGCCGTGTCGGGGTTCAGCACATACAGGTTTTGCAGGTTGCCCGGCGCCATCGGGTGCCCGTATTGCAGCTCATTGCCCGTAAAATCGGGCAGCAGCCCCAGGCTGGCGGTCTGTAAGGTGTCCAGAACTTTGGCGGGCGGCAGCCCCTGGCTGGCATAGGCATAAGACAGGAAAGCTTTTTTATGTTCCCGGTCATATTCTGGCCCCACGGTGGGCTGGTGGGTATTGAGATACAGGGCGGGAATGCCCTCGTCAGAGAGATAACGGCGCAGGCGGTCAGTATTGACGGAAATGGTCGCGTCGGTAGAGCCGGCCGGGGCCCGTACCTTATCAATCCGGTAGGCTGTATAGGGAATGCCTGGCATGCTCAGGTAATAAGCGGTGGTTGTATTCGTAAAGGTAAACTTTGACGGCAGGGCTCCGAAAATAGTGTTGGCATCAGGCGTAAACCCGGCGCTTATCGGTACTAATATCCAGCCCATATCCGTATCAGAAAAGGTAATATACGGAGTGTTTACAGCCTTACTGGATACTCCGGCGGTATAATTGGTAAGATATGTCTTATAGACCAGCAACTTACCCGTCGGAATCTGATTAAAATCAATTAAGACTCTTACCGGTGCCGCATTGAAGGTGCGATAGCAAAATAAGGGCTGGGCGGAAACTGTTGTATCCAAATTTTTTAAAGCATTAATAAAAACACGTGCGGTTACAGAGTCTGTAAACAAAATATTGGCATACCCATTATACCTCGGAATGGCCATGCTGTCCGCCAGGGCGCAGCTTTCAATATAACGCTCATACTGGCCGGCGCTATAGGATTTGTGCAGCATCTGGTTCATGAAATTGCGGAGCATGGTGCGGTAATATGGATGGTCGATACCCTTCACCTGGTACACGCCCAGCGTGTCCATGAACCGGGCGTACAGGGCTTTCATCTGCGTGGGCGGCACGGCCGCTGCCAGGCTGTTGATGTCTGTTGTGCTCATGGGCACCTTATCTGTCCAGCCGGGCAGCAGGCAGGTGCTTATCTGTCCGCCCTGTGTATGAGTGACGGTGGCCGCGAAGGTATAAAGACTGATATAGCCGCTGGCCAGCCCGTTGAAATAACCGGCCGGCACGTTGTTGACACAATCAATGGAAAGCGCTATGGTCTCGCCTGCGCTGAGCCGGAAGGTCTGGCCGCAGCTGCCGCTGTCGCCGTCCTGAAAATACAGCCGCACAGCCCCCGCTTCGTTCATGTTGTTTTTATAGATGTAAACGGTATAAAGCCTGTTGGCAGTGTCGTAGGTGGCCCTGACCTTTGCTGCCGTGCTGCCGATGCTGGCAATCAGGGGCGCTTCAAAGGCATTGGCGGCCGTCAGAGTCACCAGGTACTGAGTGCCGGTATCCGTTAAGGCCATTTTGGGAATATTGTTGAGGAAAGAGGAGGCCGCCGTGTAAAAAGACGCTTCTTTGCAGCTGAAGGGATTGCTGTTTAGGGCGCTGCCGGGACCAATATTGTCGTAGTTCACGATATAGGGATTGCAAAGGTCGGTCATGCTGATGCCGTTAACGGAAAGCGCATAACGGATCTGTGCGGGCGTAAAATTGCCATAAGGCACCAGGTGGGCCTGCACCATGGCAAAAAGCGTGTCGCCCGCCGCGTTGATTTTATTGGTATCCAAAGAACAATTAATAATCTGCTGTTTGATCATATTCACGGCGCCTAAGCCCAGCGTATCGTTCTGGCCGTTATACAGGACATTAATGCTGTCCACATAGCCGCGCAGGTTTGTCGTATCAAAATTATTGAGGTATTGCATCCAGTGCTGCATACTGGTGGCGCCGGTGGGGTCAATATTCATGGCCATGCCCAGAAAGCTGCCGGGACCGGTGGAGAGGCCGCCCGAGGGGTTGTAATACTGCGGGAAGACCGGTGGCGGCACTAAGGTCATTCTCACCGCGCTGCAGGTGGCACAGTCTTCGCTGCTGTCGGACAGGTTAAAGAGGTAGCGGCTGCGGTTGGCCAGGTACAGGCCCACGATTTGCGAAAAATATTGTTTTCTGACAAAATCGTTCTCCAGCAGCCCCCCGGCAATGGATTCCCCGAAAATATGGTCAAGGCAGCTGGCCATCATGTTGGCGTTGCCGCAACCGCAGTAGGCCTGCCCGATGGCTAAGGTGTCCAGGCTCTGCAAACCACCCGGTGTGCGGGACAGGGTATCGAAAGCATGGCCGTTATAACTGGCCGTGTTGGCCTGCATGACGGCATATAAAGGGTCCTGATGGATAATCTGGGTCAGGGTGAAGAGCCCAAGACCCTCCGCGGTGGCGGCATCAGGAATGCCGGCCAGCTTCCGGCCGTAGGCGTCGTTGCCGCAGTTCAGCAGGGCGCAGTATTCCGGGTGCATCGGTAGCAGGGCTTCCGCAATGTCATCATTAAAAATCATGATAAACGTATCGACCGGCAGGCTGCTCAGATGTGTGTAGGTCCGTCCCATAAAAGTAATGGAATTAGGTAGTTGCACCATACAGGAATCCTGGTAGCGGTAATGAAAAGGCACCGCGTTGCCGCCGGTCATCAGCACGCCGCCCTCAACGTAATAGCCCCTGGTGGTGCTGCTGTCCTTAATGTCTGAAATAATCCGGCCGTTGGCATTGATGATGACGGAGAATATGGAATTATTATTGCCGGCGACCATCCCGCCGATCCGGGTATAAATGCCGTATTTCCGCACGGTATAAATACTGTCCATATTAGGCCAGAGCTCCTGCATCATCTCCTGCTTTCTCTGCGCGCAGGGATTGCCCGAATAATCCTCGGCTGCCGGACAGGGAAATTGTTTGGACAAAACCGCCGCTTTTACAAATTCCTGCTCCGTTTTCAGGCAACCGGCGGTTTCCATAAAGGAATCCACCGCCTTATTCACGTCCTGGAGGTTTATGGTCAGCTCCTTATGGATGTTATACTGTCCTTTGTTCATATAGAAGCCGGAGCTGGTGCTGTCCGACTGCACTGTGTTGGCGGCATAAACGCCGGTATGAGCCATTGTGCCCGAATCCCGGTTCTGAATGACGCCGCATTCATCAAAAATCCGGTAGTCATAATGGACCTTCACGGCCAGGAATTTGCCGCAAAGGGTGGGATAGGGGCTGAAGTCGCAGTGATATGACACATGAGTGTTGACCCCGTCGGCATCATTAAAAATGCTTTTGTCCAGGATGATCTTATTGCCCGAAACCTGTTGGCTGGTGCCGGCAATAAAATCTTCGTTAAAAGTTGAAGCGCCGGGTACTTCAGGGTTGGGGATAAGGGCCAGTTTGACAGAATTGGTATCCGGAATGCCAATCAGGGAGCTGGCCACCGTTTTGCCGTGATAGTCGGTTATGTTCAGGGATAGCTGCCCGTTGGGGTCTTTGGAAACGGTTTTGCGATAAAAGCCCGACCAGCCGATATCCGTTCCGAACAGCCGGTTCAGGTTCATCTGGTCCTCGCTCACATAATTATTCTTGAGGGCGTGGTTTCTGCCGATCTGGAGGCTGTCCCCGGCGCCGCCCTGTTTATCCACCCTTTTGTCATAGCCGGGCGAATACAGGGTTTCTACAAAAGGGTAGCCGCCGGCATCCGGAACAAATTTCTGGAATCCCGATTTGTCCGGGTTTTGCGGTGAGTAATAAAGGCGGGCTTTTGCAGTGTTCTTAAATGGCGGCGGGGTACTTTCCGTGGGGCAGGCATACAGGCTGAGGTTATCGAAATCAGAAGCCTGGTAAGGCAAACCGCTGGGAGCGCTGAGCGCCAGCGAAGGTTGATAGACAAAACTCTGGTTGGGGATGGGTGTGGGCAAAACGCTTATGGAAGGGCGACCCTCATAGTCATATATATTGCCGGTGGCGATCAGCAGGTCGGGGCGGCTGTTAAAGCGGGTGATGCTTTGCCGGTTCTTCAGAAGCCCGTCGTAAAAGCTGAGCACATGCTTAAATTTCCCGTCTTCCGCGAAGGAAACCGTATATTGCCAGTTCAGCTTATCGGCCATATAGGAACTGTTCAGCGCCCGGTAATTGCTGCTGCCGGCCTGGGACACCAGCCCGCTTTCGGGCAATGACCAGTTACTGTAAACAGGATAACGAAAATGAACAGAATCCGGCCGCAGCAGGCGCACCCGGTACACCACATAGCCATGCTGGTAAACGATGGGGATCTGGTAATAATTGGTGTCTGACCAGACCCGGGTGCTGTTGTGCGCGAAATCATAGGTCAGCTGGTTTTTGGGCCGGTAGGTCACTGTTCCCGAATCCGGGTCCACCTTATAATCATCAATATAGGTCCATTCCAGTTCATAAGCGGCCGGCTCTGCGTTTACAGGTACGGAAAACGACTGGTTGGGCAAGGCCCAGCGCACAGCCATCAGCTTATTGGCGGGTGTTTCAGACTTCATTTTCAGAATGCCCGCGCCGGTGCCGTACACCACTTCGCCCGCATCGGTTTCCTTCACATAAGGCTGTGCCAGGATGACCGGCTCCACAATAAAATTCAGCCGGGAAAAATTACCCGTAGCATCCATGTCAACCGGTACGGGCGGCGCCGTCGGACCGGTGATTTCGTAGAGGCCGTGCAGCACCACTTTCATTCTGCTGAAAGAGCCGTACTGTTTCACCTGGTAGTCCTGGTAGGTGGCCAGCGAATCGGGGTCGTAGCTAATGGTCAGCGTGTCGTTAAACGTACTGTAAATATTGGTGTCCGCCGGGTTATTATAGCCGTAAACCGTATAAACCAGCCGGAAGGTATAGGGGGTTAAAATCTTCTTTTTATAGGTATGGTCCACAAAAAAGCGGACACCCGCATGGAGGCTTTTAAACTTCAGCCGATGGCCCCAGGACGAAGGGTTGGCCAGCATTGCCGGCCAGCGGTCGTGCTGCACATAGATCACTTCGTTCAGCTGCGTTCCCGTCTGGTCGTTAGCCTTTATCTGTGTCGCGGTGCGCTTCTTGCCCGACTCATGGCTGGTAAAGCGGAATGTCTGGGCATCGGTCGGCCGGGGCAGCAGCCATAGCCACAGCAATAATAAAATACAGCCCGGATGGTTGATAATATGTTTCATAAAAATAAATTTTGTCCCTATAAAACTGATGAAACTTTATAATTGATAAACTTTAATAATTTTACTTTGCCGTCCCTGACATAAAAATAGTTACCGGTGTCAAAAAACTGTTCGGGTATCTGCTTCGAATAATTTTTACAAACCGTTTCATAGACGGCGCTTTGCGATGGCCCGCCCGCGGGCCCGCCGCCGGCATATTTTAGCCGGAAGCGGATGGTCCTGGGCAATTCCGTTTTCGTGTCATAGACCAGCACGAAATCCTCCACGTAAAAACCTTTTGGAAAGTTCAGCCGGAAAGTTAGCAGGTCGCCGCTGCGGTCAGCCTTGCAGGCACTGGCGTAGCGGAAAATAACGGAGTCCATGAGGTTTTTAATAAGTCCGCCCTTAAAGAAACCATTGAAATCGGGCAGCCGGTCTTTATATTTCGGGTATTGGTTTTTATTGAAAATATTTATCCGTTTATTAAACAGATCGGCGCTGTAAATCCATTGTTGGCCAATGATCAGCAATTCGCTGTTGGTCTTGTAATACAGCCTTTTATTTTTCCGGTCCACGCATAAACGGGCCGTTAAACGGTCTTTTTGCCCGTTCGGGAAGCTGGCGTCGGTAACTGTTTCATACTGATAGACCGGCAGGTCCTGTATTTTTTGAAAAACAGCCCGGAACTTGGCCATGTCCTGCTGAGGCGACTGGGCCCGCAAGGATGCAGTGGCGCCGGTGCATAAAATTATACACAGCAGCATCCCCACGCCCTGTCCCGCTCTGTGCCGGCTGCCTTTGTTCAGTTGCCGGGGCCGTCGCTTTATATTGCCATTCAGATATTTAAAAGCCATGAAAAAACGAATTAAGGGGTTACAATGGTTTTAGCGTTCGCACTCCGGGATTCCATCACTGTCATGACGCCCCGCTCGGTTTCTTTTTTAGTCCTGATAAGGTTGCCTTCCTGGTCATACTCGTAGAAAGTTGCAAAATTGTTTTCGTCCAGCGTGGCCATAAGGCGTTGATTACGCGGGTTGTAAACAAAAGCTTTCATATTGGCATCAAGAGGATAAATCCGGATGTCGTCGATATAGGCATTGGCGGGCAACTGGATGGTTTTGGAGCTGCCCGAAGCCACGGAAACCGTGCCTTCCAGCTGCTGCCATCCGTCAATAATATTGGATTTGGCCTGCATCCCCGCGGGAATGCCCGAATAAGTGGTCTGGTTGCCTCCGGTCGATTGGGGCCTGAACCAGTAGGACAGCACGTAAGTCTTGCCCGTCTCAAGGGTCAGCGGAAGAAGTCGTGGCTGTCCCGGCGGCACCGGGTTGTTCGCGGCTTTAACCGTGAATTGCGCATTGCCCGAAGGCGTCCGTAAAGCATAATCGCCGGTATGGGCCAGGCCTTTAACCACAGAAAAGCCCGATGCCCCCCCGGTCAGGACCGGCAACACATAAGGATAAGCGGTGCCGGCATCGGTTGGCGGGAAAAAGGATTGAAACGGAGAGGTAAAGAAAACCAGGTAATTATTTAACACCTGCAACAGTCGGTAGCTTTCGAAATTCTCAGCGAAAACTTCCTGCTGCCGGGCATTTTTGGCCAGTGCCACCGGCAGCTGATGATTATAGTCATATTCCGCTGTTGTGAAATTGCCGGTGGCATCCAGGTTTTCCAGCTCAAAACCCCAGGGGCTATATTTCGTGACCGTTCGGGCCACGAGCCAGTTCGGATCGGCGGAAGGCTCTGCCCGCAGATAAGAATTGCTCAGCTGGCCGACACCCGGGAACGAGTCAATATAAATAATCCTGTTCACATACCCCCAGTGACTGTCTTCGCTGCTGCCGGGAGCGTTGGTGGACTCCCAGCAATAGCTGACCGTACCGCCATCGCTGAACAGGGGCGGGCCGTTTCTCCAGAGTGATATGGCGGAAAACAGGCCGTCAGTCCTTGGGGTCATCTGGCTGTAATCTCTCTTACTCATATAGGCATATTCCCGGAACAGTCTTTTAATACCCTTTGTACCGTTGACATATTCATTCAGCGAGTCATAAGTTGTGGGATGAAGAGCAGGGTCATATTTGGGTAATATGGCCGTAAGCGTATCTGAAAAGGTGCGTCCCGAAAGGCTGATCAGCATGCTCAGGTCGTCCCTTAAATAGCCGTTGAGGTCAAATGGCGTGCTCATGGCCGTATAAGAAAGGATATTTTCATTCAGCTGATTTTTGTCGCCCGAACGGATGACCTTAACCCGGACGCCAAATAGAGAACCTGAGCCCGTCCAGGCCGGATCGTATTTGAACCTGGGCTTGACCAGGACATGCGGGTACTCATTGTGTTCATTATATCTGGTAATGGTATCAAGGATTTTACTGTTGGAAGGCAGCGAAGCGACGCATTCGTAGGGAGATTCGGGCACCTTGAAACCGGTGACCCAGACATTCAGCGTGTTGCCGGTATTGGTGGTTAAAAGCAACTCATCGCCGATCCTGTAATTCAGGACCGTTGCGCCTGTGGGCAGCTCACCGACATAATCATCAATGCCAACCTGGCTGAAATATTCCGTATAGCCGGTATTGACATAGGAAGGACCCATGGACTGATAGCCCCACCAGGCCGGGTAATTAACCGAAAACTCACGGTCGCCGAATTCGTTATTGACCGAAGTGATGAGCGGCTGACCGGTAAGAGGGTCGAAAGCTTCATTGCTTACGGTGGTGAGCGCGCCGTTCTGGTAGCTTTGGATGGATTTGAGCAGTCCGTATTGCTGCACTACTTTTGTGGCCACTACGGCATCAAACTGGTTGGTGAAGTTGAAAGTGAAGGGGTAGCCCAGAGGGATGCCGATGGGAAAAACACCGGCCATGAACAGGTTGAAATTGCCGTATATGGTTTTCGATTTTGTCTTGTCCAGGTGTTCCCGGCTGTCTATCGTGATATCTTCTTCATAGCCTACTGTGCCTTCGGCTTCTTTGAGCTTTCCGGCATTATAATCATAACTGATAATCCGCACTTTGTTGTTCAGCTTATGGCCGTCCCTGTTATAGTTATATTGCTTGTAGCTGATGAGCTGCGATTCGCCCGAGGAAGGGAGGAACACGCGGTGCTCTTCGCGTTTGGGCTTCCCGTGCATATCATTAAAAACCAGTGTATAGCCTTGGGTGACTTTAAAGACCTGGCTCTGGTTGATAAAACTGTAATGCTGGTCATTGGACAGGACGTCTAAAGGCGTGCTGAAAGCCTGAATGGGGAAATCGGCAGCGGTATAAAAATCATGAATATCCTCGCTTTGCGCGGAGCGGCCCTGCTCCTTGTGAATGCTGGTTACCGTTACCCTGGAATAGCCCACCACGGCAGGCGGGTATAAGGATTCACCTATGGGCAGTTCCTGGAAAACGCCCACCGGGTCGTTGGGCGGCCAGTTACTGGCGCTTTGCATCCTGTATGCCGCGGGCTGCCGGAACGGGTTTTCGTCGCCGCCGATCAGGGGCTCATAGCTGGCCACACCACTGCTGATACGGCCGATGCCGTTGGCCGATTCCGTAGTATAATCATAATTTTTGCCGTAAAGTGCCACGGCACCGCTGCCGCCGGTCAGGGTTTTCCAGTTATCGGAAAAAACCAGCTGCTTTACCCGTACGCCACCGCCTTTTTTGTTCCTGCCGGGGTTGGTCAGCCGGATAAATGACCGGTTGAGATGAACGCTTTTGGCTTTGCCCTCCTCAACCATTCGCCGCACGGGGTTTTTGCCGAAGCTGATCAGTTCTCCGAAAGCATATTTCAGGCCTGCTAATACATTTTTCAGATTGGTTTCATAAGGGTTATTGCCCGGGAAAATCACCTGTGGCAGGTAATAGCGGGCAAAGTTGATGGCCGTATAGGTGGCGGGATTCAAATGGGCGCCGCCGCCAATAGGATCCACATCTTTCACTTTCACATAGCCGTAATCGTCGTCGTTGGTGCAGATGCCGATATCCGTTACCAGCGCGAAACCCTTTATCGGTTCATACCGGTTATCCACCAGCCTTGTTTCCATATTATAGAACAGCAGGTCCTGGCCTTGCAGGTAAGTATCTTTAAAGGAAAGCCCCGGCCGTTCGTCATTCTTGCGGCGTTTGAAATAAAAATAAAGATTGGGTGAGTGCTCATTCGTATAGAGCTGGCCGGATGACGAAAATACCTTTGAATTGCCGGCGCCGGCCAGCATAAACATCTCCATGGCCGGTTTGTCCTGAACATAGGCATAGTCGTCCGATTCGTACTGCACCGCAATTATCCCCCCGGAGGGCAGGGAAACGGTATCCAGGGCACAGGCGGCAACATGATCATCTTCATGAGGGTCGTTTTGATTGACAAAAGGGAAATCAATATTCGACATGCTGCCTGCATTAGGTTTATAAGCGCCCCAGCGGTCCTTGCTGGCCGCACCGTAAGTGTAGTAGGCTGTCGACGGGTCCCGGTCCTTGTAGGAGAACTGGTACGGGCTGAGCATGTTTTTATCTGAATTGCCGTAACGGATATAAATCCTCTTCAGGGTCAGCTTGCCGCCTGAACCCGAGTTGGGCGTGTTATTCCAGAGAGAATAATCATAAGCGAACATGACTGTTTTAACAGGAACGGCAGCCCCTTTGTTGACAAAACGGTCATGTTTGTTATAGAGCTTGATGGAGTCCAGTTTATAAGAAAAGTCGGTGCTGTCTTCGCCCCGCGCATCCTCTCGTTTGCTGGTGTAAAACTCGGCTACATAATTTTTGGTTTCAATGCTGTGGAGGTACCATTGTTCCCTGCTGCCGGACAGGAAGCTGGCCTTATCGTCCAGCGGGTCGCTTTTGAATCCCGGATCATACTGGGCCTTATGGTCTCCGAAAGGTGCTTTCCAGTGATAAGCCGAATCTCTGAGCCTGTAATTGAATTTGGTATAGGAACCGAGGTCATCGTCGGAGGGGCCGTTGCCGGTAACATCCACATAGTCGGCCGACAAAACATCGGTTAATAAAAAGCTGTGTGCATAAGCGGGCGTGTGGGTGGCACTGTAAAAATGGCTGGGCTTATGCGGATTATTAATTGAAGCTTCCTGGTCACTGTAGGTCATCAGGCCGTCGGCACCTCCCGAAGGCGATACCGAAAACGTTACGGCGTTCTGGGTGTTGTTCATCGCCGGAAGGCCATAGATATAGCGGCGCCCGTCCTGTTTGACCTGTACGATTTCCGAGATTTGTGTTCCCGATCGTTGGCCGGCCATCCTGGAATAGGTCGTTTTCGGTACATCCGCGCCGCCGGCAAACCCGTTGTCGCTGTTGTAGCTGGTAATATTCGCTGAAGAGGCTACGCCGTATTTGGCGGCTTCGCTGCCGGTAAAATAATAAACCAGGTCGCTGCGGGGCACCCTTTGGGTACTGCTGCCCGGTTTCCGCGCCGGCAGAGATTGCGCCTGGGCACCGGTAAGAGGCGTTGTACCATGTATGGTATTCAGGAAATGATCGTCTGTCCGGGTGGCATCGCCGGCCCGTTTGAAATATACGTTTTCATAAATGCTGCCGCTTTCATTTTGGCTGAACGGGCGTTTGTATTGCGGCCAGGGGCCTGATGTGGATGTGGTATGGCTGACAGTCCCGTCCACACCGGCTTCTACCAGGTTGCCCGTACCGAATTCCATATTTACGCTGAAATCTTCGGTCTCGCTGGACACTACGGGGTCATAAACACTGCCGAAGTCATTACGGTAAGGCCGGAATGAGCCGCCTGTTCCCTGACCGGTCACCGAATACACATCATAAGTCATGTTGCCGGCGGGCAAATATTTCAGGCTTTTATTGAAGGTGCCGTCCTTATCCCGGGTGAAATCCATAATGGATGTTTCATCGCCGTTCTGAGCATACAAATAGCCGTAGGCTTTCCGCGAACTTTCTTTCTGGTAGGCTACTTTACTGATCATTCCGAAGACGGCCAGGTTGGGATAAACACTGAATAATTCTCCGCCAAGCCTGATTTGCCCGCGATACACGTCCATAGTGGTCGCGTTTGTAATGACGGGCACAATATTCTGTAAGCCGATGGGGACGCTGATGGACAAAGCGGGGCCGTTGACATTGCGGCCGCCCATTTTGGCATGAGAGGAAATGCTGAAAGTCCTGGCCTTAAGGCCGCTTCTGGTGCTGTATCCCGTGCCGCTGGTAATCCCAAATCCGCCGTTATTGTCATCCGCCTGAATTTGAGAAGATTTAAAGGATAAGCCTATGGTATAGCTGGCGCCGACATCTGCTCCGCTTTGCGAGCCCACGCCCAGGTTGATTCCTGCGCCGGCGTTTATGCCTACACCGGAGGATGGCGGGCTAATATTGACCCCTGCGTTTAACGCAAAGCCTATATCGACGCTAACGCCGCGGTAGTTGCTGACGTTGATGCTGCCGTTAATGTCGGCACTCAGTTTGAGCTTGGGCGTACCCACACCGGCGAGTTCGGCGCCGGCGCCTAAACCGACGCGGATGTTTTCTTCCGGCTCAAGATTTAAGCTTTTGTGTATCGTTTCTCCGTTAAAATCATCCGGCAGCCCCCGGACACTCCTGTTGACCGACCCGGGATTGATATTCCAGCCAAAACCCACCCAGCTGGACTCGTCCTCCACGCCGCTGCCGCTGTGATAGGCGATGTTGACAGGGTAGCCCTCTATGTCCAGTAATGGAATATTATAAACAAAATCTCCTGTAAATAAATCCACCATATTGGTTGTGCCCACCGGCTCAAATGACTGTACTTCGGGCTGCGTAGGCCCGGAGGTCAGCGCAAAGGAAGCCGCCGGCAGCGCCAGCTGCATTCCTAAAACAAGCAGGAGCACTTTAGCGGTGAATTTTATGAGTTTGCGTTTGTGATGAAGCATGGCTGTAAATTTTATAGTTGAGTATTATTGATGCGCTCCCGGAATGTTCAGGATATCTTTCACTTTAATACGGGTTTTAATAATCCCCGACCTGAAAACCCGGTCGTAATAGGCAATCTGTAAATCATACTGAATGGTGGCGGCCTGCCGCAATCTGAAGCCGGCAATCATTGTGGCCACAGGTGCCAGCCCCTGGTGGTCCTCAAACCAATAGGCCGATGCCGGAAGGCTGTCGTTCCCGCATATCAGGCTGAAGTCGCGTCCGGCATCATTTAAATAATAATTTAGCCTGGCCTGATATTCCGCCATGTTCCCGGCCGCGTATTGTAAGGGAGAGCCGTTATGGCCGCTGATCTGAATGGTCACGTTAAACCAGACCATGCTGTCCAGCGCCTGTCTCCGGCTTTTCTCTGCTACGCCGCCCGGATGCTGCTCCATGTCGAGGATATAGGCCGCCGGTTTATACTGAAACGTAAACACACAGGGCACAACGGTAACGGCCTTCCTGAGCCCGTTTTCGGGATTTTCGACAAATTGTACCAGGTTTTCAGGGCTCCTGTGGCGCAGCGAGCAGGAACTATGCATAGAAATGCACAGCAACACCGGTATGGCATAAAACATTGCCTTAATAGCCTTTTTCATACTTGTCATTTACAAAGTCAATAACGTCATTTGTCCGGTCATAGAAATCGTCGTTATACAGAACGCTGCCCCTGCCGTTGGCCCCTATAATGAGCCGAAGGCCCCGGTTCCTGCCGTACTCATCTATAGCCGGGTTCAGGCGCTTCCATACCTCTTCGTTAATGGTTGCATTACTTTGCTGGTAGGCTTGCTCCAAGTTTGCCCGGGCTTCGATGTAGGACTTATAAAGTTCTTTTACCGCAGGTTCGGGTGTTTTCCCGTCTTTACTTTTTAAAGTCAGGACCTGTTTAATGCTGTCGGTAACCTTTGTCAGGTATTGAAGCTGCACGCCTGCTTTGGCTTCCAGCTCCTGTTTCATCTTATACCCGTTAAAAAGTTTCACGGCATCCACCACCGCAATTTTTTTCCGGTTCCGGTGCTCTGAAAACATAATGATAACGGCCGTCAGGATACAGGCTGTAAGGGTTATCAGTAATTGTCTGATGTCTGCTTTGGTCATTTTTGTCATAGTTTATCTTGCTATATAATCCGGATTGATGTACCGGAACGGAATCCGGTATTCCGCTCCTGATTGCGTGTGAATCACTAAAGTATAATGCTGTAAATGCTTTAAGGGCCGGTTATCTTTAAAATTAAGTATGTAACGGTTGTCCCCGTTAGCTGCCTGCAATACGTTTTCCGTCAGTTTTACCTCTTTCTGGTTTTTATTCAGCAAGGTGAGTGATAAAGAATCCCGTTTGCGTTCTGTCAATACATATTTTAATTTCAGAATGCCCGGAGCAAGCAACTGATACCTGCCCGTTTCCCGTTTAATATCAATATAGGAGGGGTCCGTCGGTACGCCTTTTACCAGGCTGTCTTCCACAATTGTAAACTGCCATGGCTGAGCTTCTCCCAAAAGAATATCTCTATAATATGCATAAACCGTCCATGCATAGGGCTGATTGGCGACCAAAGGTGTCGCGTAAACAGGATATATTCTGCTGAACGCCGATAATCCTTTCTCCTCATAGTCCGCAGGATTTCGCTTAACGGCTGTCTCCGTATTTTGCCCCGCTTTTATTTTGGCCACTTTAACCCGGTAACTCAGTGCCTGGGGCATCGGATAGTTGACCATCCAGCTCAAAACCGGATAATAATTGTAAACTTTTGCTTTATCTCCCGGATGGATAAGGTTAATGAGAAAGACGGAGGCGGAACGATGATAGAGGCATTGGCTGAACGTTTCGGCAGCAATTTCGTGCGACTGATAGTCGGCTTGCACACGAACACAATACTCATAAATTCCTTCGGGTAATTTTTTGTATTGTTCAAACAGCTCCTTTAAAGCCGTTGAGGAATAATGGAACCGTGGGGACACAAAATTGCGCGATATCATGTTCATGCCCGGCTGCAAGGTATAGCTGAACTCATAAGAGACAAACAATTCAGGATGGGCGCGATACCTGATGGTTCCTGTAATCAGGGCTCTGGTGCTCCGGTTATAGTCCGACCGGACCTGAAAATTCAGGAGATTATCCGGCGTGAGATCAATACCGTCCAGTTGTGCCAGGTTAACCAGTATGTTTTCCTGTGCATGTCCGGAAGGTGCCTGCCAAAGCAGGGATGCCAGCAGCAGAAGAAGCGGTAGCTTATTTTTCATATTGTCAGTTTTTTAAAAATTTAAAGCATGGTTTCATTATTTATCTTTTAGCTTCATTTTAAAACGCCAGGACATTTGTATGGTTCCGAAATACAGCGATGCCCAGGATGAATTTTTGTCCGTACGGTAATTACTGTTTCTGAAATTCATGCGTAACATCAGGGGCAGTTTTTTAAAAGTATAGTTCCCTCCAATAGATTCGCCTGCCTTACACAGGCCAAAGGCACAGGCTGCGGCATCCAGGCCGGCCGAAAGGCTGATGTTCTTCAGAATGGGAAAAGCCGCGGTTATCCCGGCAAACTTATTGTTGTTTAAGGCGGCATATTGTTCCTGGCCGGTAGTATTAATTTGGGATACGCCCGCATTGACAGAAGCCATAACCGCGCCTTCTGTATAAATAGCCATTCCCTGAATTTGCAGACTGCCGTATTTGATTGTATCCACCAGGCTGTTATTGTTATTGAACAAAACAGAGAACCGCCAGGCCCTGCCCAATTCCTTAAACTGATAGCTGCTTCGGCCAACCCAAACGGAGCCTAAAATGGGCTTTTGCGGGATGTTTAAAGTGTCGGTGTAACTTCTGAAAGACGAGAACGGTTTGTAGGATAAATATAAATCGGGGAAACGTTTGAAACGGGTGTTAAGCTCAAAGCCCCATTGGGTGTTATGCCCGGTCGTCAATATACTGTTTTGCAGCAAATGATTGTAGTTTACGGAAAGGGACAGGCGTGAGCGAAACAGGGTGCCACTGCCATTAACCACTATTCTTTGCGTCCCCGACATTAAAACAGGAAGAGTGTTGTTTTCAAATGATTTGCCGTTATTTTCATACAAGGCATCAATACTCAGGGAGGTATGAGGAATATTGCCGGTAATATGAATATTATAAGCCGCTCTTTCTTTAAAGGAGATTTGCTCTGCCGCTTCAGGAGACTGCCCCTTTTCACCGGAAAAAGCAAATTCGCCGTCAAGCCGTACATAGTCGGAGAACTGCCCGGCATAAAGCGTTGAAAAAATGTGTACCGGATTCCGGAAGCTTGGTAAGGATATAGCTTCCGGCTTAAAAAAATCATTATTGTTCAGCAGCTTGTGTGCCGGGCTGTAGCCATAGTAAACAAAGCCGATATTTTGGCCGGCTACAGGTTTCAGGGCCATTCTTGCACTATAAGATTTGTATGTGGCCACATCATCATAGCCACTGATGTATTCCGTATGGCCATAGGTCACGCCAACTTTTGCAAAACCGATGTCGTAACCCAGGTTCGCCCCCTTCATCATCTGGCCCGCCATGGTGTAACCGGACAAATATTGGGGGAACATGCCGGCGTCAAATTCTGTCAGGCCACTCAACCACCCTTTGGCCTTGCCTTCCGGCAACATGCCGGTTGCCTTTTTGGCCATGTCTTTATAAGACAGGTTTTCCGTATTCTGGACATTTCTTATTTTTTGAAAAACCAAAGCGGAGTCGTAATAGAGTGTTGTTTTGTATTGTTGCAGCAATTGCCGGTAATGGTTGATTTTCTCCTCGCAGGCTTCCGCTTGCTCACACAGGGCGACAACGCGCTGATATTTATCCTGAACAGCCGCTTTGGCCTTTTTTAATTTCCGGAATGAGGCAGAACTGTCCGCCTGCCTGGCCATTAAGTTGCTGAGTGAGTCTTCGGCAAATTTTGCCCGGGCTGCTGACTGTTTCCCGATTTGTGCAGCATTGTCGCCGGCAGAAAGACCTTCCGCCTGCAATTTGTTTAAGGCGGCCGCTTTTTCGGTTTCCAGCCGGTTGATATAATTGTCGTAAATCATTCCGAAGCTTGTACCCCGGGAGATTGTTTGTTCATAGCGCCGGTTGTATCCGGCAATAAGTTCTGACAGCTTTTCTTTTGCTTTTTCCGCATCATAATGGAAATGAACATAACTGGCCTTAACCTGCCTGTGCCGGTCCTGAGAGCTGTAATAACCCTCAAGCTGAACAGGGATACCCGAAACGGGAAATTCAAATAGGCCCTGCACCTCGTAGTAATTGTTGTCGGCAGCAGAGAACGGTTCATGGTCGTTGCTGAGGTTAGCAGCCAGACTTACGGTCCCTACAAACTCTTGGTCATCTCCCCCCGCAAGTGTCCTGAATTGTGTTGCCAGTGACTGGTAAGTGCTGAGGTCATTATGGACAAAAGCGTCTTCAGGATGGCTAAGGGCGTCTCTTGCCTTTTTGATTTGCAGGGCCACCGACTGGTTTTTATGTAAGCGGTAGCGCCCGATAAACCATGCACCCTTATATAAATCCACAGACAGGGATGTGGCATCCTCATATTGTTTACAGGTCAGTCCCTGGCGTTTGCAATAGCGGACAATCTGAAACCGGGAACGTGTAAATACCCGTTCCGCAGTGGATGATATCTGCTGAGCGTTATTTTGCTGCTCAATAAAATTGTGCAGCGCGCCTCTGCCTTCCGATCGGGTACCGGTTTGGTCAAAAATATTGGTTAGATTGCTGTAAATAATCCCGGATGTATTCAGGTTACTGTCCACATCACGAAGAATGTTTTGGGTGGTAACAGCGGTATCTTGTAAGAGCTGAACCCTAATGAAATATTGCCCGGGAGGCATAGTATGATATCGTTGAATGATTGTGGCCAGAACAGGTAAACAATAATGCTGACCCTTGCCGCCTGTAAAAGAAAGTATTTTTTTATTGATGCCCTTCCCGAACAGAATGTCCGGTGAAGAGAATTTGTATGCTAAAACGCTGTCTCCGTTTTTTTGTAATTGATAACAGGAAATCATAACGGTGGCGGAAAAGGAATCACTTGCCGTTAAGAAAAGGTCATTTTTGAGATTTCCATTACTGAAATATATAAATTCAGTACTTAATTTTAAACTATCACCGAGGGCATAGAGGCTTCCTCCTTTTAATAATAAAAGCAGTATGAAAATGTGCTTTATAGTAGTCAGTGATTTCATGAAATTAATGAAAAAAAATAACTTCTTAATTGGTAATCTTTTTATTGCATAATATTCAAAAACAAAAAGTCAGAACTTCTGAAAAAATATTGTTTTTCTAAAACAACACTATTATAATATCTGGATGCAAAAAATAATACGCATGGTACTCATAAAAACTTAACAAAAGTTGCGCCCGTCAAAGAAAAGTGTCGTACAGGAATTAGTATGAACTATAAAAAACTTTACCTGATATTTCATAATTAACCTGTAGGGAACAAATTTGAAAATTTTTCCGATTGCGCATTGTTCCTTTCTCATTTATGGTCGTTCATTATTTTTAGGAAACCGTATAGCTCACTTGCTTATATTTTGCATCCATCTTCACATCTCCCCCATCTAAATCGGCGACAAGATTGGCATTTTTATTGGAATATCCAAATAAAAATCAAGGAATTATACCTGCTATTTTTAAGGTTTTTATCTGGTTTTCCTTTGAGGTATTCTGCTTTGTTTTTATTATTGATTTCTTTATGAATTTTGGCTAACCATTAAATAATTGCAATTAAATAAAATAATAATTGTGGTTATGTTTTTGATTAATTACCTTTTATACTTATTTTGGGCAGGCTATTTCAGAGAATTTGAAGGATATTTTTTAAAATAAATTTCTATAATTGCTATATTAATGGTTTCTTTGTTTAAGTCTTTTACGTTGTTATAAAAAATATAATTGACTGAATTTTTGTAACAAATTATTTAATTCATCAAATAAATATGTCATGTTATTACTAAAGAGTAAGAGTGATGAAAGGGCAGGTGTGGCAGCCGGCAAACAAAATTTTCCCGGTAAAAGGCGATAGGAATTCTTCCTGCTTAAAGTGCATATTGGATATTTATTTGCTTTTGCTTGTCGGGACGTTCTTCTTGTTTGCGCAGAAGGCCGGCCAGTAACTCTTATCAAATTTATCGTCCTTTATACTGGTTATTGCTTGTATGGCCGGCCGGTATTTTATGGAGCCCGGTGCTGTATCAAAGAAAAGGTGAAGGGTAGTTATGTGGGCGGCGAAACAGGAAATATTTATGGTCAGGATTTTATTCCTCTGACATGCGGGCGGGAGAACAACGCGCCTGGAAGAGCAGCTGCCGGCGACTCCGCAGGAAGAAAACCGGGGCATGACCCTTCTTTTTCTTCCGCCCCGGCGGCTTCCCGGACGTTTCTGAAAGCAACACAATGCCGGTTATTCTGATATTACTCTGCCGGCGCTTTTTTACTGATAGAATACAACTATGTCATTCTCATGAATAAAATAGCTTTTGGCGTGTTTATATAAAACATCTCCTTTTTGTACCATTTTAGAAACATTCTCGGGTACATCGCAATTTGCTCCGCTATTCAAAATAACGATGGCTACATTCCCGAATCAGGACCTGAAAAAATGGTATCAACCCTCTCTGAGTAACTTCCATTGCAAATTTTATTTTTGAAGGCTTTATTGTCCTACTTACTTGTGTAAGGCCAAATTGATATTTTTCCGGCACTATGTTACCAAGGTGAATTTGATTTTTTCGCCACTCAAGAGGTTTCGGGGGTGTGGCTCGGCCAAAAAACGGTGTTGAGGCGAAGGTGTGCGTGGGCTACCAAAAACGCGGGGAGCTATTCATTTTTGGCCGTTTTTATTGTTACTTTTTTGTACCGACAAAAAAGTGACAATGAAGAAAAAATTGAGGGACTTTTCTTGTCTGACCGGTATGGTGAGGATACCATTTTTCAGATACTGCCATGACAAGAAAAGGAGGATAACGGAAAGACCAATCATGATGCCAAATAATTGTTTGAATGTATTATATAGGTAATTAGGTTGCGCCATTTAGGTGTTTATTTGGCACACTGACTTCCTCTTGTCATGCTGGTGCGAAAGCGAAGCATCTCCTTTTTCTTTGAGATTCTTCGCTTTCGCACCAGAATGACAGGCAGGAGAACAGGTGACTCAGAACGAACATGACATTTAATTGTCTAAATGGTATAGTATGCTATTACCACGCCACCGGTTACAATTAAAAGCGCAACGATAGTGTTTTTAATTGCTTGGTTTTTTGTTTGAGAAAATATTTCAATTGTCAGTAGAAAAAGGATATGCAAGAATGGATAACTCCTCCTGCTGGCGCAGGTTTGCAACTCTTGTGCTTTTTGTTATTTCAGAATTTATGCCAAAGCTATTGCTTTCGGGGTTAAAATCCTGTTCTCCTATTTATCTACTGTTCCGTTTGTCCTGTGAAACAGCCGGGTATCATGGTCCCTGATATCTTATTGTACATTGCCTGTCTATGACATTGTCCTTCTTTCCGGGGCTATAAATGTTTTATGAGATACCGGTTGGTCCCCGAATGCTCCCGAACCAGGCCCTGTTTGATTTAGAAAATCAAACAGGGCCAAAGAAATCGCATAGTCCATTTTGGTGTCAAAAAAATTATAACCAGGAGTATTATTTACTTCCAGAATAACCCATTGCCCGGTTTCGGTCACTTTAAAATCTATCCCTGCGAATAAAAGGCCATCTTCTGTACAAAAGTCAATGCAACTTTTTAGAATATCTGTTGGAATAGTTATCTCTGAATAAATATTCCCGGAAGTATTATAGCGATAATCGACATTGGGGGATTCGATTTTAAGGGCCAATGGTTTGGATCCAACGAGATGCAGCCGGACATCAAAGCCTCTGATATGTTGTTGAAATAAGGAGGGGATTCTGTTGACCAGGTGCAGGTCTTCATATAATGCTTCATCAAGTTCAACAGCTTTTGTTCTTATGCTTGAGGTGCCTTTTGAAATCCAGTTTCCGTCTGCTTCTACTACTTTTTGTGCTGATGGTGCAGAACCGAAAATGTAAGTATCGGGAGTTTTAAATCCAAAGTCCTTCAGTTTTTTAATGTGATAAAGCTTCGTGTAGTTCGAATTTCCGGCACCGGGCCTGTTCACCACCACCTTGTCAGAGAATTCAAGGTAGTTCTGAAGCAGGAAAATGAAATTTACCACTTTCAGGATATTACTTTTATCCAGGGGGGCCTGATATAAACATCTTGAATAAATAGAGTTGTAGCAGGAAAAATCAAACGTTTTATCCCCGATTTTAATTAGTAAATCATTTTCGAACGTGATATCAATATCAACAGCCTTTTCGAGGTCGGCCAGGTCCAGAAAATCAAACGAATGATCTAATTTCTTTAAAGTGAGCACCTTAATAAAATGCCTGATGGCGATTTCGTTATTATAACCTATAACCAAAAACATAGACTAAATTATTTCTTTTAAAGATTTACACAACACCTGGTTACTTATATTTTGGAAATGTTCACTGACGTTTACAATAAAAAAAGTTCCGTTTAAAACCACGCAGGTTACATTTAAAATGTCAATTTTTCGGTCCCACATGGCTTTTTGTGTTTTAAATATCAATTCCTCTGCATCCCTGTACGCTTCAGTATAAATATCGTTATATGGATAAAAGGAATGACTATGTCGTGTAATAACCATGTAAAACCGGTATTCCGTTTTATCGTGAATGACGTGAGTAAGGTTAAAAAGGGAAGCATGTAATGCCCAACCGATATTTTTAAATAAGAAGATAAGGAAATATCTGTTTTTTATGCTTAGGCTCATGTTTAATGTGCCGGCATTAATCAGTTTGTCAGGATATTGTTGAAGGGCGGATACTACTGAGGCGTCCATTTCGCAATATTCGAAAGTATTTTCTTTATGAGCTGTGCGGGGATTGCCGGATGAAACATCTGGGGTATTGAAGAAATAGATTCTGTCAAATTTTGAAATGTGTATATTGAAAAAATATATCCCGCATTTGTCTGTGTTGTTAATTTCAGAGATGAGGATTTGTTCGTGTCTGTTTACGTCATATAAGGTAAAGCCAAGATCCTGAATGGCATTTTTTATCTCAATTTCCGCCATCGGGTCATGGCGTATTAAAAGTACTTTCATTTAATTAGAAAATTATTGTTATTGTACAGCAAAAGCTTTTGGCGAAAAGTGAAGGGTGTCCTTAGAATAGGACACCCCATCTATCAAAATTACTTATGCTTCATTCCTTATTTAAAGGGGTTAAGCGCATCCGCAGCATTTTTGGCCTGTTTCGCTGCGGCATCAGCGGCATTTTTGGCTTCTTTCGCTGCACCATCAGCAGCGTTTTTGGCGTCATCGGCGGCATTTTTTGCTTCATCGGCAGCATCTTTTGCCGCTTTTGCCGCTTCATCAGCTGCGTCTTTTGTGGCATCTTCGGTTGCCTTGACTGCTTCATCGGCAGCATTTTTTGTTGCGTCCGTCGCGTCTTTTGTGCCGTCCGCAACATCTTTTGCTGCATCTTCTGCGGCATGGATGGCATCCTCAGCCGCATCTTCCGCGCTTTTTTCAATACCTTCCAATGCCAATAAGGCATCTACCATCCAGTTGGAAGGGGGATTGGGCTGAGTTGTACCCATAAAATTATAATCTGTTGGCTGTTTTTCCCCATCCCATTTTGATCCGAAGAAAGTATAATATTCATCTGAAATGCTAAACCCGATAATTGCATTCTGATCATTGCCTCCTGAAGTAAACCATGACAACTGGCAAGTCTGTGTAGTGGTACCGTCTTCTTGTTGAGTGGTCTGTACCAGATAGATATATTGGTTGATGGATTTGGATTTGTAGGTAATTGCCGGGTTGCTAACCTTAAGCGTATTGCCATCAGCCTTATAACTTGAGCCGCTGGGGATGTAGGTATTGTATGCCCCGTTCCAGGCCGCCAGGTCCGTACTTGCGAGTGCAAACATGGCTGTGAAATTATTTTCAGTGGGCAAAGTATCGGAACCTGTTGCATAAGTCCCGGTACCCGTAATATTATCTTCAGGCTGAATATAAAAAAGGAGATTGGCTGAAGATGCATTTCCTGAGGATGCTGACCATGATATTGAAATTTCAACAATGGTATCGTAGGACATCAGAGTGGTGAAAATTGGCTCTTTAATTGTTTCACCATTTACTATTATGCTTTGACTGGCGAAATCAACCAAAAGATTGGGGCCATAGCTAGTTGAATTGCCATTTTTTACATAAGTGATGAAATTTGCGCGAATTGATGTGTTTATAGACATTGGTATTAATTATAGGTTGTTAAAGGAAAGGTTTAATTTGTGTGTAAATTGATATTATAAAGTAATGCAATGCCTTAAGTGCTGTTTTCTGTTATTGTTGGAAGATTATTTTTTACACAATAAGTAATATTAATGAAGCAGATTTCCATGATTATAAGTTTGAAAGTAATTGGTTGTAATAATTATAAAAAAATCTGTCAAGATTATATTTTGCTTTATTTCTTATTAAAGGGGTTAAGCGCATCGGCAGCGGCTTTTAGGGCATCATCGGCAGCATTTTTGGCTTCTTTCGAAGCGGCATCCGCCGCATCTTTTGCAGCGTCAGCAGCGTCTTTTGCGGCTTTTGCTGCTTCGTCAGCGGCATCCTTTGCGGCATCCTCTGCATCTTTCGCCGCGTCGGTTGTTGCTTTTATGCCGGCATCAGTAGCATCCTTGGCCCCGTCAGCAGCTTGTTTCGCCGTATCATCAGTAGTATTTTTTATATCATCCGCCGCATCTTTTGAAGTATCAATAATCCAGTTGCCGGCATCGTCCAGTATATAGCCAAGATCTGTCAAAACAGCAGCTACTTCCGTCTGGCTGGCATTGAATACATCTACCAATGCCTGTGCAACAACATCAACAGGGTAACCTACGGCCAATAATGTTGCGGCTACACTTTCCATGCTCGCATCAAATACATTAATCAGGGCCTTGGCGGTTTCATCAGCAGTATATCCTGCGGCTTTCAGGGAAGAGGCAACACTATTCTGACTGGCATTATAGGCCGTAACCATAGTATTGGCAGCCGCGGTGGAAGTTGCCTTATAGATATCGTTGAGGCCTTTGGCCACATCATCCAATAAATAGGTTGTTCCTTTTAATAAATCTCCAAGGGTTTCGATACTTTGATTATACGCCAAAGAAAATCCTTCGATAACATACATTGCAGTGTTTGCAGCCAAAAGAACGACGGCCTTGTTGATGGCATTTATCCAGGCCTCAGCATCGGCGTATAAGCTTCCGAACAGTGAAGCCGCATTGTCAATTATCCATTGCTCAACGATTGTGAGAATGTCCTGTAGAGATTTAATATTAACATCAAGTGCAATGGGGCCTATAGTTGAATGATAACCGCAAAAATCAAAATCTCCGGAAAATGTGAAACTGGTTACTTCCGTACTGATAGCAATCTTTAGTTTACCGGTAACCGTGGATTTAAAATGAATACTGCCTAAATTAAAACCATTATCGGTTCCGGGGATTGGCACCATAAAATCGGCACCATATGTAAAGGAACCATAGAAGTTTTGATAGTTTTGGATTGCACAGGACATTTTGGAAGTTAATAAATCTTCGAAATCCAGCTCATAAGAAATACCATTATTTGTGACGGAAGCTTCAACTGATTCTTTACAATCCAGAAACTCGACCGCGATACTCACTAAAAAGTATGGGGACGAAAACGTGTTCATGCGCATTACCGGCCCCCCGGCTTTAATCAATACCTGTTTTTGAGCGTTTTGTATCGCCAATTCTTCTTTGGTGGCCGTAGGTACATAGTTGTTTTTTATCGGATTTCCGGCTTCGTCCACTTTTATGCTGATTTCTTCCCCTTTTCCTTTTAAGCTCAGAGGGCCAAGTGAGTATGGCGACATAGTTATAATCCCGTTCACTCCCGTTATGGGATCAATTGTTACATCACCGTAGAAACCGAGACCGAAAAAGTCCAGAAATCCGCTGAATCCAAACGTATATTGTACGATTGATCCGTCTGGCAGCGTAACCGGCTGCGCGGGATTTTCCTGCCATACAAAAGAGAGTTGTTTAACGGATACAGGGAAATTTATATTTAAATCAGTATCTGTGAATATGGTTACCAATTCGTTTAAGCTGATCTGTGCCGCATAAAACGAAATAAAAATAGGAGTTGGTATTCCTTCTCTTAACGTACAAACCACTGCAAAAGTATCGTCCTCTACATGAACCTTGTCCGTGGAATGGCCGATGGTAAAAGACCCCTGCACCCCAAGCGCGTATCCGATAACCGGTTGAAAGAAAACGCCCATCCCTACCCCAAAAGAGGTAAAATGCACCCCTTGAATAACCGGAGGCGTGAGCAGCACGGAATTATCTCCTGAAATTACTGCGCCTATTTCGGCTTCTTCCTCACTGATTACCATAGAAATATCCGCATTGAAAGTCGGGTTCTCAAATAATTTAAACGGAATAGTGGCCCGCGCTTCAAAAGTTACGTTGGTGCTTGCGGGTGCAAATGAAAAAAGGATGGCCGGATCTTTAATCATAATATTCGCATCGGATGATACAGGTATTTCGATGCAATCCAGGCCAAACTGTAATACAACGGTTATAAGATCCGTACTTATTGAATAATTAAAGTAAATAAAGACATGTACTACCTTAAATGAATTAAAGGGCGTTATCGTAAATATGTTTTTTGATATCTCACTGCCAAAATTAATATCCTGCATATCCACATCACACCCAAGGCTGATTAAATTGCCCTCACCGGCTAAAGTGGTACAGGTGAAATTTGTTACCGGAATATCGGGCAATAA
>Ga0164242_10001420_pt1 | contig 28352 bp, 8 predicted proteins | sample OricomgcompostMG_FD_108783 | JGI IMG/M metagenome (GOLD analysis project Ga0164242, IMG submission 108783) | Miracle-Growth compost microbial communities from Emeryville, California, USA - Original compost - Miracle growth compost (MG) ...
AGACACCCGTCGGGCTGCCCTTCAACGACCGCGGATCCACACCCGCCCGCTCCAGCGCCTCCCAGGACACCTCCAACAGCAACCGCTGCTGCGGATCCATCACCAGCGCCTCGTTCGGCGAAATCCCGAAGAACCCCGCATCGAACCCCGCCGCATCCAGCAGAAACCCACCCTGGTCGGTGTACGACCGTCCCGGCCGGCCCGGTTCCGGGTCGTAGAGGGACGCGAGATCCCAGCCGCGGTCCGCCGGAAAACCGGAGACCGCGTCGACGCCGTCCGCGACCAGCCGCCACAGGTCCTCCGGCGAGGCCACCCCGCCCGGGAACCGGCACGCCATTCCCACGATCGCGATGGGTTCGCGCAGCGCCGCCTCGTTCCTGCGCTGCTGGGCCCGCAGCCGCTCGTTCTCCTTGAGTGACGCGCGGAGCGCCTCGACAAGCTGCTGCTCGGTGCTGGCCATATACGTATTCCCGATTCCGTGCGCTGCGGCCGAATATGAATTACCGATTCACGCTGGTCTCCCGGTCACGGTACCGTGCGCCGCGCATCCGCCCGAACCCCTAGGCGGCGGCCCCATCCCCTACTTCTCCCGTGAATACGGGATTAGGGGGACCGGATTCTCCCGGCGAACCCTAGAAATGGAGCATCCGTCGGCAGCACCACCAGGAGGGAACACATGGGCCGAGTGCAGGACAAGGTCGTCGCCATCACGGGTGCCGCTCGTGGGCAGGGGCGCAGCCACGCGGTGCGGCTGGCCGAGGAGGGCGCCGACATCATCGCGATCGACATCTGCCACGACATCGACGTCGTGGAGTACCCGCTGGGCACGAGCGAGGAGCTTCAGGAGACCGCGCGGCTGGTGGAGAAGGCGGGCCGGCGCGTGGTGACCAAGCAGGCGGACACCCGCGACCGGGCCGCCATCCGGGCGGCGATCGACGAGGGCGTGGAGGCGCTGGGCAAGCTGGACGTGGTGGTGGCGAACGCGGCCATCGGCCCGGTCGGCGCCGGCCGGCCGATCAGCGCGTTCACCGAGACGGTGGACGTGAACCTGGCCGGTTCCTTCAACACCGTGCACGCCGCGCTGCCGCACATGGGCGAGGGCGCGTCGGTCATCGTCATCGGTTCGGCGGCGGCGTACATCGGGGGCCGCGGAGACGGCGGTCCGATGGGCCCGGGCGGCATCGGCTACGCCTACACCAAGCAGATGCTGGGCCACTACATCGAGTGGTTCGCGCCCTTCCTGGCGCCGTCCGGGATCCGCATCAACGCGGTGCACCCGACGAACGCCGACACCGTGATGCTGCACAACGAGCCCATGTACCGGATCTTCCGCCCGGACGTGGAGCACCCCAGCCGCGAGGACGCGGTGGCGGCGTTCCCGGTGCTGCACGGCATGCCCGTGCCGTACGTGGACCCGATCGACGTGTCGCACGCGGTGGCCTACCTGGCGTCGGACGAGTCGCGGTATGTGACGGGTCTTCAGATGCGGGTGGACGCCGGCGCGATCGTGAAGGCGGGCAAGTAGCGGGACCGCACGCGGAACAAGGGGCCGGCCTCCTGGGCCGGCCCCTTCTCGTCGTGCGGTCCCCCGCCCGCGGGTCCTGTTTCAGCTCGCCGCCGGGGCGAAGCGCCGCGGCGTGTACGGCCGGGCCACCTCCGGCAGGGTGCCGTCGACCAGCAGCCGGGTCATCGCCGCGGCGGTGACGGGGGCCAGCCCGATGCCGATGCGGAAGTGGCCGGCGGCCACGAGCAGATCGGGCACCTCGGTGGCGCCGATGACGGGGAGGCCGTCAGGCGAGCCCGGGCGCAGGCCCACGCGTGTGCTGGTGAACGCGAGGTGGCCGCTGCCGGGCAGCAGCGCGCGGAGGCCGCCCAGGAGGTGGGAGAGGCCCTCCGCGGTCGGGGTGGTGTCATAGCCGCGCTCCTCGTAGGTGGCGCCGACGACCAGGTCGCCGTCGGCGCGCGGGGCCAGGTAGAGGGACGTGCCGGCGAGCCAGGCACGGACGGTGTGGCGGAGGTACGGGGTCTCGGCGTGCAGGCGCAGTACCTGGCCCTTGACCGGGCGGATCTCCGGGACGGTGCCGGGCGGCAGCCCGCCGAGCAGGTGGGTCCAGCAGCCCGCGGTGAGCAGGACCCGGTCGCCGCGCAGCTCCCGGCCGTCGGCCAGGCGGAGCCCGTGCGCCCGTTCCCCGTCGATCAGGACCTCGGTCACCCGCTCCCGCACCAGGGTGCCGCCGCGCCGCTCGACGGCCGCCAGCAGAGCGGCGGTCAGCCGGCGCGGGTCGATGGAGCCCTCGTCGGGGGCGAGTAGGCCGGCCCGCACGGCGGGCCCGAGCCGCGGTTCGCGGCGCCGGCACTCGGCCGCGGTGAGCGGCTCGGCGGTGATGCCGAGGGAGGCGCGGAAGGCCCTGAGGTCCTCCAGCTGCGCCGACTCCGCTCCGTCGCCCGCCACGTCGAGGAAGCCGCCCCGGTGGAAGCCGGCGTCCTGGCCGGCGTCCGCCTCCAGGGCGGCGACGAAGGCGGGGTAGGCGCGGTGCGACTCCATGCACAGGGCCAGCAGGGCGTCGTCGTGCCGGGTGAGGTCGGTGACGGGGGTGAGGAGTCCGGCGGCGACGTGGGAGGCCCCGCCGCCGGGGTCGGGATCGACGATCGTGACGTCCAGTCCCGAGACGAGGGAGCGCCAGGCGGTGGCGAGTCCGATGACGCCGGCCCCGGCGACGATCACGTGCATGGTGACTCCTTGTCAGGCCGTGCGGGCGGGGAGCCGCCGACGCGGGCCGCCCGGCGGCGCGCGCCCGTGGCGCGGCTGCCGGGCGGGCGCGGTCAGGCGAGGTGGCGCAGCAGGTAGGCGGCGAGTTCGCGCGGGGTGGGGTGGTCGAAGGGCAGGCCGGCCGGCAGGCGCAGGCCGGTGGCCGCGGAGAGCCTGCCGCCGAGCTCCATGGTGGTGAGCGAGTCGAAGCCGACCTCCCCGAAGTCCTGCGCCGGATCGACGGCCTCCGGGGAGCTGTGACCGAGCACCGCCGCGGTGTGGAGGCGGACCAGGTCGAGCAGGAGACGGTCGCGTTCGTCCGCGTCGGCCGCCGCGAGCCGGGCGCGCAACCGGACTCCGGCGTCGGGCGCCTCGCCGCCGTCCGCGCCGCGCGGGCCCGCGGCGGGTGCCGCGTCGGCGGCCAGGGCGCGCAGCGCCTCCGGCAGGGCCTCGGCCGGCCCGCGCAGCGCCTGGGCGTCCAGTCGGACCGGCACCAGTACGGCCTCCTCGCGGGTGAGGGCGGCGTCGAGCAGGGCGAGTCCCTCCTCGGCGGAGAAGGGGGCCAGTCCGGCGCGGCGGAACCGGGCGAGGTCGCTCTCGCCGAGCCCGGCGGCCATGCCGGAGCCGTGCCCCCACACGCCCCAGGCGAGGGAGACCGCGGGCCGTCCGCCGGCCCGGCGGCGCTGCGCGAGGGCGTCCAGGAAGGCGTTGGCGGCCGCGTAGTTGGCCTGCCCGGCGCCGCCCAGCACGCCCACGGCGGACGAGAACAGCACCAGTCGGCAGTCGGGCCGCCCGGCGAGCAGCTCGTGCAGGTGGCGCGCGGCGTCGGCCTTGGACCGCAGCACCTGGTCGAGCATGCGCGGGGTGAGTGTGGTGACGGTGCCGTCCGCCACCACGCCCGCGGTGTGGACGACGGCGGAGAGCGGGTGCTCGGTGGGGATGCCGTCGACGGCGGCGGCCAGGGCGGCCCGGTCCGCGGCGTCGCAGGCCAGGATCGTCACCTCGGCGCCCAGCGCGGTCAGTTCGGCGCTGAGCCCGGCGGCGCCGGGGGCCTGCGGGCCGCGGCGGCTGAGCAGCACCAGCCGCCGTACGCCGTGCCGTCGGGCGAGGTGACGGGCCACCAGGCCGCCGAGCGAGCCGGTGCCGCCGGTGATCAGGACGGTGCCGTCCGGGTCCCAGGGGCGGGCGGTGCGGGACGCGGGCGCGGCCGGGGGGCAGCGCAGCAGCCGCGGCCGCAGCAGCAGGTCACCGCGGAGCGCGAGTTGCGGCTCGTCCCCGGCCAGCGCCGCGACCAGGCTGCCGGCGTCCGTCTGGCCGTCCTCCAGGTCGACGAGCGCGAAGCGTCCAGGCCGCTCGGCCTGGGCGGCGCGCACCAGGCCCCAGACGGCGGCGCCGGCGAGGTCGCCGACGTCGGCTCCGGGCTCGCAGGCGACGGCGCCGCGGGTGAGGAAGACCAGCCGCGAGCCGTCCAGCCGGTGGTCGGCGAGCCACTCCTGGAGCACGACCAGCGACCGCTGGGTGGCGGTGCGCAGGTCGGCGGCCTCGTCGGTGCAGGAGACCAGGACCCGGTCCGGGCAGGGCACGCCGGCGCGGAGCGCGTCGTCCAGGGCCCGCAGCGAGGGGTAGCTGTCGATCCAGCGGTCGGTGGTCTTCAGCAGGCTGGTGACGCCGAGGTGATCGGTGCCGAGGAAGGCCCAGTGCCGGCGCTCGGCGCGGCCGGGGGCCGGGCGCGAGGCGGGCTGCCAGGCGAGGCGCAGCAGGCGGCCCTCCCGGGTGCGGGAGGCCAGCTGCTCGCGGGTGACGGGGCGGAAGGTCAGCGAGTCGACGGTGGCCACCACGGCGCCCTGCGCGTCGGTGGCGGTGAGCGACAGGGCGTGTCTGCCGGCGGGCGCGAGCACCACTCTGGCCGCGGCGGCCCCGGGCCGGTGGACGCGGAGGCCCTGCCAGGCGAACGGCAGGTGGCTGGCCTGCTCGTCGGCGAAGAGCGCCGTGCCGGCGTGCAGCGCCGCATCCAGCAGGACGGGGTGCACGGCCGTCCCCCCGGCGGGGACGGAGAGCGCGGCGTTCGCCTCGACCTCGGCGTGGACGCTGTCGCCGGCGCGCCACATGGCGCGCAGGCCGCGGAAGGCGGGGCCGTAGTCGAAGCCGCGCGCCGCCAGGCGGCGGTAGAGCTCGTCCAGGTCGGCCGGTTCGGCCCCGGCCGGCGGCCAGGCCGCGGCGGGGGGCGCGGGGGGTGCGGCGGACGGCTCGTCGCCTTGCGCCAGCAGACCGGTGACGTGCCGGGTCCAGGTCGCGGCGGGGTCGTCCTCGGCGCGGGAGTGCACGGCGAACCGGCGGCTGCCGGAGGCGTCCGGGCCGTGCACGGTGAGCCGGACCCGCACCGTCCCTTCGGGGGTGAGCGGCAGCGGTGCCTCCAGGGCCAGTTCGGCGACCTGGGCGCAGCCCAGCCGCCGCGCGGCGACCGCGGCCCAGTCGGCGAACGCGGCTCCGGGCACCAGCACGATGCCGAGCACGGCGTGGTCGGCGAGCCAGGGGTGGCTGCGCAGCGAGAGCCGGCCGGAGAGCACCAGCCCGTCGTCGTCCGGCAGGTCGAGGCAGGCGCCGAGCAGCGGGTGGCCGGCGCTCTCCAGCCCGGCGGAGTCGAGGTCGGAGCCGCCGTGCGGGCCGGAGCCGACCGGATGCCAGTAGCGTTCGCGCTGGAAGGCGTAGGTCGGCAGCGGGACGCGGGTCGCCGGGCGGCCCTCGTGGACGCCGGCCCAGTCGAGGGCGACCCCGGCGCAGTGCAGACCGGCCAGCGCGGCGGCGACCGAGCGGACCTCGTCCCGGTCGGAGCGCAGCGCGGAGAGCTGGACGGCGCCGTTCGGCTCGCCTCCCCCGGCGGTGAGGCTCTGCCGCGCGAGCGCGGTGAGTACGGGGCGCGGCCCGAGTTCGAGCAGCACGCGGATGCCGTCGGCGGCCATCCACTGGACGCCGTCGTGGAACCGCACGGCGTCGCGTACGTGGCGCACCCAGTAGCGCGGGTCGCACAGCTCGGCCGCGGTGGCGGCGCGCCCGGTGACGTCGGAGACGACGGGGATGCGCGGCGCGGCGTAGGAGAGGCTCTCGGCGACGGCCCCGAACTCGTCGAGCATCGGCTCCATCAGCGGGGAGTGGAAGGCGTGGCTGACCGTCAGCGGGCGGACCCGGCGGCCGCGGCCGCGCCAGCGCTCGGCGAGTTCGGCCACGGCCGCGGCGGAGCCGGAGAGAACCACGGACTCGGGGGCGTTGACGGCGGCGACGGCCACCTCGTCGGTGAGTTCGGGCAGCACCTCGTCCTCGGACGCCTGGACGGCGACCATGGCGCCGCCGCCGGGGAGGGCGTCCATCAGCCGGGCCCGGGCCGCGACGAGCGTGCAGGCGTCGTCCAGCGGGAGCACGCCCGCCAGGTGCGCGGCGACCAGTTCGCCGATGGAGTGCCCGAAGAGCGCGTCGGGGGCGACGCCGAACCGCTCGAAGAGCCGGTAGAGCGCGACCTCGTGCGCGAAGATGGCCGGCTGTGCGAAGCCGGTGCGCTCCAGCAGCGCGGCCTCCGGCGTTCCGGCGGGGGCGAACATCACCTCCTTCAGCGGGCGCCCGAGGAGCGGGTCGAGGCGGGCGCAGACCGCGTCCAGGGCCTCGGCGAAGGCGGCGTGGGCGGCGTAGAGCCCCCGGCCCATGCCGGGGCGCTGGCTGCCCTGTCCCGTGAAGAGCAGGCCGATGCCGCCCGGGCAGGGGGTGCCGGTGACGACCTCGGGCGCCTGGGTGCCGTGCTCCAGGGCGGAGAGGGCGGCCGCGAAGCCCTCGCTGCCCGCCGCCGCGTCGCCGATCAGCACGGCGCGGTGGGCGAAGGAGGCGCGGCCGGTGGCCAGTGTCCAGGCGATGTCGGCCGGGCGCAGGCCGGGGTGCTCGGCCAGGTGCCCGCGCAGCGCGCCGGCCTGCGCGGCGAGCGCCTGCGGGGTCTTGCCGGAGAGCGGCCACAGCACGACCCCGGAGTCCGGCTCGGCCGCCGGGGCCGCGGGCTGCTCGGCGGGGGCGGCGGAGTCGGCGGAGTCGGCGGAGTCGGCGGAGTCGGCGGGGGCCTGCTCGAGGATGACGTGGGCGTTGGTGCCGCTGATGCCGAAGGAGGAGACGCCCGCCCGTCGGGGGCGGCCGGCCCGCGGCCAGGGCCGGGGCTCGGTGAGCAGGGCGACCCTGCCGGCCGTCCAGTCGACGTGCGGTGACGGCTCGTCGGCGTGCAGGGTGCGGGGCAGCAGGCCGCTGCGCAGGGCCTGCACCATCTTGATGACGCCGCCGACTCCCGCGGCGGCCTGGGTGTGGCCGATGTTGGACTTGAGCGAGCCGAGCCACAGCGGTTCGGCCGGATCCGGGCGGCGGCCGTACACCTCCAGCAGGGCGTGGGCCTCGATCGGGTCGCCCAGGGTGGTGCCGGTGCCGTGCGCCTCGACGGCGTCGACCTCCTCGGGCGCGAGCCCGGCGTCGGCGAGGGCGGCACGCAGCACGCGCTCCTGCGCGGGGCCGCTGGGGGCGGTGAGGCCGTTGCTGGCGCCGTCCTGGTTGACCGCCGAGCCGCGCAGCAGGGCGAGCACGGGGTGGCCGTGTCGGCGCGCGTCGGAGAGCCGCTCCAGCAGCAGCAGGCCGGCGCCCTCGCTCCAGCCCGTGCCGTCGGCGGCGGCGCCGAACGCCTTGCAGCGGCCGTCCGCGGCGAGGCCGCGCTGCCGGGCGAACTCCAGGAACGAACCGGGGCCGGACATCACCGTGACGCCGCCCGCCAGGGCGAGCGCGCACTCGCCGGCGCGCAGCGAGCGGGCCGCCTGGTGCAGTGCGACCAGGGAGGAGGAGCAGGCGGTGTCGACGGTCAGGGCGGGGCCCTCGAGGCCGAAGCTGTAGGCGAGGCGCCCGGAGAGCACGCTGCCGGCCTGCCCGGTGAGTGCGTAGCCCTCGAAGGCGGGCGGCACCTCGTGCAGCCGGGGCGCGTAGTCGCCGGCCATCGCGCCGACGAAGACGCCGGTGGCGCTGCCGCGCAGCGCGGCGGGGTCGATCCCGGCGCGCTCGAACGCCTCCCAGGCGATCTCCAGCAGCAGCCGCTGCTGCGGGTCCATGGCGAGGGCCTCGCGGGGGCTGATGCCGAAGAACGCGGCGTCGAACGCGGCCGGGTCGTCCAGGAAGCCGCCGGCGCGCACCGGGCAGCCGGCGCCGTCCGGCTGGGGCGCGAACAGCCGCTCCAGGTCCCAGCCGCGGTCCTGGGGGAAGGACGTGATCGCGTCGGTTCCGGACGCGACCAGGTCCCAGAGCCGCTCGGGGGTGTCGGCGCCGCCGGGGAAGCGGCAGGCCATGCCGACGATGGCCAGCGGTTCGTCCGCGGCCGCGGCGGAACCGCCCGCGGCGGCCGGGGCGGAGCGCGCTCCGCGGCTCAGCTCCGCGAGGTGACGTGCCGTCAGTTCCGGTGTGGGGTGGTTGAAGAGCAGCCCGGAGGCGAGCCGCAGCCCGGTGGCCGTCTGCAGCCGGTTGCGCAGGTCGAGCGCCGAGAGGGAGGTGAAGCCGAGTTCGCGGAAGGTGGTCGCCGGATCCACCGCCTCCGGCCCGGGATGGCCCAGGACGGCGGCGGCGTGGCGGCGGACCAGGTCCAGGGCCTGGCGCGGCCCGAGCCCGCCCTCCGGAGAGTCGGCGGGGGCGGACGCGACGGGGGCGGACGCGACGGGGTCCGGTGCGGCGGAGGCCGGCGCCGTGGGGGTTTGTGGGAGGGCGACCGGCGCGGCGGGCCCGGCCGACACCGGCGCCGGGAGCTCCGCCTCCTCGGCCAGCCAGTGGCGGCGGCGCTGGAACGCGTACCCGGGAAGGCGGGTGCGCCGGGCGCCGGTGCCGGCGTACGTCGCGGTCCAGTCCACGGCGACGCCCTGCACGTACGCCTCGGCCAGCGAGGTGAGGAAGCGCTCGGGGCCGCCCTCGTCGCGACGCAGCGAGCCGACCGCCACCGGCGCGGGCGCTCCGGCGGACTCCGCGGTCTCCTCGACCGCGTGCAGCAGGCCCGGGTGCGGGCTCATCTCCAGGAAGGCGCCGTGGCCCTCGGCGAGCAGGGCGCGCAGGGTGCTGTGGAAGCGGACGGTGCTGCGCAGGTTGCGGAACCAGTACCCGCCGTCGAGCCCGGAGGTGTCCAGCGGGCCCGCGGTGACGGTGGACCAGAACGGCACGGCGGAGGCGCGCGGGTGCAGGCCGTCCAGCGCGGAGAGCACCTCGTCGCGGATGCGGTCCGCGTGCGGGGTGTGCGAGGCGTAGGTGACGGGGATCCGGCGGGCGCGGACTCCGTCGCGTTCGCAGGCGGCCAGCAGCGCGTCCAGCGCGCGGGCCTCGCCGCCGACGACCATCGAGGCGCTGCCGTTCTCGGCCGCCGTCCAGAGCCGCTCCGGCCATGCGGCGAGGTACGGCGCGAGCCGCTCGGCGGGGAGGGCGACGGAGACCATGCCGCCGCTGCCGGCCAGGCGCATCACGGCCTTGCTGCGCAGCGCCACCACCCGGGCGGCCTCGGGGAGGGTGAGGGCGCCGGCCACGCAGGCGGCGGCGATCTCCCCCTGGGAGTGGCCCACCACCGCGTCCGGTTCGACGCCGTGCGCCCGCCACAGCTCGGCCAGCGAGACCATCACGGCGAACAGGGCGGGTTGGATCACGTCCTCCCGGGCGAGCGGAGGGGCGCCGTCCGCGCCGCGCAGCACCTCGCCCAGCGACCAGTCGACGTACGGCGCGAGGGCGTCCTCGCAGGCGGCGACGCGCTCGCGGAAGACCGGGAAGGCGTCCATCAGCGCCGCCCCCATCCCCGCCCACTGCGAGCCCTGGCCGGGGAAGACGAACACCGTGCGTCCCGGGTCGGCGGCCCGGCCCCGGACCAGCCGGGGCCGCGCGTCGGCGGGCTGCTCGGCGTCCTCGGCGAGCTGCCGCAGGGCCTCCAGCAGCCCGGCGCGGTCGGCGCCGAGCGCCACCGCGCGATGGCGCATCGGGGCGCGGGTCGCGGCCAGGGAGTAGCCGACGTCGAGGGCGTCCGCTTCCGGACGCTCCGCCAGGTGCTCCAGCAGCCGGCGGGCCTGGCCGCGCAGCGCGGCGTCGGTGCGCCCGTGGAGCGGCCAGGTCACGGTCCCGGGCGCGCCGCGCCGCGGCGCGGGCGCGGGCGGGGCGGGCTCCGCGGGCGCGGAGGCGAGCACGACGTGGCAGTTGGTGCCGCCGATGCCGAAGGAGCTGACCCCGGCCAGCTTCTCGCCGTCGCCGGGCCACGGCCGGTGCTCGGCGGGCACGGCGAGGCCGAGCGCGTCGAGCGGGATGCCGTCGGCGGGCCGCCGGAAGCCGGTCAGCGCGGGCACGGCGCCGTGTTCCATGCTGAGCACGGTCTTGATGAGCCCCACCACGCCCGCGGCCGCCTCCAGGTGGCCGACGCTGGGCTTGGCGGTGCCGACCAGCAGCGGCGCGCCGTCGCCGCGGCCCGCGGCGAAGACCCGGCCGAGCGCGGTCGCCTCCACCCGGTCGCCGAGCGGGGTGCCGGTGCCGTGCAGCTCCACGTACTGGACCTCGGCCGGTTCGCGTCCGGCGCGGCGCAGCGCGCTGCGCACCACGGCCTCCTGGGCCAGCGGGTTGGGCGCGGTCAGCCCCTCGCCGAACCCGTCGTTGTTGACCGCGCTGCCGAGGATGACGGCGCGGATCGGGTCCCCGTCGGCGAGCGCGGCCGCGAGCGGCTTGAGCACCACCAGGCCGCCGCCCTCGCCGCGCACGAAGCCGTCGGCGCGGGAGTCCAGCGGGTGGCTGACGCCGTCGGGAGAGAGCACGCCGAGTTCGTCGAGCGCGGCCGCGCTGTCCGCGGTGAGGTTGAGGTGGACCCCGCCGGCGAGCGCGGTCTCGGACTCGCCGCTGCGCAGGCTCTCGCAGGCCAGGTGCACCGCGAGCAGGGAGGAGCTCTGGCCGGAGTCGACGGTGATGCTCGGCCCGTGCACGCCGAGGGTGTAGGAGAGCCGGTTGGCGATCAGGGCCCGCTTCGTGCCGGTGTACGCGTGCGGGCCGGCCGCGGCGCCGCGGCGGCGCAGCAGAGCGGCCCAGTCGTCGGCGATGGCGCCGACGAAGACGCCGACCGCGCGCCCGCGCAGCTCGTCGGGGATCCGGCCCGCGTCCTCCAGCGCCTCCCAGCCGAGCTCCAGCGCCAGGCGCTGCTGCGGGTCCATGGCGGCGGCCTCGTGCGGCGAGACGGAGAAGAACGCCGCGTCGAAGTCGGCGACGGCGTCCAGGAATCCGCCGCGGCGCAGGGCCGGGCGGCCCTCCGCCGCCGGATCGGCGCGGTCCTGCGGGACGGCGGTGATGCCGCTGCGGCCCTCCCGCAGCAGCCGCCAGAAGGACTCCGGGTCCGGCGCCTGAGGCAGGCGGCAGGCGAGACCGACGATGGCGATCGGGGCCCCGGGCTCGGTGCCGCCGGGGGTGCGGGGGCGCTCGCCCGCGCGCGAGGAGTTGCTCATGGTCGCTTCCATGGCTCCGTGTCAGCGTCCCACCCGGGGCGGGTTGGTGACGGCGATGGTGACCTCTCCGCGGCAGTCGCCGCCGGTCTCGTCCCAGTAGCGGCATGCGGTGCGGATGACGAGCAGGGGGTCGCGGAGGTCGCTGCCCTCCCACTGCGCGATGTCGGAGATCTCCAGTTCGCCCTGGAAGTACCGCCCGCGCATGGAGCTGCGGAAGGCGCTGCGGAAGTCCGTGATCAGGAAGTCCTTGAGCTGCCGCTCCCAGAAGTCGTCCTCCGTCCACAGGGAGAACGGCTCCATGATCTTCTCCCGGACGGCCTTGGCGACCGTGTAGTAGAGCATCTGGTTGTAGCAGATGTTGAACTCGACCGAGTTGAAGTGCCCCGTGTCGTCGATGTAGCAGGACTCCGGGATCTCCAGGGCGCAGGCGGTGGAGAGCCGGGTGTCGTCCGCGGACCGGTGGTCGGCCGTGACCACTGCGGACTTGAGGTACTCGCAGCGCTTGGCGCGGTAGGGGCGCAGGACCAGCGGCAGCAGTTGCTCGTCGGACGGGTACTCCGTCACCTGCCGGTCGGCGCGGGCCGAGCTGGTCATCAGTTCCGACATGGCGGGGCCTCCAGTGCTCGGGTTCGGTTCCTGGATCGTCCGGGCTCAGACCAGGGCGGTCGTCTGCGCCAGCAGCGCGGCCCGGTCGACCTTCCCGTTCGCCGTGAGCGGGAGCTCGTTCAGGAAGAAGATCTTCTGCGGCACCATGTACGGCGGGAGGGTCTCGGCGCAGAAGGTGCGCAGGGCCGCCTTGTCGACCGCGGGGGCGTCGGGGGCCGCCACCACGAACGCGGCGAGCTGCGCGGCCGCGCCCACCGAGTCGAGCAGCAGCACCACCGCGCTGCTCACGCCCGGGTGGTCCAGCAGGTGCCGCTCGACCTCGCCCAGTTCCACCCGGTTCCCCCGGACCTGCACCTGGGAGTCGCTGCGGCCGACGAAGAACAGCCGGCCGTCGGGGCCCCAGTAGGCGAGGTCCCCGGTGCGCAGCACGGTGCGGCCGGAGTTCGGGTCGAGCGGGTCCGGCACGAGGACCCGCCGGGTGGTGTCGGGGTCGCCCCAGTAGCCGGTGAACAGCGAGGGCGCGCGCAGGTGGATCTGGCCGACGACGCCCGGCTCCTCGACCGGGCGGCCCTGCTCGTCGTGGATGGTCATCTCCGCGCCGCGGTAGGCGGTCCCGATGGAGAGCCGGTCCTGTCCCTCGGGCAGCGGGTTGGGCACCTCGGTGAGCGAGATCGCCATCGACTCGGTGGGCCCGTAGAGGTTGGTGATCCGGACCGCGGGCAGCACCTGCTGGAGGCGGCGCAGTTCCGGCAGGGGGAACTCCTCGCCGGAGAACAGGACGCCGCGCAGCCGGTCGAGCCCGGCGAGGTCGGCGGCGGCGTGGCGCAGCGCCGGCCGCCAGATCGAGGGGACGCCGTCCACCTGGGTGGCACCGGCCTCGCGCAGGAAGGAGGTGAAGCGGCGCGGCCACCCCAGGTCCTGGCGGTGGACCAGCAGCAGGGTGGCGCCGGCGCCGAAGGTGAAGCCCATGTCGAACAGCGAGAAGTCGAACTGCAGCGGCGAGGTGCTGGCGACCCGGTCCTCCGTGGTGAGCAGGCCCTCCTCGCGCACCGCCCGGTAGAAGGCGACGACCGAGCGGTGGCTCATCACCACGCCCTTGGGCCGCCCGGTGGTGCCGGAGGTGAAGATGATGTACGCCGTGTCGGTGGGCACGGCGCGGCGCCGGTGCCTGATCCGCGGCGCGGGGCGGCGCTCGATCCGCAGCCCGTCCGGCCCGAAGACCGCGCGGCCCACGCCCGCCGGGACGGCCTCGCGCTCGACGCCCGCCGCGTGCGCGTACAGCGCGGGCGCGGCGTCGCCCATGATCATCTCGAATCGCCGCTCCGGCGTGGTCGGGCTCACCGGGATGAACACGAGCCCGAGCGTGGAGCAGGCCAGCAGCAGCGCGATGGCGGCGGAGGAGTTGTCGGACTCGATCATCACGCGCTCGCCGACGTCCAGGCCGGCTTCCGCCAGCACGTCCGCGTACGCGGCCACCCGGTCGGCCAGCTGCCGGTAGGTGACGGCGGTGAGCCCGCCGGAGGCGTCGCGTTCGACCACGGCCTCGCGCTCCGGCGCGAAGCGGGCGGGCGCGAGCATGAAGCCGTGCAGATTCTCGGTGCTGCCCTGCCAGACGGCGGCGAGGTGCGCTTCCCTGTTCACGCGAGTTCCCTTCCGCTGGTACACGGCGGCAGGTCAGGAACCGGCCGCGATCGTTTTGCCGAGGGTCCGCCAGATCGTTTCGGGGGTGGCGAAGTTCTCCATGTCCATCGCGTCGTCGGCGAACCGGACGCCGTAGCCGCTCTCGAGGGCGGCCAGCAGTTCCACCGTGCTCATCGAGTCCAGCCCGTAGTCGCGGAGCACCAGGTCGGCCGCGAGCGGTTCCCCGGCGTCCAGAAGGGGCAGCTGTTTGCGCACGATTTCCTCGAACTGCTCGTCCCACATGACGACTCCGTTGAGAAGAGGAAGAAGACTGGAAGTCCGAGACGTTTCGGTGGTGCCAAACTAGGGCCGGCGCGGGGGCCGGAACACCCCTTACCGACCCCTCATCGGCCGTCCCTGACGGGGCGTAGGGGTCGCGGAAAGGCGAATTCCGCGCACGCCGGAATTCCCCGCCCCGGGGCCGGGACGGGGAATTCCTCGGAGCGCGCGGGAACTCAGCCGCGCAGCGCGGCCACCTCGTCGAGGTCGGTGGAGAACGCCAGGTCGCGCTGCCCCTCGACGGCCGCCAGGCGGTCGCGCAGGGCCGCGGATATCTGCTCGTACGCGTCGGAGCCGAGGGCCAGCCGCAGCGGCGGCTCGGGCAGCTCCGCGCAGTCCGCGACGGCCCGCACGATCTTGTGCGGGTCGCCCGGGACGAGCTGGGGCGGCGGCGGCACGTCGCCGGACATCACCGTGCGCATCTTCCCGACCAGGGTGCCGGCGTACGCCTCCAGCGCCGGGGCCATGACGAAGCCCTTGCCGCCGAATCCGGTGGCGGCGACGCCCGGTTCGACCAGGGTGACGTGGATGCCGAAGCCCGCGACCTCCTTGGCCAGCGCCTCGCACAGGCCCTCGATGCCCCACTTGGTGGCGTTGTAGACGGCCATGCCGGGGGTGACGGCCAGCCCGTTCTTGCTGGAGATCTGGAGGAACCGGCCGCCGCCCTGCTCCCGGAGCCGGGGGACGACCGCGCGGATGAACTCGATGGCGCCGACCAGGTTGGTGTCGATCAGGCGGCGCAGGTCCGCGCTCGGCACCTCCTCGACCGCCCCGAACATGCCGGAGCCGGCGTTCGACACCACGACGTCGATCCGGCCCAGCTCGTCGAAGGCGCGGCCGACGACGTCCTGGACCGCCTCGGAATCGGTCACGTCGAGCGCGCCGGTCCACAGCCGGTCGCCGTGGGCCTCGGCGAGGTCGGCGAGGGTCTCGGGGCGGCGGGCGGTGGCCGCGACCCGGTGGCCGCGCTCCAGCAGCAGTTCGGTGAGGAGCCTGCCGAAGCCGGAGGAAGTGCCGGTGATCAACCAGGTTTTGCTCATGTTCCTGTCCTTGCTCGATTGCGGATGTTCAGCCGGAGATCTCCAGTTCCTCGTCGAGGATGTCGAAGAGCTCCTCGGTGCTCGCCGCGGCGAGGTCTGCGTCCACGCCGGGCGCCTCCGTCTCGAAGAGCAGCTCGCAGAGGTACCTGGCGAGCTCGCTCGCTGACGGGTGGTCGAAGACGAGCATCGGGATGAGGTTGCGTCCGGCGAGCGCGACCATGCGGTTGCGCAGTTCGAGCGCGCCGAGCGAGTCGAAGCCGATGTCGAGGAAGCCGCGGTCCGGGTCGATCGCCTCCGGGTCGTCGTGGCCGAGCACGACGGCCGCCTGGGTCCGCACCGCCAGCAGCATCTCCCGGGCGCGCTCCTCCGGGGGCAGCGCGGAGAGCCGGGCCACCAGGTCTCCCCCGGCGCCGGCCGCGCGGGCCGGTGCCGGTCCCGCGGCCGGGCGCCGCACGAGGTCGCGGAGCAGGGCGGGCGGTTCGCCGGGGCGCGCGCGCAGCGCCGCTCGGTCCACCCGCATCGGCGCCACCAGGGCCTCGCCGGTGCGCAGCGCCGCGTCGAACAGCTCCAGGGCCTCCTCGGCGGTGAGCGCGGGCAGCCCCTGGCGGCGCATCCGCTCCAGGTCGGCCTCGGCGAGCCACCGGCTCATGCCCGAGTCCAGCTCCCACGCGCCGAAGGCCATCGACACCGCGGGCAGGCCCTCGGCGGCGCGCCGCTCGGCGAGCGCGTCCAGGAACACGTTGGCCGCCGCGTACCCGGCCTGGCCCTGGGCGAGCACCAGGCCGCCCGCCGAGGAGAGCAGCACGAACGCCGCCAGGTCCTGATCCCGGGTCAGCTCGTGCAGGTGCCAGGCCCCGTCCGCCTTGGCGGCCAGCGTCGCCGTCACCCGCTCCGGGGTCCAGCCGCCGACCAGGCCGTTGTCCACCACGCCCGCCACGTGCACCACCGCGATGAGCGGATGGTCGGCGGGGACGGTGGCGAGCAGCGCGGCGAGCGCCTGACGGTCCGCCACATCGCAAGCGGCGACGGTCACCTGGGCGCCCGCGGCCTCCAGCTCCGCGCACAGCTCGGCGGCGCCCGGCGCCTGCGGACCGCGCCGGCTCGTCAGCAGCAGGTGCCGCACCCCATGCCGGGCGACCAGGTGCCGGGCCAGCAGCGCGCCGATCGCGCCGGTGCCTCCGGTGACCAGCACGGTGCCCTCCGGGTCCCAGGCGGGTTCCGGCGCCGCGGCCGGGGCCGCCTCCAGACGCGGCAGGTGGGCCAGGCCGTCGCGGATCGCCGCCTCCGGCTCGCCCGCGGCCACCACGGACGCCAGCGCCGCGCGGGAGGACTCCAGGCCGTCGGTGTCCACCAGCACGAAGCGGCCGGGGTTCTCCGCCTCGGCGGCGCGGACCAGGCCCCAGACCGGGGCCTGTCCGGGGTCGGGCGCGCCTCCGTCCGGTCCGCGCACGGCGTCGCGGGTGACGACCACCAGGCGGCTGTCCGCGAAACGCTCCTCGCGCAGCCACTCGTGGACCGCCGCCAGCGCGCGGTGCGCCGCCGCGCGGGCCGCCGCGGGCGGCTCGCCCGCCTCGGGCTCGCAGTGCAGGACGACGGCCTCCGGCGCATCCCCCTCCAGGCGCTCCTCCCAGTCGGTGAGGACGAGGTGTTCGGGCTCGGGAGCGGTCAGCGCGGTCCAGCCGACGCGGAACAGCGCGTCGGCGGGCGCGGCGCCCGCGCCGCGCAACTGCCCGGCGGAGACGGGACGGAAGTCGACGGCGCCGACGGTGGCGACGGGCCTGCCGGCCGTGTCGGTCATGCTCATCCGGGCGGTGTGCGGGTCCGGCCGGTTCAGCCGTACCCGCAAGCTGGTGGCCCCCGCGGCGTGCAGGGTGACGTCGGTCCAGGCGAACGGGACCAGGGTCTGCTCGTCTCCCGTCTCCTCGACGCTCAGGGCGTGCATGGCGGCGTCCAGCAGGGCGGGGTGGATCAGGAACCGCTCGGCGTCGGCGTGCGCCCGCGCCGGCAGCTCCACCTCGGCGTAGACCGTGTCGTCCTGCCGCCACATCGCGGTCAGGCCCTGGAAGACCGGGCCGTAGCGGTAGCCCTGCTCCCGCAGCGTCCGGTACGCGCCGGAGGTGTCGACGGGCACGGCGCCCGGCGGGGGCCAGGCGCCCGCATCCTCCGCCGCGGGGGCCCCGGCGGGGCCGAGGACGCCTTCGGCGTGCAGCGTCCAGGGGGCGTGGGTGGAGACGCGGACCCGGCGCCGGCCGGCCTCGTCCGGCGGGTCCAGGGCGACGTGCAGGTTCCGGTGCCGGTGCGGGTCCAGCAGCAGCGGGGTGTGCAGGGTCAGTTCCTCCAGGCGCGGGCAGCCGGCCTGCTGCCCGGCGCGCAGCGCCAGTTCCACCAGGCCGGTGCCGGGCAGCAGGATGCTGCCCAGCACGTCGTGGTCGGCGATCCACGGCTGCGCCTCGACCGACAGGCGGCCGGTGAGCACCGCGCCCGCCTCCTCCGGCGCCGGAACCGCGGCGCTGAGCATCGGGTGGTCCAGGGAGGTCAGCCCGGCCGCGGCGAGGTCGCCCGAGCCGGTGGCCGCGGACTGCAGCCAGTAGCGCCGGTGCTGGAAGGCGTAGGTGGGCAGGTCCACCCGGCTCGCGCCGCGTCCCGCCCAGAAGGCCGCCCAGTCCACCGGGCAGCCGCGGGTCCACGCCGTGCCCAGCGCGGTCAGCAGTTCGACGGCCTCGTCCCGGTCGCGGCGCACCGCGGGCACGCAGCCCTCGACCAGCGGGGAGAGCGCGGCGTCCGGACCGACCTCCAGGAAGCGGGTGACGCCCTGGGCGGTCAGGGCCTCCACGGCCCCGGCGAACCGCACCGCCTCCCGGACCTGGCGCACCCAGTGGTCGGCGCCCAGCCGCGCGCCGTCCACCTCCGCCCCGGTCAGCGTCGAGACCAGCGGGATCTCCGGCTCCGCGTACGCCAGGCCGGCCGCGACCTCGCGGAACCCGTCCAGCATCGGGTCCATCAGGTGCGAGTGGAAGGCGTGACTGACCTTCAGTTCGCTGACCCTGCGGCCGCGGCGGCGCCACTCCTCGGCCTGGTCCCGAACGGCCGCGCGCTCGCCGGAGAGGACGACCGCGCGCGGTCCGTTGACGGCCGCGAGCGCCACTCCCGGCACGGGCTCCAGTTCCTCCTCGGCCGCCTCCACGGCGATCATCGCGCCGCCCTCGGGCAGCGCCTCCATCAGCCGGGCCCGGGCGGCCACCAGGCGGCAGGCGTCGGCGAGCGGGAGCACGCCCGCCGCGTGGGCCGCGGCGATCTCGCCGACCGAGTGGCCCGCCACCGCGTCCGGGCGCACGCCCCACGACTCCAGCAGCCGGAACAGGGCCACCTCGAAGGCGAAGATCGCGGGCTGCGCCCAGCCGGTGCGCGCCAGCACGTCCTGCCCGCCACCGGCCATCACCTGCCGCAGCGAGCCGCCCAGCAGCGGGTCCAGCTCCCCGCACACCGCGTCCAGCGCCTCGGCGAAGACCGGGAAGACCTGCGCGAGCCGGCTGCCCATGCCGGGCCGCTGGCTGCCCTGGCCGGTGAAGAGGAAGGCGAGCCGCCCGCCCGGACGGACGGTGCCGGCCGGCGGCTCCCCCTCCGCGGCGGCGCGCAGCCGCCGCACCGCGTCCTCCCGGCCGGAGGCGAGCACCACCAGCCGGTGGTCGAGCGCGGCGCGGCCGGTGGCGAGGGAGAAGCCGGTGTCCGGCAGCGGCTGCGCGGGGTGCGCGTCCAGGTGCTCCGCGAGCCGCGCGGCCTGCGCGCGCGCCGCCTCCTCCGTCGCGCCGGAGACCGGCAGCGGCACGGCCGGCAGCGGGGGCACCGTCGCCTCGGCACGCTCCGCCTCCGGCGCCTCCTCCAGCAGGACGTGCGCGTTGGTGCCGCTCAGCCCGAAGGAGGAGACGCCCGCCCGCCGGGGCTCCTCGCCCCGCGGCCACTCCCGGGCCTCCGTCAGCAGCCGTACCGCGCCCGACTCCCAGTCCACCTGCGGCGTCGGCTCCTCGGCGTGCAGCGTGCGGGGCAGCACCCCGTGCCGCAGCGCCATCACGGTCTTGATGACGCCGCCGACGCCCGCCGCGGCCTGGGTGTGCCCGATGTTGGACTTCAGCGATCCCAGCCACAGCGGACGGCCCGCCGGCCGGCCCTTCCCGTACGTGGCGAGCAGCGCCTGGGCCTCGATCGGGTCGCCCAGCCGGGTGCCCGTGCCGTGGCCCTCCACCGCGTCGACCTGGTCCGGCGTCAGCCCGGCGTTGCGCAGCGCCTGCCGGATCACCCGCTGCTGGGACGGTCCGTTGGGGGTGGTGAAGCCGCTGGAGGCGCCGTCCTGGTTGACGGCGGAGCCGCGCACCACCGCCCACACCGGATGGCCCAGCCGCCGTGCCTCCGACAGCCGCTCCAGGACGAGCACCCCCACGCCCTCGGAGCACCCGGTGCCGTCGGCGCGCGCCGAGTACGACTTGCAGCGGCCGTCGGCGGCGAGGCCGCGCTGGGTGCTGAAGTACACGAACATGTCCGGCGTGGTCATCATGGTGACGCCGCCCGCGAGCGCCAGCGAGCAGTCCCCCGCCCGCAGCGCCTGGATCGCCCAGTGCAGCGCCACCAGGGAGGAGGAGCAGGCGGTGTCCACCGTCACCGCGGGGCCCTCCAGGCCGAGGGTGTAGGCGACCCGGCCGGAGACCAGGCTGCCGTCGCTGGTGCCGAAGCCGTAGTCGTGGTACATGACGCCGGCGAAGACGCCCGTGTCGCTGCCCTTGAGGGCGGTGGGGTCGAGCCCGGCGCGCTCCAGCGCCTCCCAGGAGACCTCCAGCAGCAGCCGCTGCTGGGGGTCCATGGCCAGCGCCTCGTTGGGGCCGATCCCGAAGAAACCCGGGTCGAAGTCGGCGCCGTCGTGCAGGAACCCGCCCTCGCGGGCGAGGGACCTGCCCGGCCGGCCGGGCTCGGGGTCGTAGAGCCCCTCCAGGTCCCAGCCGCGGTCCGCCGGGAACGGCGTCACTCCGTCGGCGCCGTCCGCGACCAGCCGCCACAGCTCCTCGGGGGTGGTGACGCCGCCCGGGTAGCGGCAGGCCATGCCCACGATGGCGACGGGCTCGGTGGCCTGGGCGGTCAGCCTGCTGTTCTCGCCGCGCAGCCGCTGGTTGTCCAGCATGGACGCGCGCAGCGCCTCGACGATGCGATCGACCGATGCGGTCACGTGGAATCAGCCTCTCGTTCAGTGGGTCTCACCGGCGGCGAGCGCGGCTCGCACCAGGTCGTCGACCGCCATGGACCGGACGTCGGCGTCCTCGGCCTGCGCGCCCTCACCGCCGGTGCCCTCACCGCCGGTGCCCTCCGCGGTGCCGGCGAGGCGCAGCAGGGTGTCGAGCAGCCCGGCCTCGCGCAGCGCGGCGAGCGGGATGCCGGATATCCGGGCGCGGAGCGTGCTCTCGTCGTCGGCCGGCGCGGAGGCGGCCTCGTCGGCCGGCTCCTCCACGATGCCCGGCAGGAGTTCGGCCAGCAGGTGCTCCGCGAGCACGCCCGGGTTGGGGTAGTCGAACATCATCGTGGCCGGGAGCCGCAGGCCGGTGGCGGACTGCAGGCGGTTGCGCAACTCGATGGCGGCCAGCGAGTCCAGGCCCAGCTCGGTGAAGCCCCGGCCGGTGTCGACGGCCTCCGGGTCGTCGTGGCGGACCGCGGCGACGTGCACCCGCACCAGGTCGAGCAGGATCCGGCGGCGCTCGGCCTCGCGGGGCACGGCCAGCCGCCGCAGCAGCTGCTCGGGCTCGCTGAGCGCCTGGTCCGCCCGCGGCGCGGGGGCCTCCGCCGCCGTGCGGGACCGCCGGGCGGTGCCGCGCAGCAGCTCCCGGAACATCGCGGGCGCGACGTCCCCGCGCTGCGCCAGCCGCTCGGTGTCCAGCCGCGCCGGCACGGCGGTGGACCGGTCGAGTCCGACCGCCTCGTCGAACAGGGCCAGTCCCTGGTCGGCGGGGATCGGCGGCAGGCCCTGGTCGGCCATCCGCTGCTCCTCCAGCGCGGCGTCGGCGCCTGCGCCGGCCAGCCCCTCCTGGGCGGCCCACAGGCCGAAGGAGAGGGCGGTGGCGGGCAGGCCCGCGGCCCGGCGGTGCTGGGCGAGGGCGTCCAGGAACCGGTTGGCCGCCGCGTAGTTGGCCTGGCCCGCGCCGACCAGCAGCCCGGACACCGAGGAGAGCAGCACGAACGCGGCCAGGTCCTGGCCCTGCGTCAGTTCGTGCAGGTTCCAGGCGCCCCGCACCTTCGGGTCGAGCACCCGCTCCAGCCGCTCCGGCGTGAGCGCCGGGAGCAGCGCGTTGTCCATCACCCCGGCGGCGTGCACCACGGCGCGCAGCGGGTGCTCGGCGGGGACGGCGGCGAGCAGCCCGGCCAGCGCCTCGCGGTCGGCGACGTCGCAGGCCGCGACGGTGACCTCGGCGCCGAGCGCGGCGAGTTCCGCGCGCAGCTCGGCGGCGCCGGGCGCGTCCGGGCCGCGCCGGCTGGTCAGCAGCAGGTGCCGCACACCGTGCCGGGCGACCAGGTGCCGGGCCAGCAGGGCGCCGATGCCGCTCAGGCCGCCGGTGACCAGTACGGTGCCCTCGGCGTCCCAGGGGGCGTCCCGCTCGGGGTCGGAGGTGGGGATGCCGGTCACCCGCGGCACCCGGACGTCGCTGCCGCGGACGGCGAACTCCGGCTCGCCCAGCGCGGCATGAGGCGCCGTCAGCTTCCCCTCGTCCATGTCGACCAGCAGGATGCGGCCCGGGTTCTCCAGCTGGGCGGCGCGTACCAGGCCCCACACCGGCGCCTGGGCGAGGTCGACGTCCTCCCCGTCCTCCACCGCGACCGCGCCGCGGGTGGCGATCAGCAGCCGGGAGTCCGCGTAGCGGTCGTCCGCGAGCCAGCCCCGGATCACCGCCAGCACCTCGTCGAGCGCCGCCCGCACGGCCGAGGGGACGTCGCCGGCGGGGCTCGGGCAGGCGTAGAGCAGCAGCTCGGGGACGGGCGCCCCCTCCAGCAGGGCCGAGCCCAGCGCGGCCAGGTCCCGGTAGCGGGGGATCCCGTCGGCCAGGCGGGCGGCGTCGGCGCCGAGCGCCGCCCAGGTCCCGGCGGAGGCGCCGAGGGCCCGGCCGAGCGGCAGGTGGCTCCAGTGGACCCGGAACAGCGCCTCGCGCAGCCGGGTGCCGGTGGACGCCTCCGCGGCCGCGGCGATCCGGTCCGGGGTGACCGCGCGGACCACCAGGGACTCCACGGTCGCCACCGGGCGGCCGGTGGTGTCGGCGAGTTCGACGTGCACCGCCTCGGGGCCGACGGAGCGCAGCCGCACCCGCATCCGGGCCGCGCCGCCGCCGGAGTGCATGCTGACCCCGGTCCACGCGAAGGGCAGGTGCGAGGCGCCGATGTCCTGCGGCCGGTACCCGCCGAGGAAGTCGGTGGCGCTCAGCGCCGCGTCCAGCAGCGAGGGGTGCACCCGGAAGCGGGACGCCTCCTCGCGCGCCTCGTCGGGCAGCCCGACCTCGGCGAGCACCTCGTCCCCGTGCCGCCACACGGCGCGCAGGCCGCGGAACATGGGGCCGAAGTAGTAGCCCTGGCTGGTGAGGTAGTCGTAGACGTCGGAGATGTCCACCGGCTCGGCGCCCGGCGGCGGCCACGCCCCGGTGCCGGCGCCGAGCGGCTCGGGCGCCGGCGACGTCCCGTCCGACGGGGAGATGAAGCCGGAGACGTGCCGCGTCCAGCGCACGTGCTCCGGGGCGTCCTCGGCGCGGGACCACACGGCGATCCGGCGCCGCCCGGAGGGCTCCGGCTCGCCGACGACGACCTGGACGGCGGTGCCGCCGGTCTCGGTGAGCGGCATGATCGCCTCGATGGTCAGCTCCTCGACGACGTCGCAGCCGACCTCCTCCCCGGCCCGCAGCGCGAGTTCCACATAGCCGGTGCCGGGCAGCAGCAGGGTGCCCAGCACGTTGTGGTCGCCCAGCCAGGGATGGGTGGGGATGGACAGCCGCCCGGTGAGCACCACCCCGCCGGACTCCGGGGAGACCACCACCGAGCTCAGCAGCGGGTGGCCTGCGGCGAGCTGGCCCACGTCGGCGGCGGTGCCGCCGCTGCCGGCCGGGGCGTTCAGCCAGTAGCGGTGCCGTTCGAAGGCGTAGGTGGGCAGGTCGGTGCGGCGGGCTCCGTAGGGGGCGAAGAACGCGCGCCAGTCGGGGCGCTGCCCGGCGACGTGCAGCCGGGCCACCGCCTCCAGCAGCGCCTCCGGCTCCGGCCGGTTCCGGCGCACCGCCGCCACGGTCGCCGCGTCGTCCCCGCTCAGGCAGCCCTGGGCCAGCGCGGTGAGCACCCCGTCGGGGCCGACCTCCAGGAAGCGGGTCGCGCCCTCGGACTCCAGCCACCGCACCCCGTCGGCGAACCGCACCGCCCGGCGCAGATGCCGCACCCAGTACTCGGCCGTGGCGATCTCCGGACCCGCCTCCGCGCCGGTGACGTCGGAGACGACGCGCAGCGCGGGCGGCGCGAACTCCAGCCGCTCGGCGACGGCCCGGAACTCCTCCAGCACCGGGTCCATCAGCGGGGAGTGGAAGGCGTGCGAGACCCGCAGGGCGCTGGTGCGGCGGCCCTGGGCGGCGAACACCGCGGCCACCTCCGCGACCGCCTCCGCGGCCCCGGCCACCACGACGGTGCGCGGCCCGTTGACGGCGGCGATGTCGGTCGCCGCCGTCAGCAGCGGCCGCACCTCCTCCTCGGTCGCCTCGATCGCCGTCATGGCCCCGCCGGCGGGCAGCGACTGCATGAGCCGGCCGCGCGCGGCGACCAGGGCGCAGGCGTCGGGCAGCGACAGCACGCCGGCCACGTGCGCGGCGGCCAGTTCCCCGACCGAGTGGCCCATCAGCAGGTCAGGCCGGATGCCCCAGGACTCCAGCAGCCGGTACAGCGCGACCTCGAAGGCGAACAGCGCGGTCTGGGTGTAGGCCGTCTGCCCGAGCAGCTCCGCCTCGGGCGTCCCGTCGGCGGCGTGCATCACCTCCAGCAGCGGCCGGTCCAGGTGCGGGTCGAGCTGCTCGGCCACCGCCCGCAACGCCTGGTCGAAGACGGGGAAGGCCGCCGCCAGCTCGCGTCCCATGCCGGGCCGCTGGCTGCCCTGCCCAGAGAAGAGGAACGCGGTCAGCCCCTCGGCGGAGGCGGTGCCCAGTACGGTGCCGGCGCCGGGCTTGCCGTCCGCGAGGGCGGTGAGCTCCCGCAGCGCGCTCTCGTGCCCGGCGGCCAGCACCACCGCCCGGCGGTCCAGCGCCGCCCGGCCGGTGGCCAGCGAGAAGCCCGCATCGGTCAGCGGCACCTCGGGGTGCGCGGCCAGGTGCTCGCCCAGCCGCCGCGCCTGCTCGGCCAGCGACTCCTCGCTGCGCGCGGCCAGCGGCAGCGGGACCAGCGGCAGCGGCGGGGCCTCCGCGCCGCGCGGCGGCTGCTCGGCGGCGGGGGCCTCCTCCAGGATCAGGTGCGCGTTGGTGCCGCTGAGTCCGAAGGAGGAGACGCCCGCCCGGCGCGGACGGCCCTCGGCCCGCCACTCCCGCTCCTCGGTGAGCAGCCGGACCTCGCCCGCCGTCCAGTCAACCTGACGGGACGGCGCGTCCACGTGCAGGGTGCGCGGGAGTACACCGTGCCGCATGGCCATCACCATCTTGATGACGCCGCCGACGCCCGCCGCGGCCTGGGCGTGCCCGATGTTGGACTTCAGCGAGCCCAGCCACAACGGGCGGTCCTCCGGGCGGCCCTGGCCGTAGGTCGCCAGCAGCGCCTGCGCCTCGATCGGGTCGCCCAGCCGCGTGCCCGTGCCGTGGCCCTCCACCGCGTCCACCTGATCCGGCGTCAGGTTCGCCGCGGCGAGGGCGCGTTCGATGACCCGCTGCTGGGAGGGGCCGTTGGGCGCGGTCAGCCCGTTGGAGGCGCCGTCCTGGTTGACGGCGCTGCCGCGGATCACGGCCAGTACCGGATGCCCGTTGCGCCGCGCGTCCGAGAGCCGCTCCACCAGCAGCAGGCCGAGCCCCTCCGACCAGCCGGTGCCGTCGGCGGCGTCGGAGAACGCCTTGCAGCGGCCGTCCGGGGAGAGCCCGCGCTGCTGGCTGAAGTCCACGAAGACGTCCGGCGTCGGCAGCACGGTCACGCCGCCGGCCAGCGCCAGATCCACCTCGCCCTGCCGCAGCGCCTGGCATGCCGAGTGCAGGGCCACCAGCGACGACGAGCACGCGGTGTCGACGGTCACGGCCGGGCCCTCCAGTCCCAGCACGTAGGCGACGCGGCCGGAGGCGATGCTCGCGGAGCTGCCGGCTCCGATGTAGCCGGTCAGGTCCTCCGGGACGCTCGCCAGGCGGCTGCCGTACTCGTGGTACATCACGCCCGCGTAGACGCCGGTCTGGCTGCCGCGCACCGAGAGCGGGTCGATGCCCGCCCGCTCGAACGCCTCCCAGGCGCCCTGGAGCAGCAGGCGCTGCTGCGGGTCCATGGCCAGCGCCTCGCGCGGCATGATGCCGAACAGCTCCGGGTCGAACTCCAGGGCGTCCTCGACGAAGCCGCCCTGCCGGGCGTAGGTCCGGCCGGGCCGACCGGGCTCGGGGTCGTAGATGTCGGTGGGCCAGCCGCGGTCGGCCGGGAAGTCGCCGATCGCGTCCCGGCCCTCGGCGACCAGCCGCCACAGATCCTCGGCGCTGCGCACCCCGCCGGGGAAGCGGCAGCTCATCGCGACGACGGCGATCGGCTCGTCGGCGGGCGCCTGCCGCGGCCGCGGGGCGGGCCGGGCGGTGGTCGCCGGGGACCGGCCGGCCCCCAGGCGGGACTTGAGGTAGTCCGCGGCGGCGCGCGAGGTCGGGTGGTCGAAGACCAGGGTGGCGGGCAGCCGCAGGCCGGTCTCCGCGCCCAGCAGGTTGCGCAGCTCGACCGCGGCGAGGGAGTCGAATCCCAGGTCCCGGAAGGCCCGGTCGGCGGCGACCGCCTCCATGCCGCGGTGGCCGAGCACCGCGGCCACGTGCGTGCGCACCAGGTCCAGCAGCAGCCGGTCCTGCTGCGGCTCGTCCATCTCGGCCAGCCGCTCCGCCAGGGACGCGCCGCCGGCCGCCTCGGCGTGGGAACGCTCCGTACGGCGGGCTCCGGCGGGCACCAGACCGCGCAGCAGCGCCGGGACCTCGTCGCGGCGCAGGCGCAGCGCGCCCCGGTCCACCCGGAGCGGCACCAGCAGCTCCCGGCCGGTGGTGACGGCGGCGTCCAGGGCGGCGTCGAACGCGGCCAGGGCGTCCGTGACGCTCCAAGCGGGAAGGCCCAGGCGCCGCATCCGCTCCAGGTCGGCCTCGGTCACCGCGCCCAGCCCGGTGTCGACCGCCCACGCCCCGTACGCCAGCGCGGTGGCGGGCAGGCCCTGGGCGCGCCGGTGGCGGGCCAGGGCGTCCAGGAAGACGTTCGCGGCGGCGTAGTTGGCCTGGCCGGCGGCGAGCACCATCCCGCCGGCCGAGGAGAGCAGCACGAAGGCACGCAGCTCCCGGTCCCGGGTCAGCTCGTGCAGGTGCCAGGCGGCGTCCGCCTTGGCTCGCAGCACGGTGTCGAAGCGTTCCGGTGTCAGCTCGCCGACCAGGCCGTTGTCCATCGTCCCCGCCGCGTGGACGACCGCCGCCAGCGGGACGCCGTCCAGCAGCCGCGTCAGGGACCCGCGGTCGGACACGTCGCAGGCGGCGACGGTCACCGACGCGCCGTCCGCCTCCAGTTCGGCGCGCAGCTCCGCCGCGCCGGGCGTCTCCGGACCCCGGCGGCCCACCAGCAGCAGGCTGCGCACGCCGTGCCGGGCCACCAGGTGCCGGGCGAGGAGCGCGCCCAGGCCGCTCAGACCGCCGGTGACGAGCACCGTGCCGTCACCCCACGACCGGGCCGGCTCGGCGTCCTCGACCCGCGCCGGCGCGGCGGCCAGCCGGGGCACCCGCAACTCGCCGCCGCGAACGGCCAGTTCGGGCTCCCCGGAGATCAGCGCCGCGGACAGCAGCCGCGCCGGCGTCTCACCGCCGTCCAGGTCCACCAGCACGAAGCGGCCCGGGTTCTCCGCCTCCGCGGCGCGGACCAGGCCCCAGACCGGCGCCTGGGCGAGGTCCACGTCCTCGTCCGGCCCGGCGGCCACCGCGTTCCGGGTGGCCACCACCAGCCGGGACGCGGCGAAGCGCTCGTCGGCCAGCCAGGTCCGGACGGCGTCCAGGACGGCTCCGGTGACCTCGCGCACCCGGGAGGGGACGTCGTCAGCTCCGGAGGGGGCGAGGGCGGGCCAGGCGTGCAGCACGGCGGCGGGAGCCGAGGCCGCGGGGTCCTGGACGAGCTCGGCGAAGGAGGGCAGCGGCTCGAGCGGCTCGCCGTCCGCGGACGGGGAACCGGCGGGCTGCCAGTCGATCCCGTACAGCCCGTCGGACCGGCTGCCCCCCGCGCCGCTGAGCTGCTCGGCGGAGACCGGACGGGTCACCAGCGTCTCGACCGTGGCCACCATGCTGCCGCTCGGGTCGGCCACGCCGATCGCGCAGACCTCCTCGCCCCGGATCCGGCGGATGTGCACCCGCAGGGCGGTGGCGCCGGCCGCGTGCAGCGAGACGCCGTTCCAGGTGAACGGCAGCAGAGTGGCGCCCTCGTCCCCCTCGGTGCCGTCCAGCAGCAGGTCCATGTGCATCGCGCAGTCGAGCAGCGCCGGGTGCAGTCCGAAGCGCCCGGCCTCCTCCCACGCCTGCTGGGGCAGCTCCACCTCGGCGAACACGTCGTCGCCGCGCCGCCAGGCCGCCTTCAGGCCCTGGAAGACCGGCCCGTAGCCGTAGCCGCGCGCGGCCAGCCACGGGTACGCGCCGTCCACGTTCACGGCCTCCGCACCCGGCGGGGGCCACGCCGCCAGCTCGAACGGCGGGCGGGTCGCCTCCGGGGTCAGCACGCCGGTGGCATGCCGCGTCCACGGCTCGTCCGACTCCTCCGGGCGGGAGTAGACGTGCAGCGAGCGGGCCCGCGACTCGTCAGGGCCGCCCACCACCACCTGCACCGCCAGCGCTCCACGCGGTGGCAGGACCAGCGGTGCCTCGAGGGTCAGCTCCTCGACGCGCGCGCACCCCACCTCGTCGCCGGCGCGGATCGCCAGTTCCACGAACCCGGTGCCGGGGAGCAGCAGCCGGCCCAGCACGTCGTGGTCGGCGATCCACGGCTGGGTCTCCAGCGACAGCCGCCCGGTGAGCACGACACCGTCGCCCTCCGGGGACACCACGGCGGCGCTGAGCATCGGGTGGTCCACCGCCGTCAGCCCGGCCGACGACACGTCACCCGTCCGGGGCGGGACGTCGAGCCAGTAGCGCTGGTGCTGGAAGGCATAGGTCGGCAGGTCCACGCGGCGCGCGCCGGAGGCGGCGTAGAACGCCTGCCAGTCCGGCTCCAACTGCCCCACCGCCTGCAGCAACGTCTCCGACTCGGGCCGGCTACGGCGAACCGTGGGCAGGCAACCCT
>Ga0164242_10001421_pt1 | contig 28350 bp, 23 predicted proteins | sample OricomgcompostMG_FD_108783 | JGI IMG/M metagenome (GOLD analysis project Ga0164242, IMG submission 108783) | Miracle-Growth compost microbial communities from Emeryville, California, USA - Original compost - Miracle growth compost (MG) ...
ACCTCGGTGGCCGCGCCGACCTTGATGACGGCCACGCCGCCGGCCAGCTTGGCGAGGCGCTCCTGCAGCTTCTCGCGGTCGTAGTCGGAGTCCGACTTCTCGATCTCGGCGCGGATCTGGTTGACCCGACCCTCGATCTGGGCCTGGTCGCCGGCACCGTCGACGATGGTGGTCTCGTCCTTGGTGATGACGATCTTGCGCGCCTGGCCGAGCAGCGCGAGGTCGGTGTTCTCCAGCTTGAGGCCGACCTCCTCGCTGATCACCTGACCGCCGGTCAGGATCGCGATGTCCTGCAGCATGGCCTTGCGGCGGTCACCGAAGCCCGGGGCCTTGACGGCGACGGACTTGAAGGTGCCGCGGATCTTGTTGACGACCAGCGTGGACAGCGCCTCGCCGTCGACGTCCTCGGCGATGATGACCAGCGGCTTGCCGGACTGGATGACCTTCTCCAGCAGCGGCAGCAGGTCCTTGACGTTGGAGATCTTCTGGTTCGCGATGAGGACGTAGGCGTCCTCCAGGACCGTCTCCATCCGCTCCGGGTCGGTCACGAAGTACGCCGAGATGTAGCCCTTGTCGAAGCGCATACCCTCGGTGAGCTCGAGGTCGAGGCCGAACGTGTTCGACTCCTCGACCGTGATCACGCCCTCCTTGCCGACCTTGTCCATCGCCTCGGCGATGATCTCGCCGACGGTGGGGTCGGCGGCCGAGATGGACGCGGTGGAGGCGATCTGCTCCTTGGTCTCGACGTCCTTGGCCAGCGCGAGCAACTGCTCGGAGACGGCCGAGACGGCGGCCTCGATGCCGCGCTTGAGACCCATCGGGTTGGCGCCCGCGGCGACGTTGCGCAGGCCCTCGCGGACCAGCGCCTGGGCGAGAACGGTCGCGGTGGTCGTGCCGTCACCCGCGACGTCGTCGGTCTTCTTCGCGACCTCCTTGACCAGCTCGGCCCCGATCTTCTCGTAGGGGTCCTCGAGCTCGATCTCCTTGGCGATCGAGACACCGTCGTTGGTGATCGTGGGGGCACCCCACTTCTTCTCCAGAACGACGTTGCGGCCCTTCGGGCCGAGGGTGACCTTGACGGCGTCGGCGAGGGTGTTCATGCCCCGCTCGAGACCGCGTCGGGCCTCCTCGTTGAAAGCAATCAGCTTCGGCATTGCCTGCGATCCTTCACGTGGGAAGTTCGTATGGGACCGGTCCGATGGGCTGCCCGCGACGGACGGCCTCCCGGCGTGCGAACCCTTCTCGCCGCCCTCCGGAGACCTCAACGTCATCGGTCCGGTGTTGTCACTCTCATGCTACGAGTGCCAATGTCATGTTTAGCACTCGGCCCTGGAGAGTGCAAGAAATTCAGAGCGTCTTGACCAGTAGCTCGAAGGCGAGGTCGTGGCGCTGCGGCAGCCCGAAGCGCTCGTCGCCGTACGGGAACGGATGCAGCTCCCCGGTACGCCGGTAGCCGCGGCGCTCGTAGTACCCGATCAGTTCCGTGCGCTGCACGATCACCGTCATGTGCATCTGCTCGGCGCCACGCTCCCGCTCGCGCCGCTCCGCCTCGGCGAGCACCTGCCGGCCCAGCCCGCCGCCCTGGTGACCGGGCCGCACCGCGAACATGCCGAAGTAGCCGACGCCGCCGCGCTCCTCCAGCTGGCAGCAGGCCACGATCAGCCCCTCCCGCTCGGCCACCAGCATCCGGCTGCCCGGGGTGGTGACGACGGCTGCCACCCCCTCGGGATCGGTGCGCTGGCCGTGCAGCAGGTCGGCCTCGGTGGTCCAGCCGGCCCGGCTGGCGTCACCCCGGTACGCCGACTCGATCAGCGCCACCAGCTCGGCCACGTCGGCGAGGGTCGCCTCGCGGAAGCTCAGTCCCGTCGCGGTGGTCACACCCGGACCCTACGCCGACGACGATGCGGATCCGTCCTCGCGGAGCGCCTGGGCCAGCACCTGCACGAGATGCCGGCTGTCTAGCCCGGCCAGGTCGCGCAGCTGGGTACGGCAGGAGAAGCCGTCGGCCAGGATCCGCCGGTCGGGCGCGGCGTCGGCCCGCTTGATGATCCCCTCGCGGGCGATGGTCTCGGAGATCTCGTAGTGCCCCTTCTCCATCCCGAAATTGCCGGCCAGGCCGCAGCAGCCCGCGGACGTCTCGACGTCACAGCCCATCGACTCCAGCAGCTGCCGGTCGGCGTCGTACCCCATCACCGCATAGTGATGGCAGTGCGGCTGCACCAGCAGCCTCTCCGCCGAACGCGGCGGGGTCCAACCCTGCGAGGTGAGCAGTTCGGCCACGGTCCGGACCGCCCCGCTGACCTCGACCGCACGCGAGTCGTCGGGCAGCAGCTCGAGCAGGTCCGAGCGCAGCGTGGCGGTGCAGCTGGGCTCGAGCCCGACGACGGTCCGGCCGGCACGGACGTGGGGCGTCAACACGTCCAGCGTCCTGCGCAGCTTCGCCTTGGCGGCCGTCAGCTGGCCGGTGGAGACCAGCGTGAGTCCGCAGCACGCGCCGGGCGGCGCGATCTCGATGTCGCAGCCGGCGGCGCTGAGCACCTCGACGGCATCACGCGCGATCTGCGGTGCCAGCGCATCCGAGAACGAGTCGACCCACAGCAGCACCCGGGGGGCGCCCGTGCTGCCCTCGACCCGGTCGGGCCTGCGCCACCGGAACGGCGCCCGCGGCAGCCGCGGCAGCGAGCGTCGAGGATCGGCACCCATCATCCGCATCATCGTCTTCCGGGCGAGCGGGATGCGCCCGAGAAGGTTCACCAGCAGCGCGAACGGCGCCAGCAGTCGCAGCCACTGCGGCAGCCGACCGAGGGTGTAGTGGCTCAGTGGCCGGCGCCGGCCGGCGTACGTGCGATGCAGGGTCTCCGACTTGAGCATCGCCATGTCGACCCCGGCCGGGCAGTCGCTCGCGCACGCCTTGCAACTCAGGCAGAGGTCGAGCGCCTCGTGCACCTCGGGGGCGTCCCAGTCGACACCGGCCGTCCGACCGTTGAGCATCTCCTGCAGCGCGCGGGCCCGGCCGCGAGTGGAGTCCTTCTCGTCCCTGGTCGCGACGTAGGACGGGCACATGAAGCCGCCCTGCTCACGCAGGTCTGCGCGGCACTTGCCGACGCCGACGCACCGGTGGACGGCCTTGGTGACGTCGCCCTTGTCGTGGGCGAAGGCGAAGCCGTCGGCGGCAGCGACCGGGAGCGCCTGCGGCCGGCGGAGGTCGGCGTCGAGTGGTGCCGGGTGGACCACGACGCCGGGGTTCATCAGGTCGTCGGGGTCGAGCAGCGCCTTGAAGGCGGCCATCACCCGCAGCGCCTCGGGGCTGTACATGCTGGGCAGTAGCTCCGAGCGCGCTCGCCCGTCGCCGTGCTCGCCGGAGAGCGAACCGCCGTGCTCGGCGGCAAGCGCGGCGGCACGCTCGACGAAGCGCCGCATCACCACGGCGTCGCGCTCCAGCGGGAAGTCGATCCGGGCATGCACGCAACCGTCGCCGAAGTGCCCGTAGGCCAGGCCGGAGAGTCCCTCCTCGGCCATCAGCGCCTCCAGCCCACGCAGGTAGTCACCCAGTCTCTCCGGGGGTACGGCGGAGTCCTCCCACCCCGGCCAGGCCTGCTCCCCCGCCACCGTCCGACCGGCCAGCCCGGCACCGTCGGCACGGATCTGCCACAGCCGGGTCGCCTCCGGTCCGGCGGGCAGCACCAGCGCGTCCGTCGCCGTGGACGCCGCCACCAGCCGCTTTGCCGCCGCGACCGCCTCGGCCGACGTCTCCCCGCCCAGCTCCGCCATCAGCCAGCCGCCTCCGTCCGGCAGCGCCGGAACGGCCTGGGCGCTGTGCGCCCGCACCACCTCGACCAGCTGTGCGTCCAGGCCCTCGAGCGCCAGCGGCTCGAACGGCAGCAGCCGGGGCACGTCGTCGGCCGCGGTCGCCATATCGGCGTACCCGAGCACGGCCAGCGCGGGCGCGGGGCTGCGCGGCACCAGCCTGACGGTGGCCTCCAGCAGCAGGCCGCACGAGCCCTCGGTGCCGACCAGTGCCGCGGGCAGGTTCCAGCCGTTCTCCGGGAGCAGATGCTCCAGGGAGTAGCCGGAGATCTGCCGGCCAAACCGGCCGAACTCGGTGCGCAGCGTCGCCAGGCTGGCGTCCACGAGTGCGGCCAGACCCGGCACCCGGGCCACCGCATCGCGCCCGGATGCGACCGTGATCACCTCGCCATCGCCGGTGAGCCAGGTCATCGAGACGACGTTGTCGGCGGTGCGTCCGTAGGCCAGCCCATGCGGGCCGCAGGCGTTGTTGCCGATCATCCCGCCGATCGTGCAGCGGGTGGCGGTGGAGGGGTCTGGCCCGAAGCGCAGCCCGAATGGCGCCGCTTGCTCCTGGAGCACGCTCAGGACGACGCCCGGCTCCACGACCGCCGTGGAGGACTCGGCGTCGATGGCCAGCACCCGGTTCATGTACCGCGAGAAGTCGAGCACCAGCCCCGGCCCGATGGCATTGCCGGCACAGGAGGTGCCGCCGCCTCGGGCGGTGATGGGCACGCCGTGTGCCCGCGCGGTCCGGACGGCCACCACCACGTCCTCACGCGAGCGCGGCGTCAGCACCACCTGCGGTCGGATGCGGTAGTTGGACGCGTCGGTCGAATAGAGCCCTCGGGCGAGGGACGAGTCGTCGACCAGGTCGGCCTCCAGGCAGGCGCGCAGGTCGTCGGCGAAGGCCTCGGCCGAGGCGTGGACGTCGGTCAGGTCGGTGACCATGGAGCGATGCCTCTCGGGTCAGGGATGGGTGAGGACGAGCCGACGCGGCGTGTCGCTGGCTGCGTCCCGCAGCCAGCCGAGGTCGAGACCCTCGGCGGCCAGCACGGCGATGAGCTGCTCGAGCGCCTGCGCCGGCTCGGGACTGTCCGGCTGGCCGGCGTCGGAGGCGAGCACCAGCCGCGGACCGGCGGCGCGGGCCACCTCGGCCAGCCGCGCGGGCGTCATGCCGGGCTGGTGCAGCAACTGGTACGCGGTGATCTCGACGTACGCACCGCGCTGGGCGAACGCGGCGATCTCGGCAACGGCCATGTCCGGCACCGTGTACGACGGATGCGTCAGCAGGAACCTGCCGATGCCGCGCCGGCGTGCCTGCTGGAACAGCCACCGGCACTCGTCGCCGCTGACGTGGCCGGTGCACAGCACCGCGTCGTGCTCGGCGATCAGGTCGAGGGTCAACGCGATGTCGGCCTCGGCCTCGGGGTCGTCCAGCACCGGCGGAACGGCGAGGGTGGCGCGGCCTAGCCGCTCGTCGAGATCCTCCAGCCGCGGCAGCCGCGCCGCCTCCTGGGTATGCGCGTCAGCGGTGGGGAACCACACCACCCGGCCGCCGGTCGAGAGCGCCGAGAGCACCGCGGCCGGGTTGATCCCACCGACGGCGCGGTTCAGCGTGATGCCACCGACCACGTCCAGGGTCGTCGACCGGCTCAGCGCGCTGGCGCGGCCGACGGTGGGCTCGTGATGCGCCTTGAGCACGAACCCGGTGTAGCCCGCCGCGGCATAGCCCGCCGCGATCTGATCGTCGTACCCGATCCGGTCCAGGACGTCCGGAGCGGCATGGACGTGCACGTCAAACATGGCGCTCCGCCCGCCGCAGGAGGTCGGCGACGAGCTCGACCCGCTCCTCGGCGAGCAGCGGCACCTCCGCACGCCGTCGACGCAGAGCAGCCAGGTCGAGATCCACCGCCACGGCACCCGGCTCGGCACCCAGCGACGCGAGGGTCTCGCCGTCGGGCCCGACCACGCGCGAGCCGCCCCAGAACGGCTCGCCGCTGTCGACGCCACACCGGTTCACGAAGACCACGTAGCACTGCAGCAGGATCGCGGCGTGCTGGACGATGATCGCCCAGGTACGCCGGATCCCCTCAGGGTCGGCGCCGGCGATGCTCGCGACCGGAACCACCAGCACCGCGGCACCGCCGCGAGCCGCCAGCCACGGGACCGCGGGATGCCACATGTCGTTGCAGATCACCGTCGCGACCCGAGCGTCGGCGACCTCGGTAGGCTCCAGCGTGCTGCCCGGCTGGAACAGCAGATGCTCATTCCAGGGCGCATAGGAGACCGGGTACAGCTTGCGCTGGAGACCGGCACCGATCCGGTAGCTGTTCCAGGGCAATCCCGTGTCGCACCGCTCCGCGAACCCGACGCCCACACCCGCGGCGGCCAGCTCCGCCAGCCGCGGGTCGTCACACCGCAGGAGTGTGTCCTCCTCGGCCTCGACGAAGCCGTAGCCCGTCGCCGAGAGCTCCGGTGTCACGGCGAGGTCGACCGCGCCGAGGTCCGCGCGCAGGGCGGCGATCTGGGCCAGGTTCTCCTCGACCGCGTTGAAGGTCGGCGCGGTCTGGAGGAGCCCCACCCGCAGCGGGCGGGGCCCCTTCGCGCTCAGTTCAGCTTGTTGGCGCGCAGCCACGAGCTGGCGACCTCCTCCGGCGTCTTGCCGTCCACGTCGATCTCGGCGTTGAGCTTCTGCAGCTCCGGCGTGGTCAGGAGCTTGCTCACCGGTGCCATCACGCTCGCGATCTCCGGGTCCTTGGCCAGCACGTCGCCGCGCACGTTGAGCGACAGGTTGTACGGCGGGAAGAACTTCTTGTCGTCCTCCAGCACGGTCAGCTTCAGGGCGGCGATGCGGCCGTCGGTGGCGAAGACCTCACCGAAGTTGCACGGGTTGCCCTTCGCGACGGCGTTGTAGATCGGGCCCTCGGCCAGTTCGGCGGTGTCGCCCTTGGGCAGGTCGAAGCCGTATGCCTTCTCCACGCCCGGCCAGCCGTCGTCACGACCGAAGAACTCCGAGGCGCCACAGAACTTGGCCTCGCTCGGGTTCGACTGCGCGAGCTTGGCGTAGTCCGAGATGGTCTTGATGCCGAGCTTCTGGGCGACGTCGGTCTTGACGGCGATCGCGTAGGTGTTGTTCGCCGCGGCCGGCGGGAGCCAGACGACGTTGTTCTTCGCCTTGTCCATGGCGCTGACCTTCTGATACATCTGCGCCGGGTCGTTGACCGTCGTCGTCTGCTGCAGGTCCAGCCAGCCCGTGCCGGTGTACTCCCAGTACATGTCGACGGAGCCGCTGGTCAGCGCCGCCCGGACCGCGTTGGAGCCGCTCATGCCGCAGGTGCGCTTCACGGTGGCACCCTGCGACTCGAGCCGCTGGGCGGTGATCTCACACAGCAGGAGCTGCTCGGTGAACTCCTTGGAGGCGACGGTGAGGGTGTCGCCCTTGAGCGGGCCGTCCTTGGCGGGCCCGGATGTCTGGTGGGGACTGTTGCTGCTCAGAGCACAGCCAGTCATGAGCAGCGTGCTCACCAGGCCGGTCACGGCCAGCGCGGTCTTGCGCATGCGAGAACTCCTTGTCAGTCGATCGAAGCAGGGTCGGTAGAGGTGGGTCCGAGTCAGAGGGCGCGGCTCAGATGCCGCGCGGGCGCAGGACGCGCTCGGCCAGTCCGGCGAGCCAGTCCACGGTGAGGGCCAGACAGATCGTGAGCGTGCTGCCGACGATCAGGACCGGCATGCGGTCCAGCGCGATGCCGGAGGAGATGATGCTGCCCAGCCCGCCGGCGTTCGTGTAGGCGGCCAGGGTGCCGGCGCCGACGTTGAGGATCAGTGCCACCCGGATGCCGGCGAGCATCACCGGTACGGCGAGGGGCAGTTCGATCGTGGTGAGGACGCGGAACCCGCTCATCCCCATGCCGCGACCGGCGTCGATCAGCGCAGCGTCGACCTGGCGGATGCCCACCATGGTGTTGCGCAGCACCGGCAGCAGCGCGTAGGCGACCAGCGCGACGACGGCCATCCAGAAGCCGACCCCGAACAGCATCGCCAGCACCACCAGTACGCCGATCGACGGCACCGCCTGTCCGGCGTTCGCCACGGCCAGGAAGACCGCACCGATCCGACCGATGCCGGGCCGGGTCAGCAGCACGCCGAGCGGCACGCCGATCGCGATGGTGAGGATGGTCGAGGCGACGACGAGCTCGATGTGCTTCCACACCGCTGTCGCCACGACGTCGAAGGCCAGACTGCGGGTCTCGATCGAGTCCATGTGCAGCGAGTTGACGTAGGCCCACACGCCGACGAGCAGGGCCACCACGACCAGCGGCAGCAGCCAGGGCACGGAGCGTCGGCCACCGGAGACCTCGACGTTCTCGACCGCGGCCGCGCTCATGCTGGCACCGTCGTGGGCTGGGACGCCGCCGTCAGCAGCGTCTGGAGACCGATCCGGCGCACGCCGCCGGCCAGGGCGACCTCGACGCCCTCGGCCCGCGCCGCCAGCACGAGCTCCAGGGCACGGTGGACGCTCTCACCGGCCTCGACCGGCACCGTGCGCCCGAGCGCGGCGTCGTCGGCGGGACCGAAGGAGGCGAGTACGTCGGAGACCTTCAGCAGCGACAGCCGGCGTACCGGCGCTCCACCGCCGACGAAGTCGCGGACGAAGTCGTCGGCGGGGTTGGACAGGATCTCCAGTGGCGTGTCGAACTGGACGAGGCGGCACCCCGGGCCGAAGATCGCGATCCGATCGCCCAGGCGCAGTGCCTCATCGATGTCGTGCGTGACCATCACGATGGTCTTGCGCAGCCGGTCCTGGAGGCGGAGGAACTCCATCTGCAGCTTCTCGCGAGCAATCGGGTCCACCGCGCCGAACGGCTCGTCCATCAGCATCACCGGCGGATCCGCGGCCAGGGCCCGGGCCACACCGACGCGCTGCTGCTGGCCACCGGAGAGCTGACGCGGATAGCGCCGGGCGTAGGTGGCCGGAGCGAGGCCCACCATCTCCAGCAGCTCCTCGGCGCGCTTGCGGCGCTCGGCCTTCTTGACGCCGAGCATCTTCGGGACCAGCGCGATGTTGTCCGCGATGGTCAGGTGAGGCAGCAGCCCGATCTGTTGGATAACGTAGCCGATGCCGTGCCGCAGCCGGTCCACATCGGAGTGGGTGACATCCTCGCCGTCGATGAGGATCCGGCCGCCGGTCGGCTCGACGAGACGGTTGATCATCCGCAGCGTGGTCGTCTTGCCGCAGCCGGACGGGCCGACCAGGACGACGAACTCGCCTCGCTTGATCTCCATCGAGAGCTCCGCCACCGCTGGGCCTTCCTGGCCGGGGTAGTGCTTGGAGACGCCGTCGAGGACGATCATGGCGTCGTCGCCGGGGGTGTGCTTGTCAGACATTCAATCCTCGCAGTGTGGTGATCTTGGCGATCGCGATGAAGAGCAGGTCCAGCAGCAGGGCCACCACGACCACACCGATCACGCCGGAGAGGGTCTGCTCCAGGGCGTTCTTGCCGCCAATGCGGGCCAGACCCTGGAAGATGAGTTGGCCGAGGCCGGGGCCGTGGACGACGGCGGCGATGGCGGCCGTGGCCACGAGCATGATGGTGGACGTCCGGATCCCGTTGAGGATGACCGGCCAGGCCAAGGGCAGGACGACCGTGCGCATCCTTCGCGCCGGCCCCATACCCAGGCCTCGAGCGGCATCGATGATCGCATCGTCCACTCCCTCGATGCCCGTCACCGTGTTGCGCAGGATCGGGAAGATGCCGTAGACGACCAGGGCCACGATGGTCGGCGACGACCCGAGGCCGAAAAGCGGGATCATCAGCGCGAACAGCGCGAACGATGGAACGGTCAACAGCGTGCCGGTCAGGGACATCAGGCCGTCCCGGACCCTCGGCACGGGCTGGGTCAACAGGGCGAGACCGATGCCGATCGCGGCCGAGATGGCGACGCTGATCAGGACCAGCTCGACGTGCTGCTCGCCGAGGAAGACCAGGTCCGATCTGTTGTCTGAGATGTATGAGAGGAGACTCACGCCCGGCTCCGTTCCCAGAGCGCGAGCATGCCGGGCGAACGCCTAGCGAGATGCTGCATGGTGTGTCCTCGCCACTTCGTGATGTGGATGGGTGTTCGGTCGGGATCGCCGCTCAGGCCGAGCGGGCCTCGGCGGAGAGCGATCCCTGGAGCTGCCGCACCGTGGTGAGCAGATGGCCGGCGAATGCCTGGATATGCGGCTCGATCCGAAACGCCGGGCCGGAGATGTTGACCGCGGCCTTGATCCGCCCGGAGAAGTCGCGCACCGGAGCGCCGATGCCGATGAGCTCGGGGTCGAAGATCCGGTTGGCGACCGTGTACCCACGCTCGCGGGCCGCGTGGATCTGGGTCAGTAGCTCGCGGGCCTCGCGGGCCGGGACGCCGTCGTCGCCGCGCCGCACGATGTCGATGATGTGCTCGTCGTCGTGGTCCATCAGCAGGGCCATGCCGCTGGAGCTGCGATTGACCGGGATGGTGCGGCCGACCCAGTTGACCGCCTCGATGGAGCGTCGCGAGCTCTCCGAGTGCACGGTCAGGACCTCGCCGTCGCTCAGCACGGTCAGGTAGGTGCGCTCACGGACCGCCTCGGTCAATCGCAGCATCAGCGGCGCGGCGAGCTTGGTGAGTCGCTGGTCGCCGGCCCGGACGGCCAGGGCGAACAGTCGCCAGCTCAGCTCGTAGCGACCGGACGTGTCCCGGGACACGAGGCCGGTCTCGAGCAGGCTCTTGAGCTGCCGGGAGACCACCGACTTCTCTCGGCCCAGGATCCGGGCGACATCGGCGACGGAGAGCCCGTCGGGGAAGACGGTCGGGTCGGCCGAGGTCAGGGCGTCGAGGATCGCCATCACACGCGAGGCGCCGCTGCGCACGGCGGGCGCCTCCTTCTGGCCCTGGGTCATCTCTTACTCTCCTTCCTGGAGCCCGTCCTCCGGACGGGCCCAGCCGGTCTGCCGGCGACGGTGGGACGCTAGAAGTGCAGTGTGTGACGTGCAACACTGCGTTGCGTTTTCTGCACCGTAGCCCAGCCGGTGCGAGCCTCCTGCCGGAGGGCCGCCGCTCCACGGCGGCCGCTCCGGCAGCGCGGGCGTCAGGCCGAGACGCTTCGGGCAGGCGCCGACGACGCGGCGAACGCGGCGTCGAAGAAGCTCTCCAGCTGGTCGCAGAGCCGGACGAACTCCGGGTGGTCGGCGTACATGAAGTCGTTGTGCCGGCCGTCCACGGTGTAGAGCGTCTTCGGCGACGACGCAGCGGCGTAGAGGGCGAGCGCCTCGTCGTAGGGGTGCAGCGAGTTGCGCTTGCCGTGGGCGATGAACAGCGGCTTCGGCGCCAGCCTGGCGACGACGTTCTCCACCTTCAGGTCCAGGATCGACTCGGTGAACTGCACCCGGGTCGGGTGGCCGAAACCGTAGATCTGCGCCAGCTCGGCCTGGACGTAGTCGTCGGTGGCCGGATCCAGGGGGTAGTGCGCGAAGGTGTCGGCGAGCCTGGACTCGCCCTCCAGGACCCGCTGAACCCGGTCCTGCGCCACCTCGTCGACGATCTTGAGGAACTCGTCATAGGTGTGGATCGACTTCAGCCAGCGCTCGCCGTCGTAGAAGCCGTTGAGGGCGGCCACGCCGGCGACTCCGTCGCTCTTCTCGCCCGCCATGACGACGTTCGCGGCGCCCATGCCCCAGCCGACCAGCCCGACGCGACGGGAGTCGATATCCTCCTGCGCACTGATGAACGTCACGGCGTTGCGCACGTCCTGGACCTGCTCCTCGAGCAGGACCCGGCCCTTCTCACCCTCACTGTCGGCCATGCCGCGGTAGTCGAACCCGAAGCAGACGAACCCGCGCGCGGTCAGGTTGCCGGCGAACATCTTGGGATAGAACTCGTTGAAGCCCTGATAGCCGGAGTTCACCACGAGGGCCTTATGCGGTCCGGGCGCGGAGAGGTCGTCCGGGTAGTAGATGGTCGCCTTGAGGCGGCTGCCCTCGCTGTAGAAGGTAACGTCCTTCTCGATCACGATGATGTTCCTTGTCTAGTCGTCCAGTCGTAGCCGGCGTCGCTTCCGCGACGGCCTCACTATCTGGACGAAGGTGTGGTTATCACAACGCGACGGTGCACAAATTGCAACGCCGGCCCCGACTTTCTCCGGCGCAGCATTGGGCGACGCGATTAATGTCGAAGCCATGCGTCTGCCGGAGTCCCTTCGCACGCCCGTTCCACTGATCAGCGCACCGATGGCCGGCCCCGGGGGCGGCCGGCTCGCCCATGCCGTCTCCGTCGCCGGCGGACTGGGCATGTTCGGCGTCAACGACAGCCGCAGCCCGGAATGGATCGCCGCGGAGGCGCGGGTCGCCGGCGCGGAGGGTGCGCCGTACGGCATCGGGCTGGCGGCCTGGGCCCTGGACAAGCACCCCGAGCAGCTCGACGCCGTCGTCGCGCTGCGACCGACACTGGTCTCGGTCAGCTTCGGCGAGTACGCCGACGCCGTCGGCCGGCTGCGCGATGAGGGCATCCTGACCGCGACGCAGGTCGGCTGCCTCGACGACCTCGAGGGCGCCATCGACGCCGGCGTCGACGTGATCGTGGCGCGCGGCGGCGAGGGCGGCGGGCACGGCCGCAACACCATGGCCACGCTGCCATTGCTGCAACTGGTCCTGGACCGCACCGAGCTGCCGGTCTACGCCGCCGGCGGCATCCTCAACCACCGCGGACTGGCGGCGGTGCTCGCGGCCGGCGCCGCCGGCGCCTGGGTCGGCACCGCCTTCCTGGGCACCGTCGAGGCGGCCGGCACCCCGGCCGCGAAGGCGGCGCTCTTCGACGCCCAGGCCACCGGGTACGGACGCGTCTTCGACGAGGCGCAGGAGGTGGGCTGGCCACACGAGTTCGGCGGCCGGTCGGTGGCCAACCGCTTCTTCGAGGAGTGGATCGGCCGCGAGGAGGAGCTGGACGAGGGCGCCCGCACCCGCTTCCGGGCCGCCGTCTCCGGACAGGACTACTCCGTCGCGCACCTCTACGCCGGTGAGGGCGTGGTCGCCCTCACCCACGAGACGACCGCCGCGGACGTGGTCGGGGAGTTCGCCCGGGCGGTGCGCTGACCGCCCTGTCGGCGACTCGGCTCAGCCCAGAACGCCGTCGATCCAGGAGCAGAGTCGCCGTACGCCGTCGGCCACCGGCACCTGGGGTGCCCAGTCGAGGGCATCCTTGGCCGCGGCGATGTCGCAGCTGGCGTGCCGCACGTCGCCGTTGCGGTAGGCACCGTTGATCTGCGGCTCCGGCGCGCCGTAGACCTCGGCGATCATGCGAGCGAGCTCGAGGACGCTCGTACCCTCGCCGGAGCCGATGTCGTAGGCGTTGGCGTTGGCACCGGAGTGGTCGACGCCCTGGAGGATCGCCTGTGCGACATCGTCGATGAAGACGAAGTCCCGCACGATCGCGCCGTCCTCGTAGACCGGGATGACCTCGCCGGCACGGGCCTTCTGCGCAAAGAACGAGACGATGCCGGTGTAGGGGTTCGACAACGACTGACCAGGACCGTAGACGTTCTGCAGACGGTAGATGACGGGAGTGACGTGCAACGCCAGCGCCCACGACGTCAGGATGTTCTCCTGCGCGAGCTTGGTGGCCCCGTACACGCTGGTCGGCGTGGGCTTCACCCGCGACGACTCGAAGGGCGTCGCGGTGAGCCCCGGGAAGTCCCAGGTCCCTGAGGCGAGCATCTCGTCGCTGCGCTGCCCGGGGTAGACCACGGTGCCGTCCTCGGCCTGCCAGGCACCCTCGCCGTACACGGCCCGAGAGGAGGTCAACACGACCTTCTCAGGAAGCGCATCATGGCGAACGAAGGCGTCGAGCATCTCCGTGGTGCCGACCACGTTGACCGCCGCATGCCGGGTCGCCTCGGTCAGCGACTGGCCGGTGCCCGTCTCGGCGGCCAGGTGGACGACGACATCGGGGCGGTGCTCGGCCAGCAGGGCATCCCAGTCGGCCGCGGAGGTGACGTCTCCCTTGATGAACGTGACCCGCTCATCGAGGGCCGCCGGCCGCTCCCGGATCTCGTGGATCTGCGGGTGCAGATTGTCGAAGGCCACCACGGTGTCGAAACGATCGGCCAGGCCCGTCGAGAGGGCGCAGCCGATGAATCCGGCCCCGCCCGTCACCAGAGCGGTCTTCGTCATCACTTCTCCTTCGTCTTGGTCGTCGTGAGCACAGGCGGCTCGTACGACAGATAGCGCTCGGTCATCAAGAAGATCGTCACGTCGGGGTGGTACGTCGCCAGCAGTGGCCGCTCGTCGGTGATCGCCTTGGGAGTGCCGAGGTCGTGGGTGACCTGGATCGTCCGATGAAAACGGGTGTCCGCCCACATGGAGAGCGACTTGCCGGTCGAGTCGCGAATCAGCATCAGGGTCTGGTCGACCGGCGCCTGCGGGGCCGACGAGGTGGCCGGGAGATCGAGCATGTCCACGCCCTGACTGACATCGACGTGGTGACCGTCGAGCCCCGTCGCCGTGGTTGTCGCCAGCGGCTGGGAGAAGGACGGGGTCGTCCAGACCGGGCCCTTGTCGGTCGGCACGCCATTGGCCGCGAACTCGTTCTCGTCGGCGGTCGCGGTGATCCCTGTGACCTTGGGCATCTCCAGCGACCGGTACGACGGGTCCTGCGCCGCCAGGCACCGGGTGATCTGCTGCCAGGCAACCTCGGCGCCGTACGCCGTCCAGTGGCTGTTTTGTGGACTGTAGGTCGGCGTCGTCTTCGCCGCCGAGCGCAGGGCCGCGCGCGTGTCGATGAACGGCAGGTTCGGGTGCAGCCGCATCAGCGTGTCGAGCGAGTTGGGACCACGCAGCTTCTGCGCCCAGTTCGGCAGCTTGTCCGGGTAGACGTCCCACTTGGCCGGAGCGACCACGACATAGAACTTGCTACCGGCCGCGGCCGCCTGCTTGCGCAGCCCATTCAGATAGCGAGCCCATGCCGCGGCCCGCTTGCGGTCGAGCTTCGCCCGGCCGAGGGCCTGGGAGAAGTTGGTGGCCTGGTAGTCGGTGAAGAACAGCCAGTCGTCCTTGCCACGGACGTAGGCCGGGTTCTCCTTGGCCATCTTCGCCTCGTAGGCGGCTTCGGCGGCGGCGTACTTCTTCGGGTGCGAAGAGTTCCACGGACTGCCACTGAGGTGCTGGTTCACCGTCGGTCGGCAGACCTGTCTGACGTGCGAGGCGTGAGCCCGCGCCTCGGCGGCGTCAGCGGCGTAGTGCCGTGAGGTCACGAAGCCGACCACGGACGTCACGAACACGGCGGCGACGACCACCCACAGGGCCGCATAGCGCAGCGGCGTGCGGTAGACGCGGCGGTGCGGCCGGAGCCCCGGCGCGGTCGCCTCACGGCTGGCGAAGGGCGCCGAGGAGAACCGCGGATCGACCAGGCGGCCCTTGATCCGGTTGATCGTCGGCGCACCCCAGCCGATCAGCCGCTCGAGCGGCCCTGGCGTCCAGTCCTTGAGCGACATCGCCGGCTTCTCGACCAGGTGCCAGCTCAGGTAGGCCGCCACGTGAACCGCCACGACGATCGTCAGGTGGTAGGCCAGCCAGCCATGGTGCTCGAGCCCGAAATACGCCGCGAACTGCATGAGTGGCCAGGCGAAGATGTAGATGCCGTAGGAGAAGTCGCCGAATCTCTCCCAGTTGCGCACCCAGCGGCATCGGATCGCCACCCACATGAGGACGTAGAGCAGGCCGTACTGGCCGTAGATGTTCCACCCACCGACGTCGTAGGTGACCACGGCGACGACCGCTCCGAAGGCTGCCAGCCGATCATCGATCGGGATCTTGTCACCCCAGAGCGCGAAGAGCATTCCGAAGGCGAACGGCGCGAAGAGCATCGCGTTGTAGGGGTTCCCCAGCGTTGGATTGATCCGGGTCAGGTCACCCACGCCCGCCCAGGTCATCGCGTTCACCACGATGATGGCCACCGCGATGGCCGACGCGAGGTAGCGGTGTACCAGGATGCCGAAGAGACCGAGCAGACCCACCATGATGTAGGCCTTGAATTCGTACTCGAGCGTCCACGCCGACCCGTTCCAGTCGTGCCCGTGTACGCCGTACGGGATCGAATCACCCAGGCCGGCGATACCGCGCTGGTGCAGCACCAGCACCAGGTTGTGCCAGACGTAGGTCAGTGGCGACTCGACGCGGTGGTGCCAGAAGCCGGACCAGGTGCCGTGCACGCGGCGCCACGCGATCGGCGCGAGGACGAAGTTGGTCACCAGCAGCGCGGTCCAGAACGCCGGCATGATGCGCAGGCATCGGCGCCAGAAGTAGCGGAAGACGGTCGAACGACCGCGTCTGCTCTGGGTGATGAGGAAGCCCGAGAAGAAGAAGAACCCGGCGACGGCAACGCCGCCCAGCGACTGTTCGGAGCTGATCTGGGTGCCGAGGTCCTTTCCACCGTAGAACCCCGCGAGCGGTCCGGCGTGGGAGAAGATGACAAGGAACGCCATCAACCAGCGCAGGAACCCGACACTGTTGGAGCGTGGGTCGAATGCCTCGATCAGGGTGAGGGGCCGGTGCACTCCGACCTCCGGACGCCCGCTCACCGTTCCGGGGTCCGTCGATAGGCGCGACGAACGAGCCGGTACGCCGGACCGATCGCCTTGGCGGTGCGCTCGCTCTCGGCGAGCTTGGCCTTCACGGCGGCTAGCCGCTGGCGACGGGCCTTCCGACGTGCCCGTTCCTGCTTCCGCTTGATCTGGTGACGGCGGGCGCGGCGCAGGTAGATCAGCTGTCGCCGCGGCGACGCCGGCATCAGGGCGGACGTGGCCTGCACGCGATACTCGAGCATGGTGTAACCCTCGGCCGCGAGCTCCGGGCACATCACCTCACGGATATGATAGCCCTCGCTTAGTGCGCTGTAGGCGAGCAGCCGCTCCAGGACGTGGGCCAGCGTGCCGTCGGCGTATCCGCCCTCGTCCGGGAAGTCGTCGAAGGAGTAGTCGCCGCGCAGGAGGGGGCGCAATGCCGCGGGCCGGGCGATGAACATGCTGCCGTTGGCGGCGATCGGCGTGGTGTCGTCGAAAGGCACGCTGATACCGAGGCGCTTGGCCTCTTTGACCGCCGGGCCTCGGTTGGAGAACCACGAGTGGCCGAGCGTCGGATATCCCAGGTGGACCACCGGCGGAAGGACCATGCCCAGCGACGAGTAGCGCTGGAACAGGGCCACGACGTTGGCCGCGTACCCCGGCGAAGGCAGCAGGTTGTCGAACAGGTGCCGCTTGAAGGTCTCGGCGCGCTGGTAGCCGTCCTGGGGACTCTTCTTCGAATGCAGCTTCACGACGAGGTCGTAGTCGTCGGATTCGATGACGTCACGACAGGCGATCAGGAATGCCGAGATGTCCCGGCCGCGGTTGCTGCGCACGATCCGCACGTCCGCGTCGAGACCGCGTCGATCCAACTCGGCTCTGATGGCGGTCCGGCGGCGTTCGTCCGTCGTGGTGAAGATCAGGTCGACGCTGCCGGGAAGGTGGCCGAACCTGTCCAGCAGCTCGCCGGTCATGTCGGGATAGAAGACGTGCGCCACGGCGGCGATCCGGAGCGGCGCCGAGGCGTCGTAGCCGAGATCGACGTGCGGGAGCACCTCAAGCAGCGCCAGGTTGGTCACCAGGTCGCGCGGCTTCGACGTCCGTGCGAGATTGCTGAGCAGGAGATCGACCGGATAGCCGCGGCGCTCGAGCTCATCGACGACCCGGCGGACCGCGATCGAGCGGTTCTCGAAATAGAGTGGGTCGTGGAAGAAGACCCGACGCTTCACGATGGGAAGCCCGTCGCGCACCATCTCCGCGGCGCTGTCGAGCACCGGATGGTCCACCTCGTAGCGCGCGGTCGGGAAGGCGACCCGTGAGCGGAACCCCAGGTCGAGGAAGTGCTGGGTGAAGCGCGACTCGTGGAGCAGGACGGAGTCCGCATACGACGTGATCATGGGCATCTCGTCCCAGTAGGCCGCGAAGTGCTCAGAGGCGGCCATCGATCGTCGTACGGCGATCCAGTGGGACTGGATGTGCGCATGCATCGGCTCATCGACCTGGAACGGATGGCGCCGGAGCGCGGCATGCTCGGTCAGGCCCCAGAAGTCGATCTCCCGGTCGGCATCCATGGTGGCGAAGAGGTCGTCGAAGGAGCCGATGGGCCCGAAGAACGTGTAGTTCAACAGGAGGACCTCGTCGTACTCGGCCAGCCGATCCCAGCCGAAGGTCTCCATCGCCTCCTTGTAGCCCCAGACGTCGAATCCGACGTTCTCGCGCTCCCACACGCGGTCGGCGACCGTGCCCAGCTTCACCCGACCGTCGTCGGTGAGCTGACCGTTCGAGACGACGAAGATGTACTCGGCATGCCGACGGAGCCGCTCGAGCTTGTACGAGATGTAGTCGTCGACCTTGCCCTGGGGATCGAAGAACAGATAGAAGACGACGCGTCTCATTGGCTCGAGTGGTGTTCCTTCATCGGGGCCTCCGGGGGACCGGGTTCACGGCAGCATACCGGGCAGCCACCCCGATCCTCGGAATCCGTACGAGCGGGAGAGACAACGGTCTGGGGCCCGTCAAGTAGACTCGCGCACCACCAGCCGGGTCGGCAGCATCCGCCGGCCGAGAGCGGCCTCGGGCTCGGCGATCGCGGCGAGGACGACGTCGACCATCGCCCGGCCCATCGCCTCCGGCGACTGGTGCACCGAGGTCAGCCGCGGATGAGTCGACAGGGCGATGCGGGAGTCGTCGAAGCCGACCACCGACACGTCCTCGGGCACTCGGCGTCCGGCATCGCGCAGGACGCCGAGCGCTCCGGCGGCCATCGGGTCGTTGGCGCAGAACACCGCGTCGATGTCGGGCCGCCGGACCAGCAGCGCCCGCATGCCCTCCTCCCCCGACGACTGGGAGAAGTCGCCCGGCGCGACCAGGTCGTCGTGGTACGCCAGGCCGGCCGCCTCGAGCGCGGCCCGATAGGCACGCAGCCGGGTCCGACCGACCTCCATGTCCAGCGGCCCGGTGACGGTGGCGATGACCCTACGACCGCGGGCCACCATGTGCTCCACGGCCAGGCGCGCACCCTGCTCGTTGTCGTTGTCCACGAAGCCGATCGCCGGCGGCGGGACGCGGCCGCCGCCGAGCACCACCGGCATCCCGCGCTCGGCGATCTGCGTGGGCAGGGTGTTGTCGTCGTGCAGCGAGAGCAGGAGTACGCCGTCGACGTGCTGGCGCGTGAGGTAGTCGCCCAGGGTGGCATGACGCTCGGCCGGGGCGAGCAGCAGCACGAGTTGACGGTCGGCCGCGGCCAACGCCGTACCGATGCCGCGGACCACGCCGGCGAAGAACGGCTCGCCAAAGACCCGCTCCTCCGCCTCGGCGATGACCAGCGCGACCGCGTCGGTGCGCTGGGTGGCCAGCGATCGGGCCGCACGGTTGGGGATGTAGCCAAGCTCGGCGATCGCCTTCTCCACCGCCGCCTTGGCCTTCTCCGAGACCCGCGCGCCGCCGTTGATCACGCGGGAGGCCGTGCCGCGACCGACGCCCGCGCGGGCGGCGACGTCCTCCAGGGTCGGGCGGCGGGCGACGTGGCGCGGCATAGGCCGCAGACTAGTCCGAGGCTCAGCCCTGCTGCGGGCTCTGGTGACCGAAGGGCACCTCGTCGCGGACGCCGAGCGCGGCCAGCACCGAGGGCAGGATCGCCTTGGCGGTGCGCTTGTAGCCCTTCGCGCTGGGGTGGAACCGGTCGAGGCTGAACATCTCGTCCGGGTTGGTGATGAAGAACGGCCCGACCACCTCGGCGAGCGAGACCGCGTAGGCCCCCGCGCTCAGCGCCGCCGCGGTCTGCGCGGCGGCGAGCTGGCGCGAGGCCCGCGAGCCCAGCGAGCGCAACGGCTGGGGCAGGGCACGCAGCGCGCCGAGGTCGGGGCAGGTGCCGACCACCACCTGGGCGCCGCGCACCCGCAGCGCCTCGATCGTCTCGGTCAGGTGCTTGATCGACTCCCCGACCGGCACCCGGTGAGTCACGTCGTTGCCCCCGACGACGACCACGGCCACGTCCGGGCGGTACGACGGCGCCAGCGTCAGCAGCTGCTCGGGCAGCATCCAGGACTCGCTGCCCACCTGGGCCGCGGTGGTGAGCCGCACGGCCCGCCTGGTCTTCTTGGCGATGCCCTTGGCCAGCCGGGCGCCCAGGGTGCCGTCGGCGTCCTCGGCGCCCAGTCCGGCGGCGATCGAGTCGCCGAGGAGGAGCAGCTCGATGCGATCGCCGTACGACTTCTTGTAGGTCTTGTCGGCGTCCGGGGCTGTCTCGCCGAACGGCTTGCCGATGATCGCCCGGGCATGCGCCGCCTGCCGCCTCAGCAGCGCCACGAACCCGGCTCCGGCCGCGGCGCCGACCACGCCGACGGCGCCCGCCACCCCAGCCCCGGCGGCGATCCGGCCGAGCCTGCGTGCGTCCTCACCTCGCGTCACGCCCCTTGCCTACCGGGCGCGGATGAACGGCCGCCGAACGGCGTCAGGCGTCGGAGAGACCAGCCGCCTCGAAGGCGTCGTACGACGCGGCGATCGTGGCCCGGGGGCCCACCACACCGGAGATCGCGTCCAGCGTCTTGAGGCCGTGACCGGTGTTGATGATGACCGTCTCCAGGGACGGGTCCAGCTGGCCGGTCTCGACGAGCTTCTTGGTGACGGCGACGGTGGTGCCGCCAGCGGTCTCGGTGAAGACGCCCTCGGTGCGGGCGAGCAGCACGATGCCGGCACGGATCTCGTCGTCGGTGACCTCCTCGACGCCGCCGGCGGAGCGCCGGGTCGAGTCGAGCACGTAGAGGCCGTCGGCCGGGTTGCCGATCGCGAGCGACTTGGCGATGGTGTCCGGCTTGACCGGGCGGATCGCGTCGACGCCGTTCTTGTAGGCGGTGGCGACCGGGTTGCAGCCGGTCGCCTGGGCGCCGAAGATCCGATAGGGCTTCTCCTCGACCAGGCCGAGCTTGATCAGCTCACCGAACGCCTTGTCGACCTTGGTCAGCTGCGACCCCGAGGCGACCGGGATGACGATCTGGTCGGGCAGCCGCCAGCCGAGCTGCTCGGCGATCTCGAAGCCGAGCGTCTTGGAGCCCTCCGCGTAGAACGGGCGGACGTTGACGTTCACGAACGCCCAGCCGTCCTCCTCGGCCGCGATCTCCTGGGCCAGCTTGTTGACGTCGTCGTAGTTGCCGTCGACGGCGACCAGGTTGTCGGTGAAGATCGCGGAGTTGACCTGCTTGGGCTGCTCCAGGTCGCTCGGGATGAAGACCACCGTCTTCATCCCGGCGCGGGCACCGGCCGCGGCGACGGCATTGGCCAGGTTGCCGGTGGAGGGACAGGCGAAGACCTTGGCCCCGAGCTCACGGGCGGCGCTGAGGGCACAGGCGACCACGCGGTCCTTGAAGGAGTTGGTTGGGTTGGTGGAGTCGTCCTTGACCCACAACCGGGCCAGGCCGAGCTCCGCGGCGAGGTTCTTCGCCTCCAACAGCCGGGTGAAGCCCGGCTCGGTGTTGGGGCTCTGCTCGATGTCCGCCGGGACCGGGAGCAGCGCCTTGTAGCGCCAGATGTTGCGCGGGCCGGCCTCGATCTCGGCGCGCGTGATGGCAGGGAAGTCGTAGGCGACCTCGAGCGGGCCGAAGCACTCCGGACACGCGTAGTGCGGACCCAGGTCCACGCGGTGACCGCACTCGCGACACGACAGCGCGACGGCGTTGCCGAAGGCGCCCTCGCGCAGCGTGGTCTCCTCGGTGACAACAGCGCTCATGAGTCCTCCTCCTCATCTTCCCCGATCGCGTCTCTCGCGCCGGGCCGGAATTAGCACCGCGTCCACGTCCGTCTTGCAGCGGAGGCTCGTGGTCGGTTGCCGGGACTTCGCTGGGCCGTTCCCTCAGTCCCTCTCGATGAGCAGTCGTCACTCTAGGTGACGCGACGTTCCGGCCGCACATCGACATCTCACATCGTGAGTTTGCCGTCTCGAATGCCGGACAGCCCAGCCGATGGGCATAATCGGCGTACAGCAATGTCTCGGGTGACACAGAGAAGGGGCACAGGTGCCGGCGCTCGAATCCACGTCAGCTCCAGCAGGATCAGCAGAGCTCACCCGCCTCGCCCGTCAGCTCGAGGCAGCGGCCCTCGAACGTCACCGCCACGACGGTGACCTCATCGCCCGTCGAAGCGTGACCACCGTCGACGACTGGGAGCCGGTGGTCGCGTCCCGTCTCCGTGAAGGACCGGAGGGAATCCGCCTCCTGGCGCACGTCGTATCGGGCGACTATCTCCGAGCCGTCGGTGCACCCGGAGGCGGCCTCACCGTCGAGGAGCTGGCCGATCTCGCCGACGCCGACGGCCTCGCCATCGAGGCCATCAGCCCCTACGGCGCACTCCTCGGCGGTCCGGACTCGACCGCCTCGCTGCTTGCCGATCTGGAGAACACGAATCGCTGGCGCCGACTACTCGGCTGGATCGAAGGGGATGCCACCTTGGCGTCCGCCGTCAGAGTCCTGGAGCGAACCCTGATCGCCGCTCTTCCCCCGGGCGTCACGCATCGGATGCTGGTGGTGCTGGCGCGGCGCTCCGCTGCGACCGCGAACGCCGGCTGGCGCGACCGATCCCGAACCGTCAGTCGATCCCTCGCCACCGGCGACCTCGAGGGCGCCGTACCTGGGCTGGCCACCATCGCCCAGACCCTCGCCACCGAGCTCGCTCCGCTGCTCACCTCCTCGAAGGTCCGCTACCTCTGCTTCAGCATCCTCAACGCCGCCGCCAGCCGCCTGCCCGGCCTGGACGCCACTCGCTTTCTTCCCGCCGACGTGGCGGCGACCTACGCCGCCTGGCGTCGGGCGGGCCTGATCGATGCCGAGGCGACGGCGCTGACGCGAACCTGGGCCGCGTCCTCGCCGATGCGTCTCCATCACGGCGTCGACGTCACCTTGGCGTGCGACTACCCGCTGGTCCGGGACCTCCTCGCCCAGCACTATGGACTCTTCGGAGACGAGCACTGATGAGGCAACGCGCACTGGTCACCTATCTGTGGGACCGGCACCTGGCCGCGATCGCGGAGTTCCTCCCCGGCTCGGGCGTGGAGGTGCTCGTCGTGCCGACGGCTCACGCGACCGAACGGCTCCACCGGATCGCCGAAGAACAGCACTGCCGGGTCGTTGTGCTGGAGAGCCTCTCCGCCGAGACGTCGCCCGCCCTCGGGGCCACATCACAGGCCCTGCACGGCGTACTCGAGGGATCCAGTTGGCTGCCGCCCGGGCAGTCGGAGCAGGCAGCCGATCGGCTGCGCGCGATCATCGGCGCCCGCCTCGACGCCGACCTGCCCGCGGCCATGGCCACCATCGACGCACTCGAGGTCGCCCGGGATCGCTACGACGTCGTTCTGTTCGTCACCAGCGAGGACGTGACGTCGGCCGCCAAGGTGGCCACTGCGTGGGCGCGCTCCCGCGCCGTGCCCAGCCTCCATCTGGCTCATTCCTTGGCGCTTCTGGATCCCTACACCGTCCATGCCCATCTGCTTGCCGACGTTCTCGCCGTCTACGGCGAGCGCGGTGCGGAGGGCTACCTCGACCTTGGCATCGAGCCGTCGCGGATCGTGCCGACCGGAAACCCGGCATGGGACGTCTACAGCGATGTCCGGGCGATCGCTCCGACGCTGCGGACCCAGATGATCGATGCGTTCGGCCTCGACCCGGCGCTGCCGATCGTCGTCTTCGGCACGACGTTCTCGGGAAAGCTGACAGCGTTCGACACCGGCGAGGCCCACCTCCAAACGCTGCGAGCATTCGTCCACGCCTGCGAGGAGCTCGCCCGGTCCGGGATCCTCGTCAACGCCGTGATCAAGGACCGACCGACCAGCGCGTCGCAGGGCCAGACAGTGCTCGATCAGGTGCTCTCGGACAGCGACGCACGGCAGCGATACGCGTACTGCGTCGAGCACACCGAGGCGTGGACCGTCTGCGCGGACCTGCTCGTCGCGGTCGACTCCAACTACCTCGTCGAACGCATGCTGGTCGGCGGCACCGGCATCAACCTGGTCGGCATCGCGTCGCTGCCGCTGCCACCGGTCTTCGACGCTGCCGCCGGCATCGTCGAGGCGGAGGCGCACGAACTCGCCGAATGCATGCGTGGACTCCTCACCGACGAACAGCTGCGGGGCCGTCTGCGCGAGGCCTCGGCCCGGCGGCTGGAGTACTACCACGCCGGTGGCGACGACGGGCGCGCAGCCAAGCGGGTCGCTGAGCTGATGGGCCGCCTTGCCTCGCCGGTTGGCGGCGCCGGGGGGCGGCAGCACCGGCCGCTCCTGGAGCGGATGGGGATCAGGCGGCGTCGCTAGCGAGTCGGCGCAACAGCGCCAGTACGCCGTCGGGGCCGTCGACCACGATGTCGGCCAGTGGCACCAGGGCACTCCGCTCCGCGTCGCCCGGGGAGGCCGAGCAGACCTTGAGCGTGGTCAGGCCCTCGGCGTTCCAGGCGTCCAGCGCCTCGAACGCCTCCACGTCGCCCAGGTCGTCGCCGGCGAAGAGGACGGCCTTGGCGGCCAGGGTGTCGACCAGCCGGTCCACCACCAGGCCCTTGTCCATCCCCCCGGAGCGCACCTCGATCACCTGCTTGCCCGGCTCGATCACCAGGTCGTGCGCCTCGGCGGCCTCACGCAGCGGGCCGAGCAGCCGGTCGAAGGCGCCCTGCGGGTCGGCAAGCCGGCGGGTGTGGACCGCGACGGCCAGGCCCTTGTCCTCGACGTACGCGTCCGGAGCGTCGGCCACGCGCAGGATCGCAGGCAGGTCGCGCAGGAGCGTGGCCAGCCCGGCAGGCGGGCGTGGGCCGGCGATGGCGCGGCTGGTGGAGGTCCAGCGCTCGTTGCCGTACTGCCCGAAGACCAGCAGTTCCGTCCCGGCGCCGGCCAGCGCGTCGGCGACCTCCTCCAGGCCGCCCAGATCGAGCACCTGGCGTGCCGGCCGGCCGGTCACCACCGCGATCGCACGCACCTTCGGCGCCAGCTCGACCAGCACCGCGCCCGCATCGGGATGGATGTGGGCCCGGGCCGGGTCATCGACGATCGGCGCGAGCGTGCCGTCGAAGTCGAGCGCGACCACGGCCTGACCAGCGATGGCCGCGAGCGCGGCGTACTTCTGCTCGGCGGCGGCCGACGTGACGTCCATGGCACCTACAGTGCCATGCGGTCCGGGGGCTACGAGAGCGGGCCGGTGAGGATGACAGTGAGCCGGTCCATCTTCATCGGATCGATCGCCGGCGCTGTGCGGCGGATGCCGAGGTCGAGGGCGAGCTGCTTGCCGGCGGCCTTGAGCCGCTTGGGGTAGTAGACGGTCGAGGCCGAGATGGAGCCGTACCAGTTGTCCTGGCCCACGACGTTCCAGCCGATCTTCGACGCCTTCTGGCCCACCTGGGCGGCCAGGCCCTTGACCTGCGAGTTGTTGAAGACCTCGACGTACACCTTGGCGCGCTTGACCGTCTTCGGCTTGGGCTTCGCCGACGGCGTCACCGCGGGCGTCGGGACGGGCGTGGTGCTGACCTGGGCGGTGGGCACGATCCGGCGGTCGCCGTCATCATGCCCGCGGGTCGCCACGAACGCGATCGCGGCCATCGCGACCGCGACGATGCTCAGCAGCACCACCGGCGAGGGCAGGGCGATGCCACGCTGGTCGCGCATCCACAGATTGCGCATGGCCTAGATCTCGAATCCGAGCCGCCGGGCCGAGCGCTGCCGCTGCCGCGCTGCCCGCAGGCGGCGCAGCCGACGCACCAGCAACGGGTCGGCGGCCAGCGCCTCGGGACGGTCGATGAGCGCGTTGAGCACCTGGTAGTAGCGCGTGGAGGACATGTCGAACTTCTCCCGGACGGCGGCCTCCTTGGCGCCGGCGTACTTCCACCACTGGCGCTCGAAGGCGAGGATCTCCTGGTCTCGCTCGCTCAGACCCGGCGCGTCGCTGGCGTCGCCACTGGGCAGGGCGTTGGCGACCATGGCTGACTCCCCCACTCTCGATCGTCCGACAGATCCGTGGCCAACTCTAGAGGACGAACTACACCGTTGTGGTTCGTATGCCCGGCGTGGCGCTACCTTGGCCGCATGTCAGCCGAGCCCGTCCGCTGGGGCATCCTCGCCACCGGCAAGATCGCCCACACCTTCGCCCGCGACCTGATGCTGGTCCCCGGCGCCGCGCTGACCGCCGTCGGCTCCCGCCGGCTCGCGTCAGCCCAGGCCTTCGCCGCCGAGTACGACGGGGACACCGGCGGACCGATCGCAGCGCACGGCTCCTATGCGGAGCTGGTCGCCGACCCGAACGTCGACGTCGTCTACATCGCGACCCCGCACGCCCTGCACCTGGACAACGTCCGGCTGGCGTTCGAGGCGGGCAAGCACGTCCTGTGCGAGAAGCCACTGACGATCTCGCTGGCCGACGCCGAGGAGATGGTGGCGCTGGCCCGCGAGCACCGGCGGTTCCTGATGGAGGCGATGTGGACGGCCTGCCACCCGGGCGTGCGGGCGCTGCAGCGTCGGCTGGCGGCCGGTGAGTTCGGCACCCCGCGGCACGTGCACGCCGAACTCGGCTTCGTGGTGCAGGCATCCCCCGAGGACCGGATGCTCAACCCCGACCTGGGGGCCGGCGCCCTGCTGGACATGGGGATCTACCCGCTCACCTTCGCCCACCTGCTGCTGGGCGAGGCCCGATCGATGACCGCCCAGGCCGACCTGCGCGAGGTCGACGACGCCGCCTTCGACCTGTCGGTCGCGATGACCGGCGCGTACGCCGGCGGCGCACTGGCCACCATGCACGCCTCGATGACGTCGTGGACCAGCGGCGCGGCGGCGATCGCGACGGACGCCGGCCGGATCGACGTACCGGAGTTCCATCATCCGACCCGGATCACCTTCACCCCGCAGGCCCAGATGGCCGACTGGACCGCCGACGCGGGCCCGCTGGAGCCGATCGAGATCGAGCCGGACGAGCCGGTCATCGGGCGCGGCTACGGCAACGAGATCGCCGAGGTGAACCGCTGCCTGCGCGAGGGGCTGCTGGAGTCGCCGCTGGTGCCGCACACCCAGACGCTGACCCTGATGCGGCAGATGGAGGAGATCCGGCGGCAGACCGGGATCCGCTATCCCGGAGAGTGACTGTCGTGGTGGCCTGCGGGTAACTGGATCCCGCTATGGTCGACAGCATGCAGGCCGATCTCGTCATCGTCGCCAACCGACTGCCCGTAGACCGGGTGGAGCTGGCGGACGGGTCCCGGTCCTGGCGGCGCTCCCCCGGCGGGCTCGTCACGGCCCTGGAGCCGGTGCTGCGCGCCAACGACGGGGTGTGGATCGGCTGGCCCGGCGGCACCGAGCAGCACCTCGAGCCACTCGAGGACGACGGGATGCGGCTGCTGCCGATGTCGATGACGCCGGCTCAGATCGAGGGCCACTACGAGGGCTTCTCCAACGGCACCATCTGGCCGCTGTACCACGACCTGGTGGCCAAGCCGGAGTTCCACCGGGAGTGGTGGGACACCTACCAGCAGGTCAACCGGCGCTTCGCCGAGCAGGCCGCCGAGGTCGCCTCCAAGGGAGGCACGGTGTGGGTGCAGGACTACCAGCTGCAGCTGGTGCCGCAGCTGCTGCGCGAGCTGCGCCCCGACCTGCGCATCGGGTTCTACCTGCACATCCCGTTCCCGCCGGCCGAGCTGTTCCAGCAACTGCCCTGGCGGCGGCAGATCCTGGAGGGCCTGCTCGGTGCCGACCTGGTCGGCTTCCAGCTGCCCGGGGCGGCGCAGAACTTCGTCCGGCTGGTGCGCCAGCGAGTCGGTCACAAGACCCATCGCGACCTGGTCTACCTGCCCGATGGACGCACCGTGAAGGCGGCGGCGTTCCCGATCTCGATCGACGCCGCCGGCTACGAGCAGCTCGCCCGCTCTGAGAGCGTCAACGCCCGTGCGAAGGAGATCCGGGAAGCGCTGGGCAACCCGAAGAAGATCTTCCTCGGCGTCGACCGGCTCGACTACACCAAGGGCATCTACGCCCGACTGCGCGCCTTCAGCGAGGTGATGCGCGACGGGCACTTCGACGTCGATGAGGCGGTCTTCGTCCAGGTGGCCGTGCCCTCCCGCGAGCGGGTGGAGCAGTACCGGGTGTTGCGCGACGACATCGAGCGGTTGGTCGGGCGGATCAACGGTGACCTCGGCCGGATCGGACGGCCGGCGGTCTCCTACCTGCACTCGTCCTACCCGCGCGAGGAGATGGCCGCCCTCTACCGGGCGGCGGACGTGATGGTCGTGACGCCGTACCGCGACGGCATGAACCTGGTGTGCAAGGAGTACGTCGCCTGCCGCTACGAGAACGACGGCGCGCTGGTGCTCTCGGAGTTCGCCGGCGCCGCCGACGAGCTGCGCCAGGCCTGGTTGGTCAATCCCTACGACCTCAACGGCATGAAGGCGGCTCTTCTGGACGCCTACCAGGCCGACCACCGTGAGCAGACCCGACGGATGAAGGCGATGCGCAAGACCGTCGCCACCAACGACATCGACGC
>Ga0164242_10001422_pt1 | contig 28347 bp, 25 predicted proteins | sample OricomgcompostMG_FD_108783 | JGI IMG/M metagenome (GOLD analysis project Ga0164242, IMG submission 108783) | Miracle-Growth compost microbial communities from Emeryville, California, USA - Original compost - Miracle growth compost (MG) ...
GCGATGCGAGGAGCGAATCCATCACTCTTCGGGGAGTTGAATCATGAACAGAATCGTGTCGAGAGGGCTGTGGTTCACAGTCATCCTCGGCGGTCTATCACTGGCGGGAATCGGGGCTGCCAACGCCGCCGAACCCTCCACGAGCGGTACAGACGGAGCAGGCTCCGGCGACGTGCTCGGCATCAATCTCAGCGTTCCGGTCTCGCTGGCAGGCAACGCGATCAGCGGGCTGGGCGACGCCCTCACGGGCGGCTCCAGCTCGGCGCCCGTCGTGCCTTCGTCGTCGGCGCCCGCGGCTCCGTGGACCTCGGGGGACGGCGGCATCGGATCGGGGAACGTCGTCGACACCTCCGCATCCGTGCCGGTCGCCGTCTCGGGAAACGCCGTGAGCATCGTCGGAGACTCGACGAGCTCGGACGCCACCGCGGCGCCGGCATCGTCGGGCGCGTCGACGGGGTCGAGCACGAGCTCGGCACCGGCGACCAGCGGCGATGACAGCGTGCTGGGCGGTGCCGTCGCGCCGATCGCGGTCAACGTGCCCGTGACGATCAGCGGCAACGGGATCAGCGTGCTGGGCGACTCGACGTCCGACAAGGCGGACACCTCGAGCGCCTCGAGCGCGACGACCGCTGCCGAGCAGCCCTCGTCCACCTCGGGCGACGACAGCCTGCTCGGCGGACTGCTGCTCCCGATCGGCGTCAACGCTCCCATCACGGTCAGCGGCAATGCGATCGGCGTGGCGGGCGACTCGTCCACCTCGCAGTCGACGACCGCGACGAGCGGAAGCGGCCCGGCCTCGTCTTCTGGTGACAGCACCTCCGGTGACGGCGGCGTGCTCAACGGGTTGCTCGCCGATGCGGGGGTGAACGCTCCGATCACGATCAGCGGCAATGCGATCAGCGGTCTCGGCGACGCCGGCACCACGGGTGCGACGACCGCGAACGGTTCGGGCTCGGGCTCAGGCTCGACGCCATCGACCGGAGGCACCACTTCGGGCGATGACGGTGTGCTGAGCGGCGCGCTGGCCCAGGTCGGGGCTGCCGCCCCGATCACGGTGAGCGGCAACGCCGTGAGCGTGATCGGCGACTCGTCGAGCACGGATGCCGCCACCACGCCTGGTACGGAGGCCACGACGGCCCCGGCCGGCGGCAGCACCTCCGGTGACGACGGCCTGCTCGGCGGGGTGCTCGCCTCGGTCGGCGCCAACGCACCCGTCACGGTCGCAGGAGACGCGATCAGCGTCGTCGGCGACTCGAGTACGAGCGGCGCGACGACGGCCGGATCCGGCGCCACGGGAACCACCGGTGCGACCGGCGGCGACGGCGGAATCCTGGGAGGAATCCTCGCGCCGATCGGCGTGAACCTTCCGATCACCGTCGGATGCGACGCCGTGAGCGTGCTCGGAGACTCCGGCACCTCGGGGTGCATGACGGCCGCCACTCCCGGCAACCCGGGCGACCCGGGCACGCCTGGGACGCCTGGCACTCCTGGAACACCCGGCACACCGGGTACGCCTGGCACACCGGGAACGCCCGGCACGCCCGGCACTCCGGGAACGCCTGGCACGCCGGGCGGGATCGTCCCCGCATCGTCCGTGCACACCGTGGCGGCTTCGGGCGCGACGGCTGCCGGTGGCGCACACGGGCTGGCCGACACCGGCTCGGACCTGCTAGGCACGCTGGGCGCCGCTGCGCTGGCGCTGCTCGCAGGTCTCGGCGCGCTGCTGTTCGGCCGTCGCCGTACGCTGCGGGCGTGACCGAAGGGGTCATCGAAAGCGAGTGACGGCGGATGCCGGAGGCTTGGCAGAAGAGTCTCCGGCATCCGCCCGAGCGCGCTCCACGTCGGCGCACGGCGCGCCCGCGCTGCCCGGGGCACACGGCACGCCCGCGCTGCCTGCGGCGCACGGCAGGTCCGCGCTACCTGCGGCATCGAGCGATGACGGCGGTGTCACGCGGCACCGCCGCTTCGTCATGCCTGGATGACGGCCAGCACGTTTCCGGCCGGGTCACGGAACCAGGCGATCTCCGGTCCCCACTCCGGGTTCGTCGGGCGCGCGATACCCTTCTCGTCCGTCGGCAGCACGTCGTCGGAGTAGATCTTCGTCTGCACGCCTGCCGCGTTGAGCTCCTCCACCGCCTGGTCGATGTCGTCGACCACGAAGTTCAGGATGGTGAACGAAGCAGGGGTGTGATCGGGCTTGCCGTACACGAACACCTCGGCACCGCTCGGCATGGTGACCCGCATGCCCATGTCGCCCTCGTTCTCGACATGGAGCCCGAGGGTCGTTCCGTAGAACTCGTGCGCGACGGAGACGTCATCGACGCTGAACCCGCTGAACGAATCGATGGCACTGAACATCGCTGCTCCTCCGGATTGCGCCCACCCGGTCGCTCTCGCACAACTCTCGACGAGAGCGCGACCCTTGAAGCACGAAGCCCGACGAACCTGACTTTCGGCTCATCGGGCGGAAATGGGGTAAGCGGGCGAGTTATCGAATGGGCCGCCTGCTCACCGCCCCCACGGGAGCAATGACCGGCCCATCACGAGCTTCGTACCGGCCACAGGGGTTGTCAAGCGTTCCGGCGCGCACAGAGGCCGCGCGCTCGTACCCAGTTCGGGGCATCGTGTTCCCGCTGTCTCGGCGCTTTCGACGGGCCAACTGCTGCCGAGGGGCGGTGTGCGGGATGCCGGACCTCGGCATCCCGCACACGCAGCCTTTCTTTCAGCGCGCTCAGTTCTTCAGCGCACTCAGTTCCTCAGCGCACGCTACTCACGCCCGCCCAGCCCTCAGCGCACTCACTCGTTCAGGGACGCTCAGTCCCTCAGGTCGAGCCAGCGAACCTGGTCGTCGCTGAGCGTGACATCCAGGCCAGCCATGGAGGTGCGCGTCTCTTCGATGCTGCGCGGTCCGAACAGCGGGAACGTCGGGAACGGCTGAGCGAGCACATACGCGAGCGCGACCGCCGTCGGCGCCACGCCGAGCTCGTCGGCCAGTCGCCGAGCCCGAGCCAGCCGCTCGAAGTTGCCGTCGCTGTAGTAGCAGCGCACCAGTTCGGAGTCGGACGTGTCGTCCCTGTCGGCCCTCGCGAAGAACCCACGCGCCTGGGACGACCAGGGCAGCAGCGTGGTTCCCGTGCGCTCGAGCCACTCCCGGTCCGCGTCGTCGGTGACGTAGCGGCATCCCGGCCACGGCACGTCCAGCGCGTGCGCGAGGCCGAAGTGGTCGCTCAGCACCGAGAAGCGCTGCTTGCCGTTGGCATCCGCGTAGGCCAGCGCCTGCTCGTAGCGCTCGATCGACCAGTTCGAACCGCCGAACGCACGGATGCGGCCCGCCTTCGCCAGCTCGTCGAGCACGTCGACGAACTCGCCAACCGGGATCTGCTCGTTGTCGCGGTGCATCAGGTAGAGGTCGACGTGGTCCGTCTGCAGCCGGTCCAGCGACTCGTCCAGCTGCCGCACGATCGACTCGGGGTCGCAGTGCGGCGTGTGGGCCCCCTTGCCGATGATGACGACCTCGTCGCGCAGACCGCGGTTCGCGATCCACTGGCCGAGGAGTGTCTCCATGGTGCCGCCGCCGTAGATGTAGGCGGTGTCGAACGCGTTGCCGCCGCGCTCGATGAAGTCGTCGAACATGGCGGAGGCGTGACCGAGCGTGGTCTGGTTGTCGACGCCCATGACCAGTCGCGACACGTCCTTGTCGAGCCCCGGGATGCGTCCGTAGCGCATGGCGGCATCGGCACGACGGCGCGGAGCCGTTCCGCTCGCCGGCGGGATGTCGGCCGTCGGCGCCTCGAACGGGTACTGCAGCCCGATCGCGGCGCGCCACTGGTCGAGCGTGCGGGCGTTGCCGAGCGTGTCGGCCCAGCTCATGTTGGGGCTCTGCCCCTCGGCGGCGAACTCGGCGACGGCATCCGCCTGCAGGGCGTACTGGTACGCGGGGTCGATGGTGATCGTCTCGGGGCCTGCGTCTGCGCGGGACACCTCGATGAAGGTCGGCTCCGTCGGACTCGGAGTCCACGGGTCGGGCACCACGATGCGGCCCTTCGAGCCACTCACTACGATCCGGTTGTCCTCCTGCACCCGAACGCCGCTCGTCACGTGGGCCGTGATGCCGGATGCGAACACGAGGGAGGCGGTGGCCCATTCGTCGACACCGATCTCGCCGATGTGGCCCTTGGCCGTGAGCGAGACCGGATCGGCGAACCGCTGACCGGCCGCCGCACCGGCGACCCAGCGTGCCGCAGAGACGGAGTACCCGCCGACATCGAGGATGCCGCCGCCCGCGAGCTCGGGGTTGAGCAGGCGGTGGTCGGCGCCGGCATCCGTGCGGAACGCGAACGACGCATCCACATGCTGCACGTCGCCGATCGCTCCGTCGGCGATGAGCTCGGCCAGGCGAACGGTCTGCGGGTGGAAGCGGTACATGAACGCCTCGGCGAAGTACCTGCCGTTGCGTCTGGCCGCCTCGACGACGACCATCGCGCCCGCGTGATCCACCGAGAGCGGCTTCTCGCACACGACGTGCTTGCCGGCATCCAGAGCCTGGATCGCCAACGACACGTGCTGGGTGTGCACCGTCGCGATGTAGATGGCGTCGACCTCGGGGTCGGCGAAGAGATCCGCGTACGTCTCGTGAACCCGGATGCCGCCAGGAGCGCTCTCGAACTCGGCGGCGAACGAGCGGGCACGTTCGACGCTCCGGCTCGCCACCGCGACGAGCTCTCCCGTGCGGCTGTGGGGCAGCTGTTCGGCGAATCGGTGCGCGATGCCGCCCGGTCCCGCTATTCCCCATCGCACGTGCTGCAGGCCTTCGGCCATTGCTGTTCCTCCATCGCAAAGTCGATCGTCTCGCTCACGGCGACCCACGATCTCACCGGAGAACCGGGCGCCACGTCCGTTCGCGCGCCGCGACCGTGAACGTTCACGGTTTGCGAGATTACCAGTACGATTCCGAGCATGGCAACGGGCGGACGCAACGGAAGCGCCAGGCCGGCGACCATCAACGACGTGGCCGCCGCTGCGGGCGTCTCCCGCCAGACCGTGACCAGGGCGATGAACGATCTTCCCGACGTCAGCGCCGCCACGAAGCAGCGCGTGCAGGATGCCGCCGCCAGGCTTCGCTACCGCCCCAACCGGGCGGCACAGCGGCTCGTGCGTGGCGGCGATGTCACCATCGGATTCGTCGTCGGCGACCTGCGCAATCCCTACTACCCGGAGCTGGCCGCGGAGCTGACGCACCGAGCGGCCGAACGGGATTGGAGCGTCGTCATGACGGATGTCAGCGGCAGGCGAGGCAGCGAGCGCGTCGACTCGATCGCGGGTCGCGTCGATGCCGTCGTCGGGCATCTGGCCCGCGAGCGTCGCGAGCTCGTCACATCCCGCGTGCCGACGGTGCTCCTGGCCGACGACGCCAGCGGCGTCGCGCGCGTGCGGTTCGACTACGGGAAGGCCATGAAGGCCGCGGTGTCACACCTCGTCGGCCTGGGCCGTCGCCGGATCGCCATGATCGACGCTGAGCACGGACCCTCGCTCCGGGCCGAACTGCTGCGAGGCGCGCTCGAGGAGAAGGGGATGCCGTCATCCGCGCTCGTGTCCGCCCCCGACACGCACGCCGGCGGTATCCAGGCGGTGGAGGCGCTGCTGCAGACGTGGCCGGAGACCGACGCCGTGGTGTGCTTTAACGACGTGCTCGCGGTCGGGGCGCTGAAGGGATTCGCGCGTGCGGGCATCCGTGTTCCCGACGACGTGGCCGTGATCGGCGTGGACGGACTCGACATCGGCACGCTCGTCACCCCGGAGCTGACGACGCTGGCCGTGGACATGCGCGCCGTCGCCCGTCACGCCATCGATCTGGTCGATGCGCTGCTGCGCGGCGAGAACCCGGATGCGCTGCACAGGTCGGTCGCGCACACTCTTGTGCTCCGCGAATCGGCGTGAGACCGCGTCAACCGTCGGCGCCCACCGTTCCGGTGCGCAGGGCGTGCGCCACGTCGGGCCTGCCGTTGCGTCTGGCCTGCGTCGGGCGGCCGAACGCGCGTCGCACGCGCTACCGCGGAACCCCCGCCACGGCCTCGGGCGCGCGGACGGGCTGCTTCGGAGGCAAGCCGTACAGCGGATGGCTACGCTCGAGAGCGGCGCCCTCGACATCCACGTCGGGCACGATGCGGTCCAGCCAGCGCGGCAGCCACCACGCGGCCCTGCCGAACAGGTGCATGAGACCGGGGATGAGCAGCATCCGCACCACGAACGCGTCGAACAGCACGCCGAAAGCGAGTCCGAAGCCTAGGGGTCGCACCATCGAGAGCTCGGAGAACACGAACCCACCGAACACCGAGATCATGATGATGGCAGCTGCTGTGACCACCGCCCGTCCGCCTCGGACGCCGGACACGACGGCCGCTCGCGCGGACAGCCCGTGCACGTACGCCTCACGCATGCCGGAGACCAGGAACAGCTGGTAGTCCATGGCGAGTCCGAAGAGCACACCCATCACGATGATCGGAGCGAAGCTCAGCACCGGTCCCGGATCGTGCACGCCGAACACGGGGCTCAGCCAGCCCCACTGGTAGACGGCCGTCATTCCGCCGAACGCCGCGAACAGCGACAGCACGTATCCGCCGGTGGCGATCACGGGAACGAGCAGCGAGCGGAACACGACGATCATGATGATGAGTGACAGTCCGACCACCACGGCGAGATAGAGGGGCAGCACGCCGGCGAGCTTGTCGGAGATGTCGATGTTGGCGCTCGCCTGGCCGGCGACGCCGAGCTTCACTCCCCCCGCGACCTCGTTGTGATCGCGCAACTCGTGCACGAGCTCCTCCGTCGAGGCGCTGCTCGGGCCGCCGGTGGGCACCACCTGGAACGCCATGAAGTCGCGGTCGACAGAGGTGCCGACGGGTGCGACGGCCGCGATTCCGCTGCGTGCCATCAGCCCGTCCGCGATCGCGGCCTGCTCGATCGTCACGTCGCTCTTCGCCACCGGTTCGGGCAGCGTCGCTGTGACGAGGAGAGGTCCGTTCTGGCCGGCTCCGAACTTGTCGGCCACCGCGGTGTACGCCTTGTACTGCGTCGAACTCGTCGACTCTGACGAGCCGTCCGGAAGCCCGAGGCGCATGGTCAGCGCGGGAATCGAGATGATCAGGAGCCCGACGACCGACGCGACGACGGTGACGACGGCACGGCGCGTGGACATCGGCCGCACCACGGGAGCGCGGTGCGACTCGTGCCCGATCTGCGCCCTCGCCTTCTTGCCCAGCACCTTGAGCCCGGCGAGACCGAGCAGAGCCGGGGTGAGCGTGACCGCGACCAGCACGGCGATCAGCACGCACGCCGCGCCCACCGTGCCCATGACGCTGAGGAACTGGATGCCGCTCACGTTGAGCGCGAGCAGCGCCACGAGCACCGTCGCACCCGCGAAGACGACGGCGTTGCCGGCCGTTCCGTTCGCCAGGCCGATGGACTCCTTCACCTCCGTGCCCGCCAGAAGCTGTCGTCTGTGCCTGTTCAGGATGAAGAGGGAGTAGTCGATGCCGACGGCGAGCCCCAGCATGAGTCCGAGAACGGGGGTGACGGATGACATGTCGACGATCCCGGAGAACGCCATCGCACCGGCAACGCCGACGCCGACCCCCACGAGCGACGAGATCAGCGGCATCACGGCGGGCAGCAGCGCGCGCATCATCACGATGAGCACGATGAGCGCGATCACGACACCGGTGATCTCACCGGGACCGATGATTCCGCTGATAGAGGTGGCGATCTCGGAGGAGTAGTCGATCGTCAGACCCGGGATGTCCGCGCCATCGAGCTTGTGCGCGACGGCCGATTTGACGTCGGCGGGCAGCGAGAACTGGTCGGCGTGGAACTGCACGAGGCCGATGGCCGTCGACCCGTCGTTCGACACGGTCTTGATGTCGGAGGAGGCGTTGAGCAGTCGCTGTCCGGCCTCCAGCTGGTTCTTCGACGCGGCGAGCGAGGCGGCGCTCGCGTCGAGCTGCTTCTGCTGTGCCGTGAACTGCGCGGATGCCTGGTCGTACACTCCGGCCGCCTTCGCCTGCGCGACCGCGGCGTCGAGCTGCCGCCTGCCGGCATCCAGCTGCTGCTGGCCCGCCTTCAGCCGATCATCGGCGTCGGCGAGCTTCTGCTGCTGCGCCTCGCGCTGCGCCTGCGTCTGGAACGGGTCGACGGTGCTGTCCACGCCGTCGATGGTGGCCACGCGGTCGAGCAGCGACGTGATCTGCTTCTGCTGGTCGGCGTCGATCTTCCCGCTCGTCGCCTGGAACACCACGGTGCCCGTCGTGCCGCCGCTCTGATCGAGCTCCTTCTGCAGCCGGTGGGTCACCTTCGACGTCTCGGTGCCCGGGATGTCGAAGCTCGTCGCGAGAGCGCCGCCGAACGCGAGGAACGCACCGCCCGCGAGGCCGAGTGTGACGAGCCATCCGACGATGACGGTCCATGGCCGGCGCGCGGAGAACAATCCGAGCCGGTTGAGCAGGTTGGCCACGGCTGGCCCCTTCGTTCAGGTGCGGGTGAGGGCGCGACGGTGCGACCCATTCACGCTATCCGACACCTGTTGGATAACCGGCGTTTGTTGGAGAACTCCCAGCGAATCCCCCGGCGCATGGCAGAATCGCGGATCATGGATGCCCGCATCGCCCGCACGCGCACCAGCCTGCAGCAGGCCCTGCTGGAACTCGCCCGCGAGCGGACACTCGACGAGATCACCGTGGCCGACATCGCCGACCGGGCGGGCGTCAATCGGAGCAGCTTCTACCAGCACTACTCCGACAAGGACATGCTGCTGGCGGATGCGCTCGACGCCGGCGTCGAAGAGACGGGCGCACGCCTTGCCATGCTTTCCGGCCCGGTCTCCGGACCTCCGCAAGACCTCCTCCGCTACCTCGAGCACATCGAGGAGAACGCGGCGCTCTACGCGCGGGTGCTGGGCGATCACGGCTCCGCCCTGGTGACCGCGCGGGTGCGCGATCGCATCGAGCGCGTGGCGTTCGAAGGGATCAGGCACGCGGAGGTGAGCGGATACGACGGCGTGCCGCTCGAGGTGGTGGCGGCCGGGATCACCGGCGCCGCCATGGGCGTGGTGCGCGCGTGGCTCGAGCGCGACCCGCGGCCCTCCGTCGAGGTCGCGGCCGGTTGGCTATGGCAGGTGCTTCTCGGGCCGGGCGGAGCCTGGACCACCTCCGCCTAGGTGCTGGCGGCATCCTGATCGGAGGCGACGATGTCGCCATCCGTGCGCCATAACCTGGACGGCCACCAGCTGGCGCGACCGATGTCGTACGACACCGCGGGTACGAGGAGCGACCTGACGACGAGCGTGTCGACGAGCACGCCGAACGCGACGATGAACGCGATCTGCGCGAGGAACAGGATGGGGATCACGCCGAGCGCCGCGAACGTGGAGGCGAGCACGAGTCCCGCCGACGTGATGACGCCGCCGGTGACCGCGAGTCCACGCAGGATGCCCTGCCGCGTTCCGTGCAACAGGGACTCCTCGCGCACGCGCGTCATGAGGAAGATGTTGTAGTCGATGCCGAGGGCCACGAGGAAGACGAAGCCGTAGAGCGGAACGGCCGGATCGGCTCCCGGAAAGCGGAACAGGTCGTTGAACACGTACGCCGAGACGCCGAGCGATGCCGCGAACGAGACCACGACGGACAGCACGAGGATCACGGGCGCCACGATCGCCCGGAGCAGCAGCATCAGGATGACGAGGATGACGAGGAGCACGATCGGGATGATCGTGTTGCGATCGTGGATGGACGCGTCGTTCGAGTCCACCGCGACAGCCGTGACGCCGCCGACCAGGATGCCGGCGTGCAGCTTCGACAGGTCCGCGCGCAGTGAGCGCACTGTCGACTCGGCGGCATCCGAATCGGCCGGATGCGTCAGCGTGGCCTGCAGCATGACGTCGCCGTCGACCACGGTGGGGTCGGGCGCTGGGGTTCCTGGCGGCCCGAGCGGCTGGGCCCCTTTCTTCGTCACCGGCGCGCTGCCGCTCGGCGAATCCTTCGCGCTGACCGCCACGGACGAGACGCCGGAGTGATCGAGCAGCAGATCGGCCATGGGCTGCAGCTCGGTTCGCGGGCCGACGACGAGCGCCGGGCTGCCCGAGCCACCCGGGAAGTGATCGGCCAGCACCTTCTGGCCGTCGCGGGCATCCGAATGACCGAGGACGATGTCGCTCTGCGGCACGCCCTCCGCCTTCAGCTGCAGCAGGCCCGTCGCTCCCGCCAGCAGTGCGACGGTGCAGACGATCCAGATGACCCGCGGCGCGCGGCGGATCCCGGCGGAGACGCGCGCCCAGAGCCCGTGCGCTTCTGGTCCCACGGTCTGCGGATGATCGGAGCCGAACTTGGGGCGGACCGGCCAGAATGCCGCCCGTCCGAACGCCATCAGCACGGAGGGAAGGAAGGTCATGGCGGCCAGAAACGCGAACGCGATGCCGATCGACGCCACGGGCCCCAGCGCCTTGTTGGAGTTGAGGTCGCTGAACAGCAGGCAGAGCAGCCCGACGATCACCGTGCCGGCGGATGCGACGACGGGGCCGAATGCGCCCCGCACGGCCTTCCACGTCGCCTGCCATCTGCTGCGCTCATCGCGAAGCGCCTCCCGGTAGCGCGACACATAAAGCAGGGAGTAGTCGGTGGCGGCGCCGATCACGAGGATGAACAGGATGCCCTGCACCTGTCCGTTGAGCTGAACGATGCCCCACTTCGCGAGCCACCACACCACGAGCAGCGCGACGCAGAGCGCGAACATCGACGTGGCGAGCACGAGCACGGGCAGGAGCGGCGACCGGTAGACGATCACGAGGATGACGAACACGGCGGCGAGCGCGACCGCGAGCAGGATGCCGTCGATACCGCCGAATGCGGCCACCAGGTCGGCCGTGAAGCCGGCGGGTCCGGTGACATAGGACTCGACGCCCTGCGGCGTGCCGGACTTCAGGTGGGCGCGGAGGCCGGCGACATGGGCATCCAGGTCGGAATCGTCGGCGAGCGGCACGAACACCTCTGCCGCCTTGCCGTCCTTGGACGTCACGGGCGGCGAGACGTCACCGTGCACACCGGCCAGGTCGGCGAACGAGGTCGCGTCGTCCGCGATGGCTGCAAGGTCGTCGCGGCTCAGACCCGACTGCCGCTCGTACACGACGATGGCGGGCACGGCGTCTGCGCCGCTGAACTTCGCCTGCAGGTCGGCCACCTGCGTCGCATCCGCGCTGGCGGGAAGGTAGCTGGCCTGGTCGTTGCTCGAGACCTCGGAGACCTTGCCGAAGAAAGGCCCGCCCACACCGGCGAGCGCAAGCCAGACCACGATGAGCACAACGGGAAGCACGACCCTCGACCAGCGCGGCATCGGGCCATTGTCGCGCAGCCGCGACGAGGACAGAAGTACCTGGCGGGTGCGGATTTCTTCGGCTAGAGGGCCTGGCGCAGCGCCTCTCCAGGAGTGATCGCGGACGGGATGTACGTGCATCCGTCGTAGAGCGGCCACACCGCCCACGCTCCGGCATCGTTGCGGTAGAGGTAGCCGAGCACCGTTCCGCCGCGCGAGATGCTCCAGGGCTCGCCGTCCGCCGGCTGCGCCAGCGTGAACGGCGTGTTGTTCACGACCACGATCTGTGAGCCGGGCTGGGGCTGGAAGTTCTCGAGCATGGTGCTCGAATACTAGGACGAACTGCGGGCTCGCCAGAAACCCGGTCGACGGCACCGCCTCACAGGCACTCAGTCGTCGAGTTCGACGGCGGACAGCCCCCACGACGGCTCGAGCTCGGCCGAACGGTTCCGCAATACCACGAGGGCGTCGGCATCCGTCAGCTCCTCAGCCTCCGAGGTCACCGACGAGGTCCAGATCGGAACGGCGGCGCAGAGCACGAGCTGTGCGGTCTGTCGTGAACCGTCGTCGTCGATGAACGGCAGCTCCGCCGTCTCGAGACGGTGCAGCCTCGCCACGTTGATCCAATATGCCAAGGTGGCGTCGGCGAGAGCGGTACCCGTGATGAGGGAAGTGCCGCCGATATTGATGCGCTTCATGACTTCCAGACGACCTGGTGCAGGGTTCGCCCTCGTACCAGGCGAAGTGTCAGCACTCAAACTACGTCCTTCGCCCACGCGCTGCACGCCTTGACAGGTGCGGCTCAGGATGCGTCAGCCCGACGCGCATCCTCTCCGCCTCGCCACTCGCGGGCGGCCGCCCCGTGTCAACCCGCTGTGCTGCCCTGCCGCGGCGGCCTACGGTGGCCTCTCGGACGGCGGCACGACGGCGCTCGTCCGGGCAGGAGGCGGCCGGCTTCCGGACGACGAACCCTCGAAAGACGGACAGTCGAAACACGAACAGAGGAGCGCAGTGATGACGGATTCCGACCAGCGGCGCAACGACGCCGACGACCTACCCGACGGCTCCGCGTCGGAGACGACTCACGAAGACACGGCGTCGGGCGGCGTGCAGCAAGACGGTTCTGTGCAGCAAGACGGTTCCGAGGAGGATGCAGACGACAGCCGCGCCCGGGACCTGACGGTCGATCCGGATGACGTGGACCCCGAGCACGACACCGGGCCGGATGGCACGCCCGTCGACAACCCGTCGGGGTGAGATCGACGCGAATGGTGAAGGGCGGCGAGGCCGGCGGATGGACCGCCCGCCTCGCCCTCGCGTCCGGTGGCAAACACGTGAAAGATCCTCACCTGACTCTGGTGGGAGTGACAGCGCGCGCGTTACGGTGAAGCTGCACCCCGCTGCAGCACGTCCTCTCACCGCGCATCCGCATATCCGGAAGGCAATCATGGGAACTGTCACCACCTCGGACGGCATCGAGATCTTCTACAAGGACTGGGGCAGTGGGCAGCCCATCGTCTTCAGCCACGGCTGGCCGCTGTCTGCAGATGACTGGGATACGCAGCTGCTGTTCTTCCTGCAGCATGGCTACCGGGTCGTCGCGCACGACAGACGCGGCCACGGCCGCTCCACCCAGACCGGCGATGGCCACGACATGGCCCACTACGCGGCCGACCTGCGTGCCGTCGTCGAAGCGCTCGACCTGCACGACGCCATCCACGTCGGCCACTCGACCGGCGGCGGCGAGGTCGCGCACTACATCGGCACGTACGGCGAGGATCGCGTCGCGCGCGCCGTTCTGATCAGCGCCGTTCCTCCGATCATGGTGCAGACCGAGAACAACCCGGGCGGGCTGCCGAAGAGCGTGTTCGACGACTTGCAGGCCCAGCTGGCGAAGAACCGCTCGGAGTTCTATCGGGCTTTGCCGTCCGGTCCGTTCTACGGGTTCAACCGCCCCGGCGTCGAGTCGTCGGAGGCGATCATCGAGAACTGGTGGCGCCAGGGGATGATGGGCGGCGCGAAGGCGCACTACGACGGCATCGTCGCCTTCTCCCAGACCGACTTCACCGGGGACCTCAAGAAGATCACGGTTCCGGTGCTCGTCATGCACGGAGAGGACGACCAGATCGTGCCCTACGCCGACTCCGCGCCGCTCTCGGCCGAGCTCGTGCAGAACGGCACGCTGAAGTCATACCCCGGATTCCCGCACGGCATGCCGACCACGCAGGCCGACACCATCAACGCGGATCTGCTGGAGTGGCTGCAGTCGTCGTGACGCCGCCTGTGGGTCGATAGCACCGAACGGCGTTCGCGAATTCAGGACCAGGGAGGGCTCGGCTGCGATATGCAGCCGAGCCCTCCCTGCTCCTGAATTGGAACCTCCCCTGGTTCTCATCGACGGGTAGGGTCACAGCGTGACGGACCCGATGCATTTCGAGCGCGTGGCGGAGGGCTATGCAGCGGCTCGGCCGCCCTATCCTGCTGAGCTTTGGCGTGATGTTCTGGCGACGGGTCTTGTCGCTCCCGGCCGGCGCGCTCTCGATCTAGGCGCCGGCAGCGGTCAGGCGACCGGCGAGCTTCTGCGCTATGGCATGGATGTCGTCGCCGTCGAGCCTGGACGGCGGCTCGCCGACATCATCGAAGACCGATTCCCGAGCGCAGTGGTCGTTCGTTCGAAGGCCGAGGACATCCGGCCCGGCGAGGCGACGTTCGATCTGGTGGTGGCCGCGACATCCATCCATTGGATGAATGTCGATGTCCTGCTGCCGATCATCCATCGCTCTCTGAAGCCTGAAGGCCGGTTGCTGATCTGGCGCAATGTCTTCGGCGACGGCGCCGCAGAGGTCACACCGTTCCGCCGAGAGGTGCAGCGCATCGTGGCTGCACGGCCCGCCTCGGGAGCGGTCGATCACGAGAGCATCGACACGACCACTCGTGCCCTTCGAGGCTCCAGGCTGTTCCGCGTAGAGAAGACCCACCTCTTCCGTTGGACGGTCGACCTCACGACGGAGCAGGTCCGCGCTCTGTTCGGGACGTTCAGCAATTGGACGCCGGACGAGGCCGACGCAGCGGCCTCGGCGGTCGCGGCGCTGGGTGGCAGCGTCACGGAGAGCTATACCTCGTGGCTCATCGAGGCATCACCTGTGTGACGAGACCGCGGGGTCGCGGCAAGGACGCGGCCGGCCGACGTCAGCCGCTCACGACCTGCACGATGGTCTTGCCGCGCCCCGATCCAGCGCTGAACGCGGTCGCGGCCTCCTCGAGCGAGACGACGTCGCCGACGAACGTGCGCAGACGCCCGGCCCGCACGCGCTCGACCAGAGCAGTCAGCTCTGAACGACGCGGCTCCACAACGAAGAACCTGGCGAGGATGTCCGTTCGGTCCGGTCTGGGCGGGGCAGGGATGGCGACGAGCGTCCCACCAGGGCGGAGCCGCATCGCGGCGCTCGCGCCGACGTCACCCCCGATCACATCGAAGACGAGATCGACCTCACCCGCTTGCTCGAGGTCATCGACGTCGACGAACCGGTGAGCGCCGGCCTCGAGAACGCGATCGCGCTGGGCCCGGCGCCCGGCCCCGAGCACCGAGGCACCGGCATCCCTCGCCAGCTGAGCGACGATCGACCCCACTCCTCCTGCCGCACCCGTCACGAGCACCGTCTGCCCGGCCTGCAGGCCGCCGTGCTCGAACAGACCTTGCCACGCGGTCAGCCCCGAGATGACCAGCGCGGCGCCCGTGACGAAGTCGACGTCGGCGGGCAGCGGTGCCAGATTCCGCGCCTCGACGGCGACGTATTCCGCCAGCGTGCCGTCCCTCGTCCAGTCGGCGAGGCCGAAGACGCGCTGCCCGACCGTCAGGCCCGTCGTTCCGTATCCGAGCTCGGTGACGACACCGGCGAGCTCGTGCCCCGGCACCGTCGGCGTTCGGTCGCGTCCTGCCCGGTCCGCCCACGTCGCAGGCCACTCCAGCTCGCCGGGGGTGAAGCCGGCAGCGTGCACCCGAACGATGACGTCGTTCTCCGAGGCATGCGGATGCGGTCGGTCATCCAGTCTCATGCCCGCCGTGCCGGCGGACTGATCGGTCACGGTGATTGCTTTCATGGTGGTTCCTTCTCGAGAGAGGTGAGCTCCATTCAACTCCGACGCTGCCCGGCACGCATCCGGCTCGGGGCTCGATCGAGTCGGGAACGGCGGCGCGGGAGTTGCTGGTCGTCAGGCATCCGTCGCGGTCAGCTCACGCGCTATTGCCACGAAGTCGTCGATGAGCCGGGACCGCCTGCCGCGTTCCCAGCCCAAGTGCACCTCCGTCGGAGGCAGGTCGGCCACCAGGACGAACCGCACATCCTGCCTGCGATAGAACTGCGCCGTCGACAACGGGAAGATCGCGATCCCCTTTCCGACCGCGACCAACTCGAGCTTCTCCTCCACGGTGCGGCTCCGCGTGCGCGCCGATCCCCGTCGGCGCTGCATCTCCCGGGCCACGCCCGCCCACTCGGGCACGGCGGCGGGATCCTGCAGGAGACGCTCGGCGACGAGGTCGTTCATCTGCACGCTCTGCGCCGCCGCGAGCTCGTGGTCCGCAGGCAGCATGACCACGCGGGGTTCGGCGAACAGCCGCTCGGTCGCGAGCCCGGCGGCGTCGAAGGGCTGGCGAAGATAGCTCACGTCGGCGCGTCCGTCACGCAGCACCATCACCTGGTCGTCCCAGCCCGTGCGCATGACCTGCGTCTCGACGTCGGGATGCGTGCCCTGGAACGCGCGCACCGCCTGCGTCACGACGAGCCCGGGCATGAATCCGACCGTGAACACGAACTCGCCGCGGGCGGCAATAGCGATCCGCCGCCGCACCGCCGAAGCCGACGCCAGCAACCCCTCCGCCTCACGGTAGAGCAGGCGGCCCTCCTCCGTGAGCTCCGTCCCCCGGGTGTCCCTGACGAACAGTCGCACGCCGAGCTCGTCTTCGAACGCACGGATCTGCCGTGACAGCACCGGCTGGGCGATCATCAACGCCTCGGCCGCGCGTCCGAAGTTCAGCTCCTCGGCGACCGCCACGAAGTACCGCAGCTTTCGAAGGTCCAGGTCGGGCGTCACGACTCCAGCCTGCCACCGTCCGGTGATACCCGCTGGGTTTCACTCACGACGAAAGAGGTCTTGGACGCACGGGCGGCTCGCGCCGCACACTCGTTGCGCATCGACGAACTCGTTGCGCTCGATGAAAGGAATCCCATGTCTCTCCTCGATAATCGCGTCGTCATCATCGGCGGCACCTCGGGCATCGGCCTGGCGACCGCGCGCGCCGCCATCGCGGAGGGCGCCGACGTCGTGATCGCATCCAGCCGGCAGTCCAGTGTGGATGCCGCGCTCGGCGAGCTCGGCGCGCGCGCCACCGGCAGTGCACTCGACGTACTCGACCGCGACGCGGTGCTCGCGTTCTTCGAGCGGATCGGCGGCTTCGACCACCTCGTGTACACGGCCGGTGAGTCGTTGAGCCTCATGCCGGTCGACGGGATGGATCTCGATCGCGCGCGGGGCTTCTTCCGGATCCGGTTCTTCGGCGCGCTGAATGCGGTGAGCATCGCCGCGAAGCGCATCCGACCGGGCGGATCCGTCACTCTCACCTCGGGTTCCGCCCGCACGCGACCCGGCTCTGGCTGGGCCGTCGCGTCGAGCCTGTGCGGGGCGACCACGAGCCTTGCCGGAGCACTCGCAGTGGAGCTGGCGCCGGTTCGCGTGAACGTGGTGGAACCCGGGATCATCCGCAGCCCTCTGTGGAGCGGCATGAGCGCCGAGGCCCAGCAGGCGATGTACGAGGAGCAGGCCGCCCTGCTCCCGGCCGGCCGGGTCGGAGAAGTGGATGACGTCGCCCGCGCCTTCGTTTACTCGATGACGCAGCCGTTCATGACGGGCGCCTCGATCCCGGTCGACGGCGGGGCACTTCTGGTGTGAGCGCGTCGCACTCATTCCGGCGCCGGCTGACCTCGATTGGCGTTGACGGCATTCGGCTCAGAGCAGCACGCGGGACTGCGTGTCGCCCGGGCGGATCTGCAGCTTGCGACCGGTTCCGCGCCGGAACATGTCGAGCGCATCCGGATAGTCCTCGAGCGTGAAGCTGTGGCTGATCATCGGCTTCGGGTTGATCGCGCCGGCCTCGAACATCTCGACGGCCCTGCCGAACGAGTTGAGCACGGCCATGGTGCCGACGATGCTGATCTCATCCCGGTACACGCGGAACGGGGAGTACGACGCCGTCGCATCCGCCGGCGCCACCCCGAAGTGCTGGAACGTGCCTCCCGCCTTCACGCGCGGCACGCCGTCTTCGATGGCGCGGATGTTGCCGGTGCAGTCGATGACGACATCCCACTTCTCCCGCGACGCCTCGTCCGCACTCCGGTAGACGTTCTCGACACCGACCTCCCGGGCGGCCTGCAGACGGTCGCTGTTGATGTCGACGACCGTGACGCTGGCCGCGCCTGCTCGGGGGGCGAGCTGCGCCATGAGAAGTCCCATGGTTCCGGATCCGTAGATCAGGTAGTGCTCGCCCATCGATCGCGGAAGGATGTCGTACCCGCGGATCGCGCACGCCAGCGGCTCGATGAGTGCGGCATCGTACAAGTCGGTCTCGTCGCGAAGCCGGTAGACGTTCGCGGCCGGGGCCTTGAGGTAGACCGCCGACGCTCCGTCGCTCGCCACGACGCCGAGACCGTTCCACTTGCGGCAGAGATTCGACCTGCCGTTGAGGCAGAACTCACAGGTGCCGCACGTCGTACTCGGGTTGACGACGATGTGGTCGCCGATGGCGAGCCCCTCCACGGCCGTGCCGACGGCGGTCACGACACCGCTCGCCTCATGGCCGGGAATGAGTGGATAGACCGTGCCCTCGAACTCGCCGTCGTACACGTGCACGTCGGTGCCGCAGATGCCGACGGCCGCCACTTCGACGACGACCTCCGTCGCCGACGGCACCGGGTCGGCGACCTCGCGCAGCGCCAGCGAACGCTCGGCCTCGAAGACAATTGCTCGCATCCGTCTCCACCCTTCTGATCGCGATGCTCGACGCTCACGCATGAAGCGGAGGTCGAGCGAGATGCCGGCACGCTGACGAACCGTGCGCCCGCGGCGGCATCCTCGATCACCCTAGCCAGTCAGCCCTTCGCCGTGGCCGGCGGGGCGCGACCTCTCGACCGCGTGCGCGAACGCATCCAGAAGCTCCGGCCGCTCGCTCGAGGCGTCGAGCACGTCGTCGAGCGCGGCGGCGATCGTCACGGAGGCAAGCACGTCGTCGGCCGCGGCCTGCGCGCGCAGGTACAGCTCCTCCAGCCTCGGACGGATGCTCAGCCCGATGGGACAGCGCTCGGACGGGGGCGTGCTATGGAGGCCGAACAGCGGCTCCTCGCCCAGCGCCTCGCGCACGTCGCGAATCGTGATGGATTCGCCAGGGCGAGCGAGCGCCCACCCTGCGCGCCCGCCCCTGTGCGCGATCACGAGACCCGCGTCACGCAGCGATCCGAGGAGCCTGCGCACGACCACGGGGTTGGTGCGGATGCTGCCCGCGATGTCTTCAGACGTGGCGCGGTCGCCACCTAGCCGTCGCTGCAGTTCGATCCATTCCAGGGCATGCACGGCCAGGCTGAGCCGGGAGTTGGCGCTCATGCGTCGGCCGTGGGCGCGGGAGCTCCCTTGAGCAGTTTCGCCGCTCCCCACAGAGAGCCGACGTTGGCGCGCCCCGGCTGCTTGGCCAGCATCCACTCGTAGAACTCGATGGCCGTCGCCGTGCGCGCATCCGCCTCTTCGATGTCCTCGAGGTACCGGATGGTCGCCTCGATGTCTGCGGCAGAGTCGTCGCCCGATGGCTGCTTGTGTCCGCTCACGACGTGGCGCGCATCCAGCTGCTCAAGGCGGCGGAGCGCGGCGATCCAGTTGAGACGGGTGGCGGCAGTCGTCTCCGCCAGGTAGGGATACGTCTGGCTGTAGACCACGTCGCCGGCGACGATGAGCCGCAGGTCGGGGACCCACAGGGACGTCGTTCCTGTGGTGTCGGTGTCGCCCGCCTCGATCACAACGAACTCGTGCCCCTCGACCGTGAACGCGCCCGTCTCGAGCACGTCCGGAAGCTCGACCTGCGGAATCCGGCCGGGGAAGAGCTTGCCCCAGAAGCCGTCCCGCCACTCGGGCCGCGCCTGCGTCTCCAGCTCGGCGACGGTTCCCGGCATGGCGAGGATGCGCGCCTCGGGAAACGCCGCGCACAGCTGGGCGACTCCGAACGCGTGATCCCCGTGGCCGTGCGTGAGATAGACGGCCGCGAGCCGCTTGCCGTGGCCGCGCACCCACTCGATCAGCCTGTCGTTCTGATCGATCGTCGCGTACGTGTCCACGAGAACGGCCTCGCTTTCGCCGAGGATCAGCGTCGCCGAGTTGGCGACCCACCTCCATTCGTCCTGACCGTCCGGCAGGTCCCTCGTGAGACCCTCCCGTCTCTCGGTCCACACCTCGTACCGAAGCTCGCTCATGGCATCCGCCCCTCGATGTAATGTAACTACTTTGGTTACGTCGAGCATAACCATGCCGCGTCGCGGCGCGCAAGAGTGACGAGAAGTGGCTCGGGATGCTGCTGTCCACGGGTTGAGCCGCTGCACGGGGCGGATCATCATCGACTATGCGAATGGCGGCGGAGACGGTTGACGTGAACGGCCATCGCCTCGGTGTGCGGCTGTCTCTCGCCGCGCCGACAGCGTCGAAGGAGGAGCCGTCGGCCGTTGTCTTCGTGCACGGGATAGGAATGTCGCACCGCTCCTTCGCGCGCATCCAGCGCCTCGTGAGCCGCTCGTTGCACACCGTCTCCATCGACCTGCCCGGCTTCGGCGGCGCGGCATCACCGCACCGACGACTGGGCATCCGTGGGAACGCCGCCGTCGTCGCCGCCGCCCTGCAGCGCCTCGGCGTCGGCCGGTGCACTGTCGTCGGGCAGTCGATGGGAACGCAGATCGCGGTCGAGCTGGCGCACCTCCGCCCCGAGCTCGTGCAATCGATCGTGCTCATCGGGCCCGTCGTCGACGACCGTCGGCCGACCCTCGCGCAGCAGGCAGCCGCGCTGCTGCACGACTCGCTGCACGAAGGCCTGGGCATGAACGCGGTCGCGGCGACCGACTATCTGCGCAGCATCCCGCAGTTCCTCCGTGAACTGCGACCCATGCTGCGGTACCCGACGCTGCGCCGGGTCGCAGAGCTGGCGGTCCGGGTGCTCGTGGTTCGGGGCACGCGCGACCCCATCGCCCGGCGCGACTGGGCGCAACGCGTGATGCGCGCTGCGGACCGAGGGGCGCTGGTCGAGGCGGCGGGTCCGCATCACGTGCAGGAGCACGCTCCCGAGGACGTCGCCGCTGCGATCGTCGGGTTCATCCCCACGCACACCCAGAGCGAGACGCGGTGACCGGCGCCGCCGACCGGGCGCCGTCTCTCGCGCGTCGGGGATTCTGGGCCGTGCGCGACTGGATGTATGCCGCGGCCTGGCAGGTGCGCAGCGTCAGCCCCACGACAGTCGACGACTACCGGACCGGAGACAAGCAGGTCGTCGTCGTGCTCCCGGGCGTCTACGAGACCTGGCCTTTCCTGAGACCGCTGATGGATGCCCTGCACGAACGCGGCCACCCGGTGCTTGTGGTCGCCGAGTTGAAGCACAACCTGCGCCCCGTGCCGGAGAGCGCACGGGTCGTGATCGACGTTCTCGCACGCGAAGGACTCGACCGCGTTCTGCTGCTCAGCCACAGCAAGGGCGGGCTCATCGGCAAGTACGCCATGACGAAGCTCGACGACGAGCACAGGATCGACCGCATGATCGCCATCGCGACACCCTTCTCCGGATCCGCCTACGCGCGCTTCGCTCCCGCGCGCCACTTGCGATGGTTTCGCGCGGTGGACCCCGTCGTCGCGGCGCTCATCCGCGACGTCGAGACGAACCGCCGGATCACGTCCATCTACGGGGTCTTCGACACCATGATCCCCGGAGGGAGCGAGCTGCCGGGCGCGACCAACGTGCGGCTGCCCGTCGGTGGTCACTTCGCCATCCTGGGCGACGCTCGCACCCGGGAAGCGGTGGTCAGGGCAGCCGAGGCCGGGTGATCATCCGCGGAGACGATCGCTCCCGACCCTAAGGTGTCAGCGCAGCGCCGAGAAGTCCGTCGGGCTGAGGAACACGGATTCGAGGTGCTCGACGATCGGGCCGTTCTCTTCCGACCGCGCCTTGACGGCGATCCACTCCGGGTCTGCCTGGAACGCCTCCCACGACTCCGTCGCGGCCTCGCGGCTCGGATAGCCGAGCACGTACACGAGCGTGCTCTCGGCGGCTTCGCCGTCCGTGGGAACGAAGTATCCGATGTTCTCGATGCCGTGCTTCTCGAACAGCGCCCTCGTGTGGTCGCGGAACCGAGTCTGCAGATCGGCCAGCTTGCCTGGGTGCGTGTAGTAGGTGCGGAGTTCGAAGGTACGAGAGTTGCCCATCCGGCCATTCTGGGCCAACGGTCCCGCGGGCGTGGGCCCACCGGCAGTCATCACCGTCGTGACACGGCCGCGTCGCTTCCCGGGGCGAGGTCGGATGCCCGCTTCCGCAGCACGTCAGGCGTCGACCGCCGGGCGGTTGTCGCCCGCGAGGGAATCGTCGCCCGCCGGGGACTCGTCCACCGCGAAGAACTCCAGCCGCGGACTCGACGCTGCCGAGGCATCCACATCGCCAGGGAACACGATACGAACCCGTGTCACCGCCAGCGACGACGTCGGTATGAAGGCGCGGGTCTGGCCGGGCCATCGGTACTCCACGTCGGTCCGCGCGTCGAGCAGGCGCCATCGCGATCCGTCGAAGCCCTCAACGCTCCACTCGCGCGCAGGATCCGGTGCGTCGAACGCCACGGTGTAGCAGGCGATCGTCGTCGCGCGGGCGAATCGGTACTGCCGGAGTCCTCCGGATGAGGTCCGGGTTGCCCGAATGTGCCGGGGCACGACGGCTTCGCGGCTGAGCGCGTATGGCCCGTCGCCGCGCGGCCACGTGGAGGGTTCCGGCCCCAGCCGGATCTCGACGTCGACGCCTCGCCGCAGGAGTGCGATCGGGAGAGCCGCGGACTCCCACTGCTCGCCGTCGACGCATACCTGCTGCACGAAGTCGTGCGTCGCATCCGCAGCGAGTGCGCGTACCGTCGTGACGGCGCCATCCGGAAACCGAAGAGTGGTGCTGCGCACTGACGGCGCCGTGATGAGGTACTCGCCCGATCCCGGCGTGAGCGGGTACAGCCCCATCGCGGCGAAGACGAACCAGGCCGAGAGTTCGCCGTTGTCCTCGTCGCCCGGGTAGCCCTGTCCGATCTCGCTTCCCAGAAAGCATCGGCGCACGGCCTCGCGAACGATCCTGTCGGTGCGCCGCGGCGCATCCGTGAACGCGTACATGAAGGGGATGTGGTGTGCCGGCTGGTTCGACAGGCCGAACATCCCCATGCGCACGTCTCTCGCCTCGGACATCTCGTGGATGACCGCGCCGAACGAACCGGCGACGTCGATCCCACCCGTCTCGGGCGTCGCGAAGAACTCGTCGAGCTTGCGTCGAAGACCGTCACGGCCCCCGTGCAGCCGGGCCAGGGTCTCGCCGTCGTGCGGCGCCGTGAAGGCCATCCCCCAGGCGTTGGTCTCCGTGTAGTCGCCACCCCAGGTCCTCGGATCGACGTCGGAGCCCGTCGCCCGGAACGCGCCATCCGGTCGCCTTCCCACGAAGAATCCGGATGCCGGCTCGAAGCACTCGACGAACGCCATGGCTCTGTCCCTGAACCAGAGCATGTTCGCGGCATACTCGTCCCGGCGCGGGTCGTCCGCCGACGCATGGTCGAGCATCCATGCCGACGCGACGGCCACCCCGAAGTCCGAGATGGCGTTCTCGAGCGTCCACGAGAGCCCTTCGCCGGTCGCCGTCGACACGAATCCCTCGGGGGTCGTCTCCGGACGGCCGACCTCCTGACGGGGACGGGAGGATGACGCGTTGCGGAGGAGGGAGTCATACGCGTCCTCCGGGTGGAGCACAGGGACGCCCGCCGCCATGGCGTCGGCGATCACGACATCGCTGCTCGTTCCCACCATGGCGTCCAGCGGCCCGGGCGCGGACCAGCGTTCGATGAAGCCGGATGCGCGGAAATGCTCGACGAAGCCGTCGAGCAGCTCGGCGCAGTGCCCCGGGTCGAGGAGCGCGTAGGCGGGCCAGACCGTGCGGTACGTGTCCCAGAACCCGTTGTTCACGAAGGATGCCCCGGAGCGCACGGCTCCGACGGCACGGGTCGCGTCTCGGTGCACGATGCGCGGCTGCTCGGCGGTACCGGCGTTCTCCGCAGCGTCGTTCGGATAGAGGAACATGCGGTATAGGCATCCGGCGAGCGATCGGCGCCTGTCGTCGGCGCTCTCGTCGTCACCGCAGTCGAACTCGATGGAGCGGAAGCGCAGTTCCCACAGCGACCGGTTCCTCGCCACGACATCCTCGAACGTCACGGTGTCCGAGGCCTCGAGCTCGAGCGAGTGCGCCGCCTGTCCTGCGTCGATGAACGACGTCGCCACGCGGATCTCGACCCAGCCGTCGTCGCCGCTGCCGGGAGCGAGCAGCGCGGACGTGTGAGGACGGCCCGTGATCGCGCCGGTGGTGCACGATGCGAGCCCGTCGACGCACCTCAGCACGAAGTGCTCACGTGGGGCGGGCGTGGCTCCGGCATCCGTGTGGCCCTCGACGTGCGCGCCCGCCGCGGCCAGCACCTCGCTTGCCCTTCGCACGGAACCGTCGTCGTCGAGCTGGTCGACCACGACGCCGCTGCCCTCAGGCAGACGGAAACGGACGAGCACCACGTGATCCGTCGCGGTCATCTGCGCCTCGGCACCGTTCGAGAGGCGCACCCGGTAGACGTAGGGCCTGGCCTCCTCGTCTTCGTGCCGGAACCAGAGCGTGCGGCCGTCACGATCGGCGCCGGCGCCGGGAAGAACCGGTGCGATCTGCACAATGCCCCTGTCGCCGACCCATGGGCTCGGAAGGTGCGAGACCGAGAATCCCTGGAACGGAGTGCGGTTCGCGTCGTCGTTGTCGGCGTGGTACCGGTACGGCCAGCGCGGAGACGCCGCGTCGGTGACGGGGATCCCGAAGTTGAACCCGTGCGGCACGGCCACCGCCGGAACCGTGTTGCCGCGAGAAGCGGTTGCTGAGGAGTGCGTTCCTCGCCTCGTGTCGACGAGATCCACGAGAGGCACGTCGCGCACCGGCTCGGCGGCCGGCAGCACGCGGATATCGCTCACCCAGCACGTCGAGACTGCGCCTGAGCCGTCGCCGACGGCGACGAACTCCGCTGCGACGATGCGTCTGCCGACCGCGATGTCGAGCGAGCAGGTCCGCAGGTTCCATTGGTCCACGGTGAGCAGGGCGTCGTCGTGCTCAGCAACGGGATCGATGCCGCCGCCAAGCGACGAGAGCCTGGTGCCGTCGTCGAGGACGAGATCGATGGCGCATCGGGTGGCGGCGAACGGCTCGGCGCCGGCGGAGCCCTCCGGATGAATCGCGTAGCTGAGCCGATCCCCGAGGGCGACGCGGCGATCGAGGGTGCGCAGCCGGAGCGCCGCACGCTCGCCGCTCCCGAGCGCGAACCACACCCCCGTCGCGGACGGCTCGGTCAGTCCGACGCCTGCGCGCGATGTCGACGGAGAATGGGGCCCCGTTCCCGGCACGATCCTGATCATGCGACGCCTTTCACCACGCGGATGACATCGTTGGCATTACCATTCGATCATGAGCCAGGCCACCGACTCGTCTGCGGATTCCAGCCCGCGCCGTCGCCCTCGTCTGCAGGACATCGCCGCGAACACCGGCGTCAGCATCAAAACGGTCTCGCGGGCGATCCGTGGTGAGAGTCCGGTGGCCGAAAGCACGCGCGCCAAGGTGCTCGCCGAGGCCAACCGGCTCGGCTTCCAGCTCAACGACATCGCGGCCGGGCTCCGCCGCAAGGACCAGACGATGACGACGGTCGGCGTGACGCTCGGGGACTTCACGAACCCGTTCTTCGCGCCCATGCTGCGCGGCATCCATTCGGTCGCTGCCGAGCACGGCCACCTCGTCCTGTCTGCCGATGCCCAGAACGATGCCGAGCTCGAGCACCGCGCCATCCGTTCGTTCTTCGCACACCGCATCGCCGGCCTGATCATCGCGCCCATCGGTCAGGATCTGCGCTACCTCAGCGAAGAGGCCTCGTTCGGCGTGGCCATCGTCTTCGTGGACTCGCCTCCGCCCGGACTGGACGGCCTCCTCGACTCGGTGACCACGACGAACGAGGAGAGCACGTTCGAGGGCGTCTCGATGCTGATCCGGCGAGGTCATCGCCGCATCGGCTACCTCGGGCACCCACGCTCGGGCAGCGGCGCTCTCGAGCGCTGGAACGGATACCAGCGCGCACTCAGGAGCGCGGGGATCACGGTCGACCAACGCCTCGTGCGCGACGGCCTTCTCACCGAAGAAGACGCCAGGCTCGCGGCGGAGAGCCTGTTCGCGCAGCCGGATCCGGCGACAGCGGTGTTCACAGACAACAACCGGCTGGGCACGGGGCTGCTCCTGTCCGACCATTTCGAGCACCATCCTGTCGATGTGCTGAGCTTCGACGACTTCCCGCTGGCGCCGCGGTTCGGCGTGAGCGTCATCGACAGTCACCCGTACGAGGTCGGCAGGGTCGGCGCCGAGCTGCTCTTCGATCGGCTGGCGGACCGGGACCGACCGGCGCAGCGCGCCGTCGTTCCTGCCAAGCTCGTCGAGCGGCGACTCTGAGGTACGGCGCCCCGCGCGTCGGCCGCTGCCCGTGCGCATTCGCACGACGGCCGATCGGCCAGCGTCCGAAGGCTCGAAGCCGGGCTCGCCGCCACCGGGATGGCTTGCGGCGGCCCTACGCGACGAGCTGCAGCCAGGCCGCGGCGAGCGCCGCATGGCCTGCCGGAGTGGGATGCACGCCATCCGCCGCCCAATACTCGGGACCGGTCGTCGCCGCCAGCTGCGCGAAGAGACCGTCTGCAGCGAGCAGATGGGCACCGTACTTCGCGGCGAGTTCGCGCACGACCTGGATCTTCGGGTCCAGATCCTCACGCTGCACACGCTGAGCCTCGTTGACGGGCAGCAGGAACGGCTCGATGAGAACGAGCCGCGCTCCGCGTTCGGCGAGGGGCGCGAGCAAGCGGTCGTAGCCGGCACCGTACTCGGCGGCGGGGATCTCGTATCCGTCCTCGGCGTAGTCCTTCCAACCGACGTCGTTGGCGCCGACCAGCACGGAGACCACGTCGGGACCGGTCGACAGCACGTCGCGTTCCCACCTGGTCTCGAGGTCCATGACCTTGTTGCCGGCGATGCCCGTGTTGAGGAAGGTCACGGCACGGTCTGGATGGCGGTAGCCCCACTCCCCCGCGACACGGAGCGGGTAGCCCCATCCGAGCGGCTGCTCGATCTCGAGGTGCTGGCAGTCGGTGATCGAGTCGCCGGTGAACATCACCGTGTCTCCGGCTCGAAGCTGGATCGTCATGCTGAGGGCTCCTTCGGTGCGGGAATGGATGTCGGCGCGGGAATGGAGGTCTGTGCCGGTGTCGACTTCTGTGCAGGTGACGTCGGCGCGGGGGTGAACGTCGCGACGCCGATGGTGGTGTCGCTCTGGCCGTAGTACGCGAACCAGGTGCCGCGGTGGAACACGAGCCCTTCCACGAACGTGACGCCGTCGACGAGCCCGTGCAGCTCTTCCTGGGTCGCCGGCTCCAGCCACGGTTGCGTGAGCTTCGCGACGACACGGTCGGGATGCCGCGGGTCGATGAGGATCTGCCCGCACGAGTAGTACACGTCGTCCGCAGCCTTCACGATCGCGCTGTTGTGCATGAGCAGGATGTGGCCGGTGCGGGTGCGTACGGGCTGCGGTCCGGTCTCGACGAGGTCGCCCATGAACGTGCCCGGCTCCGGCCGGAGCACCGGTGTCGGCTCAGCCTGCCAGTGCACGAGGTCGTCCGAGTACGCCACGTGCACGTTCCCCTCTCCGAACCACATGACCCATCGACCATCGAGCCGTTCGGGAAGGATGACGCCGCCCTTGCTCCACTCCGGTCCTGGCGTCTCCCGCACGCCGGCGAACGTGTTGATCCCCGGGACGATCGGACCGTGCTTGCGCCACTGGCGAAGGTCCGTCGACGTCGCGAGGCAGAGTCGCGCCGTGTGCCGGTCCCAGCCCGTGTAGGTCAGGTAGTAGGTGCCGTCGATCTCGACGACTCGGGGATCTTCGCATCCGTACCGCTCGTAGTCGTGCTCGGGCACCAGGACCGGTGAGGGCTCGGTCTCGAATGCGTACCCGTCGTCGCTCCAGGCGAGCCCGAGCGACGACACGATGTCTTCCGCGTGCGCGCGATAGATGAGTGCGATGCGGCCATCGACCTCGATGGCCGCGGGGTTGTAGACGTTGGTCGCCTCCCACGGATGCCGCCCCGGGCGGAGCACAGGGTTGTGCTCCGCCGGGACGAACGGGCCGAACGGGTAGTCGATCGGCGGAACGATGCTCACTGGGCGATGAGTCCCTTGATGCCGGAGACGGTGCTCCCCACTCCCGCGTCGACGGACGTCTTGCCCTCGAGCGCCGGGTTCCACGAGGTCGTGACGATGTTGGCCGCCTTCGTCGCCCACGGGTCGAGGAACTCGGTGACGAACTTGTCCTTCGCGGCGAGCTCGTATTTGGCCGAGGCCTCGATGCTGAGGGATGCCGGGTCTCCTGCGGCCTCCAGCGACGCGTAGTAGCCCTTGCTGCCCGCCGTGTACGCGATGGGCGCGACGGGGTTCGTCTTCATCGCCTCGTTGAACCCGGTCGTGTCGAGATACGAGATCGTCTTCCAGACCGCGTCGGGGTTCTTGATCGTCGACGGCGAGCACACGCCGTTCGCCTCGATCGGCTGCACGTTCCCCTTCGTCCCTACCGGCCAGGGAGC